>Ga0256843_1000077_pt1 | contig 79887 bp, 75 predicted proteins | sample AlvinellametaG_FD_191572 | JGI IMG/M metagenome (GOLD analysis project Ga0256843, IMG submission 191572) | Pompeii worm associated microbial communities from hydrothermal vent at the East Pacific Rise, Pacific Ocean - Alvinella | ecosystem: Host-associated > Annelida > Integument > Unclassified ... | reverse complement strand
CCTATATGTAAATCACTCAGCTGTGCAATTTTATAAGGCGTCTTAAATCTCTTTTGCTTCACATCCACATAAAGAAGCTTAGGTTGTGTCTCCTCATTGAAAAGGCCTAAACCAACATAAGCTCCACTCAAAGAGATAAAACCAATATCACTCCCTCTTTTTAAAAACTCTCTTTTTAAGGGATCAAAAGGGAGCTTTCTCTGTATAAAATAGAGCAGTTCGTAAAGAAGCCAAAAAAGAAGAAGAAAAAAACCGATACCGATACTTAAAGAGAAGATATAATAAAGAGGGAGAGGAACATCTAGAGTGTATCGTGAGAGAGTATAACCAAAAGTTAAGAGTAGGTTTAAAATCAAAAAAGTACTAAAAAACTTTTTTGTCACCTCTTTTATATGGAGCTTTTTTACAACTCTACTATATACCAAATAGTGTACAGCAGTAAAAAATAGAGATATTACAGCAAAGAACATTAAACTCCTCTACTGAACTTTTACAAAAAACTTCGTTCCACGAATAGCAATAGCCCCCTCTGGAGTTTTCAATTCAAAACTTTCAGGAGAGAGTTCTGAAATCTTTCCTGATTCAAATGAGAGAGAACCTTTATCTAATGAGAGACTAAAATCAAACTTATTCTCTGTTGGTTCAAAAACAAAACGCTCTAGTTTTAAAATTGAGTTTGCACCCAAAACTACAGTAGAGCTATCTTTAAAGATAATAACTGCACTGCTATTATCCTTTGTAATAAGAATCATATCACTCTCTAAAACCTCTCCGCTACTAACTCTCTCATAGCTATCTGAAGTTTTAGAGATTACTTCACCCTTAACACTCTTAACAATTGCTATCTCTTTTGCATACAGTGTGAAAATAAAGAGCATTAAAAGTACTATATATCTTATCATCATCTCTCCTTTTTAAAAATTATCATCAGAGTATATCTCAGCAACTTTAATAAATTCATCTTTTACTCTAAAAAAAGCATCTACCATAAGAGGGTCAAAATGTTTTCCTCTACCCTCTTTAATGATTTCGAGAGTCCGTTCATAAGTAAAAGGCTCCTTATAGACTCTACGACTCACAAGTGCATCAAAAACATCAGCAATTGCCATAAACCTTGCTTCTATAGGTATCTCTTCACCTTTTAAGCCCTCAGGATAGCCTGAACCATCCCACTTCTCATGATGATAGTGTGCAATATTTCTAGCCATAATAAAAAACTCATTCTCTTTATAACTTGAGATGGCATTGTTTATAATATGTCTTCCCAAGTCAGCATGACTCTTCATTACCTCAAACTCCATAGGTGTCAACTTCCCTTTTTTCTTTAAGATAGAGTCCTCTATACCTACTTTTCCGACATCATGAAGAGGTGCTGTTCTATACATCATCTCTATTCTCTTAGATGAGAGATAGTTTTTATATATACCATTATTATACATATATTCTGCCAAAATCTTAATATAGAGTTTTGTTCTAACAATATGTGCTCCTGTCTCTATATCATGGACCTCTGCAACATGAACCATACTATCTAAAAGTGCTACATGGGAACGATTAAGCTCCTCTGTAAATAGTTTTCTCTCATAAGCATCAATAATGATAAAGAGGAAACCAACAATAAAAAAGTGGAGTAAAAATGGCCCTATAAGATACCCTACTGATAGATATAGATTATGCTCATACCCTATATAACTCATTAAAGTTGTAATAAAAAATGTTCCAATAAACAGAAGAATAATTAAAAAGTTACGTTTTTTAATTAAAAGGAAAAAGAGTAGATAACTAAGAATTAAAGAGATTAAAATATTGATATATCGATAACTTTGAGGTTGTGCTAGAAGCTCATTATTTAAGATATTATCAATCATTGTCATATGAACTTTCACACCAATGACCTTCTCCCCTCCAGTTACAATAACCTGATCATGCAGTGCTGTTGCTGAAGAGCCCACTAAAACAATCTTACCGGTTAACAACTCACTGTATCTACCTTGCATAATATCAATTGCCGAGACTTTTTTATAAAACTCACTCTTATAAAAGTGAAGAAGTACCTGTGATTTCTCATCTGTCTTGAGAGTATGGTTAAAGAGTTGAACCTCTTTATCTTTTGTAATATTTATACTCTTGTCTATATTTAAGAGTGTAGCTAATGAGAGAGTTGGTACGACCTCCTCTTTATACTTTACAAAAAGCGGTACTCTACGTAAAACTCCGTCATCATCTACCTTTACATTGATAAAACCGCTATATTTTGCTTGTGATTGTAACTGTGGAGTATTGCAGAGCACATAGTTATAATGCTCTAATTCATAAGAGGCCTTCTCCACCTCTATAGTTTTAATATTACACTCTTGATTTAAAAGTCTCTCATTAGAGAGATAGAGACTCACAACTGTATTACTTTTATGAAGTGCTGATGCAAGAATTTTATCATTGTCACGTAACTCAGGAGGAATAGCCTCTAGAGGAGTATCTATATGAAAGTAGTTATGATAAAAAGAGGCTATAGAGCTTGGTGAAGTTCTATCCTTCTCCGGAAAAATCACATCAAGTGCTATTGATGCGGGGTGTGCTGCATCTATTTTATCAATAAGATTTGCAACAAAAACTCTAGGCCATGGCCACTGTCCAAGAGCTTTAAGACTCTTCTCATCAATATCAACAACAACGACATGAGACTCATTGACTTGCGGCTCACTCCTTAGTCTCTGCGAAAGAAAATCATAGACCTTATAATCAAAAAACTTAGTAGTTTCGTTTTTATAAAGAAGATAGTGTGTAACGATGATCAAGAATGCCGTAAGGATATAGAGCAGAAGTATCCTTTTTTTACCTAATGAATAAATATCTCAACCCTTCTATTTAATTTTTCAGCAACTCCATCAGCTGTTTTTACGAGTGGATTTGCTTCACCATAAGAGCTTATATCTAACTTTAAAAGAGGAATATTTTCATTTATAATTATATTTCTTACAAGCCGAGCACGTTTAAGCCCCAAAGCTTTGTTAAAAGCATCACTACCTTTTGTATCGGTATGACCAATAATCTGCACATATGGTAGACTCTTACGCTCTCTTAGAGTCTTAAAAAGTTTCTCTAACTCTGATTGAGAGTTCTCTAAAAGATTAACATCATCAAAAAAGAGAGTAAATTTTGACTCCTTGTCTATAGAGCTCTCTTTTGCTATATCTCCAAAGAAGTGTTCTATCTCTTGTTGGTTTAGCAAAAGAGGTTGAGTTGGAGCCTTATCGGCTGACTCTATAGCTACAATTGAGTTTGGAGTATCAACGACAACCTCTCCCTTTTTTGTACTAACAATAATAGCACTATGCTCTTTTTTTCCAGCTACGAGTGCAATAATATTTCTTACAGCGCACCCATCAGCTCCTACATAAACACCTACCTTGGTAAAGGGGCACTTATCTTTATCTGAGTATACTCCATCACCATCACCATCTTGAGGTGTAGTCATATAGAGACTAACCATAACCCTGTTAGAAAGTTTTTTTATATCTTCTAATATCTCTGTAAAATAGGGTTTCTTATCCCCTTGTGCTGAAACTATAATCTCTACATTGCTGACATTATTCTCAACTATAAACTCTTTTACACTCTGCGCATACTCTCTACTTTTTGTAACTTTTATATCATCTAAGAGAGTACTTGGTTCTGTATGTCCCTCTATAAAAATTGTTACTTTTTTCGACTCTTTTTGAAATGCTTTTATTTCTTGAACAATATGCACTAGACGCTCTTTGCTCTTCTCCTGTAAACTATCATCAATAAATATTAAAGGATCATAATGAATTATCTCATCATAGTCACCATCCATAAGTTCAAATTCGGGGTCATCTGGATATAAATCATTGGCAACACTTGAGGGAGTAAAAAGAAAATTAACAACGATAAACAGGTAGAAAAAGAGATATCTCATTTGATGCATTCCTGCTCCATCCATAAAGTTTTTAAAAGAGAGTTATTTTATCACACTAATACTTAATAACATTATATATTAATCATCTAACTCGGTATAACCCTTTTTAAGTTGTGCTTTTTTTGCTAGAACCTGTACCTGCTGAGTTATATTTTCATTAGCTATATGATAGTGTTCATGTAGTTTTTCTATAGACTCATCAACTCTTTTTAAAAGAGTATTACTTAGCTCATCTATCTTCTGTCGCATCTCTAAAAAAGATTCATCTTTGGAACTCTTAAACTCTAAAGAGAGTTGTGTCAATTGAGCCTGAGCCTTCACGTAGTCAGCTTTTATTCTCTCAACTTCATCAACCATCTCTTTCATGCTTGAAAAGAGATCATGAAGTCTACTATTTTTCCCCTCCAACTCATCCATTTTCTTAGAAGAGAGAAGCATCTGCTTCATTATCATTTCACTCTGTGTTTTAATACTGCTAAGTCTACTCTCACCCTCATATAGAGATGTTTTTAAGTTTTCAGTATGAGATTTCAAAAGTGTCAACTCATCTCTAAATGCCTTTGTCACACTCGAGAGCTGCTCTATACTCTTTTGGGTAATAGTTTGTGCAATAGTATCAGAGAGTTTACTCATATTATCAAGTTTTGACTCTAACTTTTCAATATCCTCTGAGATATCATATCTACTCTCTACAGCTTTTTCTAAAAGAGTTTTGAGATTATTATAGTGCTCCTGTTCTGCAACACGCAGCATATCTATATGCTTATGAACCACATTATCTAACTCTGGAAGCTGTACCTCACTAAAGTACTTAAAGGCATTTTCAACTTTTATATTGCTTGACTCCATACGATCGAATTTTTCAATAAACCTATTTTGATTCTCTAGGACTTTATCAAGTGCTTTTAAATCTTGTACAAACTCTTCTCGTAACTCTTTTTGTACTCTGATTGTTGCCTCTTGGGAACTTGACATTCTCTTTTCTAACTCTAAAATAAACTCTTTAAGCTCAAGCAGCTCATTTGTAAGAGAGTCTGTAATCTTCTCTTGATCTCTTGAGTGAAGAGATATCTGCATCTGATGTAAAATATTCATAATAAGATATAGAATAAGAGAGAGTAAAAAGGGTATAAAGGATTCTCTGATTAAGAGTAGTATATCACTGCTTTGAGGATGAATTATAAAGTGTAAGACTGCACTAATAGCACCAATGCTAAGCATAAGCGGAGCATAGTTAATTTTATTTGGTTGTTTTAATATGGCAATTTGACGTAAAAAAAGAAGCGCCATAAAGAAAAAAGCAATAAGAAGGTCAGAATCAAACATATCTCTCTCCATATTTTACTTAGATTGTATCATAATTTATTATGGAAAGAAAAAGTTTATTGTAAAACGAGTTTTAAAACCTCTCCTGGAGTCTTAGCAATTACATTATGCTCTCCATCAGCAGAAAATCCCCATACTGCAAAAATTGCTTCAATACCGGCACTTTTTGCACTTTGAATATCTTTACTGTTATCACCAACCATCCATGCTTTATCGCTATCTCTGTCAAATTGGTAAAACTCTAAAATCTTCTCTATCATCTCAGGACTAGGTTTAGATACACTCACTCTGTCTGCACCAACAACCATATCAAAAATATCTAAAATACCTAAATGTTCAAGCATTGTAGTAGCAAATTTAGTTGGAGCATTTGTAGCAACCGAGAGTTTTACATCAGCCTCTTTTAAAGCTTCTAGCATCTCTAAAATACCTTCATACAGATAAGGATTCTCGATACACTGCTCTTTATAATGCTTCTCAAAGAGCTCTCTGTCTCGCTCTTCATAGAGCTCTGTCCCGTAAAAGAGCTTTGGAAGGTTTCTTACATGCATATTGATAGCTTCAACGATAAAGGCTTCACTCAAAGGAGGCAGGTTGTGATTTTTTTGGCGAACATAATTGACAGAGATTGTGATATCTTTTTTGGAATCAATGAGCGTTCCATCCATATCAAAGATAACAATCTTTTTCATTACTTCATCTTCTCATAAATTTCTACTAAGGCATCTACAAAGTAGTCACTATCATTTGGACACTTGCAGACTCTATACTCTTTAAAGCCAAGCTCCTTGGCAACCTCTCTATACTCTACATCAAGTTCAAAGTCTGTCTCAGAGTTATCGATTGTAAAGGCTATTGGAAAGATTATCACACCTCGGTTACGTACAGTTTTTAGTTTATCCTCTAGAGATGGCTCCAACCACTTCATAGGACCAACTTTTGATTGATATGCAAGATGAACATCATGAAAGCCCATCCCCTCATCTCTCATCATCTCTTTTAAAATCTCTACATGACGGTTGATGTGTTTTTCATAAACATCGCCCCCGTCAACAATCTTTTGAGGAAGTCCATGAGCTGAAAAGATAATGTCAAAATCTCTATACTCACTCTCACCAACACTCTCTTTAATACTCTCTATAATAGCTCTGTTATAACTCTCATTTTCAAAGTAGTGTTTTATCTCAACTAAAAGTGCACTCTCCTCACTCTTATGATAACACTCTTCAAAATCTTCTAGTGATGATTTTGTCGTAGTTGTTGAGTATTGTGGATACATTGGGATAAGATATATCTTATCTATATCTTTACCTTTGAGCCGTTCTACTACTTCACAGGCAAAAGGAGGTGTATATCGCATTGCAAAATCTACAATAACATCTTCACCGAGTCTCTCTTGAAGTTTTGATACAAGCCTTTTTGTATGTCCTACAATAGGAGATTTTCCTCCAAGCTCACGGTAGACCTCTTGAGCCTGTTCTGTACGGTTAAAGACTATCATTCCGCCAATCATTTTACGTAAAAGATTAGACTTCATTGTAAGTATGTTCTTATCTGCAAACATATTCTTTAAAAAAACTTCAACCTCTTCAAGGTTGTTTGGTCCACCCATATTGAGTAGTACTACTGCCTCTTTTGCCATTAATCCTCTTTAACTTTTAAACTGACTTCATACATAAATTGTTGTAATGGTAGCATATCTTCATAGATTTCATAGAGTCTATCTATAAGTTTCTCTCCATCTTCAATTAAATGCGGGTCTAAAACCTTATATGTTGCCATCCCTTTGTACAAAGAGAGCTCTGCATGCTCCATATCGGCACTAAAACCTTTAGGAAAGCGTTTATACCCCTTTTCCAAGTGTGTATAGCCTTTACCCATAGATTTGATACGACTCAGTATATCCCAAAGCTCTCTACGCTTTACATCATCTTTTATCGTCTCTCTAAAAGCATCGAGCATAGGCTTTTCAAACCACCGCACACCAGTAGCGACATAGAGCTCCTCCGGTGAGAAGTGCATATAGAAACTTGAACTCTGCATTCTTTTACCGCTTCCCTGCCAAAATATAACGCCAATTCGCTCTTTAATGGGCATTGCAAGTGCATTTGGACGCCTACTGTCACGATAGATTCTATAGAGAGATTTATTGATTTTTGGTTCGGCATTGATGGTTGGTTCTAAAGCCTGAAGGTGTTCACCCATCTCAACTACAAAAGCTCGAGATGGATTTAAAATAAGTGATTCATACTCATGCTTATGAGCTACAAACCACTCTTTATTGTTATTTTTTCGAATTTGGGCAAGAAAGGGAAGTGTTTTTTTACTAAAGCCACTAAACTCCACACTTTTACCCTATGCTGCTAATTTTCTGTTTCTGTATGCCAGTGCAATTACTATAGCGATGATAGTATACGTTACCGGTACAAAATCAGGAATCGGAACCGGATCACCTTTTGCATAGGAGTGCATACCTGCAAGGTAATAGTTTACTCCAAAATATGTCATAAGAACTGACGTAAATGAGAGAAGTGAAATCACACTATAGTTAAAGTCACTGTAGATTGATTTGATAAAACGTAAGTGAACAACTACAGCATAAACCAAAATCGTTACAAGTGCCCATGTCTCTTTTGGATCCCAACCCCAGTAGCGTCCCCAAGACTCATTCGCCCAGACACCACCTAAGAAGTTACCAACAGTAAGAAGAACTAAACCAACCATTAGACTCATCTCATTAATAGCATTAAGCTCTTTGATTGAGAGTGAAATCTGCTTATCATTCTTCTCATTTTTAAAGATGAAAAGAAGCAGTGTTATAAATCCAAGCAGTGCTCCAAGACCCAAGAAACCATACGAAGCTGTAATCATTGAAACATGGATACTCAGCCAGTAAGAGTTAAGAACAGGTACAAGATTTGTTACCTGTGGGTTCATCCAGTTTAGATGTGCTACAAAGAGAATCAGTCCTGTTAAAATCGCTGTAGATGAGAGTGTCATCAGTGAGCGTTTTGAGAAAATAAATCCTGCAAGAACTGTTGCCCAACCAATGTAGATCATAGACTCATATCCGTTTGACCACGGCGCATGTCCGGAGATATACCATCGAATAGCAAGTCCGAGTGTATGTGCCAAAAAGAAGATAAAAAGCAGCCCCATAGAGATTTTAGCAAGTCCATCCGTCTTTAACTCCGGTTTTATAACCTTAACAAAACTCACAATCAAAAGAATAAATCCCATAATAAAATAGAGAGGATAGAGTGTCTCAAAGATATTTGAGTGGTTATAAAAAATCTCTGCTTTTACCTTGTTCTCATTTGGATAGACAGCTGCACCAAACTCTTTTTGATACTTTGCAATAGCACTCAGAGCTTTATCACTCTTTGACCACTCACCACTTGCTAATGACTCATCAACAGCAGTAAAGTAATTCACAGCAAGAGCCCTTACTAAGAGACTCTCCTCTTTTGGAAATGTCTGCAGAGCTTCAATAGTTGCATACCATTTGTTATTTTCATCACCTGCTTTTGGCCATATTTTAATAATTGAACCTGTAAACACCATATATACAACATTTACATTCTCATCTACTTTAAGAGCCGCTTTATCGAGCTTGTTTCTGTTTTTTGCCGCTTTTCTTGCAGCCTCATCAACAACTGCTGCAAGTTTATATCCTCGCATACCCTCCGGATCTTCAAAAAATTGAGAGAAAGAGACATATTTTGCATCTTTTGGTGCACCAATAAGTTCATTGATTTTCTCATCTTTTGTACGAATAAGCTTGATATTTCTATAGATATCAGGACGAATCATCATTCCAAGAATAATCTGGTTAGCATTGAGCTCTACATCACCAACTTGAAGTGTTGCTCCTCTATGAATTTTTGCCATAATCTCTGTTGAGAGTGTATCCATAGGCTTCATACGACCTTGAGCATCCTGAATAATCAACTCCCCAAACTTCTTAGCATGCTCTTTATCAAAAGAGACAATCGTCTTAATAGCAGGATCTAAACTCTCTGCTTTTGATGGAGTTGAAATTCCAAAGAGTAAAAGAGCTGTAAGAAGTGCAGGTGCAAGTTTACACTCACGAGCCTTCTGTGCTTTTTTAGCAAGTTTCGCAAATCTATGATTTTTAGAAAAGAGTGACCAGAACATTCCAAGACCAAGCAGGAAGTAACCTAAATATGCCCAGAATGTTCCTGGATCATGGTTTACAGAAAGAACTGTACCTTTTTCATCCCTATCATATGAAGATTGAAAAAATCTATATCCTCCATACTCTAAAATATGATTCATATAGATTCTATACTGCATATGTACTCCATTTTTCTCATCTATTAACTCCACTTCACTTGCATAAGATGCAGGAGACATTGAACCTGGATAGCGATCTAACTGAAAATCTAAAAGTTTTAATTTAAAAGGAATTACTATCTCTTTAGCACCATAAGCAACACTTACACGCACACCATCAACCTCTACACTTTTAGGTACCCCTACAACTCCTTTTGTCCCATAGACATAAAGATTTTTCGACTCTTTATCAACACTAACATTAAACAGAAGTGCATCAACCCCATTTGAGTTCATTTTCATCTTTGAGTTGATTTTTGAGCTTGAAGAGCTAACAAGCTTTTTAAGAGCATGCTCTTTAAAATCACGCAGTACAAAACTTGCACCACCCTCCATTGAGTAGAGAACACGCTGATTTAACACATCTTTGTCACTTGGTACCAGTTCACCTTTAGTTTGATCAGCCATTCTAAAGGATGAGAGAGGCATTGTATGCTTCATATAGAGTCTATTACCCTCTAAAAGAATTGAAATTACAGGCTTATCAAATTTATAACCAGAGTTAAAATCAATAACAAAACTTCCTGCATCAAAGTACTCACCAATCTGTAGTGCAACTGGTTCTCCTCTACCTTGCGTTGTAATCATAAACTTAGCAATCGGTTTTCCATTCACTTTATCTTCAACAAGTGTCTCTACTGCATCTGGAATATACTCTAACAACTCAACATGAACCTCTTTTCCTTCCAAGTTAACACTTTTAGAAAAAGAGTTTCCTCCTCGTTTGGAGAGGTATATAATATCTGAAGAGTCCGCTCTTTGGTTCTTTGAGAGAAGATCTATATTTATAAATGTTTCTGAAGAGATAATTGATGAGGAGTCCATACCTTCACGTATGTGCATTGTCCCTTCATAACCTACATATCTTGTAATAGCAGCACCTAAAAGTATCACTAGAAATCCAACATGAAAGATAAAAATAGGAGCTTTTTTGAGTGTATACATCTTGTAGTTATAGATGTTGAGTATTAGATTGAAGGCGAGTAAACCCATTAATACCTCAAACCATCTCGCATTGTAGATTTCTGCCTTTGCAGTAAGTGTACCAAAATCATTTTCAATAATGGTTGCATATCCGACAGCAAATGCAAAGATTAACATCAGTACTGCCATGGTCTTCATAGAACCAATAAAAGATATAATTTTTTTCATGTTTTTTAGCCTTTAATTCAAAAAAAATATTTTAGTCAAGTTAAGATAACAGACGACACAATAGGGAAGAAAAAAGTTATTTTTAAATAAATAATCTCTTCTAAAGAAGAGTCAAAACCTATAAGGTTTTTTTCTACTATTTATAGTGATATTTAAGCGACTCTTTTCTTAAATGTTATCTCAAAATCACCATCTTCTACCTCTTTTGCCTCATAGATAAAGTGCTCTTTTATCTTGTCATAAAGTGGTGTCGGTTCATGAAAAAATTTTCCTACAACGCGTTCATTCTCATCTTTTAAAAAACGTAATGCATTCATTGTATTTACCATTGGCTCTGGAGGAGAGCACTCTGTTGCATCAAACTCATAATAGACAACGCCATCCTTCTCATATTTATAAAAAGGGAGTGTTGTTAGTGGAATCTCAATTAACTCTTTATTCATCTATATCCTTATATACATGTATATTTTTTCTCTTTTGCATTCCATTTGAAATGCTTTGAGACTTTTTTAAAAGCCTTAAGTACGATTGTTTCATGGCACTCTTGGGCATAAATTGTGATAGGTGTGTGGTAGTATCTGTTATACGACTCTATGGGATGAAGAAGTATCTCACGCCAAGAGAGTTCAATTTTGCCCTCATAGGGTTCAAAAGGAACAGCAGAGACAACAGATTTATTTGTCTCCTTACACTTAAAATGACACACAACAGAAAAACTATCTATCTTAACATAATCAACAAGTTCTAAAATATTTTCATGATTTATCATTGGCATTTTTAACCTTCACAATATTTTGTTAGATATTAGCAAAAGTTATTCCATGATAGGTAAACAGAGTAAAAAACTACTTTGCAATCTCTATTTTAAAACACTTCTTCTTATCCTTACATAAATCGACACTCCCCCCATGCGCTTGGGCTATCTGTCTTGAGAGAACAAGCCCAAGTCCATTTCCCTTTAATTTTGTACTCTTAAAAGCTTCAAAAAGTTCTTTTTCATTCTCTATTGCCACACCTGTATCATATATATGAAAGATATGACTATCTTGAGTCTCCTGATGTGTTATCTCTACACTTCCCTCTTCACTCTCATCAGCCTCTATCGCATCTATAGCATTTGCTAAAAAGTTTGAAAAGAGCATCTCTAAAAGATCCTTATCTGCAGAGAGTATGAAGTCATCTTGAGGAAATATAAACTCAATATCTTTTGAGTATCCATAATACTCTATAGAGGTATCAAGAGACTCTCTTAACTCACTCCACTTAAACTCTCTCTTTTGAGCCTCCACACCCTTTGAGAACATCAATGTAGCCTTAATTATCCTCTCAATTCTATGAACAGACCTCTGAATCTCCTCTACTATAGGAATATTCTCTGGAATCACCCTCTTTTTAAGTGTTGAACTCATTAAAGAGATAGCACCGATAGGATTTCTTATCTCATGAGAGAGATGTGCTGCCATCTGTCCCATTGTTGCTAAATTCTCTTTTCTTTTTTGCTCTGTAATATCAGTAGCAGAGAGCATGATTTTATCTTTATAAGAGGAGCTCTTTACAAGATAGGAGCGGGAGTTAAACTTCACCTCATAATCCTCCTCTTGAAACTCCAGTAACTTTAAAAGTGCCCATAGCTCTCTAGCCTGAGAATTTTGTAAAAAGACCGTATTGTCACGGTTAAGTATCCAAATAGCATTGGGTAAAAACTCCACAACCTTCTCAACAGTATCTTGTAGATGCGCATAAGAGGCTTTAAGCTCATTAAACTCATTCTCTACTTTATAGGTCTGTTCTATTAAAAGGTTAAGCTCCTCAGGGGTAATGGTAGTAGACATCTACTGAGCCATTGCTACTAATATTTTATAAAGGGAGTGTGCATCATCACTTCCTGCACTCTCACGAATTGAGTGCATTGCATAAGTCGGCAGACCGACATCAATGGTATCTATACCAATTCTTGTCGCTGTAATTGGTCCTATTGTTGAGCCACATCCCATATCTGAACGAGTCACAAAGTGCTGTAGTGGTTCACCTATCTCTTGTGCTACTTTGATAAACTTAGCAATAGTAGTAGAATTAGAGGCATAACGCTGATTTGCATTCACCTTAATAACTGCACCCCTGTTAATCAGAGGAGCATGCTCTTTATCATGTTTGGATGGGAAGTTTGGATGGATTGCATGGGCATTGTCAGCGCTTATCATCAGTGAACTTCTCACCATTGCAACATACTCATCATAATCCTCAAAGATACGACGCAGGGTATTTTCTAAAAAGCTTCCCCCTGCTCCACTGACACTCTCACTCCCTACCTCTTCATGATCACTGGCAATAAAGAGCATAGGCTGCTGAGCACTTACACTACAGATTGAGAGCATCGCTGTGTAACATGAGAGTAAGTTATCAAGTCTTGCACTGACTATAAAATCTTTATAGAGACCATTTTGCGCTGCTTTTTGTGTGTCATAAAAGCTAAGCTCATGCGCATATATCTCTTTGACATCTCTAATGCCCACTTTATCTAACTGCCAGAGTAAAAACTCATTAAAATCAAAGTCATCATTGGTTGTCAAAATCGGGCAAATATCACTCTGCTTGTTTATAGTTCTATCTTTATTTGCCTTATCATCAAGATGAATTGCAAGTGATGGAATAAGTGCTATAGGCTGTTCTACATTAATAAGTGCAGAAGCAATCTTACCCTCTTTATCTAAAAAACTGACACGCCCTGCAAGGGAGAGATCTCTGTCAAACCAAGGGTTTAGTAGAAGTCCGCCATAACTCTCAACTCCAAACTTTACAACACCATGCTCTCGTATCACAGGGTTTGGTTTGAGCTTTAGTGTTGGTGAGTCGGTGTGTGCACCTACCATGAGGTAATCTTTTTTCTCTTTTGGATAGGTAAAGGCGATAATTGAGGAGTCATTTCGTGTTACATAGTACTTTTTACCAGCTTCTAAATTCCACTTATCTACTTCATCAAGCCTAATAAAGCCTGCATTTTCAAACATCATTGCCATATTTTGTGTTGCATGAAAAGGAGTTGCAGAAGCATCTAAAAAACCGAGTAGCCCCTCATTAAAATCTTGCTTGTTCATATCTATCCTAACTCATAGTCTATTACTATTTTTTGGGCATCATAGCATAACTTTTCTAAGGTAAAATTGAGTTTTAAGGGGTAAAAAGAGAACTCTATAAGAGTCTCCTTTATCTGTAGTTAAAATTTATTTTTTTGAACACTTTGAGATATCTCAACTGCCATATCTTTAACTTCGGCAGTTACACTATCAACACTTGAGACAATCTCTGCATTCTCTTTTGTCTTCATATCAATCTCAACAACTGTATCATTAATACTAGATATATCACCACTTTGCATATCAATTGATGCACTGATATCTGTAATAGATTGTGTAAGAAGATTAATATTTGCATTAATCTCCGCTAATGATTTTTGTGTTCTCTCTGCAAGTTTTCGAACTTCATCTGCAACTACGGCAAATCCACGACCGTGCTCACCAGCACGAGCTGCTTCAATTGCTGCATTGAGTGCTAAAAGATTTGTCTGTTCTGCAATATCTGTAATGATAGAGATAACAGATTTAATATCATTAGATTGACTCATAACCTCTACAGCCTTCATTGATGTATCTTTCCCCGACTCATCAATACTTTGCATTTTATGTGCTGTCTCTTGTAACATTTTAGCCTGCTCTTGTGTCGCTCTGTTTAGAGCGTTCATCTGCTGCTCTAAAAACTCCGATTTTGAAAGCAACTCATTTGCACTCATAGAGGAGTTCTCTAACATAGATACAATTGCTCTGCGTAGAGCGTTGATATTATCGATTAAGACCTTGAAGTTACTACCCTCTTCAAAGCCAGAGACTACTACCTCTTGTGTATAATCATAGTTAGAGTATCTATCGAGTATATTGTTGAGTTCTGTCATCTTCTCCTCTAGTTGAGAGAGTGCACCATTGATAGTATCTCTTAAATTACAGAGATTCTCATTTGATGTCTCTGCATCAATACGGACATTAAGATATCCCTGTGTCATCTTCTTCATTATCTCTTGAGTATTTTGTATAAATTTATTATCCTCTTCTATACTCTTTTGTGTTCTTTTTATATTTTCATTGACAACTTTGGCCATAAGTCCAAGCTCATCCTCTGCGCTGTCATCTAAGAGTTCAGCATTAGGACGCTCTCTATTGATGTAATCAAAGAAGTTTAAAAGTCCCACTTGGAACTTCTCAATAGATTGTGTAATTCCATCAGCAATATATTTTGAGAATGCTAAAATAATAAGTAAAACAAGGGTGACGACAGCTAAAAGTATATATAACTGTGTAGTTGCTTTACTCAATGCAGTATCTACAGTTTGAAGTAGCTCATTTGAGAGATAATCATCAGCTTTCTTAAGAAGATTGATTTTAGCTGTCATTACACTAAACCAGTGATTTGGATCCTCTCCGAAACCACCAATCTTATCACTTTTTAGTGCAATGTTTCGCATTCTCTCAACCTCGTCTATCACCTTTCCAGAGACTACTTTTTTATAATAGCGCACAACATCACTACTCGCAGCTTTTTCAAAACTGTCTATATAATCATTTTGCTGTGTAACAAGCATTACAAATTTATCTTTCATTCCAGGAAGGAACTTGTTTCTTGCAAATGTGTTACTCATTACAGCACGCTCGATTCCGGCACGCTCTTTTGCCATGTCAAAGTTATACCACGCAAGAAGTGAACGTGCTTCAATCGCAGATGTTGCATCTTTTGTAATAGCACCTAAAAAGTTTAAAAAGAGTGCATGCATATCTGTATAGTAGTTAATCACCTTTTTACCATTCATACTCAGCTCTGTAGCACCCTTTCGTATCTCAGAGAGTCTATCTAACTGTAAAAGCGCTTTTTTCAACCAATCTCTTGCTTTTGGTGTCAGATTCTTTTGGTTAAAACCTTTTAGTATAGTATAGAATCTATCGAGTTTTATATCTGTCTCAACACGTTGTGCAGGCAGTATTTTTATAAAGCTTTTTCCTTTACTTCCTACATATCCTGCTGTAGCACCACGCTCTTTTTGTGTCTCATGAACCAGAGCACTCACAGCTACAGCCAGCTGCATACACTCTCTCATCTTCTGTGTATTTGGGTGTAGGTTTTTAATGATATAATCTTCTGTCTTTTTTATAAGTCCCAGTTTTTTAGAGATAGTATCAAACCAGTAGGTAGCATCAACTCCAAATCCACCTATCTCATTAGCACTTAAGATAACTTTTCTAATACGCTCTACCTCCGCAACATCATGACTGCTACTCATTAACTTCTCAAAATAACTCTTTGTCGTCTCATCTGAGTAGTCGTAAAATGTCTTCATAAAAGATTTCTGTGTGCTTATTAGATCAGAGAATCTCTCTTTTGTATTATCATAAAAGTAATCATGCGCTAAAATATTCGCCCCGATTGCTCTCTCAATACCGGCTCTCTCTTTAGCCATTAAAAAACTAAGATAAGCGATAATCTGTTTTGAGACCTCTGGTGTAGCAGGAATAGCAGAGACTTTTACTATAATCATTAAAAAGTCATTATTCATATTTGTATAATACTTTAAAGCATCCGCTGTCTTAATACTAACATTGAGAATCTTTGAACGCATATCACGCAGCTCTGCAACATCTTTGTAAGCTTTTGCAATTTCAGAACCAAGTAAATCAGGGGTGTTGAGTTCATTCTCTTGAATAAACTCTTTAATCTTAGCTATCTGTTTATCGGTCAAATCTCTTTGTGCAAGCAACTTCTCTTTGTAGTTCTCTCCCTTGCTGCCAAGATAGACAGCACTCATGCCTCGCTCTTTTTGTGTCTCATGCACAAGTGCGGAGATTCTGCTTAAAAGTTCAGATGACTTCTTAGCACGTTGAAAGATTTGTACCTCTTCATACTTGTCAAAGAGCAGTATCAAGGCTAAAACAACAATGGTAATTGTCGGAATGAGAACCTGTAGAATTAACTTAAATCGAATAGAAATATTTTTCAAGCTTATACACCTTATATTAAATCGTGATATTTTATATAATCAACTCAAAAAATCAGTTGATTTAAATCAATTTATTGCTCTTAACTCTCAACAATATCAACAAATTTATCACCCTCTAAAGCACCGATTAATGAGCTGTTTACTCTAATTGCAGAGTCGATAACAACATTATGCAACTTTGAGACAATCGTTACCTTTAGCGGTCTGTTCCCTGGATGCTGACGTATAGTAGAGTAGAGTCCCTCTAAAACATCAAAATCATTAGAGAGTCTAACTGCAAGGTTGATTGGTTCAGGTGGTTTCTCCTGAATCTCTTTTTTAACTTTTTTGGTCTCTTTTTTTGCATCACGAAGTGTCATAAGTTTTGTAACATTGAGGCGTGGTCCAAAATCTGTATGCGTTATTCGTGCTTTAAAGGCAACAGGCTCTTCAAGGTTCATCTCTTGAAGTTGTTCCAACTTGTCAGAAAAGAGCATAATCTCCATATTTCCATGGAAGTCCATAAGGTTTACAATACCAAACTGATTCCCTTTTTTTGAGACCTTTTTTGTTATCTCTTCAACTTTTCCAATAAAAATAGCATAAGAGCCATCTTTGAGACTCTCTAGCTCTGAAGAGAGTGTATAGTTGAGTTCATCAAGAGTTTCACGATACTCATCCATAGGGTGACCCGATACATAAAAACCTAAAGTATCTTTTTCAAACTCTAAAATATCTTTAAGTTCATACTCCTCGGAGTTATTGAGTTTAAGTTCAACAGTAGTGATACTCTCATCATCTCCAAAGAGACTTCCAACTGCATTTTTCTTCGCCTCACTCGCTTTTTTTGCAGTATCGACTATGAGATCAATCTGATCGAGCAGTGCCTTACGGGAGTAACCATATCTGTCAAATCCACCCGCTTTAATAATAGACTCAATAACACGTTTATTTACCTTGCTTGGCTCAATTCTGTTTACAAAATCTTCAAGTGTCTTATAGTCACCATTTTGCTCACGCTCTATAAGCATCGCCTCAACGGCAGCCTCTCCAACACCCTTAATTGCACCAAGACCAAATAAAATAACCTCTTGTCCATCTTTATTTATCGCTGAAAACTCAAGCTGTGAATCACAGATATCAGGAGGAGAGAGCTCAATTCCCATACGTTTTACTTCATCGATATAGCGAACAACTTTATCGGTATTATCCTTATCAGATGTCAAAAGGGCTGCCATAAACTCATTTGGGTAGTAAGTCTTTAGCCATGCAGTCTGAAAGGTAACCATCGCATAGGCTGCCGAGTGAGATTTATTAAAACCATAACCCGCAAACTTCTCAATCAAATCAAAGAGTTTACTCGCTTTGTCATAGTCATACCCCTGCTTTGCAGCACCCTCACTAAACTCGGCATTATAAACCGCCATATCTTTCTTCTTACCCATTGCACGACGGATAATATCAGAATACCCTAGTGAGAATCCTCCAATAGTCTGTACAATCTGCATAACTTGCTCTTGGTAGACGATGACCCCATATGTGTTTTTAAGAATCGGCTCCATCGAATCAAATGTATACTCAATCTTCTCACGCCCATGTTTACGCTCAACAAAACTATCAAGCATCCCAGACTCCATCGGTCCTGGTCTATAGAGTGCAAGAACGGCGATTAGATCCTCAAAACTATCGGGTTTGAGACGACGGTTCAAATCCTGCATACCGCTTGACTCTATCTGGAACATCCCCACAGTATCACCACTTCGGATGATTTCATACACCTTAGGATCATTCTCATCAATTGTATGCCAATCTACATCGACATCATAACGGCGTTTTATAAGCTTGACCGCATTTTGAATAACATCAAGTGTTTTCAGACCCAAGAAGTCAAACTTGATTAAATCAACATCTTCTAGGTAGTTCAAAGAGTACTGAGTTACAAAAGTATCCTCACCACTTGGCTTATAGATAGGTGTCTTTTTCCAAAGCTCTTCATTACTAATTACAACACCCGCTGCGTGCATTCCTGAGTTACGTTTGAGCCCTTCGAGCTTTTTTGCAAACTCCCAAACGCGTTTAGCTTGAGGGTCTGATTCAACAAGCTCTTGAAGTTTTGGCTCTTTTTGGTACGCACCTTCAATAAACTCACCCTTCTTTGTCTTTCCATTGAGTGTAATTCCAAGCTCATCAGGGATGAGTTTTGCCATCTTGTCAGCCTGAGAGAGTGGCATGTCTAAAACACGGGCAACATCACGGATAACCCCTTTTGCAAGAAGAGATCCAAAGGTAATGATTTGTGCCACCTGATTACGTCCATACTTCTCTACAACATAGTCAATAACCTCACCACGACGAGCCTGCATAAAGTCCATATCGATATCGGGCATACTTACACGTTCGGGATTTAAAAAACGCTCAAAGAGAAGGTCATACTTCATCGGATCGATATCGGTAATCTCTAGTGCATAAGCAACCAGACTTCCTGCAGCTGAACCTCGCCCAGGGCCTACTGCTATACCCATCTTTTTAGCCTCTTTTACGAAATCCCAAACGATCATCATGTATCCCGGGAATTTCATAGAGTTGATGATATCCATCTCAAAATCAAGGCGCTCTCTATACTCTTGGTGGCGTTCTGGCGGTACAATTTTAAGACGCTCCTCTAGCCCTTCTTTACATTTATATATAAAGTACTCAGCATCATCTTTATCAGCACCGCTAAACCACCTCTTTTTCTCCTCTTCAGTTGCATTTTCTGGCAGTGGAGCATCATCTTCGTTGTTAATCTCCAGTCCATCTGCTTTTGCATACTCTTTTGTAAATTTGAAATGTGGTGGTGTTGGAGTCTTTACAATAGGAACAAACTCTTCGCACTTATCGACTATCTCCTGTGTATGTTCAAGTGCTTCTGGAATATCAGCAAAAAGTCTTGCCATCTCATCAGGAGATTTTATATAGAACTCATGAACAGAGTGACGCATACGGTTTGGATCATCATAGAGTTTATTCATCCCAATACACATAAACGCTTCATGGTACTGTGCATCATCTGGATATGTATAGTGCGTATCATTTGTCGCTACTATTTTTATACCTGTCTCTTGCGAAATCTTTAAAATCTGTTCATCAATATAGAGCTGATCACCAATACCGTGACGCATCAACTCAAGGTAGAAATCATCACCGAAAATATCTTGATACTCGCGAGCAACTTCAAGGGCAGCTTCATAGCCACCTGCTCCATTTTTTACATTTCTCTCATTTTGAAGATTAAGGTGCCAGTTTACTTCACCCTGAAGACATGCAGAGGTACAGATAAGCCCCTCACTATGCTCTCTTAACTCTTTTTTATTAATACGTGGAAAGTAGTAAAAACCCTCAATAAAAGCTTTTGAGGAGAGATACATAAGATTCTCATACCCAACTCTATTCTTAGCATACAGACAGATGTGAAAACGCTGTTTTGTAGACTTGTCACCAAGCGTCTCACCATTATGGATATACCCCTCCATCCCAATTATTGGCTTTAATCCGGCATCTTTCATCTGCTTGTAAAAGTCAATTGCTCCAAACATATTTCCATGGTCTGTCATAGCCACAGATGTCATACCAAGCTCTTTTACACGGCTGACAAGATTTGTTAGTTTATTTGCACCATCTAAAAGAGAGTATTCTGTATGAAGATGTAAGTGTGTAAATGATGGTTTTTTGCTCAAAGTATTTGTCCTGAAAAATAGATAATTTAATTAAAAAGATTATAGTAAAAATGACTTAATTTGAAGTAAGAAAAAGGATTTAGAAGAGGCAAAAAGAGACTACAAGGAGAAACCTTATAGTCTAAAAGTAACTATTTTACTTTTTCTAAGTACTCACCATCTACAGTGTTTACTTTAACAGTATCACCCTCTAGAACATGGTAAGGAACTTGAATAACTGCACCACTCTCTAGTGTTGCTGGTTTTTTACTTCCACTTGAAGTATCACCTTTAAAGTTTGGTGGAGTCTCTGCAATTTTAAGCTCCATAATTTCAGGTGCTGCTACAGAGATAGCTTTGCCTTTGTAAAAAACGATATCAACATTAATACCATCTATAAACCATTTAGCTGCATCTTCACACTGCTCATATGCAAGACCAAGCTGATCGTATGTCTCATTATCCATAAACTGATACATCTCACCATCATCATAAAGATACTGCATAGTTTTGTAAGTAATTTCAGGAACTTCAAACTTGTCACCAGCGTGAACAGTCTTCTCAACTACTTTACCATTTAAAAAACTTTTAATTTTCATTCTAACAAATGCTGCACCCTTACCTGGTTTTACATGTTGAAACTCTACCACTTTGTATGGTACTTCACCAACGATAAGACGAACATTTTTTTTGATATCACCCATGCCAATTGTTGCCATTAACACACCTTTTATTCAATAATTTTGAAGATTTTACAATAAAAGGGCTTAGAATGGTATAATTTCGCAAAAAAAGATTTGTATATGCAACGCTATTTTGACTTAGACTTTATTCGAGGTATTGCCATTATACTTATGGTGATTTTTCACTTCTGTTTTGATTTGAATAATTTTGGATTTATAGATATAGATATCTATCATGGAGATGGATGGAAATATTTTAGATATACAATCATAACACTCTTTCTCCTAGCCGTCGGAATATCTCTATCTCTTGCAAATGAGAAGAGAATCGAGTTTAAGAAGAACTTTAGACGCTTTATTATTATTCTCTTTAATGCGACTCTTGTTACAATCGCAAGCTATATAACATTTCCACATACCTTTATATATTTTGGCATTTTACACTTTATAGCATTAGCCTCTATAGTCGCGCTACTATTTGTCAGAGTCCCAAAAATAGCCTTTATTGTAGGTATAACAATAGTTATGCTCTCATACTTCAAATATATAGATATGCACTGGCTCTACAACTATCTCCAACCACTCCTGCACCTCCCAAAACATACAGAGGATTTGGCACCATTTACTCCATGGTTTGGTGTTGTACTCATAGGTATCACTCTTGGGCACTATCGTCTTTTCTTACTCCATATTCCACAAAACAGAGTAAGTAAAAAAATCGCTTATCTTGGAGAACATGCACTCTTAGTATATATGCTTCACCAACCTATTTTATTTGGTCTCACAGCTGCTGCAAACTATCTTCTACATTAGGCTATAAAGCAACTCTTATCTCACAATGCTATAATGTCGAAAATATTATAAACTTTAGGATTTTATCTATGGAATTTACCCTCGAAGCAAAAAGTGGTAATGCTCGTGCTGCCACAATTAAAACTGCTCACTCAACTATCAAAACACCGGTTTTTATGCCTGTTGGAACTATTGGGAGTGTTAAGAGTCTTGATGTTCATGATCTACTTGATATGCTCGGTGCTGAGATAATTTTGGCAAATACCTACCATATGTACCTGCGTCCCGGAGATAAAACAGTAGCAAAAATGGGTAAACTTCATGGATTTACAAAATATCCAAAAAGCTTCTTAACAGACAGCGGTGGATTTCAAGCATTTAGTCTCTCTGATATCTCTAAACCAAAAACAGACGGTATTGAGTTTCGCAGTCACATAGATGGCAGTAAACACTTCTTTACACCTAAAAAAGTTATAGATATTCAACACAATCTAGGAAGCGATATTATGATGATTTTAGATGACTTAGTCGCGCTTCCTGCAACACAAGAGAGAATCAGAGTCAGTATAGAGAGAACTACTGCCTGGGCAAAAGAGTCTATAGAGTACTTCCGTGCCAAACAAAAAGAGGGAGTCGGAGTAGATCAAAACATCTTTGCCATCATTCAAGGCGGAACGGATAAAGCTTTTCGTACTAAAAGTGCCACAGAACTCTGCGCACTTGATTATGATGGTTTTGCGATCGGTGGTCTTAGTGTTGGTGAGCTTAACAACGAGATGTATGATACAGTTGAGCATACAACGCAGTATATGCCAGAGGATAAACCACGCTATCTTATGGGTGTAGGAACGCCAGAGGATCTCATAGAGAACATTGAGCGCGGTATTGATATGTTTGATTGTGTAATGCCTACAAGAAATGCAAGAAACGGAACACTCTTTACCTCTTTTGGAAAGATGAACATCAAAGGTGCCAAGTATAAAGAGGATAATGCTCCAATAGACCCGGAGTGTGAGTGTATCACATGTAAGACATACTCACGAGCCTACATCAACCACCTCTTTCGCTCTCGTGAGATAACCTACTTCAGGCTCGCAACTATTCATAACCTACACTACTATCTCAACCTTATGCGCGAAGTAAGAGAGGCTATTTTAGAAGATAGATTTGCTGAGTATAAAAAAGAGTTTTATGCAAAAAGAAGTTAGATAGCTCTAACTTCTCCACTGAGTCTCTCACCACTGTAGAGTGAACCTCCATTTTTAACGACTCTTTGTGCCTCTGCATCAAAGAGAACAAAGTCAGCCCTGCTTCCAACCTCAATAACCCCGCTCTCTTTTGCTATCGCTTTTGCTGGGTTTTGTGATGTTAGACGCACAAGCTCAGGCATTGATATTATTCCTGTTTTTACAAGTTTTGTGTAGTAAAGCGGCAGTGCATCACCAAGAGCTTCACACCCATAGGCTGCGTCATAAAAAGCAACCTCTTTATTTACTGGAGAGTTTGGTTGGTGTAGTGTTGTAAGCATATCAATCTCACCATTTTTAAGAGCATCTTGGAGCTTTAGCATATCCTCTCTTGAAGCGAGTGGCGGGTCAAGTTTAGCAACAGTATTAAACCCTTCACACTTCTCATCACAGTTAATGAGATGGTGAATTGAGACCTCACAGCTCACTTTTACACCCTCTTTTTTTGCTTTAGTAATAAGCTCCACTGAGCGAGGTGAAGCAACAGACTTAAAGAGAATTTTAATATCAAAATAGCGTGCTATCTCTATCATGCGAGAGACATGAAGTACTTCACTAAGCTCTGGTATGCCGGCTAGTCCAAGACGAGAACTCACATCTCCTTCTAGCATCACACCTGCATTTATCAACGAGTTATCTTCTGCCTTACAAAAGAGCGTCACTCCATACATCTGTACATACTCTGCTATTTTTATCGCTAGATTATTCTTTGCAATTGTACTCATATAGGGTGCTACAACCCCTTTTTTAAGAAGTATCGCAATATTTGAGAGTGTCATATCCTCTTTTAGAGTATTAAGCATCAAATCAATTTTGATAGAGTCAACATTTTTAATACCGTTTTGAGCAAACTCTAGCACTACTTCATTATCAATTGCAGGTGTGCTGTCAGCATTGAGAACAATATGCCCTACTCCACCGCCAAGTGCCTCTTTAGAGATTGCTTCAATATTTTTTGCATTTAAATTAGAGTCTTGTAGTCTTACATTTGTATCTACTAATGAAGGTAAGAGGTATGCTCCCTTTGCATCAATAGTGTCGCTATCACTAAGATTGTTTCCAATCTCAACTACAACACCATCTTCTATGCGAACATCAATCTTTCTCTCACCATTTACATCACAAACAACTGCATTTGATATAACCATTTCAGACCACCTTTGATATAATAGTGCTATTATAAATTAAGAAGGCTTAGAGTTGCGTTTACTACTACTTTTTTTACTACTATTTTCACTTATTTATGCAGATGATGCATACGAGAGAGGAAAATCTCTCTATATGCAAAAAGGTTGCTATGGTTGTCATGGTAATAAAGCAGAAGGTATGCATCGTTACCCCTATCTGGCAAATCGTGCCAAAGGGTATCTGACATACAAATTAAAACGTTTTAAAGCGAAGATATCGGACAATCAACAACAAGAGATGATGATACCTTTTGCTACAATACTCAGTGACAAAGATATCGATGATCTAACAACATTCTTGAGTGAGTACAAAGAGGATGAGCTTGGAGAGAGATATGATGACAGTTATGAAGTATATGGAGATGGCGGATCATGAAAATATTAGTAAGTGCCCTCGAGCACTCAGCAAATGTACACCTAAAATCACTCAAAAATGAGTTGGGTGATGATGTCGAATTTATCGGTATATTTAACAAAGAGCTTGGTGAGCCTATAGTCGATCTACGTACACTTGCTATTATGGGCATCGTCGATGCACTTAAAAAACTGCGCTTCTTCTTTAAACTCGCAGATGAGATGGTTGAGTTGGCTAAGAGTGCCGATAAAGTACTTCTTATCGACTCCTCTGGATTTAATCTTCCATTGGCAAAAAAGCTCAAAAAAAAGTACCCAAACAAAGAGATAATTTACTATATTCTCCCTCAAGCTTGGGCGTGGAAAAAGAAGCGTATCCCCATTTTAGCTCAAACTATAGACAGACTCGCCTCAATTTTACCTTTTGAAAAAGAGTACTATCCAAACAGTGCTCCCATTGAGTATGTAGGGCACCCTCTGCTTGATCAGATTACTACCTTTAAAGAGGAACTCGATGAGAAGCTAGAGCATATTACTTTCATGCCAGGAAGCCGTAAGGGTGAAATAAAACGACTTATGCCCATCTTTAAAGAGCTAAGAGAGTATCTGCCAGTTAAAAAAGCAACAGTTATTGTTCCAGAGTTCTTCTCCAACGAGGATATCAAAGAGCTCTATGGTGATTTAGATGGTTTTGAGATAGTTCATAATGCACACCAGACACTCTATGAAGCAGATTTTGCCTTTATATGCAGTGGAACAGCAACACTCGAAGCAGCTCTTATCGGTACACCTTTTATACTTGCATATAAAGCCAAGCCACTTGATTATTTTATTGGGAGTCGTGTTGTAAAACTCTCACACGTTGGTCTTGCAAATATCATGTTTACAAAATTTAAGGGCAGAGAGATACATCCTGAATTTTTACAAGAGGAGGTAACTGTAAAAAATCTACTTGATTCATTTAAATCTTATGATAAATCTGATTTTTTACAAAACTCCCTTGCGCTTAGAGAGTACTTAGAGCATGGAAGTTCTAAAAGGGTTGCCCAGATTATAAAAGAGGCTTAATCCTCTTTTACTTTGCGGGCTTTAATAGAGATTTTTTTACCTGTAACTTTTGGCGCTGGTCTCTTTTTTGCATACTTGTCATCTTTTTTTGGCTTATCTCTAAAATCACGTTTTGGTTTACGCGACTCATCTTTATCTGAGTTCTCTTTATCATACGTTGGTTTTTCTCTAGTAGAGCTCTCATAGCGTTTTTTAGCGACCTCTTTTATCTCTTGAGCAGAGAGCTTTTTTATTACCGTTCTCTTTGCTAAAGGTTTTGCTTTTTGAGGATACTCAAACCCCTCAATTTTCTCCTGTTTAATAGCACGACCAAGAAGCATCTCAATACTATGAAGTGCTTTTTGTTCACTCTCATCTAAAAGCATAATAGCCTTCTGCCTTGCTCGTCCAAGGCGTTCTACATAAACAATCGCTTCGATTGGCATATCATAACTGATTAAAAAGTCAGAAGTGATTGTTTTATCTTTTACTACTTCTCTATCTTCTACTACTTTAATATTTTGCTCAGAGAGTTTTTCTTTGAGAGAGTCAACTTCACTTGAACAAACGACTAAAATATCTTCGCTGCTGTTTTGTTCTATGATTTTTTTGAGAAGTTCTATCTTTTTATCTTGAGGGCATTGATAAATACGGTGGTTATTTGGTTTTATTGTGATTGCAGTAGCAGACATTTGGAATCCTATATGGGTATTAATTCTGCAATTATACCCATATATGCCAAAAATTATTCAGTTAAATCTTTAAGGATTGACTCAAAATCTTTTTGAGCTTTTAAAAGTTCATTTTTTGCTGCTTTATCTTCAATGCGTGCTGAACTCATCCAGTTATATACTGATGGAAAACCAACTACAATTTTATCTTCATCTTTTTTCTTATAAACCATTGTAGTACATGGTGCAAAAGCAGATGCCTCTGGACGTGATTTTGCTACAGTATAGATAACTTTTAGTTTACAGATAGAGTATGTGTCATAAAAATCATAAACAGCCTCTATCTTATCTTCATCTAAAAATGTCAGATCCTGCGTTGCAGCTGTTACAAAACCAAATGGTTTAAAAGACTCTTCAAGACTCATCTCAAACTCATCTTTCATATCTTCCCAATCTTCACCATCGAGATCAAGTTCATACGTTGTAACAAGATTATGAGCTGTTTTTAGAGAGTCTTCACTCTCACTCATTTTTGCACCTGGAAGAGCAACTTTTAAAGCTTTAATTAAATCTGCTTCAATTGCATCAAGAATTTTAGAGTCAATATCTAAAATCTTCTTCTGAGCTTTGGCCGTAAGTATAGATGCGTAGAGAGTAGAGTCACCCTTTTTCTGGTAAATCCCCACACCCATTGGTGTAAGTGCTCCGGCTTGTGGATACTTTACTAATAAATCTGCAGCAAGTTTACTATGATGTATTGTCATCAAGGTAAAGATTTTAAAATCACTCTGTTTAAACTGAATCTTAAAAGGTCCATTCATTTTACTCACTAAATCAACTCCAAAACCGTTTTTTTCAACTGCTTTTGCAATTGTATCTGAAGTGATTTTACCCGCTGAGTTATCAACACTAAAGATATATAAATCCCCTTTAGCTTGAAGTGAAACAGCACATAAGAGTGCAACTGCAATTAATAATACTCTTTTCATATTTTTTTCCTTATGGTTTTATGTAGATCCAACCCTTTTTGACACTCTCTAAAAGCTCAACTACACCGGCTGTAACTATTATGGAGCCTTCAATAAGGTCTTTTTCTTCTATTTTTAGAGTTCTCATAGTATTTCCACATGCTATAAACTCTACATCATACTGCATCAGTGCATCAACACGTATAGTGTTCTTTTTGCTGTTGTTTTTTACCAAAAGTTTAATTCCCTTAGAGTATGCAACAATCTTCATCTGCACATTCTCAGGTCCATAAAACTTTAAAACATTGTTTGCAACACTGAGTATATGATCAAGTGCATGCGGGCTATCTTCAGTTACAGAGAAGATAATCTGACGTGGATTATCAAATGAGGGTTTAGGCTCAGCATACTCTGTATCTGCAAATGAGATGATACAGAGGCTAAGTAAAATCAGTGTAAAATATTTCATTTTATATCCTTGGTTAAATCTTTAAAATCCTCTATATTCCACGAACCAGGTATCTTTTTAACAATATTTTCATGCTGGTCTATAAAAAAGAATGTCGGTGTAAAATAGACATGTAATCCAAGTGGCAAAGCATCAAAATCCAGATTGAGCTTTACAGGTATAAACCTCTCTTGCAACCATGCTGCCATCTCTTTATCTTCAAAGACATCACGTTGCATATCTTTACAGTAGTGACAATCACTCCGTACAACATCTATCATAATAATTTTTCCACTCTTTTTTTGCATAGCTTTAGCTTCATCATAACTATAAAACTCCAAAGCACTCAATGAGAGACTCAAAGCTAACAATCCGATTATAACTCTATTCAATTTCCCACTCCAATACTCTATAAGTTGTCTCTACATTCTCTCTATGAATTGCATCATAAAAAGGTATCTCTTTATACTTTTTCATTCTCACACTATTGACAACATCACCAATATCTTCACCCTCTTCTAAGAGTTTTGCCACACTATCTCGTAACTCTTTAATATAACTATAAGTCATATTCACCGCGTCTGGACTAACTATTTCACCATGGCCACCAACTATATAATCAACATCGAGTTTTTTTATCTCATCGAGAGCTTGAAGCCAGCCATCCAAATTACCATCACGAATGGATGGAAGTCTCTCATTAAAAACCAAATCTCCACTAAAGACAATTCTCTGACTTGGTATGTAAACGTAAAGATCACTTTTTGTGTGCGCTTTTTGATTTACACGTATAAGTATGACCTCTGTGCCATCTATATTTAAAACTTTTCTATCTTTGACAAAGATTGTAGGAAAGATTTGAGTTGTTCCTTGATATGCTTCTGGAGATATCCGTCTTTGCATACGGGTCATATCTACTTTTTCTTCTCTCTCAAATGCATCAGAACCGATTATTTTAATACCCTCTTTTGCGTAGTAGCTATTACCTAGCCAATGATCATCATGAAGATGGGTATTTATAACATAAGCAATTGGAAGATTTTTGATTTTTTTTATAACTCTATATGCTTGAGTAGCATACTGGTATGTGGGACCACTATCTATTACAAGATAAGAGTTCCCGACATTAACAAAACATGAGTTGGACATGTTTCCATTGTTACGCTTATCCATCACCTCTGGCAGACCAAAGAAGCAGTGAGTAGACCCACCCACCTCTTTTGGCTGAAGTTTGTAATCAAAGGAGAGAAGATAGCTTATAGTAGTAAGCATTAACAGAAGTGATTTCAAAGCATAACCTTTTGCATATTTTTAGAATTTAAACTGGTATTGAGCTATAAATGCATCATCTTTATAACCTTTTAGACCATTCCATGGTGTTGTAGCATCTGCCGTATCACCACTTGCTATAATATAGTTAAGAACAACTTTATGCTGATTTCTTGTACGTTTTGCCTTACGAGAAAAATCAGAGTATGGCATAGAGACAAAGATATTTAAACCAAGATAAGTATTGCCTAAAGTTGTATCAGGTGTACCTGTTGCCCATGTTGCATTTGCTTGAACATGTTTTACAACACCCTCTAAAGCCGGTGTAATAAAGTAACCTGCAGTTGCAGTAAAAACCTGTTCATCTCTATCTTTTGTACCTAAGATATTTTGTGCATCAAAGAACTCAGCTTTAAGGCTTAACTTTCCAAGATTTGAATCAATACCGGCATTAATATTTGTGTAGTCTTCACCACCTGCATCTCCACTTGGTCCGGCTGCATTTTCAGAGAGTGCATATGAAAGCTCAAAATGGAATTTTTCAGTATAATCAAACATACCACGAACAGCGTATGAGTTTCCACCATTTTTTGAACTTTTTGCTGCTGCACTTCTACTTGCTTGGTTGGCAATCATTACATCATAACCAAAACCTTTCCATGGACGCTCATGTCCCATCTCAAAACCATTAACTTTATTACCCTTCCAGCCTATACCACGACCTGAAATCATAAGACCTGTATTTCTCTCAAGTACTAATGCCTTGTCAAAACCACGCTCTGCAATATCAAGATTCCATCCCGGCATTGTAAAACTCATACCATTTGGCATCTTGATAAGACCAGCTTTTACAACAAAAGCAGGATCAAATACATACGAGATAAATGCATCTTTAACCATCTTTGGCATTGCTGCACCATCGCCAGTTGAAGGGTTGTCAGCATGATCTTGATTAAAATCTAAAAAGACCTTACCACGAACATTTCCTGCTACATATTTCCAACCAAGACGAACACGCTGTGCACCGAATGCGACATTAGAGTCTTCATCACTTGCAATAACACCATCGCCACCACGAGCTTCAAGCTGAGCAAAACCAAATATAGTTAGTTTTGTATCAACATCACCAACTTTCTTCTTCATTGTATATCCAGCTTCTGCTGATGTAGCCATCAGTAGAATCGTTGCTGCACCTGCAGCTATTTTAATCATACTTTTCTTCATTATATACCCTTATTTTCAAATAAAGAATATGTTATAATTCCATGTTGCTTATGGAAACATATTCAAATCAGATGGCAGTCCCAACTGCCATCACCTTAACTTAACAGCCTCTAGAGCCTTTTGTCGGACAACCACAACTGTAATCAACTAAAGTAACGTTACCCTCATTACTTACATCAACTACCTTTTGTCTCTTAATATAATCACGTGTTACATCATAAACAGCTCTAATCTTATCCTCTTGCAAGTTTGCACCTGCATTTTGTAAGTTACCGCCCCATGATGAAACTATGTAAGTTTTTTCCAAGTCTATAGGTTTACCTCCAATCATAAGTTTAGATATACGCTCACCTGCTTTGTTCGCAACAGCGATGCTGTATGTAACACCACCAAGACGACTCATATCTCCACCTTGTTGATAGAGTGGATTTGCATTAAATACATTATCTGCAATATCTTCGAGCAAGTTAGCTATTTGTGAACCTTTGAGCTCAAATGTATAGACATTCGGGTAAGTAATACCACACATCTCATAGACATTATCCATCAAAATATCTTCACCAGCGAGAACTGTTGTCCCCCATCTGTACCCTGGAGTAAAAGAGACATCACACTTCATCTCATCCATAATCGCATCATTAATGAGCTGATCGAATGTTGAGAAGAATGTATCACGCTTATAAAGAGTATTTTTCGTCTGACCGAGAACTTCATTAAACTCTTTAGCAAATGGAGCATAGAGCTCATCTACAAGTTTAACACCTGCTGGGTCTGCCGGAATCATCTTTGAAGCGATTGGGATGAGTTTGTACTCATAACCATTTACTTTTCCATCTTTTGCATCGATATCCAGGCGGCCTATATATTTACCGTGACTACCGGCAATAACAATTACTGTATCATTAATAGTAATCGGTGCAGGAGAAGGGTCATGCGTATGTCCACTTAAGATAAAGTCAATTCCCTTAACCTGACGAGCAACCTCTTGGTCAACTGAAAAGCCATCATGTGAAAGCACAACAACACAGTCAACTTTTTTCTCGTTTCTAAGCTCATCTACATACTCTTGAAGCGTCTCTAAGCGTAGACCAAAACTCCACCCTTCAGTAAACTCTTTAGGGTTTGCCGTTGATGTAAATGGGAAAGATTGACCGATAATACCAATCTTAGCACCACCTCTCTCCTCAATCGTATATGGCTCAAAAATAAGCTCTTCATACTCATCAGCAAATGGATCATCACCTACGATATTTTGAGAGACAAATTTTGCATCAAGCATCTCGATAAGCTCTTGAACTCTCTCTTTACCATAAGTAAATTCCCAGTGTCCTACCATTACATCCACACCAAGATAGTTTTGCGCTTTTACAATCGCTTCACCTCTTGTTTTGAGTGCAACACCAGTTCCCTGCCATGTATCACCAGAGTCTAAGAAAAGTACATTATCTTTTCCACGTTCTGCGATTACACGATTGACCAATGTTTTCATATGGGCAATTCCACCCATCTTTCCAAACTTCTTAGCAAGTACTTCAAAGTCCATATATGTATCAAAGTAAGCATCAAGTGAGCTTGGCTCTAATCCATAATGTTTTGCAAATGCTTCACCACATAAAAAACCTGGTGTTCCCACAAGGTTTGGAGCAGAGATCAGTGTTGATGGCTCTCTCCAGTAGAGTGGTTTAATGTGTGCATGCAGATCACACATATGTAACAGCGTAAAGTTTCCTGTTGAATTAAAAGAGTAAATATCTTTTAATGAAATATCAGCTGCACTCTTTGGCTTTGCACAACCAGATGCAACAGCACCCAGTCCAAAAATCGCCGCAATGTGCATAAAGTCTCTTCTTGAAATTTCCATACTCTACCTTCTATCTTTTTAAACCAGGAATAGATATCTCACTACCCTTTGACTGCTCTGTAAGATACACTTCAAGTGCTACCATCTCTTTAGAACCTAAAGGAATTACTTTAAGCAGTGCATTTTTCATACATCCCTGAAAACGGCGTTGAAAAGTTCTCAATGATGATTTTGTCATTCTGTATGCTGGCCATGTAGCAGCAGCCTTTGCACCGTTTGCACCCAAATCAGGAAGCGGTTGCGTTCTAAGGACTCTTCCGATTACATCAGGAGAGTGACATGAGTTACAAGATAGGCCACGCCCACCACGTTTTGTCATAAATGTCTTCTCACCAAGAGCATATATCTCTTTCATTTGAGGGTTTGCATTTACATCGATGTTAATTGGCTCATCATTTGCAATTGATTTTACATACGCAACCAAAGCGAACATATTTCCGCTTTTAAGCTTGAGTGGTTTATGTCCACCATCGTGCATCATTGCCTGAATAACCTGATCGATTCCAACAACCATATCAAACTTCTTGATATAGCGAGGAAAGCCTGCAATATATGCAGGAAGTTCATCTTCACTTACACCAAGATACTTAGCAAGACCTGCGTCTCCACCCATATATTCTAGTAACTCTTCACCATCTGCAATCATAATATCTGCCGGATTATTCTCTGACATCTCAACATACATTGCACGGTCTGAATCGCTCATTGCAAACTGTTCACCACCAAACGATAATGAAGAGAGCATTGCAACTGATAGAGCTATTTTAATACCTGTTCTCATCTGATTATCCTTTTGGTTTAATCTTTTTACTTTTCTCGTGTACTTCACCAGTGTTGTCTGTATAAGTAACTGTCAGTTTACCCTTACCTTCTACTCTCATATAGATAGTAAAAACAGGATTAACAGATAGAGACTCCCATACAGTCATGTTTGTAATCTCTTTACCGTTATAGTTGAACTTTACGCTGTTAATATATTTTGCAGGTATGATTTTTTTTGTCTTTTTATCTTTTGCCATACCTGTATCCATTGGATGCATTACCATAAAACTAACTTTTACAATCTCACCATCTTTATATCTTTTTGGTTTAATCTTTATCAGTGATTTTCTCTCTTGAGCCATTTTTCTATCCTCTTTATTTATTTTTTATCTCTTGTTTATGGTTAAATGATCAACCACATCCACCAATAGTTACTTTTACACTTTGAGAAGCGATTAAAAACTCACCACTACTAAGTTCAACCAAACCAACAACCTCTTGCGTTCCACCAAGTTTGATACGAGTCGAGAAGTAAGCTTTTCCATTTGCAGGCGTAAGGTTTACATCGATACAGCGTGCATTTGAGTTCTTTGTTGAGAGAACATGAATCGCTTTTACATAGTCTGAATCACTCATAGGAGAATCAACTTCAACAGTAACTGGAACAACTGCACCATTCTCTGCAATCTCAGGCACCTTAAGCTTTACCTTGCTTGATTTAGTAGGAGTTTTTCCACCTGTTATAGTCTCAACTGCTACTTTAAAATCCATCTTATTTGGACTTACCGGTTTTGGCGCATCTGCTGCGAAACTCATAACAGGGATAACTGCACCTACAGCTGCCACTGAACCTATTTTCTTAAAAAAATCTCTTCTTTGCATTGTTTACTTTCCTTTAGTCTTATTTTGGAGCTACAACAAATGACGCAATGTCACATATCTCTTGTGGAGTAAATAGCTTTGTTGTTAAGTTGATAGTCATGTGTGTATCTGGATTATCAACGCGGGCATCAGCAATCTTCTGATATACAAACTGATGATCTCTTGCACCACTGTCGATGAAGTTCTCTTTGTAGTCTGTTAAGTCAGGACCAATATTTCCGGCACCTTTTGCACCTTCAATGTTGTGACACGCTACACAGTTACCATACTGCTTAGCTGGAACCTTATCTCCAGGCATATATGTTTTACCCGGTTTCATCTGTTTACGAGATAGACCTTTTGGAGGGTTTTTCTTCGCTTTTTTTCCATTGAGATTATTAAAGATAAACTCACCTCTAGCAATTGCATCAGGATTATCTGTTATACAACCAGCCGGCATTTTAAACACCTTTGGCGGTGCTAAGAGATCTTTCTCAATCATCTTACTTGCATCTGGATGCTCTATTACTTTGCTGTAATCAGTAGCAAAAAGTGAAGCTCCAACAAGCAGTGACATAATTACTCTTTTGTTCATTCTTGTTCCTCCTATATGTTTTCAGGAGCAAGTATAACTATGAAGTGTAAAATCTATGTAAAATCAGTTTTTTTTATATTTAGTATGTTTTTTGAGGGGGAAATATGTAGAGGAAATGGCTTCCCTGCTTTGGTGTAGAGTCAATTTTGAGTTCAATATTTTCTTGGTCCATAATAGATTTAACAATATTTAAACCTATTCCAAAACCACCTTTTGAGACATTTTCTCTGTAGTATCTTGAAAATATCTTTTCACTCTTTTCAATACCAACACCAAAATCTAGAAAACTCAAATGACATCTACCATCTTTTTTGTAGAGTGAAATCTTAATGAGAGAGTTTTCATAAGAGTACTTAATTGCATTGGATATATTATTATCAATGAGACGTTGGAGCTGTTTGTCATTCATATATAACCTTGCACAATCCGCTATCGAACTCTCAATTTTAATATTTTTCATGGATGCTACTTCACTAAAGTACTCTATTCGCTCTTTTAAGAATGCGGCAAAGTCTATCTCCTTTTTCTCATGGTCTAGTCGTTCATGCTTAATAAGATAATCCATATCATTATAGATATTTGAGAGAACTTTAGCAGCTGCCTTCATTCTCTGCATATATTTGTTTGACTCATTTTTTCTATTGTAGAGATCAATATTTACATTAATGATAGAGAGCGGTGTATTTATCTCATGCATAGAGTCCTTAATAAAGTTATCAAGCTGTCTGTTCATACGCTGAAAAGGTTTTGCAAACATACGTAAAAAGAGAAGACTCAGAACAAAAACAAAGACAACAATACTTAAAAGAATTAAAAGTACCTTCTCATAAACAGCTGCAAAAGATATCTTGTTTTGAAGTATAAGGTATTTTGCTCCAAAGTATCTCTCTTTTGGAAGTTTTACAATGAGATAGGCATTATCTCCATCTAAATGATATCCATCTTTAAAGTAGTTGATTTTTGAATCAATGAGGGTAAATATAGGTTGAAACTTCTCATCATAAAGACCAGATTTAAAGCTCTTAAACCGAGGATATTCAAAGTACTCATCATTTTGATTATACTCCTGCATCGCCTTGATAACAAGCAGAGATTTCTCTTTTAAAAAGAGCTCATTTTGAATAGCGTGGATATTTTTCATATAGATGAAGTAGAAGAAGAGCGGTGTGAGTAAAATAACAGTAATAAGGGCTGTATATATCAGCGCATATTTGGTTGAGTACTCTTTATCTTTCAATGATATATCCTAAACCACGTCTGTTTTGAATAACATCCTCGGGAAGTTTTTTCTTGAGATTGTTGAGTTGCACCCGAATAGTTGCAGGTTCAACATACTCTCCCCATACCTCATCTTGAAACATCTGTGTAGAGACTAGAGAGTTCTTGTTTTTTATCAGAACCTCCAAGAGCTCTTTTTCTGTCTTACGAAGCACTATCTCCTCACCATTATATGTCAACTTACTCTTCTTTAAATCATAAACCAACTCAGATGAGAGCTCGACAATAGAGCTATCATTTTGAAGATGTGAAGCAAGAGCCTGATCTATCCGCAACTCCAGCTCTACTAAATCAAAAGGCTTTCTAATATAATCACAACACCCTCTCTTATACCCCTCTTTTAAATCATCTACATCTGTTAAAGAGGTTAAAAAGATAGCAGGGATTTTTACATCATCTTGACGTAGTTTTTTTAAAAGTTCAAAGCCACTGAGTGATGGTACATTGACATCAAGAAGCAAAATATCATAGCTCTTCTCATAGACAGCATCATAAGCCTCTAAACCATCCATAAAACCATCTACCTCATACCCCAAGTCACTTAAAAACTCCTCTATACTTATACGGAGTGAGTATTCATCTTCTAAAAGCAGTATTCTCATTTTATCTTCCCATCTATCTTTTTTACAATCTTTCTATTAAGCATCATCTGTATCAGCTCATCTTTGGAGTATTTGTCAAACTTCTCATAGGCCTCATCCAAAAAGAGCTCTCTATCCTCTTTGTCTATCACATCTTGAAGATATACAAGTGAATCTGCTGAGTATCTATCATACACACTCTTCTCATACTTCTCCTCTTTGACTACATCATACAGAGTACTACGTGTGACATTAATTAAAAAAGAGATATCATCCTCCGGATTTCTAAAGTAATCCAAGTATCTCTGCGGCAAAACAAAAACAAATCCTCCAATTATCTTACCATCACCATCTTTCATATTCTCATAAAAGATATACTTTTTATCCCTATGCAGCACACCACTGAGTTTTAACTCCTTAAAATCAATTTTATTTAGAGTCTGAATATGTGAGTAGTTATAACTCCTGTTTGAGAGTAGATAGTTCGCGATAATAAGATTTTGTGTCATCAAGACTGCTGTATCGGTATGTTTTACATCCAGGAGTACATAGAGGTCAACACCTATTGAACTAAAAAATTCTGTAATGGATTTAAAAAAAGATATAACCTCCACAAAACCTATAAACTCTGACTCTTTATAGAGAGGAACTGTTGCTTTTATACCTAATCGACGACCAATTTCAATAGATGTACGGGGAGATGAGTGCGTGTCAAAATATTTTAAATCAGTTCTATAATCACCAATAGGCATACCGGCATAGATATCATCCCAACTTCTTGCGAAGATGTTTAACTCTTTGGTAATGACCTGAGCTCTTATCTCTCTGTTTGTGTGTTTTTTAATACTTTTTGTAATATCAGAGAGAATCTTATATCCTAAATCCTCATCATCATTCTCTAAAGCATTAATAAGTCCCTCATTTTTCGAGAGTAACAAAGCTACTTCCAAATCATCCATCTGATGAGTCTTTAACTCTGCATCAAGCGTCATGCGCATCTGATCCATAATATTGTTAATCTTCTGCTCTTTGATCTCATTAGTATAGTAGAGTCTAAAGAGCAAAATCACTACGGCAACTAGAGTGAAAAGAAGCGCAATCTTCTTTAACAAAGGGGCTCTTTTAAAGAGTGTTTAGATGTTTTAAAAAAGCATCCGGATCAATAAAGCCTATTACTGTTTTAGAGCTTCTAACACTTAAATCTTTATCAAAAAATATAAGAGCTGGAGGTCCAAAAACACCATATTTTTGACTAAGTTCCTTCTCCTCTTTACTATTCTTTGTAACATCAGCACGAATAAGTAGATATCCACGAAGCTTCTCTTTTACACGAGGATCTCTGAATGTAATCTCCTCTAGCTCTTTACAAGCTGTGCACCACTCAGCAGAGAAGTCCAACATTATCTTTTTCCCCTTGCTCTTTTGTAGAACTTCATTCAACTCACCTATGGAGTGAACCACCTCAAAACTTAACTCTTTTTGCTCTACCTTAGAACTTCCACTCTCTACTGCAACAGGGCGAAAAACCTCTAAGGGTCTACTCATGCTTGAACCACCAGCCAAGTAAGCAAGAAAGAGTGATAGAGAGTAGATAAACAGCAGAAGTGCAAAAGTGCGCTTAAAGATATGACTCTCTTTTTCAAATGCTCCTAAATAGAGAGCCGATGCTATACCAAGCATCGCATAGAGTAGCATTATAGTAGCTGAATCTACAATCTTCTCTAACATCCATATTGCAACTGCTAACATCATAATACCAAAGATAGCATTGACAAGTCTCATCCAAGCACCTGGTTTTGGCATAAACTTACCAGCACTAACCCCTACTAAAATAAGCGGAACACCCATACCCAAGCTCATAGTAAAGAGTGCTGCACCACCTAAGAGTGCATCACCTGTTTGACCAATATATACAAGTGCACCCGCAAGTGGTGCTGCCACACATGGACCAACAATCAGAGCTGACAAAAATCCCATAATCGCGACACCAAAAACACCACCACGATTGGAGTTACCACTCACTTTTGCAACAAGTGAGTCAGGAAGTTTCAACTCATAAAAACCAAACATAGACAGAGCAAGAGCTACAAAGATTGCACTAAAGCTATATATTACCCATGGAGTCTGTAGTGCAGCTTGAAGATTTGAGCCAAAAAGACCAGCCAGAACGCCTGCTATTGTATAGGCAACCGCCATTGCAAGGACATATACAAGTGAGAGAAAAAATGCCTTTTTCGTTGTAAGCCCCTCCCCTTGAGAGATAATTAGACCTGAAATAATAGGTATCATAGGAAATACACATGGTGTAAGTGAGAGTAAAAGACCAAAAACAAAAAAAGTTGCCAATACAATAAGAAAACTACTATCTTTAATAGTATCTGCAATCATATCTGTCTCAGACTTTGCACTACCTGCCTCTTTAGAAGCTACTGCCTTATCTACTTTTATTTCTGGCTGCTTAAGAGTTTTTAGCCCTGATGTAGTTATCTTTGATGTATCTACAGAGATTGGAAACTCTTTCGTATAAGGCTCATAGCAGAGGCCTTGTTCAGAACACCCCTGATAAGAGATTTTCACTTTAAAATCTTTTCTACCCTGAATGGAGTTCTCTTTATCTAAGTTAATAAGAAATTCTGGGGATTTTCTGTAGACCTTCTCATCATGGAGTATCTCACTCTTTGGCGAAATTATCTCCTTTATAGTTATCCCATCTGCATCTGCTAGTTCTATTTTGACCTTATCTGCATAGAGGTAAATAGCATCCCCTAACTTTATACCTGCTTGAATCTGATCATTTTCATTCACTTTTGCATAGGGTTTAAAAGCCTGATCGGGCATTAAAAAATCTGCTGCACCTATAGTACCAGCCCATATAAGTAAGGATATAATTATTTGCATCACTCTCTTCATTGTATCTCTCTTTTAAGTTATATAATATATAGGCATAATATTACTATTATTTATTTAATAGCGTATTAAATATCTAGAGTTATAATTCTACATAACAAATGTAAAATTTAGGAAAAACGTATGATAGATTTAGATACTGAAATATGTGTATGCAACTCACTCACTATTGCTGATATCGCAAAGTGCATTAAAGAGAACAACTTAGATACATTAGAAAAACTGCTAGAGAATGATATCTGTCCAATGGGAGACAAGTGTGAAGCGTGTCACGATGAGGGTTATCACAATGACGGATTAAATATCCCTATGGTTATTGCAATGGTTAAGAGCGGTAAGGTATAAGCCTCACTTGGCTACCTCGCTTTAATATCTTGTGGAAAACGAACTCTGAAGATAGTTTTTGTATCTTTTGACTCTACTTTTATCTCTCCTCCAAACTGCTTCTCAATAATCATTCTTGACATGTAGAGTCCAAGACCTGTACCATTTTTACCCTTGGTGCTAAAATATGGCTCAAAGAGTTTTTTCATATGCTCTTTTTTAATACCTCCTGCAGCATCTTCAATTGCTATCTCAACATCACTGCCGATTCTCTCTGCTGATATCTTTATAAACTTCTCACTACTATCTATCTTCTCATAAGCATCTACTGCATTGTTTAAGATATTTAAAATCACTTGTATAAGTTCATTTACATATACATTTACCTCTATATCTTCAATATCATCAACAACAATAGCAATACTGTTACCCTTAAAGCGAGGTGTAATAAACTTAATAGACTTATCAATAATCTCTGCTAATTTTATCCGTGTAGCATTTTTATTTGGATGAAAATATGTCTGAAAATCATCAATTGTATTAGAGAGGTAGACTATAGTCTTACTAATTTGACTCAGTGTCTCAATAAGCTCCTCTTTGTCAATCTCATCACCCATCATCTGCTGAATCTGTAGGTTTGATATCTGCAGTGTAATTGTATTAAGAGGTTGTCTCCACTGATGCGCAATCATAGAGATCATCTCTCCCATTACAGCCTGTTTTGACTGCTCGGTTAAGATTTCATCTTTTTGAATAAGCTCCTCTACCTTCTGTGCTACAGCAGCCTCTAGTGACTCATTTATCTCAAGTAACTCTTTTGTCTTCGCATAGACAGACTGCTCTAGCTCTTTATTAAAGTTTTTTAACTTACGCTGATAATAGATCATAATAAGAACGATAATCCCCATAAAGAGCATTATCTTAATAGCTAAAGAGTAGTCGATTTTTGTCTGATACCTGCTAATACGCCAAGAGTTGCGAATCGACTCAATTTTCTCCTTTGGAATACTCAAGAGTGCCTTTTCTAAAATCGAATAGAGAATTGGTTCATCTTCTTGTACACCGATACTCCCTTGAATAGGTCTCTCTTTAGCCAAAAAACCACTGATTTTAAGTTTTCCATATCCATATTTGTCAATAAAATAGTCTGCCTGTTCATCAAGAGTGACAATACCATATGCTCTATTTTGTAAAACATCTTGTACCATCTTGTTTTTATCATACTCAACTCTGATATTGAGATATGGGTAGAGGTAGTTTAGATATACTTTAAAAGAGTCTTTTTGAACAATAAGTGTCTTATCTTTAAGAAGTGTCAAATCATCAATAAATGAACGTTCCAGCTTACTTAAAAGAGCAAATGCCGTTGAGCCAAAAGGAGTTGTTGGTTTAAGGGTTTTAAATGCTCGATTGAACGTTGCCATTACAGAGAGTACTTGACATCGTTTGGCTTGAATATTTTGCATAAGATCTTTTTCTGAACTAGATGCAATAGAAGTGAACTCCAAAGATGTCTTTTGAGATATAATAGAGAATATATCTGCCATCTGTCCATTTAATTTACCATTTTTAACTCCGTCTAAAGGGAAGAGTTCATAGTTTATACACATAGATATTTTTCTATGTTTCTCTATATAATCTTTCTCTTCATCACTAAGTTTTAATGCCTCTCCCTGCTTATGATCAGGGTCAAATATATAACCATCTAAGTCTCTTTTACTCTTTAGCTTATACTCCTGAGCAAAAAGCTCCTGCTGTTTTTTTAAAAAGCTTCTATCGATAGAACCTAGTTCGTATGTATAGGGTAGCAAGAGTCTCTGCACTCCGTTAGCCTCTTGTGCTATATCCTCTTTACTCAAGTTTCTTTGATACTTACTTGAGATAATCTCGACCATCTCATCCTTATGATTTAAGGCATACTGCCACCCTTTAAGGGAAGCATCACGAAAAGCTTTGGTTCGTTGAGGATGCTCATCAACCTCTTTTTGTGATGTAATGAGCTCTAACTGCAGAATATAGAAGTTATCATCACTCGGGTCTAAGACATTATATTTGATACCTTTGTTATCAAGCTGATAGATTTCATTCGATACAAAAGCGGTAATGGCATCAACTCTTCCCTCTGTAAAATCATCAATCCCATAGCTGTGAGGGACAAGTTCTATATCATCAATATTAACCCCGTATCCATTAAGGTAGAGTCCAAAGTTCAATGCAAAATCACTCTTTGTTGTAGCCATAACTCTTTTTCCAATCAAATCTTTTGGTGATTTGATATCTGGTTTTACAACTAAAACCAAAGCTGCCCGTTTAAAGTAAGATGAGAGCAGAATAAGGGGTTTACCACGTAGATAGTCCAAAAATGCCAACGAGTTATAGATACCATAGTTCACTTTACCACTGATAATATCATCTTCAATATTTATACCATCATTATACTCTCGCAGCTCCACATCAAGACCTGCTTCTTCATAAAAGCCCTTCTCCTTTGCAGCAATAAATCCTGCAAATTCAAACTGGTACTTCCAGTGAAGCTGAAGAACGACTCTCTCTAAATTATGATTTCGATTTGATGCTTCAAGCAGTGAGGAGAGCAGAAGTATAAAAAAGAGTATAAAAGGTTTCATTACATAAGGCTCTTTAAAACATCTTCAAATTCACCTTCAATTACAGCCTTCAAAGAGCAAGCCAACATGAGATTTAATGAGTGGTCAAAATCCTCTATCATACGCCCATGATTGTCAACATAAAAACCATTTTTAAGGGATTTCTCATCATCTTGAAATGTATCTAAATATGAAGAGTTATCCTCTCTGTACCCATATACCTCTTTACCAAGAGCATATCCGTAACCACACTCCCATACAGTTCCGCTATCAGGTTCTTTCCCACGAAAAGGATTCAAGTTCGCAATAATAATATCTGCATCTTTTATCATCTCTGTATTGGCTTGGTATATATCTTGTGCTATCTTATGTTTCTCTTGAGAGAAATCGACTACATTATCAAGTGGATAGAGCCCTTTATAACCATACTTTTTACATAGTTCTACAAGCTTTTTTCCAATCTCTATAGAGTCAGGTTCAAAGACATCCGGACCGGCTATATAAATCTTTTTCATTATACTCCTAAATAATCATACTGTAGTTAATTAATTTATTTTATCACAATATATTAAAAAAAGAATCATTAAAAGAGTTTAAGCATAAAATTAGCCCAAATTTCATATTCTACAGAAAATAAAAAGAAGAGATAAATAATGGCAAATAGATTAGCAAACGAAGATAGTCCCTACCTACAACAACATAAAGACAACCCCGTAGATTGGTGGCCTTGGTGCGATGAAGCATTTGAAAAAGCAGAGGCTGAGAATAAAGCAATTTTTATAAGTATAGGATACTCTTCATGTCACTGGTGTCATGTAATGGAAGAGAGAGTTTTTGAAAATGAAAAATGTGCAAAAATTTTAAATGAAAACTTTATCTCAATAAAAGTAGACCGTGAAGAGAGACCAGATATTGACAAATACTACCAAGAGGTACATCTTCTTCTTAACCGCCGTCCAGGCGGCTGGCCCACTTCTATCTTTTGTACACCGCAAAACAAGCCCTTTTATGCTGGAACATACATTCCACCGGAGTCAGATGCTGGCAGTATTGAGGGGATGGGTTTTATAGAGCTGACAAAACTCATTGCTAAAAAAGTAAAAGAGATGGACCCTAAACTCTTTGAAAATGCTGATGAGATTGAAGGATTTTTAAACTACCAAGAGCATCCTAAAGAGGCAACAGTTCTTAAAGAAGAATTTTACAAAAATTTCATGCTTCAGGCAAACAACAACTATGAGCCAAAGTATGGAGGCTTCTCCTTTAAACCAAAATTTCCTCACGCCTCAACGCTCAAAGCGCTCCTTAATATAGATAGACTCTATGATGATGCTGGAGCAAAAAAGATGGTGACACATACTCTCAATGAGATGCGTAGAGGCGGTATGTATGATCTTGTAGATGGTGGATTTTGTCGCTACAGTGTTGATGAGAAGTGGTTAGTACCTCACTTTGAGAAGATGCTCTATGATAATGCCCTGCTTTGTGCTCTTTATACACAAACTTATCTTACATACGGGGATGAAAAGGATTTAAAAACTGCTAAAGAGATTGCAGATTTTTGGTACAACTTTATGAGTGAAGATAATCTTTTTTATAGTGCGAGTGATGCAGATAGCGAAGGTGAAGAGGGAACATACTTTACCTACAGTTATGAAGAGCTCTATCTTGCTTTAAAAGAGAGTGGTATTGATGATATTGAAGCAAAACTCGAAGCTATGAGTGTTACACATCATGGTAATTTTGAGGGAAAAAATATCATCAGATTTGAGAAAGAGGTACCGAAGTGGTTTGAAGAGGTACGCGTAATCTTACAAAAAATCAGAGGAAAAAGAGAGTACCCTTTTATAGATAGAAAAGTACAAACTTCATGGTCATCAATGATGATAAACTCTCTCTTTGAACTTGGAGCTGTTGATGATAGTTACAAGCAAAAAGCGATAGAGAGCCTTGATGCACTCCTTGATACAATGTTTATCGATAATAAGCTCTACCATACAACACTTATTCATAAAAAACCAAAAGTCGAGGCATTTTTGGAGGATTATGCATTTCTCTCTCAAGCACTTCTAAGTGCTTATAAGTATACACAAGATGATTTGTATCTTATTAACGCTCAAAGATTTGCAAATAAAGCATTAGAAGAGTTTTACGATAAAGGTCTATGGAACTTCTCGGTTGGTGAGTTTAGTGTAAAAGCAGAAATTACAGACTCGACATATACATCTTCGGTATCTATTATGATTGATGTACTCTTAACACTTACTACTCTTTTAGATGATGAGAAATATAGACATTTTGCTTTTAAAACGATGGAGTATAACTCTTATGAACTAGGACGTAAACCTATCTACTATCCATATATGCTCACACAGGCTCTTCGTTATGTAAAAGGAGAGCGTATCATCAAGTCAGAAGCTAAAAACCTGCTTGAGAATGCTTATGAACTCTCTAAAATTCGCTACCCGTTTGTAAGCTTTAAAGCAAGTGAAGATGAGGGCTTTATGGTTTGTGGAGAGAAGAGTTGTTTTGCCAATACAACAGATATCAAAGAGCTCGACAAACTCATAGCAAACTCTTTTTAATCTTTTTTGCCTTATAATTGAGTATAAGGCAAAAGGATATAACGTGGCAAACAAAAAGAACAAGATGATAAGTGATGAGATAGTCGATGGAACAATTCTTAATGAAATTGTACATAATGAGAGACGCAAAGAGTCTAAAGAGATTCAAAAAGAGCTTGATAGACGAAAAAAAGGCTCTAAAAAACGTGTAGCTATCTGGGTAAAGGATGAAGTTCTTCAATACGAAAGCGAACTTAAAACTCTACAGATAGAGCTTTTAAAGATGCAAAACCATATCAAAGAGACTGGACAGAAAGTTTTAATGATATTTGAAGGTCGTGATGCTGCCGGAAAAGGCGGAACGATCAAACGCATCACAGAACATCTCAACCCTCGTGGTGCCCGTGTTGTTGCTCTTGATAAACCAAGTGACAAAGAGAGAACACAGTGGTACTTCCAGCGCTACGTCCAACACCTCCCATCTGCCGGTGAGATAGTCCTCTTTGACAGAAGTTACTACAACCGTGCAGGTGTTGAGCCTGTTATGGGATTTTGTACACAAGAGGAGCACAAAGAGTTCTTGCACGAAGTGCCTGAGTTTGAGAAGATGCTTGTAAACTCTGATATCAAAATCTTTAAGTTCTACTTCTCAGTTAGTAAAGATGAGCAAAAACGCCGTTTTGAAAAACGCCGTACCGACCCACTTAAACAGTATAAACTCTCCCCTGTAGATGAGAAGTCTCAAGATTTGTGGGACAAATATACCATCGCTAAATACTCGATGCTCCTTGCCTCACATACAGAACATGCCCCATGGACCATCATTCGTTCAGACAACAAGAAAAAAGCACGTATAAATACCATTAAACATATTCTCAACCACTTTGATTATCCCGATAAAATTAATAAGAAAAAATTAAAAGCAGATAGTAAAATTAGAATCTCTGCGAGTGATGAGATTAAACTTATGGAGACAGAGATGACACTCAAAAAGACAAATAGTTAAATTTTTTTAGCTATAATCTCCCTTTTAAATAAAGAGGAACATTATGCTTAAAGATTTAGGAAAATATATATTTATGGTTGAGCTTGGGCTCAAATATATTCAAATTTTCAAAAAGACATTCTTTCATCCGTTTATCACGCTTAAGTCTGGTTATAAACAGCTCTCCCGTGATAGACAGTCCTACTCAAATCAGATACTCAATTTTCTTAATATTGATGTAAAAGTTGTGGGCGAGATACCTCAAGATGACAGAAAACTCTACGCTATCAATCACCGTTCACTTCTAGATATTATCGTTATGGAACATATCTTCTCAAAGAGTGATAAAAATGGTACATGGATAGCCAAACAAGAGCTCTTTGATGACCCAATTTACGGTAAGTTTTTTGAGTATAGCGGATGTATCAGTGTTGATTTGGAAAATAAAAGAGGACTCCTTACATTTTTCAAAACTATTAAAAATACACTCTCAAAAGTAGATGACTTCAATATCTACATGTTCCCTGAAGGCGAACGATATAAAGGGGATGGTATTCAAAAGTTTCAAAGCGGTGCTGCTAAAATCGCTAAAGCAAATGCACTTGATATTGTTCCTGTCTATATTAACGATAGACTTGAAAAAGTTTTCAAAAATGCACCCTATCGTCAAAAATATACAGTTGAAGTACATATAGGTGATATAATCTCCCATGAGAACCTTGAAGAGAAATATCTTGAATTTTATAAATCAGTAAAAGAGGCAAAGTAGTGGCAGAGATGAGACTCGGTGTAAATATAGACCATGTAGCAGTTTTAAGAGAGGCAAGACGTGTCAATGACCCAGATATCTTAGAAGCACTCTATGTAGCTTGTCAAAGTGGAGCTGACCAGATCACTATTCACCTTCGTGAAGATAGACGCCATATTCAAGATAGTGATGTGACAAATATTATGGCTGCTTCAAAACTGCCGGTAAATCTTGAGTGTTCTATCAACAAAGAGATTTTAGATATTGTCGCAAAAGAGCGACCACACCGTGCAACACTCGTTCCTGAAAAGAGAGAGGAGGTAACAACAGAGGGTGGACTTGATGTATTTACTTACGAAGATGAAGTAAAGTATGCCATAGAACAACTCCATGATGCACTCATTCCTGTCTCGCTCTTTGTAGATCCGACACTCGAAGCGATGGAGAAGTCAAAAGAGCTTGGTGCTGAGATGGTAGAGCTCCACACCGGAGCCTTTGCTAACATCTTTGCAATGCTCCACTCCAATCTCCCCTACTCCAACCACTCTATAAAAGAGTTGCAACTTCCTCGCTATGAGCTTGAGAGTCGTTTAGAAAAATCCCTAGAGGATATTAAGCGCTCAGCAATGCATGCAAAAGAGCTTGGTCTTGAAGTAGCTGCCGGACATGGACTTAACTACCATAATGTGCATGAGATGATGAAGATAGACTCTATTACAGAGCTCAATATCGGTCAAAGCATCATTGCACGCTCTGTATTTAGTGGACTTAGTGAAGCAGTTAAAGAGATGAAGAGACTCACAACTCGATGAGTAAACCTAAAATTGCCATCAGTGTTGGAGATCTAAATGGTGTTGGGCTTGAAATAGCACTCAAGATGCATGATAAGGTCTCTACCATTTGTCAGCCAATCTACTGTATAAATAAAACCCTTCTGCAACAAGCTGCAAAACTTCTTGATATGAAGCTTCCAAACGATATCAATATCCATGAAGTAAAAGGTACCTTTCAAATAGAGCCTGGAAAAATCAACAAGGAGAGTGGCGAGTACTCTTACCACTCTTTTATAAGTGCTATAAAACTATGTGAGATAAATGAGGCCGATGCAGTTGTTACTATGCCCATACATAAAGAGGCTTGGATGATGGCAGGTTTAGAGTATAAAGGGCATACAGATTTACTGCGAAAGCACTTCAACCAAGAAGCGATTATGATGCTTGGATGCCCTGAGATGTTTGTAGCTCTCTATACAGAGCATATTCCACTCAAAGATGTAGCCTCCTCTATAAAATATAAAAAGCTCAAAGAGTTTTTTTTAAACCTTCATAAAGATATACCAAAAGCAGAGATTGCAGTTTTAGGTCTCAATCCACATGCCGGAGATAATGGAGTTCTAGGAGATGAAGAGCTCATTATTACAAAAGCAATAAAGAGTGCAAACAAAAAGATAGGTTTTAAACAGTTTATAGGTCCAATTGTTCCAGATATCGCTTTTACTCCAAACTTTCGAAAAAACTATAACTACTTTGTTGCGATGTACCATGATCAGGGACTTGCACCGCTTAAGGCACTTCACTTTGATGAGAGTGTCAATATCTCTTTAAATCTACCAATTATTAGAACTTCAGTAGATCATGGAACTGCTTTTGATATCGCATATCAAGGCAAAGCAAAGAGTCTAAGTTATATAAATGCGATAAAGAGTGCACTAGATTTTATAAATAGTTAAAGGATAATTATTTTCCCTTAAGATTTTTTTCGTTATACTTCTACAACAGAAAGATAATATACTCTATTATCTCGTTACAACACTAGAAGGAAATAAAATGAAAAAAATCATAGCTATAGCACTGACAACGGCTTCATTAATGGCAAGTTCATCACTTGTAAAAGAGGCACAAAATGCAGGTTTAAAACCTATTCCACAAGAGCCAAGTGAGCTTCTTAAACTTATTGACAATCAAAAGAACCCTATTACAAAAGCAAAAGTTGAGCTTGGTAAAAAACTCTACTTTGATCCAAGACTCTCTAAAAGTGGGCTTATCTCATGTAATACATGTCACAACCTAAGTAAAGGTGGAGATGATGGTATGAGCGCTGCAATCGGTCATAAATGGACAGCGAACCCGCACCACTTAAGCTCTCCGACTGTTTATAATGCAGTATTTAATGACAAACAATTCTGGGATGGAAGAAGTCCAGACTTAGAAGATCAAGCACAGGGTCCTATTCAAGCAGGTCCAGAGATGGCAGCAACAAAAGATCATGTTGTAAAAACTGTAACTTCAATGCCAGCTTATGTAGCTGAATTCAAAAAAGCGTATGGTAAAAATGTAGATATCACGTTTGAAAAAGTAACAGATACAATCGGTCTTTTTGAGAGAACTCTTGTAACTCCTGCTCCTTTTGATGCATTTATGAATGGTGATGAAAATGCAATGACTAAAGAGCAAAAAGAGGGTCTAAAGACGTTCATTCAAGTTGGATGTGCATCTTGTCATAACGGTGTTGGTATCGGTGGCGGTATGAATGCAATGAATGTAACTGCAACTTACAAATATATGAATGTAGGTGATTTTAAAGGTGATAAAAACGGTATGGTTAAAGTTCCAACACTTAGAAATGTAACAGAGACTGCACCATACTTCCATAATGGTATGGTTCCAACACTTAAAGGTGCTATTAAAGAGATGGCTCGTATTCAACTTGGTGCTAAACTTAGCGACAAGCAAGTTAAATCAATTGAGGCTTTCTTAGGTGCACTTGAGGGTAAAAAACCTTATATCAAACTACCTATGCTTCCAGCAACAAATGACAATACTCCAAAACCGGATTTAAACTAATACCATAGCAGCTCTTTGCTGCTATGATAAATTTTAGATTAGAAGATGTATAATTTGTAAAACCAGATATAAGGTTAACAGATGCAAACATCACATGCCACAAGAACAGAGGCAGTTGCCGGAAGCTTTTATCCATCAGATAAAGATGAGTTATCTCAACTCCTTAGCAATCTCCTCACTACAGCCAAAAGTTTAAAAAAAGAGCCTATTAAGGCTATAATTGTTCCCCATGCAGGTTATCTTTTTTCTGCATCTATTGCAGCACAAGCCTACAAAACACTCCATAAACAATATAAAAATATCTTTTTACTAGGCTCATCACACCATCTAAACTTTAACGGTGTCTCCATTTATAATGAAGGAGATTGCAAAACACCTTTGGGAGTAGTCAAGGTCAATCATAAAATTGCAAAAGAGCTTATAAATAAATATCCCTTTATCAAGTATGAACCAATGGCACATACAAAAGAGCATACACTAGAAGTTCAACTCCCATTTTTACAAAAACTCTATGGAGATAATTTACAAATTGTTCCTGTTATTTTAGCAACATCAGAGTTAGAGACAATTATAAAACTCTCACAGGCTCTTAAACCCTACTTTAATGAAGAGAATCTTTTTGTAATCAGTACCGATCTCTCACACTATCCAAATTATGAAGATGCAAAGATGGTTGATATGCGTACACTCAATGCTATCCTCTCAAATAATGTAGAGAGATTTATTAGCACTATTGTAGAGAATGAGACCTTGGAGATTCCGGGACTCTCCACCTCGGCATGCGGCTGGGCATCTATTATAACACTCCTACAACTTACACAAAATCAACCCTATAGTTATGAACTTTTAGAGTATAAAAACTCAGGTGACTCCCCTTATGGAGAGAAAGATAGAGTTGTAGGCTATGGAGCACTGAGAGTTTACAAAGAGAAAGAGAGATCTACAGATGAAGAGTTTATACTCACTCAAGATGAAAAAGAGCAGTTAAAGGAGATAGCAAAACTTGCTCTGTATGAAGCAGTTTTACACAATAGACGCATAGATATTGATGCTTCTAAAATTCCTAAAAAATTCAAAAAACATCTTGGTGCTTTTGTCACACTTAACAAAGATGGCAAACTTCGTGGATGTATCGGTCGCTTTGAACCAAACCAGCCTCTCTATGAAGTCATCATAGATATGGCAATAGCAGCCTCCAGACACGATAGACGCTTTCATCCTGTTACACCGCAAGAGCTCGATGAGATAGAGATTGAAATCTCGGTTTTAACACCTCGTAGACGAGTGAAATCCATTGATGATGTGGTCGTAGGTAAACATGGTATATACATTGAGTACCAAGGTAAGAATGGAACATATCTCCCCCAAGTTGCTACAGATATGGGATGGAGCAAAGAGGAGTTTGTTAGAAGTTGCTGCGTTGAAAAAGCAGGAATTGCCCCAGAGCACTGCAAAGATGCAACACTCTATGTCTATGAGGCTATTGTTTTTTAATCTCTTACAGGGATATAAGCATACCCCTCATTTTGTCTATCGATAAGCCCTACAGTAGAGTTTGGAATAATCTTTACAAACTCTACAATATCTTTAGCTTCAAGTTTGTTTCTCTTCATAGCCGCACCACACATTAAAAATTCCACTTCATACGTATCACTCATAGTAGCAATTCTCTTTTTTAAATCACTATATACTTTTTGAAGTTTTGCATCATTTTTAAAGATACTCTTATCAAGATTTTTCACAAAAAATCTATATGCCCCGCCATGAATAACTACAGTAGCTTCTAACTCTTTTAAAGAGTTCTCATAGTGTGTTTTATTTACAGCTATACCTTTGAGTATATTTTTCTCAAATTTAGCTACATCTGCCGTTGTCAAATCATAGACTACTTTAAATCTATCCTCATCAGCTTGAGCAAATCCAAAAAGTGCTAAAAAAATTAAAATCTTTTTCATAAATATCTCCTGATTTCTACGCTTATAAATAAAGTTATGTATAATACTTTTTTAGTGTAAAATATGCATAAAATCAAAGGATAGAGATGAAAAATAGCTTTAGAGAAGCGATGGATTTTCGACATGCCTGTAAACTCTTTGATGATACAAAGAGAATACCCGATGATGAGATACGCTATATCTTGGATATGGGAAGAAAGTCACCCTCATCTTTTGGTATGGAGGGGTGGAAGTTTTTAGTTATCACCAATGAGGAGCTCAAAGAAAAACTTCGTCCTTTTTGTTGGAATCAGCCACAAATTACGAGTTGCTCACATCTCGTAGTAATCTTAGCTGCAATTGAGTCACTCAAACCTCAAAGTGGTATCCCCCTTCAGAGATTCTCTCGTAGAGAGATGCCAAAAGAGAAACTTGATTTTTACATAGACATCTATGCTTCGCATCTTAAAGATACACTTGCAAGTGATGAAAATATCTTCTGTTGGAGTGCAAGACAGACCTATATAGCTGCTGCTAATATGATGACATCTGCTGCATTCATTGGTATAGATTCTTGTCCGATTGAAGGGTTTGAAAAAGAGAAAGTAGAAGATGTTTTAGAGTTAGATAGAAGTAAATACCAGGTATCGCTCATTTTACCATTTGGTTATAGAGCAAATGAGCAATCCAAGCAGTTACGACTCAACTTTGATGAAGTTGTTGAGTTTATAGAGTAGAGAAGAGTTCTACTCTACGCTATCAGGTGTTAAACCTACCTCTTCTAAGAAGTGACGAAGCTCAACAACTGTATCTTTTGAGAGTGTTGGCTCACGGTGTGGCAGTGGCATCGAGAACATTTTACCATTATAGTGAATCTTTGCATGATGCTCTTTTGTAAGTTCTACCTCTGCACCATAGTGTTCAAGTGCTTTTAGAAGTTTTTTATAATCGATATTTGTAGAGATTGGATGTTCAAATACTTTTTGAATTTTTGCTTTATGTTTACTCATTTTTAATCCTTTGTTTTGATATGAGGCATTGTACCACCTCTATCAAGATGAGTTTAGCAACTTAAGTTGCATTCATCTTAATTATCGCTTTTTAAAGATTAAAAGTGTCTTATCCTCTGTATCATAAAGAGAAAATGTCTGTTTATCTATGAGTTTGAGTCCGCTTAGTTTTTGAAAGAACTGAATTTTATGAAAGTACTGAATGATAGTATCTTGATACTTTGTATATCTCTCATCTTCACCCTTCTCAAAGAGAGTAAAAGTGGTATGGAGTTCATTGTTTTCAAAGCGTGCATCAACATTTAAAAACTCACTCTCGGTATCATTACTCATCGTGCCCTCTGCAACATCACTAAAGCCATAGAGCGTATTGATATCTGCTATAAAAATACCATCATCATTTAACTTTTGAGCAATAGCATCTAAAAAGTTCTCTAAAGAGCTTTTATCCATAAAGTTAAGCACATCAAATATGCTTACAACGGCATCATATTTGCCATCTACTTCACTTACATCAATGCACTCAGCATCTAGCCCTTTTGCCTTGCACTCTTCAACCATAAGAGAGCTCAAGTCTACTCCCTTACACTTTACACCATCGCTAATCATTCGCTCCATAAAGCCACCACGACCACAACCAACATCCAGAAGTGTCTTTACATTGTAATCATCAAGCTCTGAACGGTAAAGGTCATAAAGTGCTTCAGTAGCCTCCTCTATACCTAAGAGGTGTTCTGCTTTTGCGTAGAGATCTAAATTTGTCATTGCTTAAGCATTCTCAGCTTGAATGACATCACGAATCTTCTCATAGATATCGAGTACTTCATCTTTTTTTGCAATGTATGAGTTTTTATTTGCTATTAAGTAGGTAGAGCTTGTCATTATATCTTCAACAACTTCTAGACCATTTTGCTTCATAGTCGTTCCAGTCTCTACAATATCTACGATCATATCAGCGAGACCTATGAGAGGGGCAAGTTCAATAGAGCCATAGAGTTTGATAATCTCAACACTCACCGCTCTCTCTTCAAAGTAGCGTTTTGTAATGTTTACCATCTTTGAAGCGACTTTGAGCTCCGGTTTACTAAGGTCTAGTTTCTCACCCTTTTTCATCCCGATAGCCACTTTACAGACACCACGTCGTAAATCTAAAAGACGTACAACATCAAGTCCCTGCTCCTCTAGTGTATCTAATCCAACCACACCGATATCTGCTGCTTGATGGTAGACATAGGTTGCAACATCTTGATTTCTTACCAGTAAGAAACGAAACTTTGGAGTCTCTAAAATCAGTTTTCTGTCATCAAATTTAAAACTATCTCCAAAGATAGTCTCAAAAATCTCGAGTGTCTCTTTTGCTATACGACCCTTAGGAAGTGCAACTGTTAGCATATATCAGCCTTTTGTATAATCTTTTTCATCGAATTAAAGATAAGTTGCGTCTCAACTTTTGCATCTTTAAATATCTTTTTAAACTCCAATGCATCACCACCTGTAAGGATAATATCCAGACCATAGGAGTTGACTTCACAAAACAGAGTTTTAAGGTAGCCATAACTAATGGCATCTTGTGAATTTTTTGGCATTTTATCTAAATTTAGCTCAAAGTTAAATGAGTAAGCAAGAGCATCGGAGATATTTTCATAGGTTTTTTGCATAGCAGCACGTCCAGGATAGATAAAACCACCCTCAAAAACTCCATCTCTCACCACATCAACAGTCACCGCTGAGCCTGCATCTATTATAACACCGTTACGAACACCCTCACAGACTACTACTCTGTCTATCCCCATAGTCTCATAGTAGTTACTTCTATCGATATATGACTCTAAGTTTATCCAGTTAGGGAGATCTTGTAGTTTTGCATTGACTTGAGTGTTGACCGATATGTAAAAGAGTCTCTCTTGTATAGATGAAGGATTAAAACTATGAACAGACTCTTTATAGGCTCGTTCTTCATCTAAAAAGGAGTAAGAGGTATTGCCGATATCACATAAAAGCATTAGTAGATTTTCCAGCCTGCCTCTTTAAAGGCCTTGGCAGCTTTTGAACAGAGTGGTGCATCGATAAAGATAACCTTGTTTTTAAAGTTATGCTCACAAAATATAGTTAATTTTGCATAGATCTCTTCAAACTTATGAACATCTTTCATCAGGAGTCTGCTCTTTTGACTCACTGCAAAGATAGCCCAAAAATAGCCACGTACATCAGTAGCCTTATAGATTTTTATTCTATTTCTAATACCTAAATCTTTAGGTGGAATCTCTTGCATTTTTTTAAATATTTTTCCCTTTTGTCTCAGGGAATCCACAACCATCTGCATATCTATTATTTTGCCTTTTTATCTTGTATAGTAGTTGTACTATTTTATCCTATTTACGCTTAGATAAAAGAAATGCTCTTGTCTCATCAAGAGAGAGTGGTTTTGAGTAGTAATACCCCTGTATAACATTACACCCCTCTTGAAGTAAAAACTCAACCTGCTCTTTTCTCTCAACTCCTTCTGCTATTAAAGATATATCTAAATTTTTCGCCAAAGATATAATTGTTCGCACTATAGCAACATCATCAGCCTGTTGGGGTATATTCATAATAAAGCTTCTATCAACTTTAAGCTTGTCAATAGATAACTGACTTAGGTATGATAAAGAGGAGTACCCTGTTCCAAAATCATCTATAGAGATTAAAACACCCAAGTCTCTAATATAGTTGAGCTTTTTTTGAGAGTGCTCTGGATCTTTCATAATCTGACTCTCTAAAATCTCAAGTTCTAGTTTGGATGCATCAAAACCAATATCTGCAATACACTCTTGTAAATCATTTTTAAAATTGTGACTCTCTAACTTTTTTGTTGATATATTTACAGATAAGACCCCCGTATCAAACCCCTCTTTTTGTAGAGACAAGATAGCTTTCATAGAGTGCTCTAACATATATGTGTCAATATCTAAAATCAACCCAACCTCTTGTGCAAAAGGGATAAAGTTCTCAGGGGAGACGACTCCTTTGTGAGGATCTATCCAACGAATAAGGGCTTCAAAACCAACAACCTTTTGACTTCTAGCATCTATTTTTGGTTGAAAATATGGTTTAAACTCCCCATTTTCAAGAGCTCTTCTGACACTCTTACCTAACTCTATTCTTCGAAGTGCCAACCTTGTCATATCTTCATCATAAAACTGATAACTGTTACGTCCATTCTCCTTTGCTTTATACATCGCCGTATCAGCATTTCTCAGTAAGATATTTGGAGTTGTGCCATCCTCCCCATAGATGCTAATACCAATACTAAAAGAGCTAAAAATTTCAATACCATTAATAATAAAAGGCTTTTGCATCTCCTTTACAATTTTTTCAACAATCTTTACAATACCAAGTTGTGTTGTATTTACTAAAAGGATTGTAAACTCATCACCACCGAGTCTTGCAACAGTATCTTCAGAGCGAATAGATGCCTTAAGCAGAGATGCCACTTCAATAAGAAGTTTATCTCCTATCTCATGTCCATAGGTATCATTTATCTCTTTAAATCTATCCAGGTCCATAAACAAAACACCTAAACACTTGCCATCTCTTTTGGCGTACTTTATCTGCTGTTTTAATCTGTCAAGAAAGAGTAGTCTGTTTGGAGTATCGGTAAGGAGATCGTGATGTGCAAGATAGTAGAGTTTATCACTATACTCTTTTAACTCTTTTGTCTTCTCTTCAACACTCTCTGCTAAGAACTCATTTTGATCTTGAATAAAACGTTTGTAGTTTATATTGTAAATATAATAGATAATACCTGCTATTACAAAAAATATAAAGACAGCAACAGAGAGAATTTTATCTTGAATCTGTTTTATATCACTTGTATCGATTGCATCTAAACTCTTGGCTATAATAAAATAGCTCATTATAGTATTGTTAATATCACTTAATCTATATGTTGTAATAAGAAGATTATTTACTTTATCTATCTTATATGTCTCTACATTAACATACTCCTCTAAAGCGACCTTATCAAGAGCTTGAAGTAGCTTCTGAGCACTTTGTGGATTTACTATATAGTAATCATCAACAAATCTATTTGTATAGGCTTTTGTTAATTGGGATTTATACTCTTTATCAACAACTATAAGTGTCTTATACCCTTTTAGTTCCATTTTTTTCGCAATAGAGTTAAACTTTGCTAAAGTCTCTACAATTCCTAAAAATCTACCGATTTTATCATAGACAGGGACCATGGTTTTAAAAGTCAAATCGTACTTTCCGACACTTACTAAGGAGATTACTCGAGGATTCTTTATCATTGATACTACATCCTTACGTGCCTTTAAAACATTATCTCCCCTATGTTTTGTCCAACTGCGATAAATACTTACACCATTTTTATCTATCAATTGAAACCAGACATTTTTAAGAGATGAGTAGCGTTTTAAAGTAAGGGAAAACTCATCAAGATCAAGATAGCGAACATCCCCTCTTTTAAAGATAGGAACCATACTATTATTTGCGGCCAAACCAATAGTAATAAGAAGAGTAGCTTCACTCTTCTCCTGAATAAGAGTCTGTAACTCCTCTTTCATATCTCGCGATATCTCTAAATACTTCTGCTTTGTAAAGTTATCTATTGTCTGCGTCGTATATATATACGTTACACTGACAAAAATTACGATAAGGCTCAAAGCAACATAAAAAACTTTATATCTACGGGTTAGACTCATTTGACAACCTAAATAAGGCTACTTTAATCCAAGCTCGGCAAATAAGACTTCAAAAAACTCACTAATCTCTAAAAGTTCATTCTTCAATGTTCCAAAAGCTTTGTCTTCTAAAACCCACTCCTCCACTCTCTTTACACTCGCACTCTTCTCTTGAGTTGTTAGCTTATCAGATCTCTTGATAGCATCTTTAATCTTCTCTAAATGTTCTGTGTGTGAACTCATCGTATCCCCTTTTTAATAGTTGTTAAACTCTCCTGCTTCTACGGCAGCTTTTAGAGAGTCTATCTTCTCTTGCATAATTCCTAAAAGTATCTCTGCTGCTTCTTTATCATCAGCTTCAGGTACATCCCAGTCTGTAATTTTCATATTGGCTTTAAAAAGCAACTCTATCTCTTTTTGAATCTCATCTTTTCTTGAGAGTAACTCTTTTTTAATAGCTTGCATAATTTTACCTCCTCGCTTTAATTTATTATACATCATTTCAAATTAAGAGTCTGCTTTTTTATCTCTCGCTCATTAACAAGACGCAAAATCACCTCTAAAACAAAAGCAAACACAAAGGCAGCCACTACATAAAAACCAAAATTTGGAATTGATTTTGAGGTGTAGTAGATGGCAAAGGCCGCTGCCGTGAATGTCCCAAAAATTGCAAGTAAAACCAGCGTAAGACTCGCCTCGGTCTCTTTGATTTTAAAGAGGTGTCCTGTATGAGTAAAGCCTTGAATAAGGAGTACTGTTATTGAAGCTATTGCTGCAATTTGAGAGAGGTTCATAAACAAAATCATCGGAATTATCAAAAGAGCTGAGATGATAAGCCCCTCACTGTTGTGAAAAACTGCACGCTCATAAAGTTTTGGCAAGTTTCCATCTTTTGCCAGGGTATAACTGATTTGTGTAACACCATAGAGTGTTGCATTAATGGCTGAAGCTGTAGCTAAAAGTGCTGTAGCTGCTATAACTTTAAAACCAAATGAACCAAAAACAGGCTCAGCAGCCTTGGCAAGTGCAAAATCTTTACTCTTTATAATCTCATCCAATGTCAAGTTTCCAAAGACAGCAATAGTAACGGCAATGTATAAAACTCCGACTAAGATAATTGCAATTGTCATTGATTTTAAGAGTGTAGTTTTTGGATTTTGCATATCTTCAACACTATTTGTAATAACACTAAAACCCTGAAAAGCAAAAAAAGTCAGTCCAAGCGCATAGAAGAGATGAATAGCACTTGGTGCATCTTTAATGGCCAACCGAGAGGGCTCTATATAAAACAGAGCAGCCAGAGTAAAACTAAGCAGTGCTATAACCTTGACAATCACAATTATGGACTCCGCTTTTGCAACCATAGATGCACCAACAAGATTTATAAGAACAAAAAAGCCAAGAATACCCAAGGCAAAAAGATTGGTATAAAAATGGGTTACACCCTCACTCATATATGTAGCTGCATAGGTTCCAAAAGATTTTGCAACAGCTGCAAGTGCAACAAGTTGAGCAATATAGAAAAGTACCCCTAAAGCACCGGAGAAAAACCCCTCTCCATAACTCTGAACAAGATACTCTATAATACCACCACGACTCGGATAAGCAATTGCTAGCTTACTCAAAGAGTAACCACACAAGAGTGCAATAACTCCTGCAATAAAAAAAGAGAGTGTAACCAAATCACCAGCGATTGCTCCGGCTTGACCAATAACGATAAAGATACCCGCTCCAACCATAGAGCCAATCCCTAAAAAGACACCACTCCAGAGTCCAAATGCTTTTTTTTGTAGTTGATTTTTCATACCTATCCATTTTGTGTAGATAGTACTATTATAGAACTTTTTAGATTAAAAGAGGAGTTAAAAAAGGAGAAATTGTAAAAGTTGTAAGTAGAGCAAGAGTCTGCTCTACAAGCTGCTTACTCTACTCTAAAATATCAAGTTGCTCTTGAGTGAGAACTTTTCTTGTGTTGTAGATACAGCGAAGATGTACCATTGTAGCTTCAGCTCTATATTTTGCAATCTCATCTACATATTTTTTGAGTTTTTGAGGCTCTACACCCATTTGACTCTCTTGTGCTACTCTATCTTCAAGTGCAAATATCTTCTTTCCAAGTGCTTTTGCAGAACCGATTGTCTCTTTACGTATCTTTAAAAGCTCCTCTTTTTGTTTAGGTGTCAGCGCTAAATCTTTATCATCCCACATCATCTTTACCATCATAGTAAGGTGTGGTAGTTTCCCCTGAATTAAGAATGGTTTTTGCTGCTTTTGTGGTGCTGCACTCAGTGTTGCACTACCAGCTGTTGTTAAAAGTGCTACTGCTACAAGCAGTGTTGATACTCTTTTTTTCATTAATTTTTCCCTTCAATAAAATATAACAAAGAGTATAGCAATTAATTGTAATAAAATCGTTAATAGTGATTAAATCATTACATCTTTACCTTGTGGTACCTCATGGGAGACAACAACTTTATTCTCTATCTTTAATATTCTATCGCAAAGAGGCAGCATCGCTTCATCATGTGTAACCATAATAACAGCCACATCTTGCTCCATCGCTATTTTTTTAAGCATCTTTACAACATCGACAGATCGATCTAAATCGAGTGCTGCCGTTGGTTCATCTGCTAAAATTATCTCCGGAGTATTGGCAAGTGCACGTGCAATTGCCACACGCTGATTCTGCCCGCCTGAAAGCTCTGATGGCATTGAGTTTGCCTTGTCGCCAATGTCAAAATAGTTCAAAAGCTCCATCGCTTTTGCTTCAGCATCCTCTTTTGAGAGACCATTTGTCTGTGGTACAAGCGTAACATTCTCTATAACATTTAAAAATGGGATAAGATAGTGAGCCTGAAAAATAAAACCAATCTTTTCACGTCGTATCTTTCTTGTCTCTTTTGTAAGCCATCTGTTGTCATAGACCTTCTCATCACCAAGCCAGATTTTTCCGCTTGTAGGCTCTTCAACACACCCTATCATCATAAGTAACGTAGTCTTACCTGCACCACTGGGTGCGATAAGTGCAACAAGTTCTCCCTTGTTTACCTGAAAGTTTGCTCCCTCTATAACACTGACAAGGCTCTCACCACTTCCAAAACGCTTGACAAGATTTTCAACCTTGATACTCTGTTCATGACTCACATCATCCTCCTATCGCCGCAGCAGGATCTGCTGAGATTACTTTTTTAACACCTATAAACGATGAGAGTATAGAGGCAGCTATGACTACCAAAAAGAGCATCCACGCATCACCAAACTCCAACACAACTCTCTTTGGAAATTTTGTATAGATGAGATGAGAGAAAACATTTCCAAAAATAAATGCTAAAAATCCAAGCAGCAGTGTCTCTTGAACAATCATCTTAATAATAATGCTATTTGGAATTCCTATAAGCTTCATAATTGATATCTCTTTCATCTTCTCTAAGGTCATTGTGTAGATAATAAGTGCAATAATAATTGTCGAGACTATGACTAAAATAGCAGTAAAGAGCCCTATCTGTTTTGATGCTCTCTCAATAAGATTTTTCGTCAAAATTCTCTTTTGCTCCTCTCTTGTATAGACACTCTTATGTTTATACTCCTGAATATTTTTCGCCACAGCATCTATAGAGTAACCATCTCTCAAAGTGGCAACAATAGTGTTTACCATATGAGAATCTCCTCCCTTTATACCACGTGCTCTATCATTTCTAATACGTGCATTTGAGTAGAGGAACTGTAGCTCTTGTGCATCTTTAAGACTGATGTAAACAAGAGGATCCCCTCCGGAAGAGACACTACCGTGCGTCAAACCAACAACACTATAGATGTTACGTCCAAGCTCTATCTTATCACCCACCACAAAGCCTAAATTATCACTGACAACCATCTCATAGTGTGAGTGTTTTATATCTCGACCAGAGACAACTCTTTTTGGATTGATAGGGTTTATCTTATCAAAAGGGTCATACCCTACTGCAACAACTCGTATCGGTTTTGTAGCTGATGGAAGTTGAATATTTTGAAAAGTAAGTGCTGCTGTCTGATCGATTCCATCTATAGCTTTGAGTGTGTTTTTCAAATCCTCATGTACTCTTGAAGATTCAGCGAAAGGTCCAAGTGTATTCTCTTGAACAACCCAGATATCTACACTTAAATCATCTAGAAGAACCTCAGCATCGACAATCATCCCTCGATAGACACCTATCATAATAAGAACAATACCAAGGAGCATTCCAACACCCATAGCCGTTACAATAAATTTACCAAATGTATGGGCTATATCTCTTTGTGCTAAGTTAATCATTAGTGTATACTCATTCCCTCTTTAAGAGCTTTATTCTTCTCACTCATAATCAACAGCTTACTATACGTATCTACACCTTCAACAGCTGCTTCGCTTGTACCTATACCTAAGACTTTCACTACTTGAAAATGTGCCTTGCCATCACGCTCTATCCAGACACCACTCTTATCATCTTTATGAACAAGAAGTTTTGATGGAATTTTTACTACATCTTTAAAGTATTGTGTTGCTATATTTACCTCAGCCTGCTCATTGATGTAAAATGGAATAGGCAGTTTTTCAAATGCAACATCGACTTCTCTCTCACCAGTAATAGCATCACTTTGTGCAACAATTCTGCGAACATAAGCATCAAATCTCTTCTCATCTTGAGAGCGTAGTTTTATTTTAGCTCGCTGTCCAACTTTAATATCTCCACTGATTCTCTCATCTATATAAGCTTTTACCCATACTGTTTTCGCATCCACTATCTCTAAAATAGGCTGAGATAGAGTTACACTCTGTGCAACCTCAACATATCTCTTAATGACATATCCATCACTCGGCGCATAGATTTTATAACGCGATAGTTTCACTTCAAGTGCTTCTACACCCTTTTGTGCACGTTTAATCTCTGTTTTTGCAGATTCGATATGTGCTCGTGTAACTGCCATCTGTGCAGTAATTGCTTTTAAGTCTGCTTTTGCTTTATCATACTCAGATTGTGAAGCGAAAGATTGTGCTTTAAGTTTTGCATATCTGTCGTATGTGACCTGTGCTAGATTTTTTTGTGCATGGAGGCTCTCAAGCTCTTTTTGTGAAGCGACTAACTCTGCTTTTGCTTTATCAACAGCTATTTTTGCCTCTTGTAGGAGTTGTGGCATATCAACACTATCTATACGAACCAGTAAATCCCCTTTTTTAACCCACTCACCTTCATCTGTAAGTATCTCTAAAACCTTACCACCTGTCTGCGAGTTAATAGTATATATATTTTTAGCACCAACATTCCCTATACCAAAGACTTCAACATCTAAGTTACCTTTAACAGGAGAGACCTTTTCATATGTTGTTTTTGGAATATATACCTTGTTATAAAAGAGTACTCCTATGAGAAGAACTACCCCTAATCCTATAAGATATTTTGTTACATTACTCATTATATTTTTCCTTTTAAATACTCTATACGATTTATTGCCATACTCTTTTGATAATAAGCCTCAAGAAGTCCAAGCTTTGCATTAAGAACTAGAGATGTTGCATCTAAAACCTCTATATACGTTGCGAGTCCCTCTTTATATCTACCCTCTAACACGCTCTTGGTATTCAAAGCTGATTGCATCTGCGCTTTTTTTGCTGCTATTGTTTTATTATAACGCTCTATATCTATGAGCAGTGCATTGAGTTCATCTTTAAGAGCTAAGAGTTTTGATGCTTTTTGTTCACTCGATATCTGTGCAGCTATCTCTGCTTTTTGCGCTTCAGCACTCAACATTCCACCACTATAGATTGGAATACTCAGGGATATTCCTGCTAACTTTGAGTCGTAGGTATTGAGTGTATCAAAGTGTGTATAGGATGCATAGGCATCAATAGATCCATAGTGAGATGCTTTTGCAGATTTATGCAGCAGTCTATTTTTCTCTGTAGTATATTTATATATTTTGAGTTGATAATTTTCATCTTCGATATTTTTTTCAATATTTTGCGATGCACTAAAATCTCGTTGAAGAAGTTTATTCTCTAACTCAACATCATCATCAATCTCCTCATTCATATAAAGTGAAAGTGTAGATTTTGCTTTCATATATGTCGCTTTTGCAATAGCTAAATTATCTTGTGCTATATAAACTGCCGAGAGAAACCTACTCGCATCTGCTTCCGTTTTGAGACCATTTCTAACAAGTGCTTTGGCCTGATCATAGTAAGCTTTTTTAGACTCTAAGTCTTTCTCTCTTACTCGTATAGCTTCCTCTTGAACTATCATGGAGTCATAGAGTGCTTTTACTCTATAGACCATAAGTGCTTTAAGATCTGCTAATGAGAGTTTTGATATCTTCTCATCTACTGCGAATGCATCTACTTTTGCAGATGTTTTTGAAAAATCCCATATCTTTTGCTTTAATGCGACACCAGCACTCCAACTATCATCATCAACTGTATTAAATACTCCATTAAAAGGAAATACAAAAGTCTGCACAGCATTATATTGTGCTTGTGCATTTATTTGCGGCAAATAATTAGAGTATGCCGATCTGTAACCAGCTTGTGATTGCTCAATTTTGAGTGCAAATGATTTTATATCAGGATGATTGGAGAGTGTTTTATCTATACTCTCTTGGAGAGTAAGTGTCTTTGCATAAAGCAGATTGAGTAGTAAAAAGTTTATCAGTAACAATCTCTTCATTATGTTGCCTCTATATTAGTTATATATAGACATTGTATAACTTCGATGTTAATTCAATGTTAAATCACTTAAAGATTAACTTAAAACAGCTTCCTCTCTCATCTGAAGTGACCTCAACTTTTATATTCATAGCATCGCAGAGTCTCTTGACTATATCAAGCCCAAGTCCGCTTGAGTTCTGTGCACTGTACTCTCTGTCAAAAATCAACTCAGGCTCTTTTATACCTACTCCGCTGTCTTCTATACAGAGTACTCTATCTTGCGTATATATTTTAATACTTCCATTTGCCTTGTTATATTTACAGGCATTTGATATCAAATTATGTAAAACCTGCTTGAGTGCGTTTTTATGTGCTGTAACATGTAAAGAGGAGCATGTAGTATAAAAGTGTAACTCTGGATAGTTTGGCTGGTGCAGTTCTGTAATATCTTTAACAATTTCACATACATTGACAGAGGTCACCTGAAAAGTTTTCTTCTCTAGAAGAACTGTCAAATTCTCTCGAAGCTCTGAAATAGTCTCTATAGACTTTTTGAGTCTAATAAGAGGCTTTGAATCTTTGGCAAGCTCTTGCTTCTCTAAGAGTTTGATATTGAGTTTCATAGCAGTAACGGGTGTATTTAAATCATGAATCAAATCTTTTGCAAACTTATCGAGTGTCTCTATAGACTCTTGAAGAGGTTTAAGCGCATTTCGGGCTAAAAGATAACTCAAAAATGCAAAAATAAGTAACAGGAGCATCTGAATGATGATAATTCTCTCTTTAAGATGTGCAACCTTATTCTCAAAACTCTTTGTCGATTTAAAAACCTGCAGATACATCTCTTGATACCCCATAGGGATATACTTCATAAACTCACCATTACTCATTGTAAAGTTACTGATATTTATATGCTCTTCACCCTTATTTACATATTGGTAGTGAAAATCATCTCCAAAAGTCTCGCTAGTGTCATTCATCTTTATATGACGTGCATACTCTATGAGCGAAAAGTGTTCAGCTTTCATCAGTTGCGCGGTCATCTGCTCAAAATAGAAATATCCACTAGCTAAAATAAGCAGAGCGACACTTAAGAAGTAGGTTACAAAAAATTTCCAAAATGCTGTTTTTTCATGATGAAGCAAGACGATACCCCACACCTTTGATTGTCACAAGAGGAAGACCCACTTTACGAAGTTTATTGATGTGCACCCTCAAAGCTCCATCACTCACCTCTTTACCATCATGGAGTGCATCAATAATCAACTCTTTTGAGAGAGTCTTATCTACATTTTTAAAGAAGAGCTGTGTCAATTTTAACTCTATAGGAGAGAGTGATACATAACTATCTCTATGGTAGAGCTCTTCACTCTCTATTAAAAATCTAAACTCTCCGACTTTTATCTCATCTCTATAGGAGTTATACTGTTTTTTCAGTATTGCATGAATACGAATAAGAAGTTCATCAAAATCAAATGGTTTTTTAATATAGTCATCTGCACCAACATCAAAACCCTCTGCCAAAGAAGCAACATCATTAAGAGCTGTCAAGAAGATTGCCGGCGTTTTATCACCACTCTCTCTTAGACTTTTTAAAAGTTCAAAACCACTTATATCAGGAACATTGACATCAAAAAGATACATGTCAAATTTAGCATCATAGGTAGCACTAAGGGTATCTTCACCGTTTGTGACATGGAGTATCTCATACTCTTCACTCTCTAAGAGCTCTATTAAAGACTCTGCTAAAACTTTATCATCTTCTAAAAGGAGTAATTTATGCATCATATACTACCAAAGTAAAAAATAGTTTAGCCCAAAGAGTGCTAAAAGTTTTGTAAGAGTAATGGCAGTGACTCCAATAATGTTTCCTATCTGACATGAGGAGCAGTTTTTATATTGTCGCCCCTCATACTGTGCATAGAAAAAGTAGATGATAGTTAGAAAAAGAACTGCTAACATTGTATAGTTTTCATACTCTTTGAGTCTCACAACTGCCTCTGGTGAGAGAAAAAACTTACAAAAGAGTGCTAAAAATGCGACTGTCATTAAAAACCTAATTGTATGAAGAATCCTATCTCTTTTAAAAACTGTCGGACACCCATTGTCTGTAATGGCATCTGTTCCAAATTCGAGTTTGGAGTCAAAAAGCTTTCTCTCTTCATCAGAGAGTCTCACACGAAAGTTTGAACCAAAGAGGTAGTCTATCTTTCGCTGAATAGTAATGGCCAAATCACCATCTGCCTCTAAGAACTGCTGCTTACCCTCTCTATCTTCATACATCAGTTTTATCTTTGCGTATCGCTTTGTCTTGGCACTAAGACCGGGGAAGTATGCTGTTGTCTCAACACTCTCAACACTCCCCTCACGTTTAATAATTCTTGGGTTTATAATCTCTAAGTATACATCACCATCTTTTACAACCATCACAGAGTATGGTGAGCCTATCTGAAATGCGGCAAGTGCATCAAGCTTGTTTACCTCCATCGTATCTTTGATATCCTCAATAAGCTGGTATAACTCTTCATTAAAAAAGCGTACATTACCACCAAACTCCAAACTTGGGGTTGTTGGGTAGGTTATTATCTCTTTGACCAAAACTCTCTCCTTGATTTTACAAAGTATATCCTAAGATTTAAAATATCTAGCTATAATTGCCGACTTAAATTAAAAAAAAGAGAACTATTTGAACTGGCTTATACACTTTCACCTCTTTGCAGCTATTGCTTGGATTGGTGGTTCTATCTTTATGTTTGTCCTGGGTATTACGCTAACTGACAAAGAGAAACAAAAAGAGGTCTATCCCCATATTGGTCCGATTTTTGGATATTTTGAGCTAGTTTCACTCGCTATTTTAGTGGCAACTGGAATCTTTATGATAAGTGATAACGGATTGATGGATCTGCTCTTTAGTAGTGATGATAGTGAAGTTGTAGTGCTGCTAAGGCAGAAGCTCTGGCTTGTACTCTCACTGCTTATTGCAACAGTTATACACTTCTACATAGCCTACAAAACAAACAATAAAAAGAGAAACAAGCTTCAAAACTTTATATCAAGAGGCTCCTCTCTTTTTATCTTTTTTGTAAATATTTTTGTACTGCACTACGCCATAATGATACGCAGTATAATCTCTTAAGAGTTAAGAACCTTAGAGCGTTCAAGAGCCTCTTCTATCTCTTGAGCTGAGATATCACCGCTTAAAGAGAGCTCGACTTCACCATCGGCTCCGCTTACTTTCATATCTGTAATTTTTGCTTTGGTTGCATCACTCATACACTCACATTTTCCCGTAGAGCAGTTCTCTACCATAGTGACAATATTTTGCTTCTTTACCGCTCCCATAAAGGAGATCTTTACACCTGAATCTAATTTTTCTACCTGTTTTTTCACTGTTAAACCCTTTTATTTGCGAAAGTTTATCAAAATTTAATTAATACATCAATATATCTTGATGTATTATTTCTCATCTTTAATATTATATGTTCGTCGAAACATGTGACCCCGAATATAGCGTCCATAGATAAGCTCAAACAGAAGTGAAAAAATCACAAATCCCATAAAGATAACAACAGCTCTAGGATTACTACTATAGGTATGAAACATAAGTGTCAAAAGTGCTAGAAGAGTAAAGAGTGATGATGTAGCTACAATAATACCCTGAGCCCCTATCTCCTCTTTGAGTCTATAAGCACTGATATTGACTACTAAAAATATAAGTAAAAAACCTGCACTTCCAATGATGGCAATCTCATCAAGATTAATTGTATTAGCTAAGATAAGAGAGAAAACAACAGTATATACAACCCCCATAAAAGGAACATCACTCTTCTGCTGCATCAACTGCTTTGGCAATTTCCCATCTTTTGCGATGATATAGCCAAGTCTAGCATTACCATAGATGGTGGCATTAATAGCAGAGAGTGTTGAGAGGAGTGCTGCTGAGGCTACTATCACAAAACCAGTTTCTCCCAAAGAGGGCTTGGCCGCAAGTGCTAGTGCATAATCTTTTGCTTTCATTAGAGCATCTTCAGGAACATTTCCAACTGTTATAATGGAGATGAGCAGATATAAAATTATAACAATAGTGACAGAAGCATAAAATGCACGCGGTAGATTTTTGAGTGGCTCTTTGATATCTTCTGCAGAGTTTGCAATGAGCTCAAACCCCTCATAGGCTACAAAAATAATCATTCCCGCTGTAACTATAGAGAGCGGTGTCCCCCAGTTTGCAACAGAGAGTCTTTGTGGCTCAACATACGAAGCACCTGCAATAATGACAAGAGTGAGCAAAGAGACCTTTATGACAACAATAACGGTCTCACTCTTTCCAACAAAAGAGGCACTTACCAAATTAATAAGAGCCGGCAGTATAATAGCAAATGTGATAAGTGAATGCTTAATAAAGGGTGTATACTCCTTAAAAAAAGTCCCACCATAGGAGGCAAAGGCAGTTGCATAGAGTGATATGGTTATAAGGTAACTCAACCAGAGCATCAGATTGATAGAGCCTGAGAGAATATTATCACCAAAGGCCTTGTCTATAAAGGTAACAGTTCCACCCTCGCTCTGATAACATACAGAGAGTTTGACATAGGAGTATGCAGTAAGTAACGCAACAACTCCAGCTATTAAAAAAGCAACTGCAGTAGCACCATGAGCCAGAGAAACTGCCTCACCAAGAACTGCAAAGATACCACCACCGACCATACCGCCTATTCCAATTGAGATGGCACCAAGTAATCCTATACTACGCATATAAATCCTTTAAAAAATTATATATCATCTTTGGTATTTATATGCTTCAATGGACTCTCTTATTTTGTTTATATCACTATCTTTAGCAAAACATCTTCGAAGTGTACAGGCTAAAAAATCTTTATAGGGAGCTTTTTTTAGCAGTAGATAGGGATACCTACTCGCATAGAGAGTCAGTCTCTCTTTTGTTAGATTCTCTTTTGCTGATTTTATAACAACAATCCCGTAGTTCTGCATAAGAGAGGCTGTAATCAATGCAGGTGCGTCAATACCTTTAAACTCTAAAACTGATTCTAGACTTTCAATGCTCCTCTTTGCAACTTTTTCATAACGAAAGTTCCCTTTTAATGATGCTAGATTGAGATAGTTTTGCACCATTTTTGAAACTGCTGCAGTGTAGTATTTATCCTCTACTCCAGCTCTTACTCTCATCCCTGTCTCATTAAGGTACCATATACCATCTTTATAAAACTTCTCTTGTGCCCTATTTAGAAGATACTCTGCAAAAGCGAGTTTCTCTTTATCAAATGTTATCTCATAGCCACGAAGAAGTGCAGCAATTAAGAAGCTGTAATCCTCTAAAAGTCCTCTTTGCGTAATCTCTTTTCCTATCATCCCCTGATGATAGAGTTCCCCCTCTTTAAAAAGCATCTTTTGAAGTGCTTTAAGGTGTTGATTTGCTTTATTTATATATCTCTTATCAATAGATGAAGCACTATAAAGGGCCTCAATCATCATCCCATTCCAAGCTGTATTTATCTTCTTATCAATAAAGGGATACGCTCTCTTTTGACGAATTTTTAAAAGCCTTTTTTTAAAAGTATCAAACCCATCTACTCTCTTTTGCGTGGAAAGATTTATATGGGTATAGGAGTTGAAATTACCATAAGGAGTGTAGTTAAGGAGCTCTTTTATCGCCTCTTTCTCTTTGAGTCCATCAACTGCTTTTTCAATCTCTGCACTACTAAAGATAAAGTAGCTTCCCTCCTTTGCGTCACTCTGAGCATCACTTGCACTGTAGTAGAGGCTCTCTTTAACAAATCGTTTCTCAAGCATCGCTATAGTCTCTTGAACTACCTGTTTATAGAGCTCCTTTTTGGTAAGCAGATATGCTTTTGTATAGAGTTTTATAAGCTCTGCTTGATTATAGAGCATCTTCTCAAAGTGTGGTATCTCCCATGAAGAGTCCACACAGTAACGGAAAAATCCTCCCTCAATATGATCATAAAGCCCTCGAAGTGCCATATTGTCAAGCATCTCGTAAGCATACTCTTCTAGCTCCTTATCTCCACTCAATTGTGATAACTCTAACATTAAAGAGAGTTTAGCAGCTTCAGGAAACTTCCTCCCCGAACCAAAACCTGAATCTATCTCATCATAGGACTCTTTAATTGCAGTTATAAAAGAGCCCAAAGATATATCTTTTTTAACCTTATTCTGCTCTTTATGCTCTATTTGATATGCAATCTCTTGAACTCTTTTCATAGAGGCTTTTTTATCATGAGCGAGTTTAGAAAGCTTCGTAATTAAGGCAGTAAATCCTTCTGAATATGACTCTTTAGTGGGAGGAATATAACCTGTTATGAAGAGAACTTCTCTATCGGGTGTCATAAAAACACTCAAAGGCCAACCCGCACTTCTTCCATAAATCTTTCTATAAAGCTCCTGGTAATAGGCATCAATATGCGGTAGCTCCTCCCTATCTACCTTTATTGAGATAAAGTTTTCATTTAAAAGTTTGGCAATCTCTCTATCTTCAAATGATTCACGTTTCATAACGTGACACCAGTGACATGTTGAGTAACCTATTGAGAGAAAGATTGGCATCCTTTGTTCTTTTGCTTTTTGTAGTGCCTCTTTACCCCAAGGGTACCAATCAACAGGATTAAAAAGATGTTGTTTCAAGTAGGGAGAACTCTCTAAAGCAAGGTGATTTGCAAGCTCTTTAGAGTTAAGAAGAGAGGCTAAAAAAAGTATAAGTAAAAGTTTTAATTTCATTAACCTATTATACCCTATTTGGCTAGAATTAAATGTGATGTAAATTTGATATAGGAGAATAAAATATATGTTATAATCTCTCCTTAAATTACACAAAGAAAAAAGGACAGCAAAGTATGAAAAAACTTGTAAGTATATTTTCATTTGCAATAATACTTAATGTTTCTCAATTGAGTGCTGGTGCGCTCTCACTTGACGAAGCTTTAGATATTTTAAAAACGCAAAACCTTGAGATAAAAGCTGCCAACTTAGATGTTGCAGCTGCCAAAGCAGATGCGGATGCAGTCTCAGGTATGCACTGGGGTAAACTCGATTTTGAACAAAATGTTGCTCGATCTAATGATGCGGGAAATGTTTTTGGATTTAAACTCACTTCTCGTGAAGCAAACTTTGGAGATTTTGGTGCCAAGGAGTTTATGACAAACTCTTATTTATGTCAAAATGGCAATACTGCTGCTTGTAATGATATGTACAATAAACCACCACAAGATCTAAACTATCCAGAAGATAGAAACTTTTTCCAAAGTAAACTCAAGTATGAGTTACCTCTCTTTACAGGTTTTGCCATCAGTAGCTATAGCGACATAATGGATGCTATGAAAAAGATAAAGAAACTTGAAAAAGAGCAAGTTATTAATGAAAAAATCTATCAACTCAGAAAAAGTTACTACGATATGGCTCTTTTAGAGACATCTATTAAAAATTTACAAAAAATTCTTGATAACATTGGAACTCTTGAGCATATGACAAAGACGATGATTGATGTCGGTTATGCAAAGCATATTGATCTGCTTGAAGTAAAAGCGAAAAAAGGAAATGTTGAGAGACTCCTTGGACAGATGCAGGCAAATGAGAAACTTCTCTACCACTACATCAGCTTTTTACTTAATAAAAAAGTAGATAAGATTCAAACACCAAAGTCTGAGATTGCTATGCCAATCTGCAGTGATGATGATGTACTCAAAAACAATCTTGATATCAAAAGAGCAGAGACTGGTTTAGAGATAAGAAAGAGTATGGTAGATGCAGCACAATCTGCATACTATCCAATGGTTGGCGCCTTTGGAGAGATAGCAACAGCTGATGATACATTCTTAGGCGATGCAGATGACCATAAAGCCTACACAGTAGGTGCTCGACTTACATGGAACATCTTTAACGGTGGTATCGACAGTGCAAAGATTCAAAAGTCAAAAGTTGAAAAGCTTAAAATGGCATCACAAGTTGAACTCGCTCGTCAAGGTATTGCACTCAAACTAGCAAAAATCAGAACAGAGATTGAGAGTGTAGATGATGAGATAGCATCCCTTGAAAAAGAGTTGGAGTTTGCAAATGCAATCTATGAAAACTATGAGGGCAGATACAAAGAGAAGCTTGTCTCTATGAGTGATGTCATCATTAAACAATCTGCTCAAATAGAGAAGATTTTACAACTACAAATCGCGAAAAACAGAAGAAATGAAAAGATTTTCGCACTAGAAAAATTACTAAACGGAGAGAAATAATATGAAAAAATTAGTTGCAATTATTGCACTGGGGGCTTCACTAATAGCTGAAACACTAACACTTTCAGGAAGTGTTATATCAGACAATCAAAAGATGATTACAAGTCGTTTTATGGGTTTTGTGACAAATGTAAATGTTAGTGAAGGTGAGAAGGTAAAACGTGGTCAGGTTCTCTATACAATCGACTCACGTGAAATCGACTCAGCAAAACGTCAAGCAGAGCTTTCACTTCAAATGTATGAAAATCAGTACACAAACGTTAAAATCAATCTTGATCGTCACCGCCGTCTTTTAGAAAAAGATATGGTTTCAAAGTATGAAGTTGAAAATCTCGAACTTGCAGAGAAAAATCTTGCAGACATGATCTCCATCGCAAAAGCAAGACTTCAAGAGGTACAAAACCAGTACAAATATCTTATAATCAAAGCTCCAAATGATGGTGTAGTTGTTGCTAAGAACATTAAAGTTGGAGAGATGGCAATGCCTGGTATGCCAGCTATCATCCTCTCTGATCTTTCAAACCTTAAAATCTTAGCTGAGATCAGTGAAGGAAATCTTGATAGTATCGCTTATGGAAAGAGAGTTAATGTTGCCATTCCATCGATCGGTTTTAAAGCCATTGGTAAAATCAATGCTATTATCCCAAGTTCTAACCCTATGACACATACTTTTAAAATCAAAGTAAGTTTCAACAAAAACCATAACAATAAAATCTATCCAGGTATGTATGCAACAGTTGATATAAAGGCAAACTAAGATGAAAGAGAAAGATTTATCACATATTAAAGTAGTCGATTATGCAGGAAAGCTTGCTCGTGGATTTCTCTATAATCCACTAACAGCACTTCTTGCTGTTTTTCTACTTGTATTAGGTTATATCTCGCTTGAAGTCATGCCTCGTGAAGAGGATCCACAAATTGCGATTAGCGGAGGGAGTGTTATAGTTGTTGCACCGGGAATGACTCCAAAGCAGATTGAGAAAGTTATTGTTGATCCACTAGAGCAAAAACTTCGTGAAATTAAGGGTGTTGAGCATATCTACTCAATGAGTATGGAGAATGTTGCTGTTGTAAATGTAATGTACTACATTGGTCAAAACAGAGAGATATCTAATCTCAAACTCTATGACAAAGTAATGCAGAACATGGACAAGATGCCTAAAAACATCATGCAACCACTTGTTAAACCTTTTGACATTGATATTGACATTCCTATTGTTTCCGTTGCTTTTTATAAAGATGCAGATCTTCCTTATGTTAAATTTTTAGAGAGTGTACAAAATCTTAAAAAGAGTATCTCACAAATTGACAATGTCTCAAAAACAACACTTAAAGGTGCACATAAAGAGCAGTATAATGTTGAAGTTGATTTAGCAAAACTTAAAGGGTACCACATCTCTTTAGGGCAAATCATGCAAGGTATTCAAGCCATTGCAAAAATTGCACCATCAGTTGACACTGCAACACAAGAGAACAAACTCGTTGTCTTTGGTGTTAAGAATGCGATTGAGACTATTGATGATGTTAAAAACATTATTATTGCTCAGTACATGGGAAGCCCTATCTACCTACGTGATGTGGCAACAGTTACTGACGGTATAGACTTTCAAAACAAACAGAGTGCTCTTCTTACACAAAAAAATCAAGAAAATATTTTCCAAACAGATCAAATCACTCTGACAGTCTCAAAACTTGCAGGTTCAAATGCTGTTTTTGTATCGGATGATGTTAAAGAGATGCTAGAGAAGAACAAAGAGTATCTTGAGAAGCTTGGTATTCACTATAAAATCACTAGAGACTACGGAGTAAGAGCTGATGAAGCGGTAAATGAGCTTGTACACCACCTTGTAATTACAATTGCAATTATTGCCGTAATGCTTGTTTTCTTCTTAGGTTGGAAAGAGTCACTCATTGTTACATTTACTGTACCTGCAATTCTTGCAATTACACTCTTTGTAGCCTATATGACAGGTCAGACAATTAACCGTATTACGCTCTTTGCTTTCCTACTCTCTCTTGGATTGCTTGTAGATGCAGCCATTATTGTTATTGAGAATATCCATAGACACCTTCATGCACATGATAGTGAACATAAAGATATGGATACACTACTCATTAAAGCAACAGATGAGATTGGTCGCCCTACAAATATTGCGACACTAGCAATTATTTTAACAATGGTGCCTATGATGTTTGTTGGTGGAATGATGGGAGAGTTTATGAAACCTATTCCCCTCAATGTTCCAGTCGCACTTTTAGCATCACTTGTGATTGCTTATATATTTACACCGTATCTTAGTAGAAAACTACTACGCCGTGAAGAAGACGGTGCTCATAAACACCATGTAAAGGAGGAGAATTAATATGCCACACCATCACCATGAAGGTAAAAAGTTTGAAAATTTTGTCTATAAAATTTTAAATACTCCTTCTCAAAAAATGATAGTTATTGTATCTATTATATTAGCACTTGTAGGAAGTATTATGATGCTTCCTACAAAAGCGGTAAAAGCAAGAATGCTTCCCGGAAAGAGTGCAAATACATTTAATGTATATGTAACTACACCGGCAGGAAGCTCTATTGAAGAGACAAAAAGAGTTTCACAGTGTGTTATTGACAGACTTATAAAAGAGGAGGAGGTAACAGATGTTGAGACATTCTTAGCTCAAGGTGCTCCACTTGATTATGCAGGCCTTGTTAAAGGGAGTGCTCTTAAACAGGGAGAACGTTTTGCTGAGATTGTTGTTAATCTTACAGACAAGCATGAGAGAGAGATCAAATCTTTTACTCTTGTACACAACCTTCGTCCTGAGATCCAAAGTGAGTGTGAACCACTTGTAAAAGGGACAAAAATCGCTATGGTTGAGATGCCATCAGGGCCTCCGACACTTGCTTCAATTGCTGTAGAGGTTTATGGAGATAAGAACTCAGATGTATTAAACGTAGCACAGGGTGTTGCAAAAGTACTTAGTGAGACTCCAAAGCTAGTTGATGTGGATATTATGAGTGAGACACCTTATGATAGATACCAGCTCATCCCTCTAAAAGATAAAATTGCCAAGAGTGGTCTGAGTGTTGAACAGGTTAACAACATTCTCTATCTAGCTTTTAAAGGTATGGATGTAGCTGTAAAAAATACTATTGAGATTAATGATCAAGTAGGTATTTTTGTATCACTGAGTCGTGACTCTAAAAAACTTGAAAACTCAACACTCTCAGCACTAAGCACTAAACTTAGCTCTTTATATCTAATGAACAGAAAAGGGATGATGGTACCGCTTACTGAGATTGTAGATATCATTAAAATCAAATCAACACCTACGATCTATCATAAAGATTTAAAAACAATGGTAAATGTTGTTGCAGAGACAGATATGGAGTCTCAGGTTTATCCTCTTTTAGATGCTAGAGAGAAGATGATAGAGTACTTCTCACAAAATGGCTATGAGGTAAGCAAAGTACCTGGAATTACAACTTTTATGTTTGACCTTATCTTAAAAGATAAAGAGAGCAAAAAAGAGTATCTTGTGCGTTGGGATGGAGAGATGAAAGTAACTCTTGATACTTTTAGAGACTTGGGTGCTGCTTTTATTGCTGCTTTAATTCTTATCTATCTTTTACTTGTTATATACTACAAATCATTTGCGATAAGTGGTATAGTACTGATGGGAAGTTTCCTCTCAATTATCGGTGTAATCGTTGGTCACTGGGTAGCTGATCTCTTCACTACAGATGTATTTTTCTTAACGGCTACATCACTTATTGGATTTATTGCACTTATGGGTATTAGTTCTCGTAACTCACTTCTTCTCATTGACTTTGCTAAATCTCTAATGGAAGAGAAAGGGATTGAGAAACGTCGTGCTATTGCCATTGCAAGTGCAACACGTGCAAAACCTATTATGCTAACAGCAATTGCTATTATCTTAGGTTCGGCACTTCTTGCAAGTGACCCTGTCTTTGGTGGTCTTGGAGTTGCACTCATTTCAGGTACTGTAGCAGCTGTTATCGTATCACTCATTTTTATTCCAGTATTAATGGACAATACAAAAGCTATCTAATAGCTTTTGTATCTCACCTCCCAACTCTCCCTCTTTTAATTTTACTTCTACTATAAATTATAAAACTTACTCTTTAACTATAGAGGCAATAAAAAAGTGCTAAATGGGATCTATGGAGAGTTATTAAAAAATCAGATAATTGAGTAAATAGAGAAGGCTACTCTCATAAGAGAGTAGTTATTTTAAGCAGAGGGGTATTATAAACGAGCGTAGCTTACGTTCTTACATGCTTCAAGTGATGCTAACTCTTCAAGAGCCTTGTCACTAACAGGAGAGTCAACTAAAATAACAGCAAGAGCCTCTTTTTTATCATTACGAGCTAATGAGAAGTCAGAGATATTAACATTATTATTTGCTAAAATCGTACCAACACTTCCAATTACACCTGGAACATCAGAGTTTTTAAAGAGAATCATATCACCTTTAATTGCTACTTCATTATCAAAACCATCAATAGATACAATACGCTGAACACCATCATCAAAGATAGTAGCACTAATCGTAGTTGTTCCCTCATTTGTTGTTAACTTGATAGTAATAAGGTTTTTATATACTGTAGAGTCACCAAGATTCTCAGCTGCAACCTCAATCCCTTTCTCTTTTGCAACAAAGTCGGCATTTACATAGTTGATAGTCTCGCTAGAGTGACTCATTGCCCCTACTGTTACAAAAGTAGCAAGAGAGTCAACATAGTTACCGATCTCACCATGCCCTTTTACTTTGATAGATACAATCTTAGACTTATTGATTTGAGAAGCCATAAATCCAAGTTTTTGTCCCATCTCTAAAAATGGTTTTACAAATGCAGGAATTTTACTCTCATCAATTGGTAGGTTCATCGCATTAGGGTATGCAATACCTTTTGCAGCAGCGATTGCATTCTCTGCTGCTTGTGTACCGATATTGTACTGAGACTCATACGTGTTTGCACCAAGGTGAGGAGAGACTACGATATTATCTAAATCAAGCAGTTTATTATCAGTTGCCGGCTCTTTACCAAACACATCAATACCCGCAAAACGGATTTTACCGCTTTTTAGACCATTATAGAGTGCATCTTCGTTATAAAGATCACCTCTGGCACAGTTTACAAGAACCACACCATCTTTCATCTTAGCAATCTCTTCTTCACCGATAATACCGATAGTCTCTTTGTTTTTTGGAGTATGAATAGTAATAACATCACAAGCCAAGATATCATCAAAGTTCTTCGTATATGTCATATCTAAATCAGTCACTTTTGAAGGGTTGATGTATGGGTCATATGCAACGATATCCATCTCAAAAGCTTTAGCGCGTTTTGCAACACGGCTACCAATGTTACCAAAACCGATAACACCAAGCTTTTTACCTTTTAGCTCATAACCATACCACTTCTCACGTTTCCAGATTCTCTGGTTTTTAAGGTGGTCATGAGAGTATGGGAACATTCTCATACAGCTAAGCATATGTGTCATAGTAAGTTCAACTGCAGCGATTGTATTCGCAGTTGGCACGTTCATTACAATAATACCTTTTTTAGAACATCCTGGAATATCAACATTATCAACACCAACACCGGCACGAACGATTGCTTTTAGGTTTGTTGCATGCTCAATGAAAAAATCATCAACATCAGTAGAACTTCTTGTAATTGCAACATCTGCAGTTGGAATTATCTTCTCAACAAGCTCTTTTTTGTCAACATCAGCTGCCATTACAAAGTTGATATTCTCATCTTGTTCTAACATCTTCAGACCAGCTTCATGAATATGATCACATACTACTACTGTATATTTTTGCATTTTAATATTCCTCTTTATAAGGCTCAATTTGAGCCAAAATTTTATAGTTTTTTAGTGCTTGGACTAATTTATTTAATTTATCAACATTTTGTGAATAAATAAGTAAATCTATACCCATCTTATCTTTTTTTAAAAAGTATTTAAGTCCATGCCCTTTTAACTCCTCTTTGAGACAAAAGAGTTGATAGGGGTCTTCTACTTTTGCAGATAACTTATAGATTATAGTTTTAGTTATTTTTTCATTTAAATCAATTTTTATATATACTTCGTTTACTGGGTAAAAGTACCCTTGTCTCTTCGCATTTGAAAAGTGTTCTAGCCAAAGTTTTTCTGATTTGGGTTGTGAGATATTACTCTCTAATGTCAATGGTTCGTTATCTATAGAGACCTCTGGGGAATTTATAGATATAAGAAAGAAAGTTATAAATATGGCTACCCCTACTGCGATGAGAGGGGCAAACCATTTTATAAACTTTTGCATTTAAATAAGTGCTTATTTAAATTTATCTTTAATCAAGTCACCTAAAGAGTGTGACTCATTGTCATTAATCTCTTCAAGCATAGCTTGGTTTTTGATATAGTCTAATTTTTTAACAGATAGACGGATACGGTCACGACGAGTATCGATATTTGCAATAGCAGCTTCGATCTCTTGACCTGGCTCTAACTCCTCTTTGTTGAGTGGAGCTAAATCTTCATCACGGATAAGTGCATCAACACCATCTTCTAAAGATACAAACACACCGAAATCTTTGATGTCACGGATAGTACCTTTAACAACAGAGTTTACTTTATGTGTTGTAGCAAATTTATCAATAGGAGACTCTAAAAGAGTTTTTCTATTTAAAGATATTTTTTGATCTTCAGCATTGATTTTAGCGATTTTCACTTCTACTTCATCACCAGATTTTAAAACATCTTTTGCTTTAGTATTTTTATCCCAAGAGATATCTTGGTTATGTAAAAGACCTTCAACACCATCAATACGAACAAACGCACCAAAGTCAGTTAAAGATGTAACTGTACCAGTTACGATATCACCTTCGTTATATTTCTTCAAGAACTCATCAAATGGTTTTGGAAGAAGACGTTTAAGTGATACTCTAAGTTTATGAGTTTTAGGGTTGATCTCAATTACTTCAACATCAATCTCTTGACCTACTTCAAGATAATCATTTGGATTTTTAACATTTTTGTTCCAAGTGATTTCTGAAATGTGTAAGAAACCTTCGATATCATTGCCAAGGTCAACAAATACACCATAGTTTTCAATATTTGAAACAGTTACAGTGATTGTATCACCTTCATCTAACTCTTGCTCTACTTCAGCCCATGGATCTGGGTGAACAGCTTTGATTGATAATGAAAGGTGACGTTTGTCTTTGTCATAGTTAATTGCTTTAACAGTAACAGTATCACCCTCTTTGTAAAGTTTTGAAGGGTTAACCGGCCCTTTATAAGAGATCTCATTATAGTGTACAAGACCATCAACACCACCAACATCAACGAACATTCCGTATGATGTGATTTTTTTGATAGTACCTTCAACTACAACATCTTCTGCCATAAGTTGATCAATAATCTCTTTTTTCTTTTTACGCTCTTCGTTGAAAAGTTTTCTACGAGAAACAATAATTGAGTTCTCTGCTTCATCTACTTTTACAACTTGTGCTTTAATCTTACGACCAACTACATCATCGCTCTCTTTAAAAGCAGCTAATGAACGAGGCATGAAGAAAGAGACTGCATCAGCCTCTACAACATATCCACCACGGTTCTTTTTAGTAATAACACCCTCAATAACCACATCTTCGAAGTCATCTTTGTGTGCATCGATAAACTCGATAGTCTTCTCTTGCTCTAAAACTTTTTTGTAAGAGATTTTAGGACGCTCATTGTAGTATCCCATAATCATTACTTTGATTTTATCACCAGTACCAAATTTAAGTTCACCGTTTTCATCACGGATCTCGTCTAAATTGATAATACCTTCAAGTTTATCACCTACACCAACTAATGCTCTGTTGTCATCAGCTTGTATCTCTACTATTTCACCTTCTACGATGCGACTAGTCTCTTGTTGTTTTTCGCTTGCAGCAAACATCTCTGCAAAATTTTCTTCTTCTTCAAATGATTCGTTATCGAACGCCATTGCCTATCCTCTGTTACATAAAAATTGCGTGATTATAACTAAAATATGATTATATTG
>Ga0256843_1000076_pt1 | contig 80844 bp, 72 predicted proteins | sample AlvinellametaG_FD_191572 | JGI IMG/M metagenome (GOLD analysis project Ga0256843, IMG submission 191572) | Pompeii worm associated microbial communities from hydrothermal vent at the East Pacific Rise, Pacific Ocean - Alvinella | ecosystem: Host-associated > Annelida > Integument > Unclassified ... | reverse complement strand
TTCGGATTCATCATCTTTTAAAGCATCACTATGATCACCTTTAAAATCTTCTGGTAATTCTCCATGATTTTCATCTTCGTCTGGAGTTCCATCATTATCTAAATCTTCTTCGGCTTCCGCTGCTTCGCTTTTAGCGCATCCTGGAACATTTTCATCTCCAGACATACTACATACTTTAGCAACTGCTGAATATTTTCCAGCATCTATGTCTTCATCCATTTCTACATTTTTATCAAATTCGATTCCAGAAAGTAATGTAGTTAATGCGTCAATTTTTTCATGTAGTTTATGAAGTAATTCGTCAGCATTTCCAGGAATATTTTTATAATCCGGAGCTTGAGTATCTAGGAATGATTCAATTTTTTGTCTAGCACCTTCTGGAAGCATAACATCTTTTAAATGATCTCCAAGAACATTGTTAAAACCTAATACGGTTCCCATTTTAGCTGGATCGATTTCACCAACATCTTCCCCAAGACCCTTGTCTACAGAAATTTTAATAATTTTTTTAACTGGTTCCATATTTTCTTCAAGAAGAGTACCATTAAGTAATTTAAGTCTAAAATTTTCTTCTAAAGAATTTTTAAATTTATTTTCATAAATAGCAAATGCTTCTGATTCAGTTAAAGTACTATCTAATGCTAAAGAAGTTAATCTAGGAGTAGTGTTAGTTTCTTTATAAAGATCAGCTGTAATAACTAAAGCCTCTTCTAAAATTCTATTGTAAGTTTCCTTAGTTTCCTCAAATTTAAATCCTTCTTCAAGAGATTTTAAATAAGGAAGATCAATTTTAAATTTTTCTTTAAGTTTTTCTTCGTTGTATTTATCTGTACTAATAAATGTTTTAGCTTCTTCAATTTTTTGAAGTTTCTTAGCTTTATTAGCAGTATTAAAAATAAAATCTGGATCAAATTTAGCAGTTTTAGCTTCCTCAAATTTCTGAACCTGAATAGATTCTTCTAAAACAGTACTTTCGTTTTTACCAGCTTTAATTTTTTTAAGAGCGAGTCTAGAAGACTCCTCTATACTCTTACCGAAATTTAATAATTCATTTGAATTCAAATATGAATCCATATCTAAATTTAATTTTTTAGTTCTCATAAGTTTTCCTTAATTTTATCTATCTCTTCTTGAATAATTATCTATATATGATCTTGGATCATTTTGTATTTGTTGACGCATTGCATTTATATCATAACCGGTTTGGACTGGCTGCGATTGATTAATAATATTATTATTTTGATTTAGTTCTGTTCTTGGTGGTGGAACATTAATTGGTGAATCTATAACACTGAATTTGGATTCAATTTCTTTTGAAATTTCTTCCTCTTCCATTCCTTTATTACGAAGTTCTTCGACTTTTTCTAAGTACTGCTCGTAATTAAGTTCTTCTTTTATTTTATGTTCGACTTGATCTCCAAGACCACCAGCACTATAAAAACTAGTTTTAGCATCTTTAGTAATATTTAATCCAATATTTCCTAGACCTACATCCAACTTATTTTCCAATTCTTTCTGTCTTTTATTTAATACATCCCTAGCATGTTTTAATTTTTCACGATTAGCTAAAGTATCTCTATCTTTAACATCTTTAGCGGCTTTAACAACAGCTTCTTTTTCTTTAGTGAGATCTTGAACTTTATTATTAAAATCATAATCATTACTAATATTAATCTCAGACCACCATTTTTTAGGATCCAATTTACAAATGCTTCTCAGTTGACTTTGTTTAATATCACTGGTAAAAGGAATTCCAGTAATTGCTAAATAATCTGGCATACTAAGACGAACTTTTCCACCACCAATTACCCAAACAGTATTTTGACTTAAACCTAAAACAGTATCTAAAATATATTTAATTTTTGCTTCCGGAGTATTTAAACGAACAACTGGTTTTCTTAATAAACCATTGTAAAATAATTTTTCTTTTGTAAGAACTATTAAATCATATAATGTTTCTAAAGTCGTTATTCCAAATATAAAAGATTTAAAGTTATTTATATTTCTAGCCATTTTTCCAAGAACTGGATGTAAATCATTTAACTCATGAGAGTACTGTAATTCATTCTGTTCGCGTATTTGAACTCTAGAGAGTTTTAATAACATTGGTTTCCAAATATAATTACAAAGTTTTTTATAGCAATCTTCTAAAAACTTAACCGTTAATTGACTATAATCAGCTTTACTTAATAAAGCTTTTAGTTTATCTTCACCAGAATTTAATGAAGTTTGAACACCATCGGTACTAATAGCAGAATCAATTAAATTTAAATACATATCCATAAGATATCTTATATCTACAGTAAGTTGTTGAATTAAACTATCGAGAACTTCTAAAGATTGTTTTTCAACAGCAGTTGAAGTTTTAATCTTTAATTTAATTTCTGAAAATTTAGTCAATGCTGTATGTAAATCCATACAATTCATATTGAATCCGCTTTCACCAAGATTAAATAATTTTCTTATACCATCGTTAGTAAAGAATAAATTCATCATTAATGGATTCAAGAATATATTACTAAGATCTTCATAAATATTTCCAAATGAAGTTACTAAAGTATCAAATTTATTTTCAATTTTGCCAAGTATTTCGTTAGTGGTGATTTGAGCCAAAGTATCCATTTTTGTAACTATTACTATCCGTCTTGCTTCAGCATCGGCATACTCTTGATTTAATCTTGTCCAAGCATCTTGAGCATCTGTTAATTGTCTTCTAGCTGCAATAATTGCTGGATCTACAATGGTATTTGGATCTATTGGTATACCTCCAGTTAAGGCATCTAAATTAGCCTGAGCTATTTGAACTTGTTCTCTAACTGTATCTATTTGATCTAAAATAGTATTTAACTCATTTTTAATTTGAGCATAATCTGGGTCTTTATTATAATTATAAAATATATTAATTTCGCTGGTTAATTGTCTTTCTATAATTGTTCTGATTGTTTTTGAAATAAAAGTAGTACAATCATCTTGCCAACTTTTATAAGATTGATCGAATAATGGTCTATCTATAGCTCCTCTAATAGTAGTAAGATTAGCTTCTGTAGTATCACCAGTTAATATAATATCTTTATTAAAGTTAATATCATGATCCTGAATAATATCTTTTAAACTCAATTCGTTATAAGAAACCAATTCTTCAAATATTTTAATAATTGGTTGATAATGATTATAATCCGCTACAAGTTCCATTCTTCTATCCCTAGAATAATTTCTATGATTTAAATCTTCAACAAAATCATTTATTTCATTATGTTCCAACATAGTTTCAACGATTTTTAAAATAATTTCAGTACTTTGGAATTCATTACTTGCTTTAAGTCTATTTAATTCTATAGTTATCTGATTACTTATAATTTTTACAAGTCCTCTAAATTTAGTATCGTCTGGATTAAATTTACTAACTGATCTAGAACTTAATCTAGAAGCAAAGTTATTAAAATTAGCAGTTTTATTTTCATCGAATTCCTGTTTGGCAAAAGATACTAAATCATATATCGCTAAAAATACAGTAACTGGATTTAAATCAAACTTTTGAATAAGTTTGTAAAATCTCATAACTTGTACCAAATGTTTTCTTTTAAAATCTGAAAAAGCTATTGGATCCCTAGATCTAGAAACGTCATTAAAAAGTACATCGCTTTTAAAAAGGTGAATAAATATATAAAGTACATTTATTACAGCAGCTTCATCAATTACCAATTCTTTAGTTCTATCATTAATTAAATTATTAGTCAATAAAACAAAATTAAATTTATATTGAGAGCTAATTTTTCCACCAGAAGAATTATCCCGCATATATTTTTCCATATATATTGGATAATATACTATTCCTTTATAAAAAGGAGCTTCTGATAATTGAATATAAAATGTTCTAAGTATTTTAAAAGCTCTTTGGGTAGCTTTTACATAATTTTCATAATCTCCAGAATGTTTTCCAATTTTAGAATCGTCTAATCTTCCAGCAGTTTTATTAGCTTTTGGAGCATTCATCTTATTATTCGCCATACTGGCGATAACTTTTTCCGGAGTAATATAGAAAGTATTTTTCATAATACTTAGATTAGTAACGGCATTTGAAAATGATATACTATCTGAAAAATGTTTAAGTAAGTACTTATCCAAACATTCATGTTCCTCTTTTCTAATTTGGACAAGAGGAAAAGAACCAAACCTGATTAATTTCATATAGGTTCCTTTTTATCTATTTTGTCCAGCTTGCCATTGTTGGGTAGCTTGAGAATAATATCTCTGAAGAATTTCATTCTTCGTATGTTTCCAAGCTCCACGAAAGTGTTTTAATCTTTCGTAAAGTGGATCACGATTTTTCTTAGCTAAAGAAACGGCGATAGCTCCAATAGCTGCATTTTTCTTACTTTCATAAGAACGCATTTGCATACCTGCGACTGTAGCTTCTTCAAGTATACCATCAATAGTTTCTAAAATTTTTAAAGTATCTTGTAAATCGTCGTTTACTTCAGATTCCTGTAAAACTTCCTCAACCTTTTCAGCAGTACTAAGTTCTTTTTTAACATCTTCTAAAATTTTATTAGTTGACATAGTTTTCCTTTTTAATATAATATTTAATCGTATATGCTTTTAATTTTTTTTCGAGGTGATTTACCTTTTTCATAATCTCTTACATTTTTAAGTTTATGATCTTTCCAAGATTCTTCGTATTTTGGTTCTCCGCCTCTAGCAATACTATCTTTAAGTTTATTATCATCGATAATAGCTCTTTGTTTTTCAGCCGCTTCATCAAGATCTAAATAAGCTTGTTTAATTTTTTGCTTTAGATACATGTAAAATTGGTCAAGATATTTATCTTGAAATAATTCCTGTTTATTTTCTTTTAGTTTTTCCGCAATTTCATCAACACTTAAAAGAACTTTACCAACTTTATACATTAAATCATTAACATCTCTTCCATCCGTTTTAATATGTTCAAAAATATTATAATCTTTTCTGCGAGAAGCTACTTTAACTTTTTCAAGAATTTCGGTTGTTGTAATATCTTGTGACATAGCAATTTTAGCATATCCTAAAAGTAAATCAAATAAATGATCATATGTGCATTTACGAAATTCAAAAAAACTTTTTTGAAAGCTTGGATCATCAGCATCGATATTAAATAAGAACCCTAACATACTTTTGTCCGTATCTTGAGGGTTACCTATCCACTGCATTCTACCAGTTTTTATCCAATTAGCAAAAGCATTAAAACTAAATTTAAAACCTTGACGTTCAGTACTATCCATTACCTGAGCATGTTTAGTCCAACAATCGTTAATAATTGTTTCTCTGGTATTTTCTTTTTCCTGAATATCTTTAATAAAATCTTTAATTTCATCTTTATCTAATTCATTCGTTTTCTTTAATATTTCCCCAACTTTACCATATGGTTTTAATAACATTTCTGCTATTGCTCTCGTTGGTGAAATTAATTCTAAAGCTTTTCCTGGTCTTGAAGTACCACTTCTACCAAGCATTTTATATTTGATATTACTTGACCCGATAAGTTGATAAGGACTATATAAAGCGACTACTCCAAATAAAAGAGCTTCTTTAATACTTCTAGCTAATCCAACGGTACTACCAATGAAGAAATTACTAATAGCATCTTCAACTTTATCATATACAGCACCAAGGTTTTTATAACCATTCTTAAAAGAGTCTAAGCTTTCTTCCAATTGTAATTTGCTGGCGAAAATAATACTTTCTGTTAATTCGGTTCTTTTATCTTTTGGAAAATCATTAAAAATAAAATTTTCTATAAGATAATGAGCAGTATTTTCATATTTAATTTGAGAACTAAAATCTAAATCAAATTGAGTACCTTCTTCGATCATTTCAAATTTCTTAAGAGTAAGACTTTCTTCGAATTTTTGAAAAGCTGGTAAAATGGTATTTTCGAATAGATAATTTTTTATAAACTGAGTTTTTTGATCATTTGGTATATTAATTAATTTACCATAACCATTTTTTTTATCATAATAAAATTCTTCGAAAAGTTTATCCGCATCTATATTATATGATCCCATTGTAGTTTCAAATATTAATTCGTCGTTTTTTAATAATTTACCGTATTCGTAATTAACGATAGATTTGAATTTATCTTCGGTTCCTTTATTAAAGAATCCTTTATGTTCGTAAGCCATCTGTTTACCTTATTTTAAATTTTATTGTTTATCAATCTTTTAATAATCATTTTCTAGTAATTCTTTTTCTATACTCTGTAATAATAATTGTCCAGAATCGGATTGAGTATCCTGATTATCGGAAGTTATAGTAGTATCCGTAACACCACCTTTTAACATTTCCTGAATATCTGCAAGAACTGTGTTAATATTTTCCTCTTCTTTTTTCTCTTCCTGAAGAACAGTACTAATTCTAATTCTATTTCCAAGATCTTTTTCATTTATTTCCAAAAGAACTTTTCTGTACTTAAAAATCATATCTTCATATTTAATAATGATATCTTTAAGTAATCCTAGATTTTCTATTTGTTTCATAAGATTAGCTTGAGTTTGTCCAATCCATTTAAAATTTCCTGGGTCAATACTTTCAAGAGTAGCATTTGTTCTAGTAATTATATTATTTAACATAGTTTCTTTAATTTCTAAATCTACTAATTTTCTCTCATGTGCCTCAATCTTAGATTGTATGGCTGCTTTTTGAGTATTTAAATCTTGAGAATAAATATTATAATTAATATTTGGGGCTTCATCAAGTTCTGGGATATTTTGTACATTTGTTGCCATTTAAAATCCTTTATTTATAGGTTTTTGTTAATTTCCAAAATTAACTGTAAGTTTTTGCTTGGCTTGAGCTTGAATCTGATTTTTTAAATCTAAAACAATATCTCCAAGTTTTTCTAATTTATCTATTAACATAGCATTGTCACCTTCTAGTATCAGTACCCTATCATCTAAAGAAATTACTCTTGATTGTAAATCTGCTACTTCTGGAGAAATAGGAGAAATATCAGAACCATAATTATTGGTATTTATTCTATGTTCGATTCCTCTGGAATCTTTAAATATCAATTCATTTGGATTTGCTTCGACAAATGTTAATCCATTATCTGGAATATCTGGAACTCTCCATTTATTTGCATTAAGATAATCTTCGAATCTTGAACGACCATAGGTTGATACGTTATCTCCGGCATCAGCTGAACTGAATCCATACGGATTATTTACAGTTATTTGTGGTGATGTAAAAGTTGCCATTATATTTCCTTTAAACTTTTTAATGTAATTCTTTTTCTAATTCTATTGGTTTAAAATTAGTACCAGTAAAATAAGTAATATTTTCCGGAGTTGGATCTATTCTATACCCACGAACGTATCTGAATTGATTCATTATTCCATGTGCAATTTGCTTATATAATTTTCCTGGATATACGTCTAAGTTAGAATTACCAATTATTAAAATACTTAAATAATCTTTATATCCTGGAACTAATGATCGGTACATAAAGGGTCGAGTATTTATAATATAAGGTTTTCCATCTACTATATCAATTACATAATGCCACGGTAAAAATAAGTCTCTTTTTGATCCACCATACATCTCATGAAAATAATCGGATAATTTGCTAGTATTAAAACTCATTGTATCTACTTGGAATAATTCCATTTTCCAGAAAGGATTATTCCAAGTATCCATTATTACCCATCCTTTTGGATGGGTAATATTCATACTATTATGTTTAAATGAATTTTCCACATAATTCTCGTAATGGTAATTTTTCGAACCGCGATCGATTTCTTCCCTTGTCATATAATTTCCTTTTAATTATGTTGTTGGTTAAGTACTTCTCGAAGTACGTTCAAATCTTCAGTTAATCCAATATTATAAAATGTACTTTGAACTGCTGAACCAAATACAGTCGATTGATTAGATCGTTTGTCATCTAAATATTCTTGAGCTTTTATAGCTATTGGTACCGAAGTACTCATTGCCCAAACAGTTCTAGCTTGTAATGAACGTTTTACAGCTTCTGTATCCGTATCCTGACCAACCGGACTGGTCATACTTTCAAAAGTGCTTTGACTTTCTCGCTGAAGCATCTCATGATCATTTGGATCCGCATAAAATACTATATTTAAAGCCCCTAATGTTTTAACAGCTATATATAATTCATCCATAAATCCATCCATAGCGTCTAACAAAGTATTTAAATCCCTTAACCCCATTTCTAATTTAGTTTTATAATTAATAATACTATTGATAAAAGGTTCTTCCGTTGCCCGATAATCGATTTGCCCAACATTTGGAATATCCATTTGATTATAATAACCATAGGACATATTAATTTTGGAATTACAATCTAGATTTTCAGCATCTAAGTAATTATAATAACTTATATAAATTTGATAATTTGAAAAAGATTTATAAAATTCTTTATAAATACTATCGAAATATGCCATGATATCCCCGTACTTAATAGCTTCCTGAATTTCTCGTACTTGCTTAAATATATTCATAAAATCGCATTCGTACTTTGATACTTGTTTAGCCATTGTGTAATTTTGTAAAAAATTACCAACTCCTTTATCTAAAGAGGCTACTAATTTAGCAAATACTCCATCTACTTTTCCAATGGTTGGATCATAAACCCCTCGTGGATTTTCTTCACCATTATAACATAAATCACATCTTAAAATTTCTTCGGTTAAATTTTCTACTAGTGGGCCAAGTGGATTATTTTTAAAATTATCCTTTAAAATAGTCCAAAAAGTTTCACCATATTCACAATCATCTGGACTTATATTATCATATGCATTTATTTTATTTAACATATAACTATCTACATTTTTTAAAAATTCCGTATATCTTTTAAAATGTTGAATAACTATCCAATCGTCATTTTCACTAAAATATAATTTATCATCTTTATAATCTGGACTCATAAAATTTATCATTATTTTCCTTTAAATTTTTATTGGCTTAAATTCATTGGATCTCCAGATACAATCGTAGCTTGTACTATTGGCCCAACTACATTTGCACCTAAAGAACTTGTTGGTAAGCCCCTTGTTAAGTCTTTTGGTATTCCGCTCATTATTATAGCAGTTCCACATGGAAATACTACAGTGTCTCCTAAACCGCTAGTAGGCACACCACCATTTAAATTCATAGGATCTCCAGAAACTACTATACCGGTTGCTGGCTGTGGTCCAATAGGTAGTGGCCAAAAACATATACCAATAGCAGTATCTCCAATTCTGGTAACTATCATAACGTTTCCTTTAATATTTTTATTTTAATAATTTAAGAGTATTCCATTTTCACTATATATTCCACCAACATCTTTATAATAATCAAGTACTGGATAAAAAGATTCAAATATACCATCTATTACTATAGTATCCACTAACTTATCGTAAAGGACTATTGGACCACATAATGTATCGAAAGGTTTAATATAACCTTTTTGACTGAATGAATACTCAGCATATAAACTATTTAATTGAAATCTTTTATCTAAGGCCATTAATTGATCTTCGTCTAACTTAAAAGTATCTGTGATTTTTCTAGTACTTGTTGGACTAAGAAATTCGTATTGTGAAGTAGCAATCAAATTTTTATAATGTATATCAGTAATAAATTTTTGATTATCATAATCATATCTTAATGTTAATTGATACCACATACCTGGAACAAAATTAACAAAGATTTCTGATCGATATCCATGAAAATCTATTTTTAATAACATATCTCGTTCATCATAATAAATAATATTATTATTTATAGGATCTGATAATATCACTTGTCTAGATATATCATATTCACTATTCCAATTAGTAAAATTCATAAATGAATTTCTTTTAAAAAATAAAACTATACTAAAACTTTTATTCGTGAACTTATTCTTACAGAACATATCGTCTATATAAGTATGATTTGGAAAAGTATAATTACCGGATTTTCTAGTTTCTAAATACCAATTTGGACCACGTAAAGATAAAGGTTTACCTAATGATTTATAAGGATAAACTTTATTATAAACTACTCGAGTTTCTTCTTCGCTTTTATTAAAAAAATCATAATAAGCTAAGGCTCCATAAATATCTGGTAAATAATTTTGACCAAACGTTATATTATTAATATCTATTTGATCTTCTTGTAGATGTACATCATAAATAATTCCACAAAATTGTTTTAAACCACTTTTATCGGTACCTAAATAATATAATCCAGTTTCAGTACTTGAACTTTCTTCATCTGAAAAAATATCTTCTCCATAAAATTTTTTTAATTCCAATGTATGATAATTATAATTTCTAGTATATACCATAGTATAAATAGTTTCTGGAATTATTTTAGCATCTGGGTTATCTATTATATTTATTTCTAATTTTTTCTTTCCAATATCTGGTACAGCATTTGCTAAATTTTTATCAGATGCTGTTCCGAGATAAGCGGTAGTATCATCTATTATACTTTGACCATCTATGTACTTATCAAAGTTCAGTACTTCTAATTGACCATTATTTATCTGAATAATTAAATTTCTATCTAAATTTATTTGTAATAATGGAATACCATAACTTGGTAAAGTATTGCTTAATAAATCATTTACTTGCACTGATATATTTTCCGAAGTAGTATCTTCTAAACTAACCCCAGTATTTGTCTCAATTAAATTTAATTGTTCTTGGACCGTTTTTGAAATACCATCATCCATTATTTTTTTATTATATTCATCTATAGATGATTCACCAATATCTAATTTAGCTAATTCTACCTGAACGTTAGTTTTTAATTCAGAATTATCTGGTAATTTGCAAAGTGGAGAAGTTATAGTTGGTTCTATATTATTTCCTGGATCTATTTTTGGTAAAGAATTTAAATAAGTTGCTTTTAATGATTCCTCTAATCCAGTACTCGTTTTACAAATTTTAGTATTATCTGATAAATCCATAGTAACTGTTTCTATAACTTCATTATCTTTATTTACTATATCTATTACTGCAGTATTTTTTACAGATAATTCTTCTTTTTCGTCTTCCGTCATTTCTGGACAATCTGGAAATGAGGTTGGATCTACCAAACCATCATTAATAGTTTGCATTGCCTTATTTATATCTGTTTCAGCGGCATCTAAAGTTTCAACAGAAACATCTTTTCGAAAAGAATCTAAAATTACCAAATCCTCTAACGTTCCATCATAACCATAATCAGTTAATAACATCGAACCAAGATTATTAATATCTAACGTTTTATTATTAATAATTAATCTTTCATCGTTATAATAAGCTTGGTTGGAAATTTCAAAAGTAATACTTATACTAAATTTACTTTTATTTTGATATGCCTTAAATTGAGCTCCAAGACCATTAAATTCCAATATGTTTTTAATCTCTGGAGAAATATCAAAAATATTTTCTGGTACTAGCATTTAATTTCCTTTAATTTAATTAATATTTAGTTCTTTAATATAGAATTAGACTTTGAAAATACACGAGTTTTTATCTATAGTTAACTATTCGTACACACACTATAAATAGTTAACTATCGGTACCATCAACTAAAGAGACAAACGTATATAGATAACTATACTTACTATTGATACCACGTGGTATCAATAGTTAACTATTAATAGTTATCACGTTTTTAAATAATTTTAACGACAGGAAATCTAGAAGCCTTTTGGCTTCTAGATTTCCATATATATAGTATTTTTGAGGTTATATAAAGTTTCTTTATATTTCAGCAATGTTAATTAAAAAAGTTTGATCATTGTCATCGTAATTTATAATTTTGCAAGCTGTCCCATCTTTAGCTATACTAATTGTATAACTAGTTTCTGAATTAATATAAGTATCGTATGTGTCTGAGTCTGTTACCTGATCTAATAATTTTATATCATAGGAAGCTTTTAATCCATTTATACCAATGCTTGCTAAATCTACTGTAAAATTAGTACTAGCTTTTATAGTTGTAATATCACTATAAGATCTTTTATTTAAAGTTAGTTTATTTATAGAGCCATTTTTATAATAATTATTCAAAGTTTTTATATCATTTAAAATAGTATTATCTGGAATATAATTAAATAAATCATCTGTTAATTTTAAATAATTTCCATCTGTTTGAAGTTTATAAGTATCGTTAGTATCTAAATTAAATAAATAATTTTCTAATAAATTTATTCCTTCTGGAATAAATACATTTTTAAAAGTACTTCCCTTTTGAGACATACATGCAAAACCGTATGCTTGTGGACCTTTAAATATTCCTAAATCATCCAAGTCTTCTAAATTAAATTCTATTAATGATTCATCAACTAATGTAGTACTATCATTTTGAGTAGTCCAACATTTAATAATATTTCCAGAACGTTGTACTTTAATAGTTGAACCATCTTCGTAATTATTCCAAGTCCCACCATCGGTAATTTCTTCCGATTTATCTTCAATTATTCTTTCTCCATAATTCGATCCCTGGCAATAATTATAAACAACGCGCCAATTAAAACTTTCGTTATCTCTTAATGCTGATAAGGTATATTCTCTTCTTGTTACGGGATCTTTATAAAAAGCTATTACAACACCCATTCTATCATCATCTGAAACTTCAGAAGTTAATTTAGAATATAATGTATAATCAGCATATTTAAATTCGCTAATAAATCCAATAAATGTAAGCGAATTAATGGTACTTTTGATAAGATCATTTTCTGGATCATATTCCCATTGATCTAATTCATCCGAGTTTGCTGGAAATTTTCCAGATTTATCATGAGAAAATCTATACCAATTTTCAAAAACCTCTAGCTGTGATTGACCACCATCCGCTAAACGGGTATCTATATCGATAGAAGTAGCTACATTAGTACGAATTAACATTGGATAAATATTATTATGGTTATGTTCTACATTTGATAATTCTATACCATCATTAGTAAGTTTTCCATTTATTTCTAAATCTGTTTTAATAATCTGTTCACCAGTTGTTAAATCATTTCTAATATATTTAGCGTCGGCTGCAGAAATATCTTGTTTTATTAATCTTAAATCTTTTATATCCGTACCTATCATTGTTCCAAGCGTGCTTAATGTTTCTACCACAATTTATTCCTTAATATCATCTTCATATGGAGAATTATTTTTATTTCTTTGGGTAGTTTCGACTTTTGGAGATGTTCTCATATTTTGATAAGTATGATTACCAGCATATCCAAGTAAGGCTCCAAGAGCTAAATTAAATTCAGGACTTAATTTTCCAAAAATTGTTAATCCGACAGCAGAAATGGCCAAACCAACTACCATTAATAAAATTATATCATTCGTTCGTTGTCGGTACTTGTCTTTTTGTGTTAAATTATCTTCTAGTTTATTCAATTTTGCTCCTTTAACGTATTTATTTCGTTTTGTAAATTATTTAATAGTATTTGTTGTTCTTGTACTGCTTTTACTAAAATTGCTGTTATTTTACTGTAATTTAATCCAGTTATTTCATCTTGTTTAATTTTTACTAATTCTGGTAAAAATTTGTAAACTTCGTCTGCTATAAAACCAATATCCGGGATATCTGATTTTTTCCAAGTATATCTTACTGGTTTAAATTTATTTATTATATCTAAACCATTTTCTAACAATTTTATATCTTTTTTAAATTTTAAAGCCGATGTTTCTGTTACAGTATTAGCTGAAAAATCTCCAGTTACTTCCAAATTAGAATTAATTGTTTGATCTTCCGTCGTATCGGTTCGTATCGTATTCGATCTTAAATCTTTTATATCGGCTCCTACCATCGATCCAATAGATGTTAAAGTTTCCGCCATTTTTATTCCTTTTTAATTATATTATAATTTTCGTCTAATAACTTATCAAGTATTAAAAGTTCCTGTACTAATTGTTGACGGCATTCTTTTTTTAATCTTTTTGTTTTATTCATATTTCCCAAATTTGGTCTATATAAATATACTTGTGAAGGCGCGATAATACTAGTTAATGACTCAGTTTCTTTAAATATTAGTAATTTTAAAAAATGATATAAATCCTCTGGTATAATTTTTTCAATCGTTTTCATAAAAGGACTGTTTTCATAAATTTGTTTTAATATTTTAGTTTTCATTATCACACCGGTTAATGGAATACCGTTTCTTTTAAGCAACCATTCATTATATGATGTACAATTAGATTTTCTAAATACTATATCATAATTAGAAAAATTTTCATATATATCTAAAAGTAAATCATCTTGATCAACACGTACCGTGTAATCAGTTTTTATATAATTTAAACCAAAAAGAATAGCGTCCGTAATATATAAATTTTTTGAAGTATTCGCTAAAGTTATATTATCCAAATCTAAATTTTTTAAATACTTTTTTAAGGCACTCGTATTTTTTTTAGTTGAAAAATCATTTACTATTATAATAGGTACTTTAAATTTAATACATGATTGTAAAGTTTCTTTAAAAATTTTTAAATCCATATTATGATATGTTATTAAAATACTTATATTTTTCATATTAATTTTCCATAGGAATATTAAAAAAATCTATAATTTTTTTATCTTTGGTTATTATATCTTTTTTACTTTTTTCTGAAAACTCTGATATAGTTTGTTTTTTAGTAATATTATAATTTTTATTATCATATCTTAATCCAAAATAATCAAAAATTTTATCTTCGTGTGTGAAAAATACCTTATCTGCTTCAAATCCACCGGTAACTTTAATAAAAAATTCATATATCGTTTTCACATCTTTAAATTCATTTACAAAATTATTAAAATCGTAATTCATAAAGAGTAACGTAAAATAATCAGCATTTCCGAGAGATTTTCGTTTGATTTTATTAAATATATTTAATATTGAAAATTCAAAATCTTTTACAAATAATTGAAAATCTAAAGCATATTTTAAAAATTCTTCTTCCGATCTTATATTTTCTCTATAATGTAAATTATTTTCATAATCTTTATATACTAATAAATCGGCGAAAAAATTAAATTTTTCGCCTTTTTCTTTAAGCTGAATTGTATAATTATAAAAGGATTTATACCAGCTTATTGGTTCTCGTATTAATAAAATTTTTTCGTATTTTTCATATCTTTTTGGTACCATTTCTATTGGAAAATGGTGTACTCCAAATTTAACAATATTTGGTTTTTGCGAATATAATAATCTCCTAAAAGTAGATCCTCCACATTTAATAACATGTATGAATATTTTATCGTTTGTTATATACATTTAGTTTCCTTTTAATTATATTAAATTTCCCGCCAGAAACAATCGTCATTAGTTTCTGAGGAATCTGATTTAGGCACACATATAAATAATGAACCAGAATCTAATTCATAAATAATATCTTTTATTTGTTCTAATGTTGGTTCTGGTAAAGTTTTAACAATATCTATTTTACCAAAATTATCAAAATATTCTTTATTTATTAAAGTTTTATCATCCGAACTATCATTAATGGATAAATAAGGAGCAACTATATTGCCATCTTTATATACTTCAAATCCATTTCTTTTTCCAAGAGAATCTGAACCAATCCCAATTTCGAACATAGTATTACGTTTGGTATCATTGTAACTTCCAACGCATATATTCCCCCATTCGTTATTAGTAGTAATATTATAACCCATAGCAGTAGAAAAATTTCCTTCTGCTGTAACATAAGAACCAAAAGCGGTCGAAGTGTTACCACGAGAAATACTATAATAACCATGAGCGAAAGAAAAACTTCCAGTTGCTTCAGAATATTGACCACCAACATGCGAATAAGCGCTAGTAATTTTATTCATATATCCTTCGACATGTGAATAAACCGCAGTTGGTAAAATATAATTTCCATATCCTTCGGCATGTGAAAATTCTCCTTCGTTTTTATTATTGCCCCCTTCGGTATGAGTCATTAATCCTATAGAGGAATTTCCAAAACCTTCAGCATGTGAAAAATTTCCTTTTGCCAGATTTCCGGCACCTTCTGTATGTGCCGAGGCACCTTCGGATAAATTTTTATCTATGGAACCAGTAGTTGTATCTTGACTACCTGAAGATGAACCTGAAGATGAACCTGAAGATGAACCCGAAGATGAACCTGAAGATGAACCTGAAGATGAACCTGAAGATGAGTTAGAAGATGAGGCCGAGTACGATCCAGAATATGAACCAGAATCAGAACCAGAATTTCCCGGGTTATAACCACCTTCCGTATGAGAAGCCACTCCACTCGAAACATTACCAATACCTTCGGCATGTGAATAATCGCCTCCTGCTATGGTTTCGGTTCCTTCTGAATGAGAAGTAGTACCATCTGCTCTAGTTAAAACTCCTTCAGCATGCGAACTAAAACCACTAGCATAATTTCCGGTACCTCTAGCAAACGCATTATCACCATCAGTTCTATTATTTTCTCCAACAACTACACTTCCATCACCACCAGCATAATTATTACTACCAGAAATCAAAGTATATTTTCCAATACCTTGGTTATTATAACCAGCAGCTAAAGATAATTCACCAAGTGCCCCATTTTGTAGAGTATCCTTATCTGAAAAACTAAAATCTATTGCGTGTTTACCAACTGGGCCATAAACCGAATTATCCCGATTTGTCAATACCCATCCGGTACCATTGCCCTGATCAACCGCTTCTAAACCAGTTGAAGAACCGTTTCCATTATGATCAAATGTGTATATAATATTATCATATTTTATAAATAATTTTCCATCTGGTACATTTACAGCGATTTCTCCAGTTGCCAATTCCTTTGGTAATGGTACTTCTCCAGAAATATTTGATCGACGATGTTGAACTATTTTATTACGTAATAAAGTAGTATTGGTTTCTATTAAATCTATATCAAATTTAGTACATACCCAAGCATCGGTACCATCGGATAACCAGACATCATATTTTAAAGCAAAATAACCTTTATCGCCCCAAGAGACTCCCCAAGAATTTTCAACTATAAAAGAACCACCGTTTAAATTATCATCATATCCAACTATATTTAAGGCATGTCCACCAATACTTGGATTAGCTTTATCTATCCCATTGTAATCTTGATTTATTAATTCATGAGCCATATCATAAAAAGATTCCGTTATATCCATTCCAATAATAACACTTCTTTTATTTGATAAAGCATCTTTAAAACTATCGATATCGGATACTTCTATACGATTGTATTCTATAACTTTATTTTTTTCAGCCTCTTTAAATGCCGTTTCATCAGGTTTGGTATTTACTTTAGAAACATTATATGGCCAATATTCGGATTCGGGTACTCCATAAGTATTACATGATTTTAAACCATCTCTTAAATAAGCTCCATTATCTCCAGATACATTACCAAGGGCTCGAGCATTCCAATAAATAAATAATCTGGAATAATCAATATCTTTTCCATATTCTACTGCACAGAATAATTCCAAACACGATGCAGTAGCATTACCAACACATGAACCAATAGTACTCTGGTCTTCTATTTCTCCAGCATATTCTCTTAAATCAACACTGGTTTGATAAGTTTTTAATGGATCGGTTTTGTAAATATAATCTCTTTCATCTATTGGATCTGGTAATACTCCACCCACAATAGGCGCATCTTTTTCTGGAATTATTGTTTTTAATGTCGTATCGTCCATTTGCTTTTGATCATCTGAGCCTTTTAACTTATTTTTTTCCAATATTGCATTAAAAGGAAATTTATTTAGATATACCATAGGTTCCTCCATCTATTCTCAATTCATTTATTTTTGTAACTATTTCGTTAGGAACTTCGCGACCTTCGCTTAATAAAACATTTCCCAATTCTTGTTTATATTCACTATCTGGAAGTTTATTTAGTTTATAATAACCTAAATCCAATTCTTCTTTACGAATACTTTTATTAATTAAAATATAATCGGTTTCGTCGCTTTTAAAATTTTGTCCACCACAATAAAAAAATAATTTATTCTCGTCTTCGTCATTTCTTATCAAATTTCCTTCTTTATCTAAAATATACATTCCGATAGTATTATATTTATATGCCGAAGTTCCACAAATATATTCGTTACCTCCACCTATTATATATATACCACCGCCCTCATCTCCGGATAAAGTTTTTAATAAATCTCCAGTAACAGAATATATATCCGTAGTATTTTTACAAATATCTGAAATATATATTCCATTTTTATTTATACAACAACTCAATTCCAAACCATATACAGTACCATAATCAGTATCATTTTGAGTAGAATTGTTCAAAATTAATTTATTTTGTTCAATATCGGTTATTGGTAAATCTAAATCGTATACAAAGCATTCCCCATTACCATATTTTAAATTATAATTCATCGGTATTAATATTCGATTTTCGTATTGACTTAAATTTGAATTTGCTATTACATTACCAAATATTGATTTTTTTTCATAATTATTATTTGGGAAAACTTTAGAATTATAACTAACTCCGATTAAATTAAGATCGGAATCGTATTTATATATACCACCATATTTTTCAGTACCATCTATTAACAAAACTCCAGATTCTATTATATATATATTATTATTATAATTAAATATATTTAACCCAAAATAACTCACTGAATCGCTTACTTGATCAGGATTAACCAATTTATTTATTAACTGTCCATTACTATCGTATACATACACACATAATCTTTTAGCCTCGGTATCAAAACCAGTTATAAATATTTTATCATTTAAAATAGCATGTACTCCCCCAAAAAAATTATCCATAATTAATTGGTCACCATGTTGAAAAATAACACGTTCCTGAGATGGAGAAATAATATCCAATACGATATTTCCAAGTTTATCCATTAATTTACATGTATATTCAGTAATATTATTATTTGTATTTTTGAATGGTACGCATATTACTTCCGTATTTTTAAATTTTAAAAATCGGATATTTACCATACTATCTGAACCAATTCCAGAATACCTTTGTATTAAAGTAAAATCCTTATCATAAAATAAAATAGAGTTATCTGGAGAGCTTGGATCAATATTTATAGTAGTAATTATTTTATAATCATCCCCATCCATAAAATAGTTAATTATTTCGGCATCTATTTTAATAAAAGAATTTATTTTATTTATAAATTCAATTTTTTTCAAATAATTTGAAATTTTAATTATAGAATCTTTTACATAGTCGTTGATCATTTTAAAAGCTAAATCTTTTACTGACCACCATTTAGATTCTAATTTTTTATATTCTTCCATCGGGTAAATTTTTTTATAATCAAGAGCTTTTAAATTTATGAAATTATCGGCCGTTGCTGGATAAAAATCATCAATAGAATATTTATTTAATAAATCGCTTTCATATACGGCTATACAAAAACTATCCTCTTTTTCAACAACATTATCGATACTAGATTTATACTGAAAAGTTAATGCTATTTCCATATCATTTATTAAAATTTTATTTAAATAAGTATTTACGAAATCTGAAATTTTTTCGTAATCCTCTTCGGTAGATGCATAAAACCAAAATGCTATAAAATTATTTTCTAATTTTATGTCTTGATCTTGATTTTGGGGTATCCCAGTTTTGGAAGTACAGAATGAGAACGAGTTCATATCTTCGATATAGTGAACATCTAAATATTCTGAAAAAATGTCTATAAATTCTTTCGTCCAACCTTCAGTTTTATCACCATTACTAAAACTTATATCGAGATCTATTTTATAATTTACTTCTATTCTTTCGTTTTTAAAATAATGATCACCATCTTTACCTAATTTGTCTAATGGTATATCGCTTCCATCATATTGACTTATATAATTATTATCCCCTAGATTAATATTTGCTAATTTATTATCAATACATTGAAATTTATCACATATTAATTTAGAACTTATTGGATCTAACATATTTTATCCTTATTTGAATTTATTACTATTTAGTTTAAGTTAAGTTCTCGAGGCGATAAATTTCGACGACAGGAAAATACTTCTGAGAATATCTCAGAAGTATTTTTAAAGTAATAAAAAGTTTCGTGAAATTGGAGATTATACTCCAGCTCCACCTTCACCAGCTACACCCATTCCAGCACCATCTTGGTCACCTTCTTTGAACAGGTATTGTACTTTACAAGCAAATCCATTGAATTCTCCCGCAGTTACTGTATCAAGAGTAATAACATTATTTGCAACAGATTTAACATTTACTGCAATCGCATCGCCATTACTTGGATCGTAAACAATAACTTCTCCATAGATAATACCATCGGTCATTGGAACATATGTAACTGTTACATCGTCTCCAGAAACAGTTAAAGAACCATCCATACCTTCAAGTTTCATCATTGGAATCCAATGGTCAGCGTAAACCTGAGCTTCGTATCGTGCATTAGCAATAGAACCAACAACTGTTTTATCGGCATTAATAACATCTAAAGAAGTATTAATTGCATCTTCTGCTGCTTTTGCACGAGCTTCTTCAGCATCAACATCAGCTGTACGATCAATAACTTCTTGAACTAGGTTATCTGCAATAACAGCTTCCGCTGCTTTTGCACGAGCTTCTTCAGCATCAACATCAGCTGTACGATCAGATACTTCTTGCACAATAGCATTAGCATTAACTAATTCAGCAGCAAGTGCTCTATCAGTTTCTACTTTAATACTTGAAGCAACAGAACCAGCAACAGTATCGTTACCATTAAGAATATCGATAGATGTTTTATTAGCAGTTTCTGCAGCGATAGCTCTATCGGTTTCAACTTGAAGAGCAGTATTAAATGATTCACTTGCAGAATCCATTCTAGAATATACAGAAGCTAATTCAGTTTCCATAGTATTTTGAATAGCTTTATCAGCAGTGGCAAATTCAGCTCTTACTGCATCATCAGCAGTAGTGTAATCAGTTATGGTTTGAGCAATAGCGTCAGCATTAACGTGTTCTGCAGCGAGAGCACGATTAGTTTCAGAAGTTACTAAACCTTCGACTCTAGAGATTTCAGAAATTCTGTTAGCGATTTCAGCATCAATAGCCGCTTGTAGTGCAGCTTCAGCAGCTGTTGCACGACCTTGTTCAGCAGTTACTAAACCACTAAGTTCGGTAAAGTCAGCTATCTTAAGAAATGATTTGCTTTCAAATGCTTCTGGTTTATAATCACCTGATGTTCCATCAAGAACCACGTAAACGTCTTTTGCAGCCGTTACAAAATAAGCTTGACCAGCAATAAGATCATCTTCTACTAAACCATCGATAGATGTTTGACCATCTTCTGGATTAGAAACAACATCAACAGAACCTTTCCAAGCAACTCCACCAACAATTGAACTTTCTACAGCGTTAAGACGATCTGAAAGAGCTGTATCGGCAGTACTACGAGTACTAGCTTCAGTAGCGATAGCAGAATCAGTAGCAGTTTTATTATCAGCAACTAAGGTACCAAGATCATCAACACGAACATCTACTCGAGAAATTTCAGCAACTCTAGTAGTTACTTCATTATTAATAGCAGTTGTGTTAGCGGCTTCTGCTGCTTTTGCACGAGCATTTTCAACAGCTACTGCATCATCAATATATGATTTAAGAGCTACGCCTTCGGTACGAATATTAATTTCTTCCATAAGTTCAGCTTCAATTCTTTGCTCTTCAGTAATAGCACGGTTAGTTTCTACTAAGATTTTAGAATCTACGGAACCAACTACGTCGGTACCACCATTAAGTGTCGTAAGCTTGTCTGAGTTAACTGTTTCAGCAGCGATTGCTCTTGCAGCTTCTGCATCGATAGCAGCAGTTAAAGAAGTATTAAGTGCTTCAATAGCAGTAGTACGGGCAGAAATTTCTTTATCTACGTTTGTTTGAATAACTGCTTCAGCAGCCACTGCTCTATCAGTTTCAACTTGGATAGCAGTATTTCTATCAGCAACTTCCTGAGCAAGAGCTTCAGTAGTTGCTTTAGAACTTGCACCAACTAACGTCTCAAGTTTACCAAATGTATTACCATTGGTACTTGCTCCATCTACAAGATCGAGACCTTGTTGTACGCGATCAGCAATTTCGATATTTAAACTAGTTTGTAAACTCTTTACAGATTCAGCAGATGCTGGTACAGCTGTACCACCAATACTAGTATCATTAACTATATCTCCATAAGATACACGATCTTTAAGAAGAGGTACAGTACGAGTACCATATTGTCTAATTTTAGTTATAGCCATAAGTATTCCTTATTTTTTAAAAATTTTTGGACTTTATTATAAGGATAATTTCGCCCATTTATTATCCATATATATTAGTTATCTAAGAAACGGTAAGATTAAAACAAAAGAATTTCAATAAATTATTTTATAGTTCTGAAATTATTCCTAATCGTTGTTTTTCTAGTAATTTTATCTTTTTTTGCATTACGTTTATTTAAATCATCAATTGTTTCGTAAACTTTTTTTAACTGTTCTTCTTTTGTTAAATATTTTGGAACTAGATTAAAATCAAGACATTTTTTTATGTCTTGATTATCTTTATAGAAATCTTTCCTATTTTGATAAGAGTCCAACTCTTTTCTTTTTTTTCTTTTTTTTCTTTTTCTGTTCCGATGATATTCCTTTGTAGGAATATCTTTTGTATGTTTTATATGGAAGGATTCTTCCGTCGAGGTACTTCTAGCATAAGTTAAATCCCCATTTTCGTCACCATCTTCGTATTTGGAAATACTAAAATATCGTCTAGGTAAACTCATATTATATCCTTTTAATTAAATATATCTTAAATAAGTACAATAAGCAGTACTGTTATTTAAATTAGTATCGTCTAAGAATTCGATACGTTTATCAATTTGATTAACCTTATCATTAATCGTTATATTTTCTCCCGTTGTCGTGGTAATAGTTAAATCTATAATATCTCCAACTGGACTATTAGTTAAAGTTATAAAATTAATTGTTTTATCTTCATCCCAATAAACAGTACAATCATCTTTTTGAATTACATAAGATGAAGTGGTTGTACCTGAGTTAGCCGTTGGATCACCAACTGCAGCTAAATAAGCTTCTTTAAAATCTTCGGCCGTTTGTCCATTAAGTCTATATGAATCTTGAGCCTTATCATTAATACCTAAGAATTTTTCATCAGATTCTGCTTTAGTGTAACGATCATTTTTCGCCGCTATAGCTCTTTGAACTTCATCATTTAATAAATTAATAGTTGTATTAAGTTTAGTATTTAAATCATCTTCTGCAGTTCTAGCGATTAAAGTTTCATTAGTCAGTCTAGTATCCAATTCGTCCTCTATCGCAGTCGCTCGCTGAATTTCATTATCTAAATCATTTCTAATGGTATCTAATTCTTGATTAGTACTAGATACAAAATTACCAAATGCCTGATCATTTATTATATCGACATTATTAATTAAATCAACTATTTCTTTAAATGAATCTGCGTCAGTTGTACTCAAATTTAGAATATCGTTTATGCGAACTTTTTCTGCTTCTATAGCTTTTTCCAAATCTTTTTCTTTAGTACTAGCTCTTTGAACTTCAATATTTATAGCATCATTTAAATTATTGTCTTTCTCAATACTTCTTAATGTTTCATTATTTAATCTAAGATTTATATCATCATGTTCTTCTTTATTACTAGAAATTAAATCATTTAATTTAGTAAGTAAATCATTTTCTACTGTTGTAGCATGGTTATTATTTTCATTAATCTGTTCTTGAAGATCATCTTCTCTTAGAATAGCTCTAGATATTTCATCTTCTATTTTAGTACCAGTATCATCTATTCTAATACCAAGATTATTTTCATTAATTCTTGCTAATTGTTCCTCTGCCTTAATTCTGCCGCTGAGATCATCAAATACCTGATTTTCTGCAGTTTTTGCTCTATCGGTTTCCTCATTAATAGCTAAAATTGTTTTAGCTTCTAGTACAGAAATACTATTATTAGTTGTATTAATACTATCGGTAAATTTAGTATCTAAATCTAATTCTGCTTTAGTAGCTCTATCAATTTCATCATTTATTTTTAATAACAAATCTTTTTCAACTACTACTGCTCTTTGAACTTCGTCTGTTAAACGAGCATCTAAAATAACATCTTTATCGTTGGAATTTTGATTATTTTCATTAATTTGATCTTGGAGATCTTGTTCAACTTGTTTAGCTCTAATAGTTTCGTTAACAATATCATCTGATAAATTATTTTCGGTATCTGTAGCTCTAGAAGTTTCATCTTCTATTTTAGTATTTAAATCCTCTATTTTAGTATTGGTACTTACCGCAAAAGAAGCAAATGCTTCATCATTTTCAGTATCGATACTATTAATTAAATCTACTATTTCTTTAAATGAATCTGCGTCAGTTGTACTCAAATTTAGAATATCGTCTATTCTTGCTCGTTGTGTATCTATTCTCGCATTTAAATAATCTAGTACTCTTTTCTCTTCTTGAGAAGCTCTTAAAATTTCTTCTGTTAAATTTTGATCATTTGTTTTTTCCGATTCTAAAGCTCTAGCCGTTTCGTCTTCTAATAATTCAATAATATCTTTTTCTGCTTTAACCGCCCTAGCATTTTCGGCAAGAATTTTATTATTTAATTCGCCTTCTGCTGTTGTCGCTCTTAAAGTTTCTGTGCTTATCTTATCATCTAATATTTTAATATCATTTGTAAGTTTAGAATTATTATTGTCTATTTGATCCTGAAGATATTGTTCTTCACCTTTAGCTCTTTCTATTTCAGTATTTAAATTATCAGTTAAGGTGTTTTCCGAATCTTGCGCTCTAAAGATTTCCTTGTTAAGAGAATTAACTATTTCATTTTCTTTTTCTTTAGCCCTAGAAGTTTCTTCATCAATTCTATTATTAAGATTTAATTCTATTTCATTTTCGGTTATTTCAGCTCTTTGAATTTCTTCGTTAAGAGAATCAACTATTTCATTTTCAACGGTTTCAGCTCTTTGAATTTCGGTATTTAAACTATCAATAATATTTTTAGAAAATGTAGCAAGAGCTTCATCATTTTCAGTATCGATACTATTAATTAAATCTACTATTTCTCTAAATGAATCTAAGTCGGTTGTACTTAATTCCATTATATCGTCTATACGAGCCTTTTGTTCTAAAAGAGCTTTGTCAGTAGCAAAATAAGTACTATCTTTACCATCCAATAAATCCGCATTTACTGCAGTAGCGTTAATACCTAAGAATCTATTATCGGAAATTGTTTTATTATAATAACTTTCTTCATGTAAGTGGCTATCATCATAAACGATTACTTCTATATTTTTATCAGTACTTCCATCCAATGAAATTTCCCCAGAAATATCACCACTAAGGCTTAACTTAATTTCTTTAGCAAGACTTGTGGCAGTTCTAGCATTTCCAGTTGTACTAGCATTAATTAAATTAGGTAATCTATCTTTATTAAGAGTACCTTGTTTAATTTTAGAAGCATCTAAATTCGATAAATTAAAACCATCTCCATAAAGAGCTTCTGCAGTAACATTTCTAGTAATATTTAAATTATTATAAACGTAAGCGTTTTTATTCTTATCTGTTTTAAATGACCAAGTTCCATCGGCATTTACAAAACCAATTTCATCTTCTAAAGTCCATCTAACATATTCTCTAGTTACCCAAGATTCGTCTAAAGATCTTAGAAATCTATCCTTTCTATTTTTTGGATAAAGAATACTTCCAGTTTCATCTTCCTTACTTTCCCAATAAAGACCTGCATAGCCTTTTTGGGAATTTTGTAACCACCCATAGAAATAATTATTTTCATCTATATAAAAATCAGTGCTTAATTCAGCCATTTTTTATCCTTGTTATGCTAATTCAGCCTCATAAGCTGTTGTAAAATCAGAGTAATCCGTTACATCAGAAATAGATTTTCCAAAAAATTCTATAGTTTCATTAACTGTGTCCATATTAACTATTGTACCTAAATCAGTAACTGTATCATCTCCATTATCCTGTACATATTTTAATTCTAAAATATCTTCTTCTATTGATTCCAAGTTAAAAAATTTAGTAGTACTGTTAAAACTTGGAATTGATACCAAACCAGTTTGTATTTCTGAAAATCTAGTAAAATCATTATAAAAAACAGAATCATCATCATCTAAGGTAGCATCTATATTTTGATTCATTACAAAATAAGATAGAGAGTATCCACCCAATGTTCCAGCATCGTATGACGATTTTCCCGGAAGACCTTGCGGACCCTGTGGACCTTCGGGACCTTGCGGACCTTGCGGACCCTGTGGACCATCTGGACCTTGAGGACCCTGTTGACCTTCTGGGCCTTGAGATCCTTCTGGACCTTGTGGGCCAGGTTCCCCTATATTCCCCTTTTCCCCTTGTGGACCATCTGGACCTTGAGGACCCTGTGGACCTTCTGGGCCTTGAGGACCAGTAGGTCCAGTTAACCCCTGAGGACCAGCCGGCCCTTGTGGACCAATTTCCCCATCTTTACCAGCTATACCATCAGCGCCTGCCGGACCACGTGGACCTTCTGGACCTACTGGTCCTATTGGACCAGATTCACCATCTTTTCCTGATAGACCTTGAGGACCTTGAGGACCCATCGGACCTTGAGGACCTGTTGGACCTTCAAGACCATCTGCTCCATCAATACCTTGAGGTCCCCGTGGTCCTTGTAGACCTTGAGGACCTTGTGGACCCTGTGGACCCTGTGGCCCTTCTGGTCCAACAAAGGCTTCTAAATTATCAAAAGTTGCTATTAATTTATTTAAAGATGGATATGTTTCGGATACCGTTGTAGTATCTTCTTGAATAAATACTATATCTACATCTGTAGTTGCATCGGCGGTCGTAAATTTTTTTAAAAATTCTAAGATATTCCAACCGTTTGATAATAACGTTCTAACATTATTATTCAATTCTTGTAAATTCATTCTTAATCCTTATTATGTTAATGAAAATGTTTCTGATGTTATAGTTGGAGTATCTAAAACATCCGGTAAATAAATTTTATTTAATAAAGTAGTATTTTTAGTAATTTGATTACCTAAAGTTATTAAATTATTTAATGATAAAATTCCTTCTTCCATTTTATCAGTGGTTATAAAACTAAAATTTAGTAAAGTACTCGCGTTGGTTAATTTAAATTGAATACTTAGTACTAATCTAGAACCTGGTTGAATTTCATTTATAAGTACTCCTAATAAAAATGGAATATCTTTTTCTAAATCAGTATCAAAATATAAACATATACTTTTCGTAATATTTATATTTTGGTCCATTTCTAAAATACATGTAAATTCTACAGTATCTTGATCTATTATTTGGTAAACATCTATATCTTTTTGATACCAGTACTCGTAATTATTAGCATCCGTTGTCTCAAGAAGAGGAATTTCTTGAGAACTTAATTTAAAATATTTTGGAAAAGTTATTGTATCCGATAATAATAATTCCGTTTTACCAGAATTTAAAATAATGGTTTGTAAATTTGCCATATCAATCCTTTACGAAACATAAATAGTACTTAATGCATAACTTGAATATGTTAATCCAGAAACACTTATATTATTTTCGCTTAATTCATTTATTTGATTTTGAGTTAAATTATAATTTTTTATAATTTTTAATCGGTATTTATTTGTTTCTTTATTTGTATTTAATGTATTTTGATCAGAAACCGGAGAATTATTTAAAGTAATGGTATTATTATAAATAATAAAATTATTATAAGTACTATCTAAAATATTATCATTCGTAATTGAAACCGATTTAAATATTTTAATACTTTTTAAAAAATTATCTAAATTATAATTAATACTTTTTATTATATCTGGATTATCCATAAAATTATTGGAATTATTTAGCATTGGTATTAATTCTAAACGATTTTCTAATATATCATATTGTATTACATAAGTATCTGAATAAATTCCAGAAGAATTTAATATAATTTTATTTGTAAATTTTAATACGATTTGTCTTTTTCCTATATTTATTAATTTTTTATTAGAATAAGTGTTATAACTTATTTCAGTTGGAATGGAAGTTAATAAATTAAAATCGTTTGGAAAATTATTATAATCATTTATAAAATTAATTAAATTATTAGATATAAAATTTTTTAATTTTATATAATCTGGATCTTCGATAGGAGTATCTTTGGTTATACTGGTACTAATATCAATTATATTTACTTCTTCGGAAATATTTATTAAATCAGTATTAATAAAATTATCAAATAAATTAATATTTTCGTTAGTAAAACTTTGATAAAAATTATTCATATTTTTTTGAATAGCTTCCTTATCAATTTCATCTTCCGAAATTAAACTTATATAATCTTGAGGAATTAATTTAAAAGTACAATTATAAACTTTTTCCGATTTTTTAAAAGTTTCAAAATTAAAATAAAATTCAGTATCTTTTATAATCTTAAAATCGTACAATTTGATATTAATTATTTTTAAATTATTATCCTCAGTTAAAGAATTTAACAGATAACTCATACTTACAGTTTCTTCATTTTGACTATCTCGACTATCAATATTTAATATTATATTTTTATTTTGTATTAAAAAATTTAATAAATCATCTTTATAGTAATTAAAATACTCAAAAGTAGTTATAAAAGAACTTAAAAAATAAGTACTAAATATAAATTTAAAAGTAAATCTAAATTGTTTTGTAATAATTTGGTTTGATTCTAAATCTAAATATTCAAACGTAATATCTGAATTAAAAAACATTTTAAATTTTAATTCATTATTAATTTGCGATCCAGAATTATTTATTGTAGTACTATCTTCCGACATAATAATACTTGTATTTTGAAAAATACAACTATTTAAAAACCAAGATCCATTATCAACTGGTTCTTTAATAATCTGTAAAGTTGTTGGATTTGGATTAGTAAATTGTTCTGGAATTGGCATTACCAGTTCTTTATTTATAGGAATACTTGTAATATATTTTACTTTGTTTTTAGCTAGACTTTGATTAGGTACTTGTAAACTACTAGTATCTATAGTTCCTAAATTTGGATTCATTTTATTAGATTTAAAAGTAGTACTTAGTACTTCATTATCATAATCTTTTAATTCGGTATTAATTTTTAAATCGATTCCACCTCGATCAATTTCGGAATAACTTAATAAAGTCAAATATTCTCCGAAATCTCCAGTATTGAGATTTCGGGAATTTATATTTATTATCGGTATAATTCCATATTTTTTATTTGTCATATTATTTCCTTTAAATTAATCCAAGATTTACCCAAACGTCATGAAGTTCATTATTTAAAGATATTATATTTAATGAGGTTCCTTCACCATTGGTTAAAGTACAATCAAAGATTAATGGTGTATTTTGTCGTACTTGAATATTATTTTGAAGTATGTCTTCTTCTGTTTGATTTATAGAATTTGGAATTTTTACCAAATTAGAATAAATAATGGTATCATTAAATGTTCCCCCGGTTGGACCAGAATCAATTATAGTTCCTGTGGTTGGATCCATAGTACTATCTTCGGCTTGGCAATATATCTGATCTTTTGCATTTAAAGATATACTACTATAAACTGGTTTAGTATTAATTACTCCATAAATATTTCTAAAACTAGGAAAAAAATTACTACAATCTATTATAATATTAAATAAACCACTTTCTTCGGAATAATGAGTACTTGTAACCAAATCATCATCTTGTAAAATAATACTTGGCAATGGAGTAATTCCCTCTGGAGCCTTATCATATAAAATTATATTATCAATATAATTTTTTATTAAAAATAAATTTTGGGTTGGGTCTCCTAAAGCATCTACATTTAAAATACTAAAAGATACTAATAAAGTCTCTTTATTTTTCTCTAAAAATATTTCATAATCTGAAGTTTGATAATCACTTAATAAAAACCGCATTGTATTATTATCGATGTAATTTAAAATTGTTATTTCCGCAGTATCGTATTTTATAGTCTCATCTGCGAAACTTTTATAACTTTTTACAAGTACTTGTAATTTTCCCGATATTATTTTATCTAACGGTATATCGACTACATAAATATTTTGGTCTCTGTAAACATTAGTATTTTGATTAACTAATTCGGTGCTCGAACTATCCCCAAGAATAGTTTTATCACTTAATAAAATACTTTGTATTTTCGCCCCAATATCATAAGTTACTTTAATATTTACGGTAACCCATTGATCCATAGTGGTATTAGTAATTGGTCTTTTATTAATATCCACGAAATCTACATTTACTATATGATTTTTTAATTCTTTCTCGGTATCATTATAAGTGAGGGTAACGTCAGTACCATTCTCTTCATTATAATTATCGGTAATTTGATGTAAGGCTGCTTCGATAGCATTATTCGCACAGTTTTCATAAGGATAATTATTAACCCTAGTTTTTAAATTATTTAAAAAATTTTCATATACTCTATCTATAAGCGACATAGTATCCTTCATATAAACAATTTCCATAACGCATTTTAATTTATAAATAATTAAATCTATTAATGCTCGTAGCCATTTTGGAATAAGCCAATCCAACATTAATTGCAATAACCATCCTAAAAACATATTTACATAATACAATATAAAATCCATAACCATCCGAATTAATTGACAAACTATTGTATCACAACCACAATCAATTTCTGGATAATCGGTTAAGTAAAAATCAAAAGCGATATTTTTATTAAGAACCTCAAATAATGTTAATTTATATGATTCGCATTGAAGTATTTTAATACTATAATAAATATAATTATATTGTTGTCCAGAAATAGTAATAGTAGGCAAATTAGTAATTAATTTATTTTTAGTATCTTCTATTAATGTATTGTAAGATACATCGAAAATATAAGTACCTTTTATACTTTTATAAATTAAGTACTTGTAATTATCTAATAATGTATTTAAAAAATATTGTCCAAATGGATTATTTGTAATATCTTTTAAATCATTTAAATAATTTTCAAAATCTTCTAACGATTCGAAAGTTAATAAAATATTTGCTAACTCCCCCTCATTAGAATAATCCGTATTAATAGCAAATTCATATGTAAGATTATATCGCTGTATTAATGTTTTAATTTTAGAAGCTACTAATTCTATTTGAGTACTTGCATACGCTTTATAATTATCTCCAGATATTTCGTCAAAATAAGTTACTTCTTTTCTAGCCGCAACATATTCCAAACATATATTATAAATACTGGTTTGTGCTATATCGCTATAAAACATTAATTTTTCATATAACCGATTATCAAAAAAATCCGTATTAATATCAATATCTAAATAAGTACCAAAGAAATCCAAATACATCTGCTGTTGTCTAAGTCTATCTAAACCTAAATCGTATTCGGTCAAATCAAAATAATCAGTTAAATCCAAATTAGTATTTAATCGCTTCATTATATTATCAGCTTGTTCTTTATATGTTTTCCAATTTACATAATCATTTTTTTTAATAGCATCTAATTGCCCTATATATTGATTTTCATATCTTTGTATTTCATTTATTTTAGCTATTAAGATTTTATTCGTATTTAATATAGTAGATGGTAAACCTGATCCAGTTTCTGGTATATTTAAATTAATTCCATTCCACGTTGGAGTAATACATGTGTTAATAGTATTAATAGTTTCCTTTATATATTCGGATTTATCTGTATAAGCAAATTGAAAATCTGGTAATAAACCTCTATAAATTTCTATAAATTTTTCCGTTGTTATTTCAATAGTTGTTGGGGAAATGGTATTATCAAGTTGAGTTAAAACCTCAGTATCTATATAAAAAGATCTACTTCCAGTTTTATCCATATATCCTTTAAATTTTTCTATAAAATTAAAATCAGTTATTAAATTTTTACTAAATGTTAAATTTTCGGTACTTGATGTAGTATCCAATACTTCGCCTAATGTTATATCATATGCCGTTTCATCGGTATATTTTAATAAATCATTATTATAAATATTATCTATTAACTTTAAAGAGGTTGGTAATATTCTTATTTCGGCTTTTGGAAATTTTGGAAGTTTTATTTCTAAATTGGCCATTCTTAACAAACATCTACATATACCTTGACCAGGATTTCTTATTTCGGCTAATTTATTTGCTTCGACATCGTTAGCTTTTGGTATATTATTTATAGGAGCATATTTTTGTAAAGTTTCATAAAGCGATTGTTGTAATTCTTGTTTAGCCACAAAATTTTGAGTTTCTGATTCTATTTTTTCCTTTAATGTTAATACGGCCGGTTGATTATTAGAATTCGTTAATACCAAAGAATTACTTAAAATTTCTTGGTCTTTTAAATCTTTCATAATTTTAATTAATTCTTCTGAATCTTTTTGACTAGTCTCCCTTGAAGATACGCTAATACTTCTTTGTGATTTTACCTGGGTACAATTTATTATCTTATTATTTAATTCTTTAATAGGTTTAATAATTATATCAAATAGTGATCCAGACATAATTTTATCCATCATTTGCTGAAAGGATTGGATATACGGTAGTATTGGAGCCATCCAGTTAAAATCTACCGGGAGCCAAGGATTACCCGGAATAGGAGATATAAGACAAAATAAAGGTTCTATAGCGGTATAAACTTTAGTAATATCCCTAACAATTCCTAAAATTTCTTTCATGAAATTAGAATCTCCTCCACAACTATCTGGAGCTAAATTTGGAGATAAACCACAATCGGTATGTTCTTTTGAACTAGCCAAATATCTAAAAATTGGTACTACTGTTTTATTATATTCGTCCGATATATTACAACAACCCATCTGTTGGAACACCTGAATTAAAGTATCGTTTAATCTTGATATTTCATAACTAAATTCGTCGGCTTTTGTAAATAAAGTTAAGTTAGGTCTTGGTTTAGATAAAAAATTTGGTAAAGCGAAATCCATCGTAACATTAAAATTAATATTACAATAAAAATTAAATGTATTATTATCGTATGTTGGTGTACCGGTACTAGTACTTCCAGCTGTTATATCGATAGTATCGAAATATAGGTCGGTGGGTGATTCCGTATCCTTCTGAATTAAATCAACGAAAGCTATTTCGGAATAACCTTCTAAATTTAATTCAAAAGAACTATCACGTTCTGTATAAATCATTCATTATCCTTTTAAAAAATTACTAGAAAGAATACTTAAATCAACATTTAAATCAGTAAAATTATCATAAGTATATGTAAGATTATTATCACCTGTTTTATAATAATCTCTTACGCCTTCTGAATATTGTAATTTATTTCTGTGTTGATTTTCGTGTAATTCATTTAAGAAAGTTTTCGTTATATTATCTTTTTTAAAAAATACACCAGAAATACTTTTATCTGTTGGTGAAGCGATTGAAGCGGTATCTGCAATCATTGCGTCTGATAATACCGAACCAACAACACTTGAAGCAATATTATCAAGACTCATAAATGTACCAAACGCCATAAATCCAAGGTGTATAGAAGTACTAGCCGCGATAATACTAGCCGCCAACGATGGCGCAACGGAAGCTGCTACACCAAGATTATTTAAAATAACCCCATCGTTTGCCATAGTACCTATAGCATTTGCTTTAAAAGTACTTGTCTCTGCAGACATAGTACTTTCTTTACTTTCCATAGCAGAATAGACGTGTTTATAAGCTAAGTTTGTCTCATCATTTATTAAACTTTGTGTTCTATAAAATACTTTTGATTCTAAATTTAACGTTAATCCAGCTTTTAAATAAGTACTTAACCATCCTTCAACATGTACGACACTAGAATTTAAAGCCGCTTTTTGAGTACCTGTCAAATTTAAAGTATTCGCTCTAACGTGCATTTGACCCATACTTTGAAAATTTACGCTTTCTCCACGTATATCTAATTTTTGAGTATCGAATGATAAAAATTCCTCACCTTTTATAGCTATACCTTTATCGGTTATATTTATAAATGTGTTTGCTTTATCTCCACTATTGATACTAAAACCTGCTTCACTAAATACAATACTTCTTTCACCAAAACTTATTATTAATCCATTTTTAGATAATTCGAAAGATGATGTTGGTTCATTTGCGTCATCGCTAGTTTGCATAATAATACTATTATCATCCATAAAAAAATCAGTTTTGTTTGAATTACTTATATGAAATCTATTTTTAGAATCATCAAAATATATTCTAGAACCATTTGGAGTTTCAGTAATTAAATAATAACTATCTACTGCCTGTCCAGGAGGAACTGCTTGGGAATCATAATGCAATTCTGTTATCATCCCAGTACTTATTTTATTAGTACGAAATTCTATTATTACTTTAGTACCTGGTATTAATGGAGCATACGAACCAGAAAAAACAGAAGTAGTCGTATTTTTTAATTTTACAGCGCTGTAATTATTCAATTTATTTTCTACAAGTACTAATTTATCTTCTGTAACAATTGATGGTATATGTACAAAATATTTTGTTGGGTATTTTTCATCAAAATAATCCGCTATAATACCAACAAATTTTTTTCCTACTAATTTTCCAGACATGTTTTTCCTTTAATTTAATTATTATTTAGTTCTTTATATCTTATAGAAGCTTTTTAAAATATTCGAGTTTTTATCTATAGTTAACTATTGATACCACGTGGTATTAATAGTAAGTATAGTTATCTATATACGTTTGTCTCTTTAGTTGATGGTACTGATAGTTAACTATCTATAGTGCGTGTACGAATAGTTAACTATAGATAAAAACTCGCGTATTTTATACGAATACGGCGACAGGAAATCATAGAAGCCAAAAGGCTTCTATGATTTAGATATTCCTAATTGAGCTTCAAGAGCTGCAATACGATCAATTAATTTAACAAAGTTTTGTTGAAAAGGTAAATTCCAATTTGGAGTATCCCTCCCAACCAAGGTAATACCTTTATAATCTATTAAAGTAATTGGTGGGATGGCAATTGGATTACCATCGATATCTGTAAATTCGTAAGTCATATCGACTCCTTACATTATAATAACTTTTGTGTCACTAATTAGTTAAACTCAACCTTCTGTTAATTGATCAAAAACATTATAAGAATGTTTAGATAAAGTATCATCAATTACTAGAACTTCATTAAGTTTATCAAGTGCTTCCTTTTTAACTAAATCGTTAGTTTCATCTAATGGAAAACCATCGAATGAATATTGAATATTTGGACGAACTAAAGAGTTATCTGTAATATTAGAATCGTAAATTGATTTAAGATCGGTTTTAGGGAAAACACCATCCATATAATCAACTTTAATAATATCATCGATAACGAATTTATTTGCAGTATTTCCTAGAACTGGTTTAGTTTGAATAATCCATACTTTACCTTTATAAGAACCCACCTCAAAATTAGATACTGAATCAGTAGCAGATTTCTTAATTGCTCCACCACTATACGGATCAATAATTGAAGTCCATTGGCGATGAATTCTAAATATTGGTGCTCCCCAATATTCTTTATATTGGATACTAAAGTTACGATCGATTTGCTGACCAGTTACGAATGTAGCATCAACTCCACCCATACCCATAATATCTTCGGTTTTTAATTGTCTATCTCCTGGTGGTGTATAAGACTCGGCTGAAGATAATAGAAGATTTGATAAATTTGTTTTATCACCTTGTTCAAAAATATCCGGAAATTCGAAAAGTACGTAAAAGTATCCTTTAATAAACGGATGTGCATTTTTTTCTAAATTTGAACCACCTTGATATCTATTTCCATAGACAGCAGAGCTAACGTTACTAAAGCTAATTGCGTTAAATGCCATAATAATTCCTTAATTTGATTTATTGAATCAATAATCCAAGAGGATTATTGAACTTGAATTGGGATACTGATTGTCTCAATTGTTCCAACTGGGTTAATAGTAATACTTACTACTAAATGATTTTCTTCTTCTATAAAATATACTTTAATTTTAATATCTTGGAAGATACCATCTTTAAGGTTATCAGCAGAAATTCTATAACGATCCATATATCTAGAAACAATATTTGTAATTTCATTAATATTTGACCCAAGTGCTTTAACTTGAATAAAATCTTTAAGAAGTTTTGGAATATCTTTTCTCATCCTATGAATAGGTTTAATGATATTAATTCTTGATAATTTAGAAGCTTTTTTATAAGCGCTAAGTTGATCAATTTCATAAGTACCATCAGTTTCTTCAATAATGGTATTAATTTGCATATTTCTAAGTTTTTCAATACCTGCCGAAGTAATAGTATAAGATAATTTTACAGAACTTTCTAATAAAGCACCTTTATTAATATTAGCCGGTGGTTCAGTGATACTATATTCAGAATCTATTTTAAGATTAATTAACATAGCCATATAACTATGTGGAATAGTAATATAAGATCCAGAACCTTCATCAAAATGTTCTTCATTACATTGACCACTATAAATTAAAGTATTAAATGAATTAACATAGTAATCTTGAGTACGTTTTGTAGCATCTTCATCTACGCTTTTGCTATAACCAAGAGAAGTAATTGGAATAGTAAATCCAATTTCATCGGCAAGATTAACAATACTTGTCATAACATCAAAATCATTTGTCCAATCTGGAATATAATCAAAATCGTATTTAGGATACATGACTTCTCTAATTAATGGATCTTGATCAAAGAATTGTAATAATAATTGTTTAGCGTTTGGAGCTTTTACAGAACCAGGACCTCGCATATTAAGAACATTATCGATAATAACATTTTCTCCATCGGAACCATTAGTAAGTTGAATAGGATTTTTAATAAGAGCTTCGTAAATATCATATCTTGGAAAATGAATTACTGAAGTTGTTAAAGTTTCATTTTCGTCTATATATAAATTATAGAAACCATTTTCTCCATTAATTTTTAAAACTAATTTTCCCTCTGTATTACCATAATAAGCGGCAGTATTAATTTGGGAATCATTTATAGTAATACTATATTTTTTAGTAATAACTGTACCATTGTCATCCGTTTGAATAAGTTTAAGAATTTCTTCCGGTTGACCAACAGTATTAGTTGCTTTAATACTAAGAGCATCGTTTTCATTAACATACACTTCGAAGTTAGTACCCGTACTTTGATCGGTAAGAATTATTTTGCGTCCTTGTTCAGCAATAACATGAGATAAACTTAAATTTTCATATAATTCTGAAAGTTTCATGGAATTTGTACTGATTTCGATTAGTTCGTTATTCATTGTAAATTTTTTATCTATGAATAATTCTTTACCAGTATTCATATTAAGAATAGGTACTCCAGTATCTGGATCTCTATCGATTAATGAAACTAAAATATCCGCTACTCTAAGTACTGGACCTTTAGAAGTATTTTCATAAATACTCGCATTTAAAAAGTTAAATTTATAATCTAAATCTCCCTCGTCATTTGAATAAAGTTTTTCAAAATTTACAGCTGGAGAAAAAACAATACTTAAATCATTATAACCAAGACCACGGTCTTTAGCTAAAATTTTAATATAATTTTTAAGATTATTAATTTTTAAATTATCATCGGTAAGAATGTCTTTATCTGTAGTAGTAGTACTATAAAAATTATAATCTTCCATAAGTACTATATTTGCATATGTGGCATCGTTTGCTACTAAACGCTTCCATAGAACTTTATTAGTACGAGTTAAAGCACCTTTAATAAATTTAGCTCCTAATCCAAATTTAGGAATATTTTCTAAACCTAATTTAACATCTACTTGAGTAGGATCATTAAATTCATATATATCTTCCGTACCGTATTTACTAAAACCTGCTATTAATACGCAACGTCCAGAAGCAGTATTTTGAACTAAGTATGAATTATCAATTAAACTAGTTGTAATTCCGGGAATATTATATGTTGCCATATTGTCTTTCCTTATTTTTTTATTTTATTATTATTGTTTTTTCTTTTTATTTTATGTATTAAACTAAAATATTCCACTCGATTACTATACCATCATGAATATCTAAATATTTATCAAGTGTAGTAAATCTTGCAAATAAAATATGATTAGTTTTACTTGGAATATCATTTATATATTCTACAGCGTATAATCCAGCCTCGTTAAATTTAACCGGTTTATCTACTGGTTCATCTTTTTGAATAATAATATTGTAAGTAATAACCGTATTTGCTGATACTGTTATCTGGCCAGTTGGTCCATTAATAATATGATCCTCACTAGATACCACAATACTTCCATCGGATTGAATACGTTTTAAATAACCATCATTTACATATTTATAATCATTTGTTGATGTATCGCTAAGTTCTGTTGGAGCAATACGAACAATATTTGCTAAATTAGTATCATTATCAAATGGTCCAACTGTACTTGGTACCCCATTATTACTATCCGTTCCACCAGTTCCAATACCAACATAATTAATTTTATAATTACTTAATTCTGGAGACATTCCCGAAATTAAAGCCGCCACGATTTCACGTCCACCCATAACTACTAAATTTTCTTCTTCTGCTAAAAGATTTCCATCGAGATCGTAAACTTTTGGACGACCTATAATACGTTTTTCTTTATTTCCTAAATTACCTTCGGTTACAATACTAGTTTCTTCGATAACACTTACTCTATCTTCTGGTTCAAGAGTACTACTATCAAGCACATGTATTTTTTTCATTTCGCCTAAATTTTCGTTTTTCATTAATAATTTCCTTATATTGTATTAGTTATAATATTTAAAAAATAAATAATTATCAATATTTGATAATTTTTCTTTTAATAAATACTCATAATCTTCTAATGGTGTTATATCTCTATTTCCAAAATGTCCATAAATTTCTTTATTTATATCAATCTGTTTGGTAATACCAGTATTTCTTTCTAATTTCCAAATATAGTTTTCGATATGTTTTGGATTAAAAATATCTTGCAAAAAGTTATATTTATTTATATAATGTTTTTGATTATCTGATTCACCTTTAACCATTCTATCTATATTATCATTATTTTGTTTATTTAAAATAATATTGGTATTAAAATTATCATTTTTTTCATTATAATTATACCTATCTGAAGTTTGGTTATTTAAGGTTAAATTTATTTTATTATTATAATTAATATTATTATTTTCAATAGTATTTAACCAAATATTGTTATTGGTTAGTATATTATATCTTGGTTGAGAATATTTAGTATTAATTTTTATATTTATTTTATTGCAAGGTAAATATCTAGCATCCATAAAACAACTTAATATATCAATGGTATTTGTACTTTCTACGAATATTGCTTCAAATTTATCTTTAACTATTACTTTAGCACTTGACGCAACTATATAATCCATATTTCCAGGCATAAAATAATTTACAAATAATTTAAAAACCGGAGTAAAAAAGTAATTAATAAATATATTTGAATTCAATATATTTTGAAAAATACCATTGATGGATAATTCTACAAATTCATTTCCACCCGATAAATTATTCAAAATATTTATATAAAAATTCATTAAAAAATTTATATAATCTGTTTTTGAAACTTCTATTATTTCTTCTGGTAATAAATTTTTAACATCTATACCACTATATAGTCCTGGTCGATTTTCAAACTCATCAAATAAATTTTTAAATGATGGATATTTAGATATCATAAAACTTTCTAAATCTTCAAAATTTTTAAATACCTTATTATCATTATAATTACTCTGTAAAATAAATTGCCATCTTCTCGATAAATCTTTTACTTTTTTTGGATCTATTCCTCCAAGATTTTTATATTCTAATAAAAGAATTTCTAAAGTATCCAATAAATCCTCGTTAAAAATTAAAGAGGTAGCTATTTCTGAACTTAATTTATAATCTATTTCCATTAAGTTCTCTGTATAATTTGGATCTAATTGCATTCTCCCTAATTGAGAATATCTTATAAATCTTAAATTAAAATATTGAAGAATAGTATCCAAATCAATAAATTGTAAAGTATCCAACATTTTTAAATAAGTATCGTTATCAAAATTAATATTTAATTTTTGATACTTAGTATATGTATAAGCTAAGGCACCGTTAATAAAATAATTATCAGAATGCAATAAATAACTCGAATCTATAAAATCAATATATAAAAGATTTGTATCCATTGGAAATACGTCAAATCTTTTAAATTGTTCTAATTTCATTAAATATTTACCAGTTAAATCTATTTTAAAATTTGGAAAGTATTTAAGTAGTTCAGGTTTCGATATAATAATAGGTTTAAGAAAATAACTAAGTATGTATTGTCGTTGAGTATTTTCTGGATCTAATGGATCCAATTCTCCTGGAGGTATAGCAACACCATTTAATTTATATGGTAATTTATTTACAGATATTCCATAATAATTTATATCTTTAAAAAAATCTACAAATAGTTCCGAGATAATTTTTAAATTATCTGTAGAACCTTTTTGTTGAAAAAGAAGTTCGAGATAATAAATAAGTTTTCTTTTAATAATTGGGTTAAGTTTTTCGTAGTACTCGGGAAGTATTCCATAATTTAAGAAAGTACTTTGTACTATTTTTTCACTTGGATTATTTCTAAAATTTTCTAATATTTCGGAAGGTTGATCTAAATAAATATCCTCCATTAAAGAACTAAATATATTTTTGAATTCTTTATTTGTATTTAAGTCTCTTAATTGAGGAACATTCATTAATAAATCTAAGCCATCACTAATATCATTTTTTGTAATTTCTAACATTTATTCTTTTCCTTTAAATTATTTAATACCACCGCGAGTTGTCTTCCGGGTTATATATATCCCGATACTGAATACCGTACTGATATGATAAAGCGATTGGTAAACCTAAATCACCAATAGGTAAAACAATATCATTAGTATAATCAATAATAATACCATTGTTATTCCAATAGAAGTTTCCTGATGTATCGGTACCATTTGGTAAATCCTCTGGTATTACGATTGAATTAATACTGCAATTAAACAAACTGTAAAATTTAGTACCTTTTATTTTATCAGTATTTTTAAAAATATTTTGTTCCTTTTTTAAATCATTTGGGAGTTTAATATATTCTTTTTCACAAAATGCTAATTTATAAATAGTACTTAAATATTTATAAAGAATCGTATAAATAGTAAAGTTATTTTGAATAATAATTTGAACTTTACTTAATGAGATTTCATCTGGAATATATCCAGGTAAAGTTTCATCATATTTTGGAAGATTCATTAAGTACTCTAAATTATCGATAATTATAAAAGTGTTACTTCTTAAATCTTTATCAACAAATGCTACAATATCTTCGGTTTGATATTTATCAAAAACTAATTCAAATTCTTCCGAAGTTGTATTAGGATCTAAAAATTTTTCTAAATCCTCTGGTACTATATAATTTTTTATTTTTGAGTATATAGTTCCTTCACAATTTTTATATAAAAAATAATAAAAAAGATAAAGATATAAAATATTTTTAATTAAAAAAGTACTATTTCCAGTTCTTTCTCCAGTCTCATAAATAAAAATCTTTTTTAAATTTATTAATATTTTGTCATCTTTGGTTAATAATTCTTTTTGTTCGTCAGTCAGATCTTCTACATTAATTGGAGCAGTGGTATTATCTAATTGAATAGGTTTTAATAACAAAGTATCCCAATTATTAGATATATTAAGAAATTCTTCTATACTTAAATTAGTACTTATATTTCGAATGGTTTTTAATCTGGATTGATTATAAGAACTGTTTTGAATACGTTTAATTAAATTATTAAATATTAAAGGTACTTTTTTACTTATATATGGTTCTGTGGAAGTATTTCCGAGTTCACTAAAATATTCCAAAGTATTAAATTCATAATATGCTTTATCTTTATTGTAATTTTTATTTATTAAATTAAAATTATCTCTATCCTTAGTAATGTATTGATACTCGTCCCAACATTCAGAACTTATAAAATTATTTTGAAGATTATCATAAAAATATATATTATGAATACTAAATTTTTTAAGATTCTCATATAAAATATTAGCTGTTTTAAATTCTAATAAATAAATTGGTAAAATATCATTACTTGTTCTTTGCATTTGTACACTAGTAACTTGAAAAATTTCTGTTTGATCTACTACATTAAAACCATCATCGCTTACTTTATTATAGTACATAAATAAATCGCCAACTTTAGGTTTATCAATTGCTATAATACTCATTGTACCAGAAGTACCTTCATTGTTATCACTATTTGGTGCATATTGAAATGGACTCATTTCAATTACTGGAGTAAATTCAAAAATATCATAAGTAAAATTTTCAAATTTGTCAAACATACCAGTACCATGAATAGCAGATTGAGCACTTGCCGTATAATCTGTTTGGTTAGCTGGATCGTCTCCAAGTTCTCCATCAGTTGGAACATTCTGTGGAAATAAAATATCGACTTGATCAATATTATTACTAAGATTTATATTAATACTAAAATATTTGATAACCAGTTCTGGATTATTCGCATACAATAATGTATTTTTTTTAATATGTTGTAATTGTTCTTGGTATAATTGGTATTGGTATTCATTTTGGTTAGTTCTATTTAAACTTAACATAATTACTCCTCTACCAAAACATTAAATGTATTCTGTGCTTCATTAATAGTTAATGAAATATTTATTTCAATACCATATTGACTTATAATATTTACACTAACATCATTCAGTTGTACTAAATCTGGATATGTTTGTGAAAATTCTTCGAAAAAATTAATAACGTTGGCACGTACCTGATTAAGTTTTACTATTATATTTTTTTCCTGAACGAGTTCTTTTAAAAAATTTCCATAACCTGGAGCAAATGGTATGGTATTGGCACTTGTTCTAATCCAATTTCCAAATATTTTTAATACAAAATTTAAATCTTGATCTAATTTATTATATTGATATAAATTATAATCAATATCAGTTAATGTTTCCGAATATTGAATATATTTTTGGGATTCCTCTGTAATACTATATCTGGAATAAAAATAAAGAGTAATTAATAATAATAAAAAAGTATTTGATACGTAATCCATTAGATATAATTTAGTTTCTGGATCACTCTTATAATAATAATTTGGATTTAATTTTGCTATTTCGTATATTAGATTTTCGGAGGTTTCGAATTTATCAAAAATTAAATTAAAATCCAAATATTGTTTATCTCCAATCCATTTTATATAATGATAATAGTTAAAAAAAATTTTACCTATTGTTATTTTTTCATCTATAGAAAATTCGTCAAAATTTATTTTAGAATCTATTAAATACGAAACATTAACGTAATTTTTTAGTTCTGGCATATTTACTAAATCTTCTAATGTTATAATAAATTGTCCTTCAAAAGACGTTTTAAAATATTTTTTATCTATAGTTAAATATGGATTAGTCATTTGCCCTCCTTTTTGATATTTGCTTTATTTACTTTTGTTAACTTATTTTAAATCAGTTTAAAAATTTAACGACAGGAAATTCCATCCAAAATGGATGGAATTTAATAAAGGTGTATAGAAATAAAATTATTTCCGTAATTATTTATTTAGTAAGTTTTGATTTTCTTTCAAATTCTTTTTCACATAATTTATAAATTTCCTCTATCATAAAGACTGGCAAATTCATTAATTCTGTATATGAAAAAGGTAAATTAGTCGTACTTTTAAATACAATAAAACTTTCTAAATTTTGGATCCAAGTAACCCTTCTATCATACCTCTGCGAGGAGTAGAAGGGATTTACGAAAAAATGATGTTTCGATATTCACAGGTATTTTATTAATTTTATGACATCTTGTACAATTAGCAGTTTGATAAAGATTTGGCATGTACTTATCAAAAATAGTTAAATCGATTTCATTAAGAATCATATCTTTAATTTTTAATGGTAAATTTTGTAAAAATGGAATAATTTCTCTTTCTAAGTCTTCCATAATTTCATCTTCTGATCCATCTTTAGCTTTACCTTTAACAATAATACTTTTAGTTAAAAATGAAATAGTTTCGACAATGCTAAAAATACCATTATTTTCCGCCATATTTTGCTCAATTTTTCCTTCTAAAAAATCCATTAATTTAATACGATCTTCTTCAGTAGGTAATTTTAAATTAAATATTAAACCACCACCCAACAATTCTTGTGTATTAATATAATCAAAAGGACTTTCTTTTGGTCCGGTTAAATCCCAAGGAGCTGGAGCAGAATCATCCTGCCATAATTCTTCCGTTTTTATATCTACTGGAAATTTTTCTTCACAGTGTTCACATATATGCCCAATGGTACCAAGATTTTCAAAAGTACTTACACTTAAGGCAAATATTAATAAAGCTTTATCCTGTGGAGTTAAATATTTAAGAAAATCCTCGTATGATTTAATTTTACTTTTTTTACTGAATTCGCATTTATCATATAATAATTTATTAAAATTTTTAATAAATGTATTGATAGTTACATTCTGTGTTTTTAAAGTTTGTTCTTCATATCCCGTAATAGGGGATACAATTACTTTTTCTTTTAAAATTACTAAATCAGTTTCTTGAGAATTAATATTATTATTACTATTTATTAATTCCAAAGCTTTTAAATAGTGTGGGACTTCGTCTTCTGTAGTCATTGGTTGAACTATTTCTTCTGTAGTTGCCATTATTTGATTTCCTTTAATTTAATTTTTATTTTTAATATTTTGGATAATTTCCAAAATCTGGGGTATTATCTTTCTTTTTAAATTGATTATGTATTACATGACCAACCCCGGCACCTGCGGTACCTATAACACCAGCACCAATAATACTAGCACCTAAATTTTCCCCATCGTGAAGCATACTATATAACATAGAACCTCCACCAAGAGCAGCCCCAGTAAGTAAACCACCATTCGATAAAATTTTATCTCTAATACCATTTAAATCGGTATTTTTAATACCATCTGTAACTTTCCCAGCTGCTTTACCAACCAAGTCGAATACTTCTGTTAATATAACTTCTTTATTTATTTCAAGATTCAAAGCAATCCTCCAAAATTTTTATTCATATAGATTGGTTATCTTTACTTTTTAAGGTCTTTTGTAAATACTCCAATATGCATTTTATACATAGCACCAATACCTAATACTAATCCAGTATTAACCATAACCATTCCCAATATATCCCCATGCAAGTATGAATTAGTACTCCAACATAAATCCGCCAATACGTAAGTCCAAGAACTATAATAAATCTTTCCTAAGAACATAAATAAAGCACCAAGTATTAAAAGTAATCCTCCAAGAGTAATTATATTACTCGTAATATAATTTAAAATTAATTCCATCATTTTAAAAGCTTTTTTACTTTTTTAAGACAGTATTTATTAATACTTTTCGAATGAGTACTATCTATATTTTTATAAGGTATTTTATTATTCTTAAGTAAATTTTTAATCATAAAATTTATATTAGACGCTTCTAATTCTGTTTCATTTCTACCAACAGGATCATAATTTATATTAGAATTATTTAAAAATATATTTATATTTTTAAATATAAAATCTTTGTTTAATTCTGGTAAGAATTTAGAGAATAATATATCTTTTAAAGATTTATCAAAAATACCTGTATAGAATTCATAAAAAGCTAATCCAATTATAATTGGACTATCCATTATTAGAATTCCTTTTTTTCCAATACTATCCCAGTAATCAAGTACTTTAAATATTTCCTGATACTGCGAAGCACTTACAAAAAATTGATTATTAATAGCCCTTGATTTAGAATAGGTCAAATCTTTTGCCACTTCTGAAGCTAGTTCACAATTGTACCCATTCTTTTTAAAATATTTGAATATATTTGATGCCGTGGTACTTTTCCCAGAACCTGGTCCAGCAAATAAGTTAATTATAATATGTTTTTTTAATTCCAAAATTTTTCCTTATTTAGGATTAATTAGAATATCTATATAGCTGGTTAGATAATTGCTGAATAACTATCGATAGTACGTGGTATCTATAGTTGTATAGTTATCTATCAACTGGTGGTACCAATAGTTAACTATTGATAGTTATTACGTTTTAAATAAATAATTTAATTGATATAATTTGTAAATTTAACGACAGGAGGTGGGATACTAAGAAAGTACTTCAGAGTAAAAGTACTAAAATAGTATCCCAAGAGAGTTGTGAGAGCTTTTCGCGCGAACTTAAAGCAATTTAATCAAAGGTTAAAAATGTTATATAGGTTTATTATTTATTTAAAGGAGGTGACTCAACTTATATAAACGGAGTGTTTAACATGAGCGTACGAACAAAACATCTAAGATGATAATATAACAATTTTTAAAGAAAGGAGGAAATATTTGGATCCGCACCAAATTCTTAAAGAAGTGAGAGAGTATTCTTTAAGGTCTTACTAACATAAACGATATTTCCATAATTAACATGCCTACTCCTAAGAATTTTAATTTCCTCTAACTTCGTGCTTTATTTCTAAAGGCGTGTTATAGTAGGCTTCTTAGTTTCGTTGGCTTTTTCCTCAGATGCCCAACTGCGGTCTTACGGATTTTTAAGTCTCCCGAAGTTACATAAAAATAAGACTTATTCTCGTTGGTGCCTAAAATTAGGCATATTTGGTTGTCCTTCCAGAACTTGAACTTTCGTTTCACCGTTATCAGGGATGTACTCTAACCAACTGAGCTAAAGGACAATGTGTAAAAAGTGTAAAAAGTGGCTCCGGATACTGGATTCGAACCAGTGACCAAGTGATTAACAGTCACCTACTCTACCGCTGAGCTAATCCGGAATGTTTAAATCAAAGAATTTCTCCTATGATTATATTAAGAATATCTATACTTTTATAAATAGATATTTTGGTGCCGATTATTGGAATCTAACCAATGACCTCTTCACTACCAATGAAGTGCTCTAACAACTGAGCTAAAACGGCATTATTTATTTCTTTAATTTGGATCCTGTCGGATTCGAACCGACGCTAGTTTTACCTAGACGAGTTAGCAACCCGCTCCTTTAACCACTCAGGCAAAGATCCGTTTGGTGGGCAAGATAAGATTCGAACTTATGACCACTCCGTTATGAGCGGAGGACTCTAACCAACTGAGTTACATGCCCATATTTATGTATGGTGTCCTAAAATATCAGCCTAGTACAAAAGAAAGGATATCAATATTCCAAAACTTCTCTAGGATTTAATATTTTTTACTATTTAGTTATTAAATCTTAAAAGTTATTAATTAAATTTTATTGGTTAAATTTTATTCTTTATTAGTTAAGCTTTGTTACGTTTTAAACGCAGTGCTTATAGCGATCAAATTAATGTAATTTTCTCCAAATTTTAATAAAATTTAAAATAATTTAAGTTGGTGGTTATGGACCACCGGCCAATTAATATTTATCTTTTTCGATATTTTAGGACGGTTTATTTATAGAGACTGTAATTCTATAAATGTATGAGCATTAGATATACTAAGTACTACATCAACATCCGTTTCAAAACGTTCTATACTTTCGCGAAGATTTTCTATGTACTTACCTAAATTAATAGGATCCATTAGCGCAGGATTATAAATACATTGAAGTTCTTTAGCTAGTACTTCGGAATTACTATTTTTATTACTATCAGAAGAAAGTTTAGCATTAAGAAGTTCTGTAATTTTTTCTCTCGCATCTTCCAATTCTTCTTGATAACCATTTTGAACCGAACTATAAATTCTTTCCAATGAACTTAATAATTCTTTATCTTGTTGAATACTATTTTTATATTCGATGCATTCTACAATAGTCATTACTTGTTCAGCAATCGTTACTTCAGTAACAGCATTGCTAAGAGCAATTTTAGCTTTAAGAGCACGTCTATTTTTTATAATATTAGTAATACTATCTAAGGTACTTTCAGCTTGTTTTTTTAATTCATCTTCGTTTAATAAAGTATATTGTCCTTTTTCAGAACCAACTTTATAATCCATAACGAAGTTTGATGATCTTCCAAGTAATCTTAATTTTTTAGATATTTTTTTATCTAATAATTTTAGAGTACTTAGAGCTTCGGTAATCGTAATAGTTTGTATTTTTTTTGACATTTTAAACCCTTTGATATAATTTAATACATATTATATCTATTATATCTAAGGGTCTATAATAAGTTAAGTGGCTTCCTCTATATAGAGATTTAATAAACCTAAATAAGAAGTTTTGTTAATTTCTAAAGGAATATCATCAAATGATATAATTTCTGGACTATTATCAAGATTTAATAAACCTAAATAAGAAGTTTTATTAATTTCCGAAGGAGTATCAACAAATGCTATAATTTCTGGACTATTATCAAGATTTAATAAGCCCAAATAAGAAGTTTTATTAACCTCTGGTACCGCTAAAAGTTGTTCTATTTTTGTTAATCGATCAACTATCTTTAAGAAGTTCTCTTGGATTGGTGCATTCCAATCAGTAGTTTTTTTACCTATTAAAGTTAAATCTTTATAATATATTCTTTGCCAATCTGGGACTTGTATAGTAGTCCCAGTATCGTTAATTAAGTAATACATATACTATCCTTTATCTTAAAAATTTAAATTATTTTTAAGAACTTCTAAATCATATATATAAACTGATCCAGCATCGTTAGCAGTCGTATCTTCTCCATATGCTCCAACAACTAAAGTATTATTATATACCGAAACTGCATATCCAAAATAATCCCTAGTTTGAGCATCACTAGCATGGATTTTAATTTCAGATGCTTTAATACTATCAACATCAAAATTTGTTAAATCATATATATAAACTGATCCAGCATCATCCGAGGATGCTGCATCTTCTCCATATGCTCCAACAACTAAAGTATTATTATATACTGAAACAGCATATCCAAAATAATCCTTAGTTTGAGCATCACTAGCATGGATTTTAATTTCAGATGCTTTAATACTATCAACATCAAAATTTGTTAAATCATATATATAAACTGATCCGGCATCATTAGCCGTCGTATCTTCTCCATATGCTCCAACAACTAAAGTATTATTATATACTGAAACAGCATGTCCAAAATAATCCTTATATTGAACATCGCTAGCTTGGATTTTAATTTCAGATGCTTTAATACTATCAACATCAAAATTTGTTAAATCATATATATAAACTGATCCAGCATCGTTAGCAGTCGTATCTTCTCCATATGCTCCAACAACTAAAGTATTATTATATACTGAAACAGCATATCCAAAATAATCCTTAGTTTGAGCATCACTAGCTTGGATTTTAATTTCAGATGCTTTAATACTATCAACATCAAAATTTGTTAAATCATATATATAAACTGATCCAGCATCGTTAGCAGTCGTATCTTCTCCATATGCTCCAACAACTAAAGTATTATTATATACTGAAACAGCATATCCAAAATAATCCTTAGTTTGAGCATCACTAGCTTGGATTTTAATTTCAGATGCTTTAATACTATCAACATCAAAATTTGTTAAATCATATATATAAACTGATCCAGCATCGTTAGCAGTCGTATCTTCTCCATATGCTCCAACAACTAAAGTATTATTATATACTGAAACAGCATATCCAAAATAATCCTTAGTTTGAGCATCACTAGCTTGGATTTTAATTTCAAGATCTTTTTCAGTATTGTATATATAAACTGATCCCGCATCATTGGTAGTCGTATCTTCACCATATGCTCCAACGATAGTATACTTTTCTCCTTTAATGACTGCATATCCAAAATAATCGCCAGCTTGAACATCACTAGCTTGGATTTTTAAACAATCTTGGAATTGAGTTTTTCTAATAATTGGATTTTCTTCTTTTTTACTAGTACTAAATAAATTAATATTATTTGTATAATTATTGAATTTAATTGCTGATAAAGTATCTCCGGTATCAGGAGTTCTAAATTTTAAAAATATTTCATTATTATCAATAGGAATTATTGAAAAAGGTTTATTTATATCTAAAGTCATATTTCCAGCAGTTCCTATAACAGTAAATACACCAGTTACTAAATAATTTAATTCTGGAGCATCTGTTCTACCATCTATAGTAATATCTAAATCTCCCTGTTTTATAATCCCTGAATCCATTGGATCATCAACATTATAATTATTTACGAAAGAATCTTTAGTAATACTATAAACTATTTCGGATGTTTCGGAAATAGTTACTGAAGGCATTATCAAAGCATTAAGGTATCTTAAAGAACCAGTCGCCATAACTCCACTAGATTTTTTAGTAATATTTACCATCTCCGTCCCATTAAGACTAACAATTACAGAAATTCTTTGATTTGTGAAATCTGGTAAATATATATCTTTTAATCCGGCGCCTACGAAAGAGTCTGGAAATGTCGAACTGAATGGATCATTTTTTAAAAAAGCGTTTGTTTGAATAGTTTTATTTAATTGCATATTTTATCCTATATTTTTACTAATATTTTTTGAACGTTATTTTCAACAGTACTGTCAAAATTAATATCTTGAACAATTACCTGATCTAAAATATTTTCGACTATTACTATTTCATTTAATGAATCACTTGGAGCAATCGTACCCCATACACAAGTACCAGTAACGTCTGGAGTAAAAGTAATTGGATCAACTCCGTCTATATTACTATCAAATTCTCCATCTACCAAAGGTATTGTAACCTCTCCAAGTTTATCTGAAATTCTATTACCATTTACAAATTCCATACTTTCATCTAAAGTTGGTTTTTCTCCAGTAAAAAATTGAATTAGAACTTCCCCTTCTCCAATAGCAGTATTTAAACTATTTTTAAGATCGCTTAAAAACGAATCCGTTACAAATATTTGCATATTATTTCCTTATGTTTTTATTCAGTTCAAAATTATCGAAATATCTAAATAAATTTTGTCGCGAATATTTTATATTGAATTTTTGTTTTGTACTTTCCCAACCATATTGTTGATAATATTTAAACTTCTGTTTAAATAGATTGTACTTCCTTAATTTGTTATCTAATTTTTTTTGTTTATTTAATAGTTTTTTTTCAATATCTTTTTTACGTTTATTAAAATCAATGCATCTACCTTTAGTATATCCTAGATCTAAATAATCATTTAGAAACACTTTCGGTATTTTTAAATTTTCTTCCTTCTCTAAATGATATATCCAAATACTCCCATATGATCCATTATCTTTACCATATAATTTATTTTTCTTTTGCAATTTATTTACTTTTATTTTATTATACTGAAACATAACACCGGTTACTTTTTTTCGTTCGCCATTATTATTTGGGGAACTTTTCATATAGTTAAAAGCGTATATCATTTTATACTTATTTTGACCAGTACAAAATTTAGTTAATAATAGATGACATATATAATGTTCTTTAGCTGTTAAAAAAACTAAATTATTTTTAAAATTAAAATTAAATTCGTTTAATTTATATTCCTTAAAAGAAGATGGAATTATATGATGACGCTCCGAATAATTATAATAATTCATTTCTCTTCGTTTAGCATTATTTATTATATTAAAATACCAAGTCCAGTATTTATTTTTTAAAAATAACTGATTAAACATATTCAACCTTAGTAATAAATTATTAATATTTAGTTCTATATTTATATAGCAATATTAATTAATTACTTTAAAATAAGATAATGTTTTCATAGATATTTTATAATCGATATAAAGAATACAATACGTAAGTATTTTTTATTTTCAAAATAAATTTAAAAAGGAGCCTTAAATGACAAATGAACGAATGATGTTATTATTAAATAATGGAGAGCGAACTGGTATCAACGAGGTATTAAATTATCTTCAAAGTATTGGTATCTCTGGTTTAAATAATGAAGAAAATGGATTAAACGAGATACTAGAAAAAGCAAAAGAAATTAATGAATACCAAGGAAGATATTTAATGGATGTTAATTTATTTAAATCTTTTACTAGTAATCATTCTCGTATTACTCCAACGGTATCTAGTACTTGGAAATTAGATTATCGCAATGCTGATGTATATTCTGGATATATGGTTTTAAAAAATGAGGAAGGTACAATAATTCAACGAGTACCTTATGCAACTTTTTTAGATATTATGAAAAATGGTTTAATTAATGAAGAAGGAGAATTAGAAGAACTTAAAATAAATGGTAATAAGTTAGATGGGAGTTTTATAGTTAATCATCACCGTAGACTTTTTTCAGAAGGTTTTTATAATCTTTGGAAAAAAATACATTTTCCAGAAATAGTTGAGGATAATGAAAACGAGGTTAATAAAGATAATCTTGAAGTTGGAAAATATTATTTATCTAATAGAGATTCGAATGGGGTATATTTAGAAAAGTTTTTAGGTTTTAAATACCTCGTTAAATATAAAATAGTCGATGGAGTAATGGTTTCTAATATTACTAGACAAAAATTAGCCTTACAGCTATATTTGAGTAATTATACTTTAAGTCAAAATATGAGTGAACGTACGCATGGAAGAATTAAAAATCTAAGCCTATATAAAAAATTAAAGTACTATGAAGAATTTAATAATCTTCCTTTTTTAAGAGCTATGTCTGAAGAGGAAGAATACAAAAAGATATTAAATCATTATGCTTATCACGATGGGATAGTAGATATCTTAGATGTATTACCAGCTCCTAAAAAAGAAATTGGTTTTAAATTAGTACCAGCAGAATACGATGATATTATTAATGTTATTGTAGTACGAGGCAAACGATTATTAGCTAATAATATCGTTCGGATATCTGGAAGTAATAATAGTACTTATTCTTATCAGGTTCGTCCAAAAGGAATTATTTATCCAGATAGAATTATTATTGGAAAAATAAAATTTCACCGAATGCAAACTGATCAAGAATATAATGATAATGGCTTTGATAGAAGTATGTTTACGGTTAATACAGATCTATCCAATGCGTATAAACTACGGGTCACTCCATTTATAAATAATGGTATACAATTAAATGTTATAGATGATATCATTGGATAAAGTAAGTTAAAGTGTTTTAAACGACAGGAAAATCTAGAGATAAGAATATCTCTAGATTAATTAAAACGCAATTTAACTCGTAAATTTTTTATTTGCTTGGAATATTTATTTTTAAAATTTTTTAAAGTTTCAGTCTGTTTTAATTTTATATAAATCTCGTTCTCTGTATTAGTAATATCTTTTCCATTTCTATAGTATCTATTTTTTTCGAAATTGTCTTTATTTATAATAGCTGGACCATCCAATCGATGCAATAAACCATTGTAATAATACTTATGTTCTTCTTCATTAATAAAAGCTGGTTTATTATTTCTATGTAATGTCCCATTTACGAACCAAGCTTTAGTGTAATAGTCCAAAGAGGTATTTGTAAAAGGATTTAAATAAGTAAGTTCATATGATTCGGTATCTTCTGGTGCTTCGTCCAAATTACCCTCGTTATTATAATAAGCTTCTACAATATGTGAATTATCATACAAATAAAAATTTTTTAAACATTTTGATTCCATTCTATAACCTAAACTAGTTATTATTGGAATACTGCTTCTTTTATCGACCCCAATTTTAAAACTATCTAAAAATATTATTTGTAAAGTTTTAGTACCTTTTAACTTTTTTAATTTTTTTTGTATTTCTTTATAACTTTTTTCTTTTTTTTCGCTTTTAAAAAAATATTCGCATTGATATGTAACATAATTGACATTATAAGTAAAACCATTTAACGATATTCTTATTGGATGTAGTCCCAAATAAAGTAAACGTTTATAATATAGAACATTATTAAAAAATATTAATTTACTTTTATAACCAATTAATATTTTCTTATTTTTTATAATTTCTATTATTGGCTCTTCTACAGTAAGAAACCAATATTCTCCCATAGGAATAAAAGTTCTTTTTTTGGCATATTTTGAGGAAAATAAATTATATAGAAAGTATTTAAAGATTATAAATTTTTCCAATAACCACGGATTAATATTTTTAAAATTTTCGGTAATATCCTTAGTAACGAAGGATTTTAACATTCCGTTTTTTAATTTCATTTGTTTTTCCTATTTTTATTTTTCATATAAATAATATCTATAATCGTTTAGAATAAGATAACTATTAATAGTTAACTATCGGTACACCCACTATGAATAGTTAACTATTAATAGTTATTCTCTTTTTTTGCTAAGTAAAATAGATTTTTGAAATTATCGAAAATTAACGACAGGAAATTCTAGAAGCCTAAGCTTCTAGAATAACTTATTTAGATTTCTTTTTCTTTTTTAAGAAATCATTTATCATCGATCGTTCTTTTTTACTTATGGTATCTTTTTTTGGAACCTTATTCATATTTGGTCCTTTTCTTTCTTTCCAATCTTCCGATCTTGTTTCTCGTTTTCGTTTTTCAGCCAAACCTCTCGTATACATCGGTTCTGCCTTATATTCACTACTTACTGTTCTATCAGCCATACTCTTATTAAATTCATGAGCTTTACTAATATTATCGAATTTTAAACTTTCTAATAACAATTGCTTATTTATTTCTAATATCATTTTTTTTCCTTATTTATTTAAAAGTTTGTTAGTTTAAATTAAACGACAGGAAATTCTAGAAGCCTAAGCTTCTAGAATAAATTAAAGGTTATATAATCAATGATTATACGTTAACGAAACCTTCGTAGTTTTTGATACGGATTGTACCAATACCTTCTTGACGAACAATACCAATCCAAGTTCTTGATTTGATAAATGTACGTTTAATACTATTAGTAGTCTCAGTAATAATATAAAGAGGTTTGAATAGTACTTCAACAAGTGAACTTTGGTTAGTAGCAGGTGCAGTAAGAACTAAGTGCATTAGATCATCAGCAATTGCATAAGACTCAACGATTTCAAGTTTATTGAAACCTGATTGAACTCCACCTTGAACAGAATAGTTACCATTCATTTTTTCCATAGATACAGCGAACTCTTGAAGAGATTTAAGTACTACAGCAACATCAACACCACAAGCAAGATATTGAACTTCCATATTGTTTGTTTTACGCATTTTCTCTACTAGAGACATAATTGTAGGAACAATATTTTTGAAGATATCTTGGATGTTTGAAGGTTTGAAACCATCAGCTGATCCAAATCTTGAGAAGTCTACTTCTTTATATTGACCAATTGATTGAGCAAATGGAATATTAGATTCAAGTAGTTCAGCAATTTCGAAATCTCTATTTAACTTGATTTGACCTTTTACAAAGTTTTTAAGCTCTGAAATGATATCAAGTTTATAGATCGCTGACCAATCTTGAATTACTTCTTCAATATTTTCAACTTCGAAAGAATCTTCGATATCTGCATTAACATCAATGATTTCTTGTTTTGGAGCTGATTTAACAACACCACGACCATTACCATTACCAAAAAGTCTGAATTTAATTTCAATAGTATCTTCAGTTACAGTTTTGTCACCTGGTTCAATAGTAATTACAGAAGAAGTAATACTACCACTTTCGAAATCAACAGAACCTTGAAGTTTATAAACACCACCAGTTACACCTGGAACTACAAAAGAATCTACAGTGAAGTTACCACGAGCACCTGCAATAGCAGTTACTGGAACATTTTCAACAGTAGTAGTTTTACCATCATCAACAACAACGTCAATACTTACAACTTTGAAATTTCTTTTAGAAAGACGGAAATCACCTTTAGCAATACCAAGTTCGCTATAAAGATTTGCAGATTGAGCAACTTTGAATTGTTTGAAATCTGGACGAATCATTGAAGTAGCAGTTGGGAACATGTACTCAGTAACTCCACCTTTTTCATCAATTACTTTAGATACCCATTTAATTCTAGAAATAGAAAGAGTTGGCATATCAGTTGGAACTGTTGTAACGATCTTGCTTAGTTGTGGCTCAGCATAGATGTTAATAAGCATTGGAATAGTAGTTACAGCATATGCGATAGCTTCTGGAGAAGTTAAAAGAGCTGAACTTTCCTCGATGAACATTTTACGTTCACGATCAAGTACTGGAAGAATTTTAGCAACAACGCTTTCTTCTAAACCTTTAGTAAGACTTGACACATACATATCGAAATACGAGTCATCAAAAATGATCTCTGCTGGTGTTTTTGCTTCTTCAAAAAGATTCGAGTGATCTTTCGTGAACATATCATAGTTTTCTAGGATTAAATTATCAATTAATTTAGCCATATTATTTTTCCTTATTTTTTAAAAATTTTTTATTTATTTAATTAAATAAACATTTTTCATGTTTAGAAAGTTTTATAAGGGATCTTACAACCCAAGAGAATAACTAAATAAATTTATTTCTTTATTTAGTTACTACCAGTTATTAAAGGTTTTAAAATTTCTTTAATATCTTCAAAATATCCTATTCGAATTATTCTTATATTGTTTTTTAAACAATATTCTGTTTTAATTTTATCTCGTTCTTGAGTCTTTAAGAATCCTTCTAAACCACCAAAATATTTTACCGGTTCGTAATGTTGTTTTCCATCATACTCAATGACAGTATTTAAATCTTCTAAGTAAAAATCAAATCTATAATTCTCAAAGAGTTTAATTTCTTGGGAATATTTAATATTATTAGATTCTAAAAATTCTCGAACTCTTCGTTCACCTTTGGATTCTGAGCATTTGGGACAGCCATGTCCATTTTTATGATTATATGGCTCCTGCCAAAAGGAACCATGTTCCGAGCAAATAATTTCTACTTTGGTAGTATTATTTTTATAATTAACTTTGGAATAATCGTATTTATTCAAATGAATTTTTTTAAAATCTTTTATGATTTCTTCTAAAGATTTATTAAATTTACCATTACAATTAGGACAACCATTACCCATTAAATGATTATTTGGGGTCTGTTTAAAAGTGTTTAAACATTTATTACATTTTATTAAAACATACTTTTTAGTTCCAATATAATCGATTAAATCGTAATTATATTTATTAAAATGAATTTTTTTAAATTCTTTTATTATCTGAAAAGTATTTTTTTTATTATTACCAGCGCAATTTGAACAACCCGCGCCATTAAAATGATCATTTGGTTTTTGAAAAAAACTCCCATGTTCTGGACAGATAATTTCTACTTTAGTTGAAGTTCCTTTATAAATAACTTTGGAATAATCATATTTATTACCATGAACTTTTTTAAACCGTTCTAGAACTTCTTCTTGAGTTAATTTTTTAGGCATTTAAAAAACCTTCCAGAATTTCTTTAATATCTTCAAAATATCCTATTCGAATTATTCTTATATTGTTTTTTAAACAATATTCTGTTTTAATTTTATCTCGTTCTTGAGTCTTTAAGAATCCTTCTAAACCACCAAAATATTTTACCGGTTCGTAATGTTGTTTTCCATCATACTCAATGACAGTATTTAAATCTTCTAAGTAAAAATCAAATCTATAATTCTCAAAGAGTTTAATTTCTTGGGAATATTTAATATTATTAGATTCTAAAAATTCTCGAACTCTTCGTTCACCTTTGGATTCTGAGCATTTGGGACAGCCATTTCCGGCACGATGAGACATTGGACTTTGCCAAAAACTACCATGTTTCGAACATATTATTTCTACTTTAGTAGTAGTATTCTTATAATTAACTTTCGAATAATTATAAGATGCATGGACACTTTTAAAAATCCTGATAATATCTTCTTTTGAATTTTTCATTTTCGAAGATTTTAAAATATTAGCGCACATAGGGCAACCAGAACCATTTTTATGATCATGATATAATTGAAAAAAACTTCCATGTTCGGGACATATTATTTCTATTGGAGTATTAGAATTTTTATAATTAACTTTCGAATAATTATATTTATCTCCATGAACATTTTGAAATTCCATAACAATACTATTTTTAACTTTAGATATCTTTAATTTTCCTAATTTTATTTTGGCGCATTTAGGACAACCTACTTTTCGAAAATGCGAATTTGGTTTTTGAAAAAAACTTCCATGTTCTGGACAAACGATTTCTACTTTAGTTGAAGTTCCTTTATAAATAACTTTTGAATAATCATATTTATCTCCATGAACTTCTTTAAATCTTTTTATAACTTCTTCTTGGGTTAATTTTTTAGGCATTTAAAAACCTTTTATTTTATAATATCTATTAAGCTTGTAACTCGGGAATAAATTTATTTAGTTATATATAGATTTTTCTATTGTTTATTTATTTTTACTTCCAAAAACTTTTCCAAGTCCGTATCTAAACGCTGGCGTTATTAAAGGTACTGTAGCTCCACCTAGAATTGCTCCACCTAGAACCATACCTGGATCAGCATCAGCTATATTACGACTTGAAGCCGCTGCCCCGGCGATTCCACCCGCAATTGCTCCATCAATAGCTCTATTCATAACATTCCCTTTGGAATAAGCATCCCCTAAAGTAATATTATCATTTTTCCCATCCGATGATGCTGCTCCAAGAGCACCTTCACGACCAAGCAAAGTTCCGGCAGTTGGGTGATCTAATTGTTCTCCAACTTTATAACCACCATACATTTGAGTACCGGTGTTTGCAAGAGGACCAAATACTGGTACTACCTGTGCAACTGCTCCACCAGTTTCAGCGCCTAAATTAGTATCGTAAATTTCTTTCTGTTTCTGAGTTAAAGCTTCTTCTACAAGAACTCGTTTATTTATTTCTAAAATCATAGATTTCCTTTAGTTAATTTTTAATTATTTTTCTTATTTTTAGTTAAATATAAATTAACTAACCTAATTTTTTACCAAGATATCTACCAGCTCCTAAACCTAAAGCAGACCACCCGCTTCGACAGCATATAAATCTTTATTATCAGTACATGTTTTTAATATCATTGCCAAAATTTTGTAAAGTTTGGATCATCTGGTTTAGTAGTATCAGTATCTATATTTGAATGATTTAGGGCTGCTATAGCTGCTTTTAATTTTTGTATATCTGGATCATTTAAATTATTTATATCAATGTTTTGTTTCGCATAATTTTTATGGTATTGATATTTATCATCGGCTTCTAAATAATTAACATTTTTATATTCAAATTTATATTCAAAAGCTTTGCAATCAAGTACCAAAATATTAAAAATTGGAGTTATCGAAAATAATATTTTTATATATTTATTTATCATATAATAACTTCTTATTTTTTTTATTGCCAATTTTTCTTTGGTAATTTTCAATCTTAAAAGCATTTTTTATTAAACAATTTATTAATATTTTTGTTTTATTTTTATTTAATGGAGGTATACGCAAATAATTATATAGCGTCCCACTTTTATAAATTCTTAGCCATCCATTCGGTGATCTAACTTCTGGATCAATATCATATTCTTTAAATAATACAGTACACGATTTGTAAATTGTTTGTTTGTCTCTTTCTCGAGAACGGTTATCATAAACATTATTTGAATTAGGTGTACCATAATTATTATAATGTTCGCAATCGTCTAATTCATATTTGTATATATTTTTAGCGAAACTGGTAGATATTAATAGCCCAACTATACAAAAATATATGAAATATTTTTTCATTTATCACCTCAATTGTTTACCTTTTTTTGCTTTAACAACTGGAACTATAATTTCAAATACGGTTCCTTTTTCCGAGGTTTCTCTTAATTTTAAATCCCCATGATTGTCTCTTAATAATTCTTTATTTAAATATAATCCAACTCCTCTTACATTTTCTTCTTGTTGTTCTTCAGGAATTAATTTAAGATTCTGTAATATTTTTTTAATTTTGGTACTTAGTATAAAAAGAGAATCTGAAATAATTCCTTGCGAATTTCTAATTTTAGATTTACCATTTTTATTTTTAGAACTATAATAATCTTTAAAAATATTTTGATATTTATTTGGAGATAATAATAATCCAGTTTCCGGATCTCTTAATCCAGTACCATTATCAGTTATAAAAATATGCATCATTTTATATGAATTATTTCTTTTACTCTTAGTAATTTTCATTTGCAAATTTATTTTAGTAGCGCTAGCTTCTATACTATTTCGCAAATGATTTGATATTATATTTAATAAATCCTCGTTCTTCAGATAACCTTCCCCATGTTTTAAACTCCAATTACTAAAATTATCATCTATAATAATTTCAAAATATGCAGCTTTATATATACTCATGGAATTAGCAGAATAATTTAAAATATCCAATATTGTTTTATTACCATTACTATATTTAAGATTTTTAAAATTACTCATTCTTTGTAGTACAGTATCAATTTGATCAATACTCGAATAAATCATTCCAAAATCAATATTTTCAAAATGTTTTGTTAACGTGCATACTCGTGAACAACTTTTAGAATAGTCGTATTGTTTTTTTAAGGATTGTTCTAATTTTAAAACGGCTCCTTGAATAATAGCGACTGGTGTATTTAATTCATGATGTATATTTTCAGTAAGTATTTGCATATTTTTTTCTCTAAGAATACTACTTGTATTTATAACATCTAATGCTTTCTGCTTAGATATTTTTAATTCATAAATAAAAAATATAATTGTAATCGGTATTATAAAAATAAGATAAATAAAAAAATAACCTTTTAACAATTCATTTAACATATTATAACTATTACTAGATAAATATAAATCATATTTTGGTAAAGTGATTATAATGTTTTTATGTACAGCTTTATTAAACGCTGTATTTAAACTATCTTTTATTAAACAAGTATTTTCCAAATCCCAAAGTTTATTTATAATTTTATCGGCTTCATTTTTTATAAGAATTCCATTTTTTACAATATATGATTTATCTCTATTTATAAAACCTATTTGTGAACAATTAGAAATGGTACATATATGCTGTAAATCTATTTCCTGATATTCTTCTATCGTTTTTATAACTGTATTTTTTAAATTTTCTTTATATAAATGAATAATATTATGAAAATTATTCCCAAGTACCGCTCCCATTAATAAAGTATATATTATTAACAGTCCTATATATTTAAAGAATATTGAACTGGAGGCATTGTACCACGCTCCCATTTTATTACTTTCCATAATTAATCCTTAATTTTCTGGTAAATCGCATTTAGCATTTTCAAATGCTTTATCTTTTCTTTTGATAATAAATTCATCAAAATATTTATGTAAAGTAATTTCTAGTAATTCTTTACGATTAGAAGTTTTATTTATAATATGTTTATAAAGTTTAATTTCCCCATTTGATTGGCAATTTGTTTCTTCGATTTCATCCATCTTTACTCCAAAGGTAGATTCAAATTTATAAATAAATTTAAATATCTCTGGATTATGTTTATTTAAAGTATGTCCGGTTACGAACTTAATTAAACAATCTGGATTACGTTCTTTTAAAAGAATTGCTATATCTATACCATCAATTTCTTCTCCATTTATAATACCACCTAAGGTAATATCTAGAAAAGCTATATCAATTACTAAATTTGGATTCTCTTGTAATAAATTTCTAATACTAAAACCGGCAAAAATACCAGTGCTTACTACAATATTAAAATGTTCATTTAAATTACAGCATTTTGCTTGCTTTAATTCGTCTTTTATTAATTCTGCCATTCCATCAAAATCATCCATAATAAAAATAGTTTTAAAATCTTTATTAAATGGAGCGTCTTTATTTAAATTAATTTCTGGCACTACTATTTCGTAATTATTTGAACCTAAATCCATAGGTTTTAAATAATCAATTTCTTCGTACTCGTCTCGTCCATTCGTTTTAAAATAATTTGTATATTCTGTTATTTTTTTAAATAATTTTTTTAAATTCATAATTGTTCCATTCTTTTTATTTTTTAAATTTTTCTATTCCGGTCATAATATGATCTATTATTATATTATATGCTTCTGAATCAATTTCATAAAGAGCTAGTAATAATGCCATAATACTTCCAAGAAGAACCGGAATTTTAAATAAATTAGTCCAAGCATACCATTCTTTTTTTGGTTTATTAAATTTACTATTATTTTTTTCTATAGTTAATAAATAGTTATATAATTCTGTATCCGCCTGAATAGCTTTATCCAATAAAGTTAATATTTGATTTTTATTATCAGTCATAACTTTATGTATATCATCATACATTAAAGCCATAAGTTCATGAATATTTTTAGATTCGTCTCTGACTAAATAAAAATGTTCTCTTAAATCCATTTGGGTACTTGGAGAATTATAACTTTTTATATACGTATCTCTAAAATTTTCTAATTTAGTTTTAACATCTTTTTCAGTCATCAATTCCCCTTTACTTTTCTTAATATACTTTTGTTTGAAATAAATCTAAACGCTTTAAATAATTTTTAGAAATAACTATTCATAGTACATGTATTGATAGTTAACTATATGTCGTATGATAGTTATTTATGTATATTTTAACGACAGGAAATTCTAGAAGCGCAAGCTTCTAGAATTATTTAAGAACATATACCGCTGTTCCAGGACCATGTAAAATTCTATAACCATTTTTTACTATATTATCATTAACTGATAAATTTTTATGATATATAAAATCTGGTATATTTTTTAACTTATGTTTCATAAAATATTCCCTTGGTATAATTTGAGTACAGTCTTTGGAAATAAATTTTAAATCAGGATTATTATTTTTAATATGTTTAAATCCTAATGATAAATAAACATTATTTTTAGTACTTGAAAAAGTTCTATTTCCATAAGAAATTATACTTGGATAATTAAATATCTTTTGAAAATTTTTTAATAATTTTCCGGCTGCTCCAATAATATTATAATTTCTTTTGGAACAGAATCTTACTAATTCATAATCATAATTTTTATTATATCTACTTTTTGAAAAAGTCATAATGGATACTAATTCCCCATTATAAAATAAACCATATCTAAATTGCGAATTACTCGAACCTTGTATATGATTTTCTTTTAAAAAATTATTCGGGGTTTTTGAATCAATTTCTCTGATTTGGCATTTTCTAGCATAAATTTTATTTTGATTTAATTTCAATTTATTTTTAATCATGCTTTTAATAATTTCTTTTTTATCTTTCCAATCATTTTCAAAAATATGAAATAAGTTAATATTTTTACTTTCGCATAATTCTGTTTTTTCTTTATGTCTTGAGCGCTGAAATAAATAATCGGATTGAGATTCATTGATATTATTTAAACCATAACTGTGCCAATATAGACCATTATATTCTATAGCTAAATTATATTCCGGTAAATAAATATCTAATTCAAGTGGTTTAATAATATCTCTTGAATTTTTTATAATTTTTATATTTGGATTTAAAGATAAAATATATTCCGTAATTTCTTCTTCTGCTCTAGAAGTTCCAGTTAATTTAATATAAGGTATATTAAATTTTTTAAGATATTTATATGGTTCAGTATTATCTAAAAAACCAAAATATGTTTTAAATTCATTCAATAAAAAATTCTTTTTTTTATTTAAGAATTTATCAATTATAAATTCTTTATTTAAATCTTTAAAATTTTTTCTATTTTGTTGTCTTGAATACATATACCCTTTTTTAATTAATTGTTTATTAAAAAATTCTTTTTTTAATTCTGGATTTTTCATATAATGAGAATAACCATATTTTTTTATATTATTATCTTTAGTAGTTTGAATTACTTCTGGATTTTGTCTAGGATTATAATAACCAGTTTTTTCAAAATATTTTATTTTTCTTTTTTCTTTTATTTTATTTAATTGTTGTGGATTGCGAATTCCAAAATTTTTTAAAGAAGTTTTTTCTTTTTTTAATTTTATAACTTTAGATTGCGACACATTTTCGACACCATATTTTTCTAAGTTTGTTTTTTGAGTTTTTATTTTACGAATTTTTTTAGATTCTTTAATTACTTCTGGATGTTTAGTATGTTCTTTACAACTGATTCTTAAACGTTTGTGATTATGTATATAAATTCTAGAATGATTACATTCAGATAAAAAACATTTGCAATCTTCTGGATTATATTTTTTTAAAATATTTATTAAATATGATAATTTATATTCTTCTAAAAATGGATATTTTTCATATAATTCTTTTAAAAAATTATTTTGTTCTTCAGTTCTATTTTTAATAGTACTTTGATTAAACATTAAATTATCTTTTAAAAATTTTAATTTTTTTAATTCTTGTATCATATTATATCCTTTAAGTAAAATATCTATAATCGTTTAAAATAAGATAACTGTATATAGTAGGAGTGATGTTAGTTATTTATTAATAAATAGGTGACAGGAAATTCTAGAAGCTTAAGCTTCTAGAATTATTTAAGACGAATATTTTTTTGATATTTAGCCATATCCATTTTAAGAGATTGTTCTACTAAGTAATCGATACTTTCGTTAAGAGGTCTAGTCATACATATACCATTAATACACACTTGTCCAGTCATCCCTTCCATAACAGCTTTACCATCTTCTCGAATACTTTCAAAAAGACTTCTCGATTCTTCCATAAGTTGTGGGTGAACCTCGCCCTGAAGAGCTTTCTTGTACTCGGTCATTTCTTGAAGTAATTCTTTAAGTTTATCTTTTGCCGAAGCCTCTTCACCTTCGGATAAGAATTCTTGAATTAAAGCATTGTCGTGAGACGGATTCGCAACTACATCAAAAGTTAAACCTTTAATATCATCGGCAAGAACTACAGTAACCCCATTTTCATTTTTAGTACTACCAAAAGCTCTTAAAGAAAATCCAATACTAATATTATCTTTTAAAAGATCCCTAACGATACGACCACTTGGCGTATTAAGAGTTTCTACTTCAGCATAGATTTTACCATCAATAAAATCCAATTTTCTGAAAAGTACACAAACATTTTGTAAAAGAATTGTACTACTTCTTTTCATTTTAGCAGCCATGTCCCCTTGAGGTTGTGGATGATCCAATTCCCCAAGTAATTTACGGGTTCTAGCTTTATCTCTTAATTGATAAACGATAGCTTGTAAAGTCTCACTTGGGTACATTCTCTTATTATTATTAATAACATTAGCTTCTTGAAGTACTGCTCTAAAAATTAATCTTGAATCAGTGCTTCCTGGAACCATAGATTCTTCTAAAATTTTTATAGGAGTATTTGAGGTATAAGCTTCTTCTGATATAGATTGAAACATATTTGATTCCTTAATTATTTGGTTTAATTTAATTTTAATTATCCTTTTGTTATAGCTAAAGATACAAGGTTAAAATAAACTTAAATTTAATTTTTTTAATTCCTCTGTAAAATTATTTTCCATTAAATCAGCGAAATTATCTTCTGCCAAATTTTCAATAATATTTAAATCCCTTTGAATTCTTAAATTCTGCATCGTAATTTCCTCATTTTCGGAAACATCCAAATCTTTTAAAAAATCCGTTCTCTTAATATTTTCCAAATCTTTATCTAATTGTTCTTTAAGGTCTTTAAATTTATCTTTTAAATTTTTCTCGCAATCCGTTTCATCTTCTGGATCTTTAACATCTTTATTTAAAGCATTTGTATCTATATCAGAACTATTTTTATAAAAAAATTCTTTTGTTTTCATTGGATCGGTATTTATAAATTCATTTATAAAATCATAAGTATCTTTATCATTAATATAAACATTTAAATTAATTCCAGTATTTACTTTTATTTTTAATAATAATAGTAAAAAAGCAAATGGTGTATTTTTATCTCCAAAATCAAAAATAACAGTAATTGGTAAATCTTTATTTAATTTACCAATACTGTTAAAAATAGCTCCTAAATATTTATAATTAGAATCTTCAATAGGTTCATGAATTATTTTTCCATTTTCTCGTATTCCTATATATAAAGAATTTTTATCAAGATTACATAAAATACTTAATTTTTTCATATGATATCCAATGTTATCCAAATAAAGAATCGCTAATAATATTATTTAAATTTTTTACTGGTTTATAGCCAAGCACTTTATATAATTTAAATACAGTTGGAATTCTTTTTAAAGCTCCAATACCAATATTATTAGATTCTGTTGGTTCGATAAAATTAATAAATGAGTCTTTTGTAGATATATCTTCTAAAATATTTTTTAAGTATTTTTGTTGTTCTTCGGTTAAATCCTCTTGAGTTAAAATATTTTGAATAATGTATTTATAAAATTCCAAATATTTATATACTAATTTAATAATACTTGTTTCATTTTTAATACAAGCTATATTAATAATAGAATTTATAATTCTGCTGTTTTTTATTTTTGAATTAGATTCGGATTCTTTATAGGTACTTAGTAAATGCATTGTGTTAACAGTATCCGAAATATCAGTAAACACTCTACTTTGTTTACCATCTCCATAAACATTAAAAGGTTTTAAATTTTGTATAGTCGAGTTATTATCTTTTATAAGTCCAAGATTTGTTTTAATAATATCCAAGTTCTCTTTAAATATTTGATTAAAATTAGAAAGTACGAAACCTTCTTTTTGATCAGGTCCAACTATATTAAATAATCGAGTAACTATTATATCCTGATTAAAAGTTTTACCTAAATTTAAAAATAGATTCTCGGCGGTTAATTTTTGTAATGCATATTGTGGTCTATAACCATCTTTAGTAACATCTAAACATACTAAATCATCTTCGTTCATATTTGCTTGTTCCCCATATACTTCAGAAGAACTAGTAAATATTATACGATTAAATTTTAATTTTTTATTATTTTCTGGATTTAATAAATTAACCAAATAGTTATAAATATTAAAATTTAATAAATAATCTTCAATCGAATGATGATGTTTTACTAATTCTGGTCCAACTGTACTTGCCAATAAATAAAGATTTATATTATTTCCAAATTCCTCTTCGTAAAAAGTTTCTAAAAATTCTAATTCTGAGTAATTATCTTTTACCATATCAAATTGAAAAAATTGTAAATTATTTTTATTTTGTAAAGTTTCTCTAAATTCGTCAAATTTTGGATTTTTTACTTTATCTATTATAATTATCTTATGTTCGTTATTATTATCCAAGGTACATAATTTTTTAGCTAAGTTAAATCCTATAAATCCGCTTCCTCCGAAAATTATAGAAACCATTCTTTTTCTAAAAGTATTTTCTATACTTTCATCTCGTTCTATATTTTCATTTAATTCGTTCATACTTTTCCTTTAAAATATTTTTATTATTATTTCTTGGTTTACAACCAAATTATTAAGCTTTATAATAGGACTTGGATATTCTTTCAATAAATTTATTTTATATACTATTTCTTCTTTTTTTAATTCTAGTATAGTTTTCTTTTTAAATGGTTGGTTAATACTACCTAAATTATATTTAGTACTTAAAATATAATTTCCAGGAATATAAAATTTATAATATGAATTAAATAAACTATCCTCAAAATTTATTAAATTTGGTCTAGCAATTACATCACATAATTCGGAAATTATTCTATGATCCTCATGTATATCTGGAGCCAAAGTAATTAAAATATTTTCTTCATTTGGGTTAATATTTTTAACTATCCAATTCTCCATTAAATTTCTAATTTCTTTTTTATTTTCGTAGAATAATGTATCCCAAGCTTTATCTTCAGTATGTATATGTAATTGAGTATAATCATCCAAAAATAAAAAAATATTTTTTAAATTTTTTATCTGTGCTTGATTTCGTTTATAATTAACACTGGAAGAATGTTTGTAAAAACCAGCACTAGCTACATAAATAAAAATTTTGTCATCTGGCTGTATATTTTTTTTAAGATAAGTCGTTAAACCAAATTCAATATCGTCCAAATGCGCCGCCAATATAAAATAATTTTTCATTCTTCTTCCTTTTTAGATTCTGGTAAATATTCTAATCTTTCTCTTCCAAATAATTTTAATTCGATATTTAAAGTTCTAACCTTATTTACTATAATAGTATGCATAAATGAACTTTCAATATTATAAGGCCAAGCAAAATATTTTGTTTTTTTATCCAATAAAATATCCGACGCAATAAACATTTTATCAATTTCTTCTTTAAATATTTTAGAACATTCTTTGATACCAGAATATTTTTTATTTCCTGCTATTAATGGGTAATGTATTTTATTTATTAATGGACCTTTTAAAAAACATTTAATGTGGTCGACACCATGCAAACCAACACTGCAATTATATTCCGGAGATAAATTTTCTATTTCATTTACTTCATTTATACTCATATAAAAACTTGTATCTTTCTGTCGGTGAGCTTCGGAACATTTTATAAAAGTTAGATTTGGTTCAGTATCCGAATCACGAAGTATTCCCAAAGAAATAAAAAATATTTTTTTATTCGGTAGTTTTTTTAATTCGTCCAAATATAAATAATTACTATATAAACCATCATCAAAAGTTAAAATTGCTTCCGGTTCATTTTTAGAAATACTTTGGATTGATTTTAATATTTCTGTATTTATTTCGTGAAATAAATACACTTTGTTTTTTATATTTTCCATATTAATCCTATAATCTTTATTTAAAATATCTTTTACCATAAACCAGGTACCCAACTAAATCCGGTCCATTATAATCATCTTTAGTTAAATTTTTTAATATTGTTCTAAATAAATCATTTCTTATTGCGCCAAATTTGAGTATTCTTTTTCTTATATCGTTATCTAAAAATGGAGAAACTATTAATAAATCTTGTAAGTTATTGAGTTGTAATCCATAATTAAAGTATCTAAAATAAAATTTCAGATACTTTTTTATTTTTTTAAAAAAATTCATATTAATCCTTTTAATATTTCTTCAACTTCTTCAAAATATGCTATTCGAATTATTCTTATATTATTCTCTAAACAATACTCTGTTTTAATTTTATCCCGTTCTTGAGTCTTTAAGAATCCTTCTAATCCACCGAAATAATCTACTGGTTCGAAATGTTGTTTTCCATCGTACTCAATAACAGTATTTAAATCTTCTAGATAAAAATCAAATCTATAATTATCGAATAGTTTAACCTCTTGGGAATATTTGATATTATTTTCTTCTAGAAATTCTCGGACTTTTCTTTCACCTTTTGATTCAGAATTTTCTTGAGCACATTTTGGACATTCGCAATTCATGTTACTATGTGTATTGGGAGTTTGCCAAAAACTCCCATGTTTTGGACATATTATTTCTATTTTTTCCATACTATGTAAATATTGAACTTTACTATAATCGTATTTATTACCATGAACTTTTTTAAAATTATTGATAGCTTCATACTGAGTTAATAACCGATTTTGAATATTACATTTTGGACAACCAGATCCTTTTATGTGGTATTTTGGGGCTTGTAAAAATTCCCCATGTTCTGGACATATTATATTTATCTTAGAATTAAGATTTTTATAACGTACTTTTGAATAATCATATTTATCTCCATGAACTTCTTTAAACTTTTTTATAACCTCTTTTTGGGTAAATTGGTTTCGACCGGCACATTTTGGACAACCAATTTTTCGTAAATGATCGTTCGGTGATTGAAAAAAACTTCCGTGCTCTGGACATAATATTTCTACCTTAGTCATAGTATTTATATATTGAACTTTACTATAATTGTATTTATCACCATGAACTTCTTTAAAATCGGTTATAACATTTTCCAAAGATTTTTTTAAAATTTTTTTAATCTTATTAATTCCACATTTAGGACATCCAGCCCCATTTTTATGTCCATTTGGTGTTTGTAAAAATTCTCCATGTTCTGGACAAATAATAATAATCTTAGTATTATTATTTTTATAATTTACTTTCGAATAATCGTATTTATTACCATGAACATTTTGAAAATCTTTTATGGTTTCTTCCGACGTTTTTCGTCTAGCCATATTTTTTCCTATTCGAATATTAGGGATTCTCTAATATTTTTTCTAGTCTGTGTATTTATAGTTTCGTCTTTGATTGGGTCACTGACATAATCAACCGCTTCGGATTCCTGTAAAGATGTTTCGACACTATGAAGATTAATATATTTATTACTCCATTTGATTGGATTAGTTTTTACTTCTGGATTAATAGGTTTTAAACCTATTGCTAAAAGTCTTTGATTTACAAGATACTTCGTATATTGTTTACTAATCTCTGCATTCATTCCTGGAAGATTTCCTTTTGAGAATAAATGATCTGCCCACTCAAATGATTCTTCTTGAGCTTCGAAATATGCATCATATATCCAAGGTTTTAATCTTTGAACTACTTTTTCAAAAAGAACATGTTTCTTTAAAGAATTAAATAAGTACTGTGTTAAGGCTAAGTGTTGTTTTTCATCCCGTTGAATGAATTGTAATAGTCTTGAACTACCAGCCATCTTTCCACAGAATTCAGTAATACTCCAAATAGCCATAAAACCAGGGTAGAAATGAATTCCTTCTAGAATATTCATACTAATAATAGCCTTAATAATATCTTCCAGAAGTTCTTCAAACTCTTCATCTAAAATATCGATATTATTTTTAGTTTTATAAAGATATGTAATAATACTATCGTATAATTTATTTGGTTCACGTACTGTTGTTGTAGCGGCTTTAAGAAGAACTTTATTATCCCAAATATTATTAAAAATGATATCTGGATCGGTATATAAATTCTCAACCATGTAACTATAGGTTCTTGAATGTATTCTACTTTCTTGAAATTCTTGTTCAAGAAGCACTGCTTCAAATTCTGGGTTAGTAGTTAATTGTCCAAATGTTAGTAATGGACTACGACCTTGTAATGAATCTAAAAATACTAATCTAGAAAGTTGTTCCGAATAAACAAAATCTTCTACTTCTGTAAATGACTCTTTATCTAATTTATCTTTTTGTAATTTAATTTCTTCTGGAAACCACATTTGTCTTTGAATAGTCATTGCCATATTACTTAAGAAATTAAAATTATTTTTATCATATCTTTGTGTATTTCTAGCTTGTCCAAAAAAAAGTGGCTCAGCTACAGTATCTACTTTTTCTAAAGTATATATATCGTATTTAGTTTTCTTTTCTTCAATAAAAGCGCAATCATCCAGAATTAATAATTCCGGTCGTTCCCCTCTAGGATAATTTTTTAAATCTTTCTCTAAAGAATGGTTATGCATGATATTCCTTATGTTTTAATTTATCTATTAATTTAGTACTTGAGTATCCAAGAACGTTTATATTATTTTTAATACAATATTTAATTAAATATTTAAATATTTTTTTATTCATAAATGCAAATTCATCCAGAAATATTTTATTTGGTTTTTTAAATTTTAGAATTTTTTTAAGTTCTTTTTTTGTACTTGGTAATATAGAAACCAAAGATTTTGTTTTTCCATAAACCGTTCTGGCAATATTAGGTGTAATTACGAATAAAACATTATCATTTGGGTATTTTTCTTTATTCGCTTTTTTAATTAATTTTGTGGTTTTTCCACTTTGTCTATCCCGATATTTTAAATCTATTTTTATTTTAGATTTCATAGTAATCCTTTTAATTTAATTATCTTTTATATTCTTCCAAAAATCTATAGCTTTCAATACTTTATTAATTCTAACTGTATCTCTATCTAAGTAATGAACATTTAATAATTTTTTTAAATGTTCATCTAATTTTTGAATTCTGTATTCTATAAATTCATCTGGGATATATTCTATATCTTTTGTGCCATAAAGATATTCGGTCTTCGATAAAGAATTATTTTGTAGAACCATTTCGGCTTTTTTAGTATTGATCATTGTCGGTTCTTCACAAATATATTTATCTTTTTTATCATTAAATAAATCATTTTCGGTTATATAATGGGCCAAATTTTATCCTTTAAAATAAGTATCCTGTTTTTTATAATACTTCTTAAGTTTTTTAAGACCTTCTTTATTATTGTACTGTAACCCATCTATAATAATTCCGGTACAAATCCCTCTTTTTAACATATCTTCTGCTTCTAACCAAAAATCTTTTCCTTGGTTTAAACGCTTCCATTCTTTCTTAGTAAAATATTTCTGAGCACTTCCTAAAAATTTATCCAAATGTTTTTTAGAAAATTTTATTCTATCTATCATATCCGACATTTTTCCAGCAGCTCCACCAGAACTATGATGAAACATAATTCTAGAATTTGGATAAATTAATCTATTTTCTAAAGATATAAAAGTGAATGCTCCTGCACTAGAAGCATGAGAAGTAATAGTAATACTAATTTTATGTAATCTATTTTCTCTTTTAAAAACTTTTTCTAAGTCCTGTAATGTATTAATAAATTGTTGACATTCGGTAACATACCCACCATTACTAGAAACATATATTCGTACAGTATCTAATTCAGGATTAACCATTCTTAATTCATCTAAAATTTTATAAAGATTTGGTTCATCGTTTAAAAAATTATCTAAATTTAATAAATATAGTTTTGGATGAAGATACTTATTTTTCTTTTTATCAATAAGAATTGGTTCTTGTGGTTCTACTGTTAAATGGTGCTTTTTAGCGGCTATATTATAATGTTTTCCTTTTTGTTCTTTTTTTGGTTCATGTGGTTTTTTTATTTCAGTTGGTTTGATATTTTTCTTTTTCATATTTTTTCCTTTAAATTTATAATTTAAGGATGTACTATAAAGTACATCCACCACCAGAACAACCTTCATCGTCAGAAATAACTTCTTGAAGTTCTTCTTCAACGTCTTCAAAATATCCTATTCGAATTATTCTTATATTGTTCTCTAAACAATATTCTGTTTTAATTTTATCCCGTTCTTGAGTCTTTAAGAATCCTTCTAATCCACCGAAATAATCTACTGGTTCGAAATGTTGTTTTCCATCGTACTCAATAACAGTATTTAAATCTTCTAGATAAAAATCAAATGGTAATTCTTTTTTAAATTTACAATCCTTAAAACGATATTCCTGAAAATATTTAATATTATTTTCTTCTAAAAAAATTCGAATGCGTTTTTCTCCAATAGATTCTAAGCATTTTGGACAACCAGAACCATTAGAATGAGTATTTGGTCTTTGAAAAAAACTCCCATGTTTTGGACATATTATTTCTACTTTAGTCATAGAATTAATATAATTAACTTTTGAATAATCGTATTTATCGCCATGAACTTTTTTAAATTTTATCAATGATTCTTTTGTATTCAAACTAGAATTTTTTCTTGCACATAATGGACAACCTTGTCCATTCTTATGTTGTATGGGAGTTTGAAAAAAACTCCCATGCTTAGTGCATATTATTTCTACTTTAGTATTTGCTTTTATATAATTAATTTTACTATAGTCATATTTATCAGAATGAACTTTTTTAAATTCATCGATAATTTCGTTATTGTTTCTAATTCTGTATTTATTGCATTTTGGACACCCGGAACCTTTCCAATGCTCAGAGGGAAGTTGAAAAAAACTTCCATGTTTAGAACATAATATTTCTACTTTGGTAGTAGTATTTAAGTACCGAACTTTACTATAATTATATTTATTTCCATGAACTTCTTCAAATCTTTTTATAACTTCTTCTTGGGTTAATTTTTTACCCATCATAAAGTACATCCACCACCAGAACAACCTTCATCGTCAGAAATAACTTCTTGAAGTTCTTCTGTATCATTATCTGTTTTAGTTTTAGCATAATATAATGTTTTAATTCCAAATAATTCAGTAAATAAATCTCTTCTTATTACTTCTGATTTAGGAATTTTAGAATCTGAGTATTTTGTAAAATCAACATACTCATTAATACTGATAGCTTGATCTATAAATTTTTGCATAATAGCAATAAGTTTCCAGTACTCGATCATATCCAAATTCCAAGCAGAATTATATTCATAAAATGAATCGTATTCTTTTGAATTAGGAAGAATAGCTGTAATTTTCATATTGTTATCTTCAATACTGTATTCTGTACCTTGTGGAGGGTTAATACCTGAGATCATGTTCCCAGGTCTACTCGAATTTGAACTAGGAACTGCTGTAAGTAATGTACTATTTCTTAAACCATATTTTTGAATATCTTTTCTAAGAAGTTCCCACATATTTGTGGAAATACTTTTTTCTTCACCATTTTCAAATTTAACAACATCCTTTAAATCATATAGTGTATCTACATTCTTTTCATAAGTATCTATTGGTAAAATACCTTTCGAGTATTTAGTATCTGCGAAATAATTACAAGCGCCTTTTTCTTTAGCTACTTCGTTACTAGCTTTTAAACCATAGTATAGAAATTCTTCAAATACCATAGCAGTTAATGCTCTAGCTTCTTTAGTATCGTAATTAAAACCATGTTTAGCTAACATATAAAAATAATTTCCTGGACTAATACCAAGAGCTCTTCTATTCTTAGTAAATTTTTCAAATGGTTTAATATCCTGATAATCTTGTTTATCGATCATTTCATCTAGGAAATATACCATTAAGAACATATTTTTTTCTAATTGTTTTTTACGTTTTTCTGTATCAGTACTTAAGTTACCAAAGTTAATTCCTCCAAGAATACATGAAAATATTTCTCCAAAATTAAGAGTATATCGACTACCAAGAGGATCTAACATACTTAAATGGATATCTACTACCAATGAATTTTTTTCATCAATAATTCCATATTTGATAAATCTATATAATTGATACCATTTACCATCTTTATAAAGACTTTCGATAAATAATTCATAATCGTGAGAATCATTTACATAAAAAATATAATCTTCGTCTGGAAAACTCGGCAATGCTATTTCCGTACATAAATTTGAAGTATACACTGGTAAATCAAATGCGCTATGTTTTTGCATATGTCTAGCATTTACTTTATAATTTCTAGCAGTAATATATCTTTCATGAAAGTATCTATCTTCTAAAGAAGACGCTTTGATTACTTTTCTAAATATTTTTCCTTCTTCGGCTAGTTTCTCGTATTTAAGATACTCTGCTTCAAATTCATCCGTACCGATAATACTGTATAACTCTTCAACATCGTTCATAAAGAATAAAGAAATATCCTCATCATTATCGAGGCGTTTTCTAAATAATGGATCAAATACTACAGCGTGATCTGAATGTCTGACGGAAGCTTCGTCCGAACCTTTGTTATTTTTAAGTTGTAAAATATCTTCTATTTCAATATGGAAGAAAGGATAATAATTCGTAATTGCTCCAGAACGACCAGAATTTGGTTGAGTACTACTTCTAGAAATTGATTCATTAGCTTTTGCATAAGGAGTTATACCAGTATGTGTTTCAAAGCCATTTCCAATATCTGCTCCAAGTCCTCTAATGTTTCCTATATTTGCTCCAATACCTGCTCGAAGTTTAGTAATTAATTTATATAAAGATTTGCTTCCATTTGCTATAGCTTCAATACTATCTCCAAAGTCAAGACCGGAACATGATGTCCAACCTTTCATATTCGTACGAATACCAACCATTCCAGGAGTAGGTAAAAATATATCAAATACAGCTAAAGCTTGGTAAAATTCTCTTACCATTAAAGCTCGAAATTCTTTATCTTTAATACTTGCAAAAATATACAATGGTATTAAAAAGAATATTTCTTGAGGAGTTTCAATAGGTTTTCCATCGCGTTTAATACTATACTTCTTAATAAGTTGATTTAATCCTAAATAAGTAAATCTTAAATCATTATCATAATTGATGCATTTTGCCAATTCATTTATTTCTTTATCTGAATAATAAAAAAATATTTCTTTATCGTAATATCCTTTTCCGACTCTTTCTTTTAGCAAAGCTGCGTCAAATGCTGGAGTATACCCACCATAAATATCTTTATATAAATCTTGTAACATAAGACGGGCTGGGGGGTATTGAGAATCTGGGTTATTTTTATCAATCATATCGGCCGCTGTAAAAATAGCGGCCTGTTGAATATCCTCCGATTTCATCTCTTGTTTAAGACGTATTTTAAAATTACTAAAAATTTCAAATGGATCCATATTTAAATCTTTACATGCATATTTAAAATGCTTAAGTATTTTTTCAGAATTAAATGGTTCGATTCGTCTAATCCCATTTTTTTCTCTTTTTATTACGGTATAATTTTCCATATTTTTCCTTCGATTAAAAACTGTTTTATTTTTTTATTTTTTTATTTTTTTTATTTATTGTATCTAATATATCTATAAAATCTATATGACGTACGCTAGTTATTTTAAGTTAAATATATACGATTTTTATATAATAAAACCGGATTATAATATTCAGCTATTTTTTTATTAGTATCTTTTATTATAAATGAATCCATTTTATACGGATCGTAAATCACTTCGGTTAATTCATCTATATTATCTTTAAATATCTTTTCTATTTTAGAACCGATTAAATAAGAAGTTCCAGATACCGTAACATGAACATTTTTTCTTTTTTCTTTTAGAACTCTTTGTCTACCTTTTTCGGATACTTTAAATTCTGGTTTATTTAATAGTATACAATTTGACTGAAGAATTGCTTTTCCTTTATGTTTAAACTAAAAGTTCCGGTATGTAAATTTCCATAAATATAATATTTTGCTTGGGTTACCATTGATTTTTCCTTTTTCGGTTTTGGATAAAACGTAAAAACTATTAATAGTTAACTATCGATAGTACGTGGTATCAATAGTAAGTATAGTTATCTATATACGTTTGTCTCTTTAGTTGATGGTACTGATAGTTAACTATCTATAGTGTGTTTATCAATAGTTAACTATTGATAAAAACTCGTATATTTTAGGTTGGATATATCGTTTAAAGACAGGAAATTAACTTAGAGAATATTCTCTAAGTTAATTAAATTATTTTATTTTTATTTGGATCGTTTATTCAATAACCCTAAACCAGCAGCAGTACCTAAACCAGCTGCTCCTAATCCTAAACCAACCGTTTTAGCATTCTCCAAATTTGTATCTCCGGGACGAAAATTATTGTTTATCTCATCTAATTTTGAATTATAATTATCCATATCCTTATTATAATTTCTACCACTTTCCAAATCTTGTTTATATATATTATCGTAATAATCTTTAACTTGGTGTTTCGCTCCATTAAGAGCCATTTTATCGACTGGGTTATACTTATTTATATAACCATTATGATCATTACCTATTGGATGTTTATCATAATAATTATATTTTGCTACCGTTTCGCGATTTAAATCTTTTAGTCTATTATTATAATAAGCTTCTTGATTATCGTTTATTAATTTTTCGTGTTCTTTATAATAAGTATCATTTATTTTACCATTCTGTAATTGTTCTTTTAATTTTTCTAAATCTTGTTGTTTGGTGTAATTACTGTCGCGTAAAAGATTTTCGTATTTATCGTTTGTATATTTATCTAGACCATCTCGATCATAAAAACTTCTATAATTATTACTATGATTTACTGCGTTCATCATTTTATCTTTATTTTCCCATTCTGATGATGGTGCGGGTTCAACTGGCTTAGTTTTGTTTAATTCCTCTAATTTTTTATCATAATCGTTCATATCGTTTTGTACTTCCTGATCGTTTAAATGATCCGCTATACCCGCACCAGCTAAACCAGCTACTCCAACACCAAGCCCTATTTTTTGTCCTAACGAAAGAGCTTCTTCAACTAACACATTTTTATTTATTTCTAATATCATTTTATATTCCTTGTTTTATTTTTATTTGGTTATTGTTTAAATTATTTTATTTTCTTTTATAATTGTCATTGATTTTTGGTTAAGTACCAATTCCTCCAAACGTTTTTGAAGTTTAGGATCTATTTCATAAAGTTCTGGAAACAATTGAGAATTATAATTTAAAGTACAGAATAAAGCTATAAGTTTTGGTAAGAATGTATAATAATTATAATATTCTTTTTCTCCAACATTTTGAATCATAAGCGTTTTAAACGTTTGTGGTGTTATTTTAAGAATATCTAATATTTCTAAAAGTTCTGCAAAATCTTCAAATTTCTCTGGTTTGAACTTAGCGAAATCTTTCATTACTTTTTCATAATATTCTTTAGACTCTTCGCCTTTAGAAATCATATTTTCATGTCTTGCGTTATCTTCATATGGTGTCCTATTCTTTTTAGAATCTGGATCTTCATCTGGAAAAATTGCATCTAAAGAAACTCTTACAAATTCACTTTTATTAGCTTTTAAAATTTCTAATGCGCTTTTAGTACTCATCTGTAAGAAATACGTTAACATCATAAATTGAACAGCTAATCTAAGTTTAATAATTTTAATATCTTTCTCTGTTTTAATATCTTCTTCGGTTTCGGTTTTAATAGCCGGTTTAAGTGAAGAATCTACTCTAGAAAGAACTTTACGAATCTGTTTAAGTAATAGATCTTCTGTTGTTTTATATACTTTAACTTTTTCTGGTTTATTTTTATTAGTAGCATTATAAGCATAGAATTGTAATAATCCAAAATAAGCTAAATCAACTAATTTTAACCAATCTATCTCTGCCATAAATTTTTCGATGTATTCTTTCTTATCTTTTTCCAAAGAATCTATTTTAAGAACTTGTTGGGAAGTAATTAAAGTTTTAGTTCCTTTAATAGCAGTAAGAGTATTTTGTAAATCGTAAATTATTTTTTTAAATTGATCTATTCTTCCAGTACCACCATAATTAAGAACCGCAAATGGATTAATAAAAATCTTATATAATGTATTCTCTTTAGCTATAACTTCAACTGGAACCTCAATATTGATTTGACCAAATACTATTTGATTTTTAGTCATTAGTTCATGAACTAATTTAGTTTTTTTAGAAGTACTAAATTTAGATAAAGCTATCTTAATTTTTTCATTAACTGCTTTAAAAAATTCTTTATCGTATATTAAATTCATTCCTAATGAGGCGGTAGGATCTTTAAGATAAGAGTATTGTTTGGATGAATTTAATGTTCCTGTATCGGTTCTAGAAGTTAAAGATTCTTTTAATACTCCTGAAGTATTTGTATTTGTCATATTCATATTTTTCCTTTATATCAAATAATTTTGTAAAAATTCTAATTTTGGTACGAGAATTTGATTATTTAAATTCTCTTGAGTAAATTGAAATAAACTACCAATATTATTTGCAAATAATATCACTTGATAATATTCCATAATTCCATATTGTTCGTACGCTACTAAATCTGGTCTTTTATTATATTTTGCCCTAAAATCGACTCGGATACAATTGCTTAATAAAAAATCTTCTGTTACCAATAACTGATTTAATAAAAAAGGTTTAGCTTCGACCAAATTATCTAAGGCTTGATTTTTAGATTCTATTCTCGTTGGGGCTTCATAAGTAATCATACGTAACCTTTATATTGTTGTATTTTATATTATTTAGTTCGTTTTAAAAAAGACAGGAAAACCCATTGGAATTATCCAATAGGTTTTATTTCTGGCTGTAATTTAGTATTATCTTTACTTCGGCACCCAATATGATTTAAATTCATCTGGTTAGAACAATCCAATTCTCTATTTATTCTAGGTGTACCAGCTTGGGTTAAATTTCCAATTCTAGCATTATTTAAATATCTATTTACTTTTAAACCATTATCTTCATTTTTTTGAGACATTTTAGTTCCATGTAAACCAGTAGTATTAACTTTCTCTTCTCCAATTATACCATCCGTTTGGTATTTAATTCCAGGATTTGGTTTAGGTAATTCTCCAAAAGCTCTTTCTTCAAAAAGATTAAAAACTCTTGGTAAAGCAGTATCTTCGAATAAAGAATTACTTGGTGTACTTTTATCTGCTCCTAATTTATCGATAATTGAATTAATATTATGTTCATCATTTCTTTTTAAATTAGTAAATACTGTTTTAGAACCTTGAAGAACGTTTTTTTCAGCGCTTTGGACATCACTTCGCATATGAGCTAAAGGACCCGAAACTTCACTTTGAACACTATTTACCGACGTTTTATCAAATGCGGTTCCTTTATCTTTATTCGCAATATTATTTTCAGATAAACGTTTAGTAATATCTTTAAACATTGTTGGAGAAGATAAAGGATTACCGTAAGATTTCTCCAACATATTTGACATATTTAATCCTTATAAACTTAATAATCTGTTAGCTATAACTTCTGATTCTGTAAGGCCTTCACCAAGTTCTGGAATCATACCTTCAGCTGGCATAACCTGATCGATATCCTCTTCCTGAGATTCCGGAGGTACTCCTAAGCCATCTTCCGTAGTTTCTGGTTCTGGTGTATCTACTGGATCTAATTCACCAGTTACTGGATTATAAATAAATTCATTTCCTTGTTCATCGGTAAGTACTTTATCTGTATCAGGAGTTTCCTCTCCCATTTCGTTAACTGCTTCTAATAGAATTTCAGTAGCTAGTTTATTTAAGAATTTAGCTTCTTCTAATGTAACAGACCCATTTTTTTGCAAATTAAAATTGATTAATCTAGTTGTCATATAATCAATTGATTCTTCTAAAATTTTCATATTATTCACCTTGTCTTTTTGGACCCATTAATGATTTACCAAACGAATTTCTTAATTCTTTTACCGCAGTATTATCAGGATGAACTTTTTTATCAGCCACTGCTTTATCAAGTTCGTCATTATTTTTTATATCAAGTCCCCTAGTATAAGTTCTATCTTTTTCTAATTGGCTTGGAGTATGTTCCGTACCTTCTGGTTTATTATCCACATTATTATGATACATTTCTTTAGCCTTATCGATACCTGTATGAACAGCTTCTTTTACTTGATCAGAATGATCCATTCCATAAGCCGCTGCAGCACCAAGTCCAACACCTGCTGCAATTTTACCACCATGATTTTTTAAAGTATCCAATAAACCTTCTTCTACTAAAATCTTTTTAATAAGATTTAAATTTTCAGTAAGATATTTCTTAGTTTTTAAAGATTCTAATTCTGTAGTCCCTTCTTCAAGTACTTGAATTAAATAATCATCTCTTTTATTTTCTAAAATCATTTCTAATGACATATTAATTTCCTTATTTTTTAATTAAGTTTTTGTTATGTTTGTTTTAGAAGTGTTTTAAACGACAGGAAATTAATCCTCCCATCGGGGAAGATTAATTAA
>Ga0256843_1000075_pt1 | contig 81568 bp, 75 predicted proteins | sample AlvinellametaG_FD_191572 | JGI IMG/M metagenome (GOLD analysis project Ga0256843, IMG submission 191572) | Pompeii worm associated microbial communities from hydrothermal vent at the East Pacific Rise, Pacific Ocean - Alvinella | ecosystem: Host-associated > Annelida > Integument > Unclassified ... | reverse complement strand
ACCCCTGCACTAGCCAACATTCTTATGGATGCTTGGGTAATAGATGTTCCTGTTCCAAGAAGCAGACAAGTGGTATTTGCTATGGGGATATTAAAATATTGATACTCTTTTTTAGCTTTGGTTAAATAAACTACTCGCCCATCTTTTTGCATTACACGACACTTTTCTAAATAATAGATATTGGCTCGTTTAGAGTGAAGAATCGCTTTTAAATCTGTTAGTTGTTCCATTTTTTTCCCTTTAGAAAATCATAAGATTGATTGTACTCTCTTTCCAAAAAAAATTCTAAGAAGATGTCAAATTGTTATATATTAAGGGTTTTATGCTACAACTCTAAAAACTATTAATATAAGGATTTAACCATTTTAGTACATATCTGCTGTGCTGTAGACAGCCACTATTTTCTACAAAAATTACAACTTGAATATCCTAATGAGAAACTTATAGGTTTCTTTTATGACCCTAATATACACCCATATAGTGAGTATCAGCTTCGTCTGCTTGATGTTCAACGCTCTTGTAAGATGTTGGGTATTGAATTGATTGAAGGGGAGTATGATACGCAAAATTGGTTGAATGCTGTTCGAGGTTTTGAAAAAGAGCCTGAAAAAGGAGCAAGATGTGCTATCTGTTTTGATAGACGCTTTGAAGTGACAGCACAAAAGAGTTCAGAGTTGGGAGAAAAATATTTTACATCAACACTATTAACCAGTCCAAAGAAGTCTCTTAAACAACTTAAAAAGGCTGGTGATGAACTGGGACGTAAATTTAATGTAACCTTTATTGCTCCTGATTATCGTAAAGCTTCAGGTACACAAGAGCAGAATATATTGGCAAAAAAAGATGCCCTTTATCGTCAAGATTATTGTGGTTGTCTCTTTGGGTTAACCATGCAACGTGAACAGCAACAAAAATTGGCAGATGAGCTATTCTCTTCTATTTCAGGACAGATTCAACCTGAATCTATTGAAGCCAGAATAGAACTCTATAAAAAACGTATGGAGTATGAAGAGAAAGGTGTGGAGTATCTTATTGTAAAAGAGCGTTTTTTAAATTGGAGATTGTTACACGGAGCCTTAAAGATTAAAAAAGAGGCAGTTCCTGCACACTTTTTACCCTACTCTACAATCAAAAATGAATATACCCGAGGAAAAGTCGATATTCATTTAGGTGATTTACACTATATGAACCGTGATGAAGTTAAATTTATTACCCTTGAATGTTATAATAGATTAAGTAAAAAAGTCTATAAAAGTATAGAAGAGTTAATTTTTAATCCTCCCTTATTTGAAGAGGAAATGCAGATTCGAAATAGGCTTATATCGAACCCTTTTGACCTCTCTATGATTGTTGTTGTCTCTAATATTCCAACTCAAAAAGTTGAAATATTTTATAAAAGCCATATATATCAAGATGTCAAAGAAGTTTTATTGAAAAAATCATAACATTTTAGTTATATTTAGATAAAATAGTTAAAAAATTTCTCAAAAGGCTTGAAGTATGCTATATGATGTAGTTGAAATTCAAAAAATACTACCACACAGGTACCCATTTTTACTACTTGACCGTGTCACCAAACTTGAAAAGGGAGTAAGTATAGAGGGATATAAAAATGTATCTATCTCTGAACCTGTATTTCAAGGACATTTCCCAGACCATCCAATCTATCCAGGTGTAATGATTATTGAAGGGATGGCACAAGCAGGTGGTGTACTTGCATTTAAAAGTTCTAGCGAAGAGGAACAGGCAGCAGCAGAAGATAAAGTGGTTTACTTTATGAGTATTGATAAGGCAAAATTTCGTTCACCTGTAACTCCTGGTGACCAACTTGTCTACAGATTGACCGTTATTAAACAGCGTGGTGCTATTTGGCAACTTGATGCAAAAGCTTATGTTGATGATAAATTGGTTGCACAAGCTGAACTTAAAGCGATGATTGTAGACAAATAAATATTAAAGTGATAAAAGAGGTTTTTAGTGTCCAACATACATCCAACAGCAATTATTGAAGAGGGTGCAATCATTGGTAACAGTGTCACCATCGGTCCATTCGTAACCATCTCTTCTCAAAGTACTATTGGTGATGGAACTGTTATTGATGCGCATGCAAACATAGCAGGTAACACCACCATTGGTAAAAACAACCACATATTCTCTCATGCCGTTGTTGGCTCTATTCCCCAAGATTTAAAGTTTAATGGTGAAGAGGTTCAACTGATTATTGGAGATAATAATAGAATTCGAGAGTTTACCTTAATCAACCCAGGAACCAAAGGTGGTGGGAGTGTCACAAAAATTGGAAACAACAATCTACTTATGGGTTATGTTCATCTGGGTCATGATGTTATTTTGGGCAACAACTGTATCTTGGCAAATGGTGCAACTTTAGCAGGGCATGTTGAACTGGGTAATAATGTTGTCATTGGTGGCTTAACACCAATTCATCAATTTGTTCATATTGGTGACTTTGCGATGATTGGTGGGGCATCAGCACTCAGCCAAGATATTCCACCCTACTGTCTGGCAGAAGGCAACCGAGCCACACTAAGAGGACTTAACCTCACAGGGCTTAGAAGACATTTAGATAGAGATGAAATCAACAATTTAAAAGTAGCCTACCGAGAACTGTTTGAGAGTGGTCAAGCTCTACAAGAGACAGCTGAAACACTATTAAAAGAGAGTGAATCAGAAATTATAAAAAATTTAGTAACGTTTATCACAGAATCGAAACGTGGTATTCCGTATATAAGGAAAAATATTAATGGCTAGAAAAACATGTAGTTTTTGTAATACTACAGAGAAAGATACAAATCCATTTATAGCAGGAAACAGTGTCTATATCTGTTCAAACTGCGTCACATCAGCATATAAAATTCTATTTGGTGAAGAAGAGGAGAGTGTAGAATCAAACCCTGCACCAGAAACACTCCTTATTCCAAAAGAGATTCATAAGATGTTAAACGATTATGTTATTGGTCAAGACCAAGCAAAAAAGACACTCTCAGTAGCTGTCTATAATCACTATAAGAGAATATTTAAACATCTTCATGACAACGACACCTCTATTGAAAAATCAAATATCTTACTTATTGGACCAACAGGTTCAGGTAAAACTCTATTGGCACAGACCATTGCACGATTTTTAGATGTTCCTATTGCCATCTCTGATGCAACCAACTTAACTGAAGCTGGATATGTGGGTGAAGATGTTGAAAATATCTTAACCAAACTACTTCAAGCAGCAGATGGTGACATCACAAAAGCAGAGCGAGGAATCATCTTTATTGATGAAATGGATAAGATTGCACGTATGGGTGAAAATCGTTCTATTACACGAGATGTATCTGGAGAAGGTGTACAACAGGCTCTTCTTAAAATTATTGAAGGTTCTGTAGTAAATATTCCACCAAAAGGTGGACGTAAACATCCAAATCAAGATTTTTTACAGATTGATACCTCAAATATTCTCTTTATTTGTGGTGGAGCTTTTGATGGTGTCGAAGAGATTATTCAGCGACGGCTTGGTGCAAACCAGCTCGGATTTGGACAGACCAAGCGAAGCTCTAAAGAGAATGAAAATGTAATGCACTTGATTGAATCAGATGACTTGGTACACTTTGGAATTATTCCAGAACTTATTGGACGACTTCATGTTACGGCAACCCTAGAACCCATCACCATTGAAGATATGATTAGAATTTTAGTTGAACCTAAAAACTCTGTAATCAAGCAGTACCAAAAGCTCTTTGAAATTGATAATGCTGTTTTAACATTCGAAGATAGTGCCTTAGAGGCCATTGCACAAAAAGCGATTAAACGAAAAACAGGAGCAAGGGGATTACGCTCGATTATGGAAGAGGTTTTATTAGACATTATGTATGAACTTCCTGAACTCGAAGGGTATGAGATTATTATTACAGAAGATGTAGTCGAAAATGGTATGAAACCACTCTATATAAAAAATTCAAAAACAGCATAAGGGGTATAAACAATGTTTAAAAAACTTTTAGGAATATTTTCAAACGATTTAGCAATAGATTTAGGAACAGCCAACACACTGGTACTGGTAAAAGGAAGAGGTATCTGTATTAATGAACCTTCCGTTGTTGCGATTCAGTATGATAAACATGGACGAGAACATATCTTAGCCGTAGGTCAAGAGGCAAAAGATATGGTTGGTAAAACCCCTGGAAACATTAAGGCAATTCGTCCAATGAGAGATGGTGTTATTGCCGATTTCAATACGACAGAGATGATGATTCGCTATTTTATTGAGAAAGTTCACAATAGAAAAGGTCTCTTCTCACCAAGAATTATTATCTGTGTTCCATTTGGATTAACTCAAGTAGAACGAAAAGCCGTAAAAGAGTCGGCAATGAGTGCAGGAGCGAGAGAAGTTTATCTAATTGAAGAGCCTATGGCAGCAGCAATTGGTTCGGGAATTCCTGTAAAAGAGCCAAATGGTAACTTGGTTGTAGATATAGGTGGTGGTACAACTGAAATTGGTGTTATCTCTTTGGGTGGTCTGGTACTCTCTAAATCTATCCGAACAGCTGGAGATAAGATTGATAAATATATTATTGATTATATGAAAAAAAACTTCAATCTACTTATTGGAGACAGAGTATCAGAAGAGATGAAAATCGCCATTGGTACAGCCATTCAGCTTGATGAAGAGCTAAACATGACCGTTAAAGGTAGAGACCAAGTTACAGGGCTTTTAACCTCTGTTGAGATTACATCCGAACATATGAGAGAGGCGATTAAAGAGCCACTTAAAGAGATTGGAGAGGCGCTTAAACTTGTTCTAGAGCAGACCCCTCCTGATTTGGCTGGAGATATTGTAGAGAATGGTATTGTCCTTACAGGAGGTGGTGCTTTAATTCGTGGTTTAGATAAATATCTCTCTAATATTATTAAACTCCCTGTCTATGTTGCTGAAGACCCTCTTTTAGCTGTGGCAAAAGGAACAGGAAAAGCTCTTGAAGAGATAGATTTACTACAACAGACTGTCTATGAAGAATAATCATAATAGTAATAGTAAAGTTTTTTTTCTCTCTCTTATTATTATTACCATAATATTCCTCTTGAGAAAAGAGGACTCTTTTCAAGATAAGTTTGCAAAACTTACCTTACCCATAAAAGAGAGTTATTTAAATTTAACGAACAATATTCAAACCTCCATTGACCAATATTTAAACCAAGCAGAGGCTGTAGAAAAACTGAAAAATGAGAATCTTCTATTACGAAAATATCTCTATCAGCAGAAGATAAAAATTGTCAAACTTGAAGCACTCCACACCTATGATGAAGAGAAATTTAATCATCATAAGAACATCTTACGGGTACAGACCATCTCCTATAAAAAACTTAATGATTTTTCACAAATCTATTTAACCAATGGTGATGAGCTTAAAAAAGATAAGATTTTTGGTTTAATCCAAAAAAATGTTGCAGCAGGAATTGCTATTAAAACAGATGAACCTCTAAAGGGTATTCTTCTTTCCAATGAAGAGTGTCAATTCTCAACCTTTATTGGTGAAAAAAAACGACCTGGAATTGCCAAAGGTATTGATGCACAACATATGGAGATTAATTTTATTCCAAAATGGTCTCAGATTAATATTGGAGATAAAGTTGTAACATCAGGACTTGACAATATATTTCTTCCCAATATTCCCGTAGGAATTGTAACCAAAGTAATCACCAAAAGTACCTATAAAACAGCCATTATAAAAATTCATGCCGATGTACTCCATCCCAACTTTTTTTACTTGGTAAAAGAGGTCATCCACACACCCAAAGATATAAATATATCCAGCACAAGCCCAGATAAAAACGGTACAGATTTGAAATAGAGGAGTCAATATGCCAACCAACCACTCATCCAACACACCTTGCTTTATTAACTATCTAATTATAGCCCTCTTCCCAACCCTATTTTTTGTAGGTATTATTTTAGGATACCTTAACCTCATCTCACTAAAAGTAAACATGCACTCTTTGGTTATTATAGGTTTTATCTATATTACCTATCTGCTTTTTATTAAACATAATGCTAACTTTGCTATCTGTAAAATGCGTAAAGAGTACATCAACTTACAAAAAGATTTACAAAAGAGTATCAAAGAGAACTCATTAACCATCTTTAATGAAACCAAGTCAACCATTAATATCTCTGAATTTATTGCTGAATACTATAAAACATTTAGAAATGACAACTTCGCCTCAGTTGCACCATCATTTTTTCCAATGTTAGGTATATTGGGAACATTCACAGCCATTGCTCTCTCGATGCCTGATTTCTCATCAACCAATACAGAGGCTCTAGACCATGATATTTCACTGCTTCTTTCAGGAGTAGGAACAGCATTTTATGCCTCCATTTATGGTATTTTTCTCTCTATTATATGGACTTTTTTTGAAAAAAGGGGTCTATCAAAAGTAGATGAAGATTCACATCAACTCCACTTAGTCTACAACACCTATATCTGGTCAAAGAGTGAACTAAGCCGTCATGAACATATGCAAGATGAGATACGTGACCAAAATATGATTAAAGCACTCCAAGAGACCTTTAACTTAGACTTTATTCAAAAGCTAAATGAGAAACATCTAGAGAACTTTCAAACCATTATTAATGAAACCAATAGAAATTTCTCAAGTATCACCAACCATATGCAGATGGTTTCAAGTGACTTAAAAGATACCATCTCTAAAATTCATCACTCACAATCAGCAATGAATGCTACAGCACAGATAGAACGAAATATTCGTGATTTTACAAAAGTAACCCAAGAGTTATCAAATAATATTACAAGATTTGACAGCTCACTAGAACATGCACTCACTCTAAGCTTTAAAAAGATTGATGGTGAGCTGGGAGATATTATTGTAAAATTAGCAAACTTTGCTAACAGTACCAGCCAACAGAATGCCATTTTACAAGATACCATAACCAAATATCACCAACAGATTTCCAACACCATAGTGAACAGATAATGTTTAAAGAAAAAAATAGTAACAGCAATGAAAATAGCAACTTTTGGATATCCTATGCCGACCTCATGGCTGGACTCCTCTTTATTTTTATCTTACTTATTGGCTCAATTATGGTGAAGTCTACTACCCTTCGAAATATTCTTCATGATAAAGAGACGATGCTTGACAAACAAAAAGAGGCTCTTAATGAGCAAGAGAGTGTACTTGATGAGCAATCTGATAATCTGATTGACCTCTCTCAAAATATCGCCATTAAAAGTGATGAGATTACAAAACTAAGAAACCTTCTGGCTAAAAGAGAAGCTTCTTTAGAACAGAGTAATAAAGATTTAATACTCTCAAAAGAGTCCTTAAAGCTTAAAAGCAATGAGATAGAGAAGTTAAATCAACTTCTTCTGGCTCAAAATAGTAAAATTGACAACTACTCCAATCATATTGTTATTCTTCAAAATATGACCCAAGAGCAAAATAGAACCATCCATACCAATCAGAACAAAATAGAAGAGTATAAAGGTAAGGTCATTCTTCTCTCCAATCAACTCAATGAACAGAATGAATCATTAAGACTCAACGAAGAGAAGCTTCTAACCATGGTAAAAGCTCTCGATAACAAACAGACAAAATATGATGACCTTTTAGTAAAACTCCAAGCTCAAAAAGCAAAAATAAAATCACTTACAGGAATCAAACTTAAAGTCATTGCAGAGTTAAAAGCCTCACTTGGAGATAAAATCAATATTGATAAAAATAGTGGTTCTCTTCGACTTGCATCCAATATACTCTTTGATAAAGGCTCTGCAAAACTCAAAGAGGGAGCAAAAAGTGAACTCAAAGCCAACTTTATAGAGTATGTCAATACCCTTATCTCTAATCCCAATATAAAAGAGCATCTTGATACCATTATTATTGAAGGACATACCGATTCAGATGGCTCCTATCTCTATAATCTGGACTTATCTCAAAAACGTGCTTTTGCAGTCATGCACTATCTTTTAACCCTTGATTATATTAAAGAACATAATATCAAAGAGAAGCTTGTCGCAAGTGGTCGCTCCTATCTGGATACCATAAAAGTGAATGGAAAAGAGGATAAAGATGCTTCACGAAGAATTGAAGTGAAGTTTAGACTCAAAAATGAAGATGCGATGTATGAGATAGAGAGAATTTTAGATGCAAATTAAATTTGAACCTACTGAACTTAGAAAAGCAAAAAAGTATGTTGAGAAGCTAACAACCAAAGAGGAGGAGCTAAAAGCTAGAACAAAAAAACGTCCCTCCTCGTTTATAAAAGATTTATTTAAGTTTCTCTTTAAGTAGTTCTAAAAAAGTATCAAAGTTCTCTAGCCGATAAGTGCCTTCTCTTTGGACTTTACCCCACATCGGTTCAGGAAAATAGCTGTCCTCTTGGAAACGTGCCATAATATGCCAATGAAGATGAGGCATATAGTTTCCAAAAGAGGCAATATTTATCTTTTTGGGTTTAAAAAAAGCTAACATCTCTTTCTCTATAATATCCAACACCCTCCATATCTCTTGCTTCTCCTCTAATGAGGCTTGGGAAAACTCTTTGTATGCTTTGTGAGTAAATATTTTTAACCATGGAATCTCACTTGATTCAACCTCTATCTTTATTAATCTATTTTCATATATCAATTTTTGCCTTTTAACCACTTATATTTAATCTTATTTAATAATATAATAATTCTGCTTAATTTGTTAAAAAGCAATATTGATTCATATCAATCTTTTTAGATTTTCTTTATGATAATCTTAACTCTAAGTTATAAAAATATACATTTTTAAATAAAACTTTCGATAAAATATATAGTTTTATTTTTTAATGTATATTTAAATATAACGAACTGATAAAATCTAGGAGGAAAGAGTATGGCTTTGAATAGAAGAGATTTTCTAAAGAGTGCAGCAGCTGCATCAGCCGCATCTGCAGTGGGAATTGCTGTTCCATCAAATCTTGAAGCTTCATCAAATGAAGCTCAAAAAGATTGGAGATGGGATAAAGCAGCATGTAGATTCTGTGGTACAGGTTGTGGTATTATGTTGGCAACAAAAGGTGGAAAAATTGTTGCAGTAAAAGGAGACCCAGCAGCGCCTGTAAACAGAGGTCTTAACTGTATTAAAGGTTATTTTAATGCTAAAATCATGTATGGAGCAGACCGATTAAAGCAACCTCTATTAAGAATGAATGATAAAGGTGAGTTTGATAAAAAAGGAAACTTTAAACCTGTATCGTGGCAACGTGCCTTTGATGAGATGGAAAAACATGCCAAAAAAGCACTTAAAGAGAGTGGTCCTGAAGGTGTGGCTGTATTTGCATCTGGTCAATATACGATTATGGAGGGTTATGCAGCTCAAAAAATGATGAAAGCTGGTTTCCGTTCTAATGCCATTGACCCAAATGCTCGTCACTGTATGGCATCAGCTGTTGTTGGTTTCTACCAAACTTTTGGTGTGGATGAACCAAGTGGATGTTATGATGATATTGAGTTGACCGATACCATTATCTCTTGGGGTTCAAATATGGCAGAGATGCACCCTATTTTGTGGTCACGTGTAACAGATAGAAAATTATCTGACCCAGAAAGAGTAAAAGTTATCTCTATTCAAACCTATACACATAGAACTTCTGATATTGCTGATACAGAGATTCTATTCTCGCCAAATACCGACCTTGCCCTTTGGAACTATGTTGCTCGTGAAATTGTTATGAGAGATAAAAAAGGTGGTGGTACAGAGGATATTATTGATTGGGATTTCGTTAATAAAAATATGATTTTTGCAGCTGGTCCAGTTAATATCGGTTATGGAATGAGACGTGCTTCAGATAAATCTATTAAAGATGGTAAATACTCTAAATTAGAGATGGAAACCATTAATAAAGAGATGGAGAAAAAAGTATCGGCAAAAGAGGCTCCTGCACTTGCACCATTTGGGTATAAAGAGGGTGATACCATGAAGCATACTGCTGGCACACTAAAACACTGGCATATCTCTTTTGAAGATTATAAAAAATCTTTGGAGCCATATACACTTGAATATACAGCAAAAATTGTAAAAGGTGACCCAGATGAAGATATTGAAGTATTCAAAAAGAAACTTCAACAACTCGCAGACCTCTATATTGAAAAAGGTAGAAAAGTAGTATCATTCTGGACAATGGGTATGAACCAACATACACGTGGTACTTGGGTAAACACTCTAAGCTATAATGTTCACTTTATGCTCAATAAACAAGCTGTTCCAGGTTCAGGTGCGTTCTCATTAACAGGTCAACCTTCGGCATGTGGTACAGCGAGAGAAGTTGGTACATTTACACACAGATTACCAGCTGATATGATGGTTAAAAACCCTAAGCATAGAGCAATAGCCGAGAAAAAATGGATGATTCCACAAGGAACACTTAATGGTGTTGGTAAACAGCACATTATGAAAATCCACAGAGATATTGAAGATGGACTGGTCAAGTTTGCATGGGTAAACGTTTGTAACCCTTACCAAGATTCAGCATCAGCTACTCACTGGATTAAAGCAGCAAGAGAGATGGATAACTTCATTGTTACATCAGACGGTTATCCTGGTATCTCTGCAAAAGTTTCTGACCTTGTTCTTCCATCAGCAATGATTTACGAAAAGTGGGGAGCTTATGGAAATGCTGAAAGACGTACACAACACTGGAGACAACAAGTACTTCCTGTAGGTGATGCAATGAGTGACACATGGCAGTGGGTTGAGTTCAGTAAACGATTTACAGTTAAAGACCTTTGGGGTGAATGGAAACCAAGTGGACCAAGAAAGAAAGCGCTTCCATCAGTAATTGCTGAAGCTAAAAAGATGGGCTATACAGAAGATACCACTATGTTTGATATTCTCTTTAACAATAAAATTGCAAAAGCTTATAAACTTGACCAAAATGACCCTATTCAAAAAGGTTATGACAACTCTGAAGGGTATGGAGATAGCAGAAATGTAGTTGGTTCAGATGGTAAAGTATTTAAAGGATATGGATTCTTTATTCAAAAATACCTCTTTGAAGAGTATGCAGGATTTACAAGAGGACATGGTCATGACCTTGCTCCATTTGATATGTATCATAAAGTTAGAGGACTTAAATGGCCAGTTGTTGATGGTAAAGAGACACAGTGGAGATTTAATGTTAAGTATGACCCATATGCAGCAAAAGCAGTTAAAGCAGAGGGTACAGATAATACTCATGCATTCTATGGTAAATTGGCTAAAAACTTACTACAAGGTAACTTAACGGGTCCAGATAAGAAACTTGGTAAAAAAGCTCTTCCAAATAAAGCGAAAATCTTTGCACGACCATATATGGATCCACCAGAGATGCCAGATGAAGCATATGATACTTGGTTATGTACAGGTCGTGTTCTTGAGCATTGGCACTCTGGTACAATGACCATGAGAGTTCCAGAACTTTTCCGTGCTGTTCCTGAAGCGTTATGTTATATGCACCCTAAAGATGCAAAAGCAAAAGGTCTTAAACAGGGTGGACTCTGTTGGGTTGAGTCAAGAAGAGGTAAAGTTAAAGCAAGAGTTGAAACCAGAGGTCGTAACAGACCAGCTCGTGGACTTGTATTTGTACCTTGGTTTGATGAGAAAGTGTTTATTAACAAAGTTTGTCTTGATGCTACTTGTCCGATGTCTAAACAGACAGACTACAAGAAGTGTGCAGTTAAAATTTACAAGGCGTAACCTATGGCAAACTCTAACAACAATAGACGGAAGTTTATGGCAACGACTCTTCAAAGCGTAGGTCTTACAGCTCTTGGTGGATTGTTGTGGAGTGGATATGCCGATGAGGCAAAAGCCTCACCATTAATACTACGCCCCCCTGGAGCAATTAAAGAGGATGACTTTTTAACAGCTTGTATCAAGTGTGGGTTGTGTGCTGAAGCGTGTCGAAATAGAGAGACCAATATTGACAGAAATACAGGGCTTCCAAAAGAGGGAACACTAAAGATGGCAAAAGGAGGTGACCATAAACTCATTGGAACACCTTACTTTATACCAACCGATGTTCCTTGTTATATGTGTGAAGATATTCCTTGTGTACCTGTATGTCCATCTGGAGCATTAGATATAGCCTCTGTCTCTAATGATAAAGGAGAGCTTGATATAAATAGAGCTTCTATGGGCTTGGCTGTTGTGCATAAAGAGTCATGTATCGCTTATTGGGGAATTCAGTGTGATGCTTGTTATCGTGCTTGTCCTCTTTTAGGAGATGCCATTACTATTGAGATGCAACGTAATGACCGAACAGGAAAACACACCTTTATGTTGCCCATTGTCCATGACAATGTCTGTACGGGCTGTGGATTGTGTGAACAGGCATGTGTAACAGAGAAACCTGCTATCTTTGTGCTTCCCAATGATGTAGCAAAAGGTAGAGCAGGAGACCACTATGTTAAAGGTTGGGATAAAAAAGACCAAGAGCGTGTTAAAAATGCTCAAGCGATAGAGACAACAACTGAACGTAGCAGTCAGAGTTCAACCGACTATCTTAACTCAGGAGACTTATACTAATGAAAAAGATTAAATATCTACTCCTAAGACGGATAACACAGATTGGACTTCTCCTTCTCTATTTTGGAGCAAATGCTTATGGATGGAACATATTGGCTGGAACATTTGGCTCTTCTCTACTCTTTGGAACGGTTCCCTTGGCAGACCCATATACAACACTTCAAGTCTTAGCAACAGGATTTGTTGTTGGTACAGATGTACTTTTAGGTGCATTAATTATCGCCTTCTTCTATTTTATAGTAGGAGGAAGGGCTTTCTGTTCGTGGGTCTGTCCCATCAATATGGTTACAGATTTTGCAAATTGGCTTCGACGTAAACTTAAACTGGATAAAGATGAGGTCAACTACAGGTTTCTTAAGAGAAATGCTCGATACTGGATAATGGTACTGGGACTAGTTGTCTCTGCTGTAGTTGGTATCTCTGCATTTGAAGTATTAAGTCCCATAACCATTATGCAAAGAGGCATTATTTTTGGTTTTGGTTCAGGAGTTGCAGTAGTATTGGCTGTCTTTCTTTTTGACCTTTTTGGTGTTAAAAATGGTTGGTGTGGACACCTGTGTCCTTTGGGTGCGAGTTACTCACTTTTGGGGAAAGCGAGTTTAATTAGAGTTGACCATGACCATGAAGCGTGTACAAACTGTATGGAGTGCAAGATAGTTTGTCCAGAGAATCACGTTTTACATATGGTAAACAAAGAGAGTATTCAAGTTACAGATGGAGAGTGTACCAACTGTGGTAGATGTATTGATGTCTGTGGAGATGATGCTCTCAATTTTAGTATTCGAAACTATCTAAAGAGATAGATTTTTAAAATAGGAGGAATGAAAAATGAGAAAAGTTATAAAAATAGTCGCAGTAGCTTCACTACTTGCTCCAACACTTTACGGTGCAGGAATAGCAGGATGTAAAGGGTGTCATGGTGCAGATTTTGGAAACAAAGCCTTAGGTAAATCTAAGATTGTTAAAGATATGAGCAAAGCTGAAATCATATCTGCACTTAAAGGGTATCAAGATGGCTCTTATGGTGGAAGCATGAAAGCGATGATGAAGGGGCAAGTTGGCTCTTTTAGTGATGCTGATATTGAAGCAATCGCTTCTGAAATCAAAAAATAAAAAGGAGAGAATATGACAAAAGTTATAAAAGTAATTGCTTTGGCTTCACTACTGGCTCCAACACTTTACGGTGCAGGAACAGCAGGGTGTAAAGGGTGTCATGGTGCAGATTTTGAAAAACAAGCGATGGGAAAATCCAAAGTTGTCAAAGATATGAGCAAAGCTGATATTATCTCTGCACTAAAAGGGTACAAAGATGGCTCTTATGGTGGAGCAATGAAAGGAATGATGAAAGGACAAGTTGCCTCTCTTTCTGATAGCGATATAGAAGCAATTGCTTCAGAGATTAAAGGTGAAGGGGCAACAGCTACGGCTAAAACTGAAACTGCTCCAAAAAAAGAGAAACCTGTTGTTGTCGATATTAATGAAAAAGTCAATACAGCAGACAGATTAGCAAAAGATGACCTTGGTAACAAAAAAGTGGTTACTGAGTCTGTTTTGGGTCTGAGAAAGACAGATATTTATAGTGAAAAAGATGACACCGTAGGGATGAAAACAGAGTACAGCTCTGATGCACCTGGTACTTCTCAAAGAATTGCAAGAGCTTTTCAAGATGCACCACCAATGATTCCTCACTCTGTAGAAGGACTTTTACCTATTAAAGCTGGAAATAATCAATGTCTGGGTTGTCATATGCCAGAAGTTGCCAGTAGTGTGGGAGCCATTCCTATTCCTAAGTCACACCTTACAAACTTTAGACCAACCCATAAATTTGATGGTAAAGAGTTTAAAAAATCAATTGATAACTATAAAAACGAAATTGCCATCTCTAAAGCAGGTAAAAAATTGGTTATGGCACGATTTAACTGTACCCAGTGTCACGCACCACAATCAAAAGGAGACTTGGCTGTATCCAATACATTCCAAGGTGGATTCTCTGAAAAAGATGGAAAGAGTGCATCATCTTGGTATGACCATATGACAGACGATTTAGCAACAGTAGGTGAAGGTATCTCTGTAATCACTAAAGAGGATATTGAGAATAAAAACTCTCCTGCTGGAAAAAGTCCTTGGATACATCACTAGCATGAAAAGAAGAGAGCTCTTTCGCTCTTTTGGCTCTGCATTTAGGGGAGAGACTCCTAAAGCAGAGGTCAAGAAGAGTATTATCCGACCACCCTATTATGCAGATATAGAAGATTTTGAATTGTGTATTGAGTGCCAAGATAAAAAGTGTGCTACCACCTGCGAAGAGAATATTATTATTATTCAAAAAGATGGAACACCAAAACTCGATTTGACTACACCTACAGGATGTACCTTTTGTGATGCGTGTGCAGAAGTTTGTCAAGCCAATGTATTACAAGTTAGCCAGATGCGTAATATAGATGCAACCATAGAGATAGATATACTTAAATGTTTAAGTTGGCATCGAACCATGTGCTTCTCATGTAAAGAGCCTTGTATTGATAATGCTATTGATTTTTTAGGTATGTTTAGACCTTCAATAAATGCTGAGAAGTGTACCTCTTGTGGTTTTTGTATTTACAAGTGTCCTACAGATGCAATAACCATTACAGTAAAAGAGCCGTAGGGTTGGCTTTAGCCGACCAAATTATTTAATATTATGGTCGGCTAAAGCCAACCCTACAAAGGAAAAGAATGCGTTTTTTAATCATTTTCACACTATTTTTTATACAACTTAATGCCAAAACATTACAACCCACATTTATCTATTCAGGAAGTGGTGCAGTAACCGATTTGGTCTACCAAGAAGGGAAACTCTACTCTGCCACAGCAGATGGTGCTGTTGATATATATGATACCAAAGAGCAGAAGCTTACTCAAACAATTTATGTTCCAAAAATAAAAGATTTTTTAGGTGATGAGGTAGCATCTAAAGTCTATTCGGTTGATGTTATTGATAATAAAATCATGATAACCTCACAAGGCAAAATGGGTTATCGAAGAGTACACATATATGCAGATAAGAACTTGACCCAAATTATATCTATAGATAAATCATACACAATTGCAAAATCTAAATTTATTGATAGCAATCATCTTCTTATTGCCCTACTCAGTAACGAACTCATTCTTTTTGATATAAAAGCAGACAAGGCACTCTATCGAGAGCAGATTTCAGCCTCTAAATTTTCAAATTTTTCCCTTAATGAGAAAAAAGATGAAGTTGTAATTGCTGATGAGAGTGGAGAGTTAAAACTGGTATCGGTAAAAGATGGAAAAATTATCAAAGAGCTAAAAGGTCAAAATGTTGATAATATTTTCCAAGTAGATTACAAGAATGGTCTAATTATTACAGCAGGTCAAGACCGAAGAGCTTCTATCTATTCAAAAGATGGAAAAGTAGCCTACTATAAAAATGCCTCTTTTCTTATTTACAGTGCTGGTCTTAGCCCAAGTGCAAAAATAGGTGCTTATGCTTCTGATGAAAACAACAATATTACCCTATTTGACACCTCTACTAAGTCCAATCTCTATACCTTAGGAGACCACAAAGCAACCATTAGTAGTATTCTCTTTATCAATGAGAAGCAACTCTTTACAGCCAGTGACCATAAAGATATTAACTACTGGGAACTCCCCTAAAAATGCTATAATCTTAAATAAAATTCAAAATTCAAAGGAAAAAAATGAACATATCGAGTATCGTAGTCCAGACCCTACCTGAAAATGTGGAAAAAGTGATTCAAATAATAAAAGATAATCCTGATATATGTGAATATCATCTACATGACCCTAAAGGTAAAATTATCGTAACCGTTGAGGGGAAAGATGTTGAAGAAGAGGTCAATAAACTGGTTGATATTCAATGCTTTGATTATGTCATCGCTGCAGATATGATGATGACCTACCAAGAAGACCAACTTGATGCAGAGATTAAAAAGTTAGAAGCCGATGATGCTGTTCCTGCCATGCTAAATGATGGAAATATGGACCCAAGAAAAATTGTATATAATGGCGATTTAAAAAAGAGATTTTAAGGAGAGACAATGTCAACGATAATTGAATCTGTAATAAAAAGTAATCCTGTTGGGCGTTGGTATATTGAGCTTACCGATACCATGAAAGAGGAGACTCCTGAAAATAGAGTTATCTGTCTTGATGTCTATGAATATGCAGAAAAGATAGAGATGATAGGTGCAGAGTACAATCAAGAGATAGAGATAGCATGGTCAAGCGATGACAATGTCACACCAACACAGATAAATGAAGTACGTCAACAGATGATGGCATATGAAGCCCAAGAAGAGGCAAAAAGAGAACAAGCCCTACACCAAGAAAACAGCACCCATCTTGCCGATGGAACACCAAATTTTAATGGATAAATAATGATGAACTACCCAACTTTTTTTAATACCCTACCAACCATAACACTACAAGACCCACTCTCTGCCTTTTTAGGAACATTTGAAGAGGGAATTGTTGAATTTAACTATCTTGATATTGTAAAATCAGCAGGTCACTCATGTCCAACCGTTGCAGGAGCATACCTAACAACACTAAAAGGTTTAGAGGCACTTTATCCAGAAGAGATTCCACAAAGAGGTGGAATAAGTGTTGAGGTAAAAGATGATGTTAATAATGGAGTAACAGGTGTAATTACAAATGTTATTACCCAAATCACAGGAGCCACAGAGATTACAGGATTCAAAGGAATCAACGGTAATTTTTCAAGAAACAATCTTATGAAGTTTAATGCAAAGATTACATCTCCTATTAAATTTACAAGATTAGATACAAATCAATCTGTAGAGGTCAATTATGACCCAAGCTCTATAAAAAGTGATCCTAAACAGCAAGAGTTAATGGGAAAGATTATGCAAGGTAACGCCAATCAAGAAGAGAAAAAAGAGTTTGGAATCCTTTGGCAACAAAGAGTTCAGAAAATTTTTGAAGCCAAAGATAGTGTTATTACAATAAATTAATTACGAAGAGCAACTCAATTTCTGATTCTTAAAAATATCAGGTGTTGCTTCTGCCCATCGCTCAAATTCACTATGTTCATCATAAGGGTTTTGAGCAATATTAAATAGATTTTCTATCAATGTGAAATTTCCCTTTTCAGCCTCTTCTATTGCCTCTTGAAGCATATAATTTTTTAATACATATTTTGGATTTGATAGCAACATCTCTGCCTGTCGCTCCTCTAATGAACTACTATTCTCTTCTAATCGCTTATCGTACTCATCTAACCATTCATTCATCGGATTGTGTAAAAGTCCTAACTTTAAAAGTGCCTCTCTCTCTCCATTATAATGACTTAATGTTCGAAAAAAGAGTGTATAGTCCACATGAAGAGACTGCAACATGCCAAACATCTGCTTCATTAGCTCAAAATCTTTATCTGAAACCTTGTCCAATCCCAATTTCTTGCCCATAAGATATAAAAAGTGTCTGCTATAGATACGTCCATAATGTTCTATAATCTTCTCTAAACGCTCCTTTCTTACCAATGGTTCTAGTGCCAATGCCAATGCTCGTAAATTCCACTCTCCTATTCTTGGTTGATTTCCAAAACTGTAACGTCCATACTGGTCGGTATGGTTACAGATAAAATTGGTATCGTAATCATCTAGAAAAGCATAAGGGCCATAATCTATGGTAATACCATGAATCGACATATTGTCTGTATTCATAACCCCATGGTTAAAACCTACTGATTGCCACTCTGCCATAAGTCTGGCTGTTTTACCCATTACTTCAGTAAAAAAATGAAGATACTTATCATGTTCATTATTTAAATGAGGATAAGATTCATCAATAGCATAATCGGCTAACGCCTCCAACTCTTTAAAGTTTTTAGAGTGAGCAAAGTACTCAAATGTCCCAAAACGTATCCAAGATGGAGAGACCCGTAAGACAATGGAACCCTTCTCCCATGTTTGACGATAGACACTATGCTCTGAACCAATAATTGCTAAAGCACGACTTGTTCCAATACCCAAACCATGCATCGCTTCACTCATAAGATATTCACGAATACTTGAACGCAATACAGCCCGTCCATCTCCTGAACGAGAATAGAGTGTCTGTCCTGCACCTTTAAGCTGTAGATGATAACGTTCGTTATGAATATTGGTTACTGTTCCAATATTAATCGCTCGTCCATCACCCAATCTTGGTACAAAATGTCCAAATTGATGACCTGCATAACACATGGCAAAATTATCTGTCCCATCCAGTTTCAATGCTCCATTAATAAACTTTGTCAAATCGTCATTATTGGACAATTCAATATTTAAAAGTTCAGCCACACTTCTATTGGCATGAATCAGAAAAGGATTTTTTAAAGGCTCTGGGTCAACTCTATCGTAACACAAAGAGGGTAATTCTAAATAAGGGTTGGTTAATTTTAATTCGTTTAGTTTCATAAACCCATACTACAAAGAAAAGCTTTTATAAAACTTAAAAAATATAATAAAATTCAATGAATAATACAAATAAATATTATTTATATAAATTATAATCTAACCTTAACTATCCCCCTTTTTATGCCATTTTCCAATGAAAAACTGATGCTTTAGCTTTAATTAATAAGTTTTTTTGATAAACTATTAATGTAATTAACAAAGATAAAAGGAATCCAATGAAAAAAATTACAACCTACTCAGCCATTGCACTTAGCACCCTTCTACTTTTTACTGCTTGTAACAAAAATAACGAACACAACAATAATGAAACTCATCACACAAAACATTGGGGATATACTGGAGATGTCTCACCAAGTCACTGGGGTGAATTAAGCGAAGATTTTAAAATGTGTTCCCAAGGGAAAATGCAAACACCAATCAACGTTATACCAACAAAAGATATTGACCTTCCTGAACTAAATATTGATTATAAAACTGGTTCAAAAAGTATTATTGACAATGGACATAGTGTTCAAGTTAATATTAAAGATGGAAGTGTTTTAAAAATAGATGGTCAAAATTATAAACTTAAGCAGTTTCATTTTCATACACCAAGTGAAAACAACATTAATAGCAAATCATTCCCTTTAGAAGCACACTTTGTTCATGCTACAGATGATGGAAAACTGGCTGTTGTAGCTGTAATGTTTAAAGAAGGAGCAGAAAATCCTACATTGGCAAAAATATGGAAAAGAATGCCTAAACTAGAGAGAGGAAAAGAGGCAAAATGTGGACTCTCAAGTGAACAGGTAAATTCACTTATGCCAAAAAACAGAGATTATTATAAATTTATGGGTTCATTAACCACACCACCATGTAGTGAACATGTAAAATGGTTTGTCTATAAAACACCACTAACGGTATCAAAAGCACAAGCTTCTCAATTTACGGCACAATTTGGACATCCAAACAACAGACCTATTCAACCAACCAATAAACGAGAGATAGATGAGTAACTAATTAATCAATATTATATTCAATAGAAATGGTACTTCAGTCCTACCAAAATGGACTGAGACCAAAGCCTTAGATATAACTTCTATTAGAAGTTATATCTAGACCAAAAACGAAGATTATTTGCTGACTTCTCTGTTCCACCTGCAAATGTTTTATTCTCTGTTGTTTGACCAATATAGGCAATAAGCATATTGGTATCAAACGCTTTAAACTTATAAATCAAATCAAACTCATTATAATCATTTTTAGCAGTTGAATTGTCTGTTGTTATATTATATTGTGCAATCAATTTTCCAACAGGAAGCTTACTTGTAGCTTTTAAAACAAAACTATCTGCATCTCTGGCAATAAAATTTTGATTTCCAATCATCTGTGTATAGAGAGGTGTCTTAACACCTGTTCCGACATTCTGCATAGAGACATCTCCATCATTCACATTTGCATATGCCAAAGAGACCCCAACATCTTGAATTTTTCCAGAGACTTTTAATCCAAAAGCTGTAGTTGCATCCAGATTATTAGAAGGGTCTATCTGACCAGCTTGAAAAGCAACTTGAATGGGAGCATTATTTGATTTAACATCCAACCAAAGAGCATTACCATCCTCTAGACCTGCAATACTTCTTAATGAGTAATAACTGGCTGTAATGGGTACATTTTTAACCGATTTGTTGGCTACAGTCAACATATATGCTCCAGAGTTTAATGTTCCTGCCTCATTCCCCAAAGCCAATGAATTTGCTGATAAATCATCAAACTTACTCAAATTGGTATGACGGTTTGAACCCGAAACATAAGCACCAACAAGGGTTGTATCAATAATATCTTTATTGACAACAACAGCTGCATCAAAACTATTTTTAAATACATTCCAACTTTCAGAAAAAGCCAAAGGAGAGAGCGATTTAGGAAGCTCTTGTCTACCCAATTTAATTAGAGTATTATCAATCTCTTTACTCATATAAAATCGTGTCATTGCATGAGAGTTTAAATCATTATTATGTGCATTTTGTCGTGTTCCTGAAACAATACTCTTCTCCAAGCCTAATGTTCCTAAAAAAGTCTCTTGATACTCAAAATCAAACTTATTGCCCAAATCAGCTTTTATACTCAACTCTAAACCTGCATTAGCAGATGAACCCTCTTGAGAAAAAAAATCAGCATTAGCAGAATTGTTTGTTTGGTAATAAAACACCCCTTGTCCACCAACTTTTATATCTGCTTCTGCCATTATACCCGTCGTTACAAGAACCACTCCCATTGCTACCATACTCAATTTAACCATCTCTATATCTCCTAGTTAATAATTTAATCTAATAATTCTTATAAGTATACAGTTTTTTTTTTAAAACGATATAAGGAATAAAAGCTCATAATAAAAATTAATATTTTAACTTTTAGCACTTCTTTACTTCTGAAGCGTTACAATTAATCAATGAATTTTACTTTTGCTACACCCTATTTTTTACTACTACTGCTATTGCTCCCCTGTTTCTTTTGGTGTAAAATCCACAATAGACGCTTCTTTTTTTCAAAGATAGAGTGGATTTCAAAAGAGAATGCACTTCTCTCTTTTGAACCATGGATAAAAGTGTTACTTTTTAGCCTTATGGTTATAGCTTTGGCAAATCCAATAAAGTATACACCCTCAACCAATCTTCATAAAAAAGGTCGAGACCTCATCTTGACACTTGATGCAAGTGGTTCTATGGCACAGAGTGGATTTGATACTGAAGATAGATTTAGTACAAAATATGAAACGGTCTTAAAACTCTCAGAAGCATTTATCAAAAAACGCCATGATGACAATATGGGCGTAGTGATATTTGGAACTTTTGCCTATACTGCTTCACCACTAACTTATGACCTAGAGGCATTAAATTATCTCCTTCAACTCACAACCGTTGCCATTGCAGGAGAGTCTACTGCCATTGGTGATGCCATTATGCAATCCATTAAGAGTCTTAGTTTTGGAGAAGCAAAAGAGAAAGCGATTCTCCTCTTAACCGATGGTTATCACAATGCTGGTCGAATCTCTCCCCAAGAGGCTGTAGCCAAGGCAAAAGAGCAACATATTAAAATCTATACCATCGGTATTGGGAGAGAGAGTGATTATGATGTTGCTCTATTGAAAACCATTGCAAAAGAGACAAAAGCAGAGAGTTTTTCAGCCTCTAATCCCAGTGAGTTGGCAGAGATATACAAAAAGATAGAGGCGTTAGAACCCAGTCCCATACGGAGTGAAAACTATCTAAATCAAAAACCACTCTTTACCCTACCACTCTTTATAGCCTTTTTACTTCTATTTTTATGGTTACTCTATCAAGAAAAGGAGAGAAGATGAGCCTTTTAAATCCCTATTTTTTATGGTTACTTATTCCAATACTCCTATTTACTCTCTATCTAAAAGAGAGAAACATTAAACACCATATAGAGATACTCATACTAACACTTATGCTGTTGGCTCTCTCACGACCTGTCTTTGATAATGGTATCAAAGAGAACAATATAGAAACAAAAGAGATTATTATCGCGATTGATGTCTCTTATTCCATGAAAGCTACCGATATAAAACCCAACCGTTATGCATTTGCCAAACAGACAATAAAAGCCTTTTTAGAAGAGAATCCAAAAAGTGAAATTACACTTTTAGCATTTACTCAAAACGCCCTTTTACTCTCTCCACCAACCACAGACCATCAACTTATTAAAATAGCTCTTGAGACATTAAATCCAGACTATATATTAACCAAAGGGACATCCCTAAATAATCTCTTTAAAAAAGTAGCAGAGCTAAAGAGTGAAGATAAAAATCTTCTGCTTATCTCAGATGGAGGAGAAGAAGATAACTATCAAAAGCTTAAAAAGATTTTAGATACAAATGGAATCAAATTAACCATCTTAGCTCTAGGAACAGAGAGAGGCACAACCATTCAAACAAAAATGGGTCTGCTTAAAGATAAAGATGGCAACTTGGTTATCTCTGCACTCAATCCACTCTTACCTCGATTAACCACAAACTATATGGAGGTATCTTCCTCACCAGAAGCCACAGCTAAAAAATTAGCACCTCTCTTAGACATAGAGACTTCTCAAAAAATTACAAAACCTCAACACAACTATCAAGAGCTTTATCCCCTACCTTTAATTATTGCACTCATTCTCTTTTTTATACTCCACACAAAATATATTAAATATATGCTCTTCATGATTTCTATCTTTGGCATATCAGCAGAGGCTTCTATTTTTGATGAATATCATATTAAAAGAGCCTACAGTGCCTATCAAAATCAAAAGTATAGTGAAATAGAGAAGCATATCAATAAGATAGAGCAACCCTCCCTACAGAGTCAATTAATTCTTGCCAATACAGAGTATCGGCTACAAAATTATAAAAAAGCAATCAAAATCTATAAATCTATAAAATCAACTTCTCAAAAAATCAAACAGCAACTCTTTTATAATATCGGCAATAGCTATGCCAAATTAAAAGATTATGATAAAGCTAAAAGATACTATATCTATGCATTACAGCTCGGAGAAGATAGCCAGAGTCTATATAATCTTAAAAAGATAATTTTTAAAGAGAATAGAGAAAAGAGTAAGCTTGGTATTGCTAATCCCCAATCACAAACATCTCAAAGTAGTAAAAGTGATGAATCAGACAAAAGTTTAGATAAAGAAAAAGAGAATCAACAAAGTTCTGCATCAGGCAGTTCAACAGCGGGAAAAGAGTCCAATAAAAAGACCCAAAAAGAGAGAGAAAAAAAGAGGCTAATTCTAGACCCAACAGATAAAAAAGAGGTACACCCTCTTAGCTCAAAAGTCTATGAACTTATCAACAAAGGATATATTTATGAAACAAAACCATGGTAGAATCTATTGGATATGGCTATCACTCTATTTAATATTACCACATCTCCTCTATGGCGAAGATTTTAGCCATAAGTTTAATATTAGCAAGAGTCAGCCCTATCTAAAAGAGGCTGTTCTTTTAACTTTAGAGATAAAACAGACCAACCCTAATGTGGTACTACTCTTCTCTTTTGATTTGGAAAAAAGTAATGACTACACCTTTAGAAGGGTTGATATAAAAGAGGAAGATGGCTACCACTCTGCCTATGTAAAATATAGCTATCTTATCTACCCATTGAAAAGTGGAGTCGTTTCTTTAAAGTTTAAACTTCAAAAACGGCTCACCACCGATGAGAGTATCGCTTACAGCTACTCTGGTGACCGAGATAATATCAAAGGTTTGGTTACAACAGATAGTAATATAGAACTCTCTCCCATTAAGCTCAATGTACAACCTCTACCAGCTCAAACCGAGCTGGTAGGAGCATTTAAACTTACATCAAAGTTCAAAACCCACAAAGCCAAAGTCTACCAAGCTATCCCCTGTACAGTTACTATAAAAGGTCAAGGTTATCCTCCAATTATAAAAGATATTATTCCTCAAGGCGACTACACCTTATTTAAAGAGCAACCTCTCTTAAAATCTGTAGCTACAATCCAAGGAACACAAAATAGCATCATATACAATATGGCACTTTCTCATAATCAGAGTTTTATTTTAAAAGCACGTCATATTAAAGCCTTTAATCCTAAAACCAAAACCAGCTATACCCTAACCATTCCTCAGCAAAAGTTTGAGATTGAAAAAGTAGACCCTCAAGAGTTAATAGACCAAGAGGACAGCCCAAAACCATTAAGTAGAGACTTTTCATCGATTAGTGACTTTTTTAGCTATCTTATGGTTTTCATAGCTGGTTATTTCACAGCCCTTTTAGTAAAATCAAAATATAAAAAAGAGGCAAAAGAAGAGAATATTTTTAAAAACAGAGTCAAATCCTCTAAGAGTGCCAAAGAGCTTTTGGCACTACTAATGGCAGAAAATAATCAAAAGTTTCAAAAACAGATAGAAGCACTAGAGAGACTTATTTATACTAATGGTAATCAAACTTTTAAAGAGATACAAAATGAAATAATCCTTTCTGAATAGAAAAGTCTAAATATATATCCAAAATTAATTTTAACTGTAGCTTTAGCCTCATCACTTTTTGATAGAGCTAAAGCACCACTTCAATTGAATATAAAATTGATTAACTACTTATTTTAACTCTTCTCTTTCGTGCCAAAGTTAAAGCAAAGCCTTTTTCATAATAAGCAGACTCATTTACAAAAAGTGTATACATCGGCTTTCCTTTATAGGAAATAACCTCATCATCCAGTGTTAAAAAAAGAGCTTCTCCCTCGGTTATAAGCTCAAAATCTCTATCTTGTCTATCTTGATGTACCATCCCTATAATCTCTCCCTGCTCATCACGAGGATAATCCACCAGCTTTTCATGGTCATAAATCTCTATTTCACTTGGTAGTAGTGAGCTAGAATGACTGTTCTCTTGCTCAATAAAATCTAAAAGATGATAAACTAGAGCCTCTGTTTTAAGAAATAAATCAGCCCTTAATACCCCCTGAGGAACAGCCCCAACCTCTATGGCAAATCCATGTGGTGCAATCGAATCTACAAACGCATTCTCTATATCACCACTCCATCTATAAACTTTTAAAGAAGGTTCAATCCCACAAAGATAAGCAATGGCTCTCCAAGTAGTTTCACTCTCATTACTCACAACTATAGAGAGTCCCATATTTGCTGTAGTTGTATGTAAATCAACAATAAAATCTACTTTTGGATTTTCACTACCTTTTGTACCCAGTAGAAGATTTAACTCTTTTGCCAATGTTGCTTCATAACTATCCAGTTGATTATTGAGTAAATCATTAATTCCAAATGAACGATTTAAGTCATGGTCAATATAGCGTCGAACCTCTTTAATTGCCTGTTTGTTCATCAACTCTGTTACTGTCTCAAAACTACTTCGTTCTATTAATTTTGGATTTCTTTGCCATTTTTTAACCAGATAAACCCCTGTTAATTCGTTACCATGTGTTCCACCTGTTATTGCCACTCTACTTATCATCTAATACTCTTTATCAACTATTTTTCTACATGGCATACAGTATTTAGCAAAGATTTTTACTTCAAGTCTCTCAAGTGCTATCTCCTCTTCACACATCTCACAAATTCCATAAATATTTTTTTCAATTCTATTTAAAGCCAATTCAATCTCTTCTAACTCCTCTGTCTGTTGCTCTAAAAGCGATATATTTTCATTATTTAAAAGATGCTCTTCACTGCTCTCTGATATGGTACTTAAGTTACTTTTTATTTGTGATTCTCTTGCTTCTAAAGCTGTTTTAAAAAACGCTATTTGATTTTTATTTAACATTCCTACTTCCTAATATTTTTTAATATGTTATAGCATATATTATAACAGAAAAGAATTTAATAAAGCTCTTTAGATGTTATTGATTAATTATTTTGTTAAAAAATTAAATAAAAAAATCAGAAACTCCTAAATTATGGTCAATAGAGCAAATTTTATTCAATTTTATTCATATTTTAGAATAAAATCCATTATAATTCCTCTTGATAAATTTAACTAAGGATAGATAAACCGATGGCAAAAAGAAATAGAAATAGAAAAAGAAAAAATAGACAAAATAATCAAGAAGAAGAGATAAAAGTAGAGGTTACTCAACAGAAAAAAGAGAATAAAAAAAGTGAAAAAAAAGAGAAGCCTGTAAAAGAGGAGAAACCTAAAACACTTAAAGAAGAAACAAAAAAAGAGAGTAAAATAGAAAGCAAAGAAGAGAAAAAAAATAATAGCTTCTTAACTCAAGTTTTAACAGGAAGTTTTGTTGTACTTTTTGCACTACCAACAACTTATTATTTTGCAAAAATATCTCCAGAGCATACAGCTAAAATTGAAAATCTTACAAAACAACACAAAGTTGAAACAGATGAGTTTAAACAGAAGCTACACAATGCACTAACTAAAAAAAGAGAAGCCGAAGCAAAAGTTGCATCACTACTTAAAGAGCAAGAGACAATTAAAAATAGCCTGACGCAGAGTAAAATATTAAAAAAACAGCTCGAAGCAGAGCAAGAGAAGAGTAAAAAACTTACATTAGAAATTGATGAGAAAGAGAAAAAAATTACAGAACTCCAAACGGCACTAACCAGCCAACAAAAAGCCAAAGAAGAAGATGATAAAAAATTAATGTTTATTGTTACCAAAGGTAAAGAGCTTGAAGAGGAGTTAGCAAAAGAGAAAAAAAGCAAAGAGGAGTTAGAGAAGAAGCTTCTATTTGTTGTTACCAAAGGTAAAGAGCTTGAAGATAAATTTAAAGCACTAAAAAAGTCCATCCAAATTATTCAACAATAGAGAGTCCATGGTAGCACTTCTCTTTTCGCTATTTTATGCTAAAATATACCAAGACAAAGAGGAGTGCCAATGAACCAAAAGATAACCCAATTAAAAGCTGAATTAACCAAAGCCGTAATCGGTCAAGAGATGATGATAGAAGCCCTTATTATTGGGCTTCTCACCCAAGGACATATTTTAATTGAAGGTGTACCAGGTTTGGCAAAAACCACCACCGTTAATGCCCTCTCTAAAGCTCTAAATTTAGAGTTTAAACGTATTCAGTTTACTCCTGATTTGCTTCCATCTGATATTATTGGAGCACAAATCTATAATCCTAATGAACATAGCTTCTCAATTAAAAAAGGTCCGATTTTTACCCATCTACTCTTGGCAGATGAGATAAACAGAGCCCCTGCAAAAGTACAATCTGCTCTTCTAGAAGTGATGCAAGAGAAACAGGTAACCATTGGAGATGAAACGTTCAAAATAGAAGCACCTTTTCTAGTTATGGCAACCCAAAATCCCATTGAACAAGAGGGAATTTATCCTCTTCCCGAAGCCCAACTTGATAGATTTATGATGAAAATCATTGTTAAACATAACAGCCAAGAGGATGAACTAACCATTATGAGAAAAGGTGCCTTACGACAATTTGAAACCGTTGAAGCTATCTTGAGTAGAGAAGATTTACAAAATCTACAAAAAGAGCTTGACCATATTCATATTGATAACGCCGTTGAGCGTTATATGATAGAGCTAATTATGGCAACCCGTGAACCTGAAAAATTTAATCTGGATATTAAAGAGCATATCATGTATGGAGCCAGTCCTCGAGCATCTATAGACCTTCATCGAGCCTCAAGAGCCAAAGCCCTTCTACGAGGCAACAATTTTGTAACCCCTGCTGATATTGGCTATGTTGTACATAATGTTCTACGACATCGTATTGTACTCTCTTACGAAGCCCGAGCCAAAGGGATAACCACCGACACCATTATTTCAAAAATTGTAGAGACCCTACCAATACCCTAATGCATTACGATTTTAAAACCCTACAGATAAAAGCCCGTCAAGAGGTATATACACTTCTAGCTGGAAATAATCTCTCTAGACTGCATGGAGAAGGGTATGATTTTTCAGAACTTAGAGAGTATCAACAAGGAGATGATATACGAAAAATCAACTGGACAATATCTGCAAAACTAGGAAAACCCTATATTAAAGAACTTCATGCCAATCGTGAACTCTCAATTGTAGTGGCTACCCTTTGTGATGGAAGCCTCTATTTTGGTGAGACAAATCAAAAACAGACAATCCTAACCCAAATTGCCACCACCCTAGCCTATGCCACTCAGCAACAAGGAGAGCTGTTTAAAGGTATAAACTATAGCTCCAAGCAGACCTATAGTACACCACCAACTAAACAGCTCTATCATATAGAAACATTCTCTAAAAACCTCTTTGAAAACAATCTACTAGGAACAAAACTCAATCATCAAAAAGCTGTAGATGATTTATTTCAACGAATAGAAAAGCCCTCACTTGTTTTTATTATTTCAGACTTTTTAAATGAGATAGATTTATCTCTTTTGGCTCAAAAACATGAAGTTGTTGCCATTATTGTCCGAGATAGAGCCGAAGAGTACCCCAAAAAACTTGGAGAAGTGACCCTCGATAGCCCAACCCATAACCTGCAACTCAACACCTTTTTTGGAAAAAGAACTGTTCAAAAATATAGAGAACAACTCATAAAACATGACACAAAATTAATTCAACATTTTGGAAGATTCAAGATTCGACATATTAAAATTTTTACCGATGAAGAGGTTATAAAAAGATTAATTCAGATTTAATTCTTAATAAGCCTCTTTAGTCCAGCCAATCCACCCAATGTAATCCCTACTCCCAACTTCTCATCTATATCATAATCTCTAGGATTAATGCGTACAACAAAGCTACTCATCTCTTGAGCAATATATTCACTCTCCTCACGAATAGTAGGAATGTGTGTTCCTGCACCTATCTCAATAACGACCAATTTGTAATGATTAAAATAGACCGATGCTAAAAAGTCATCATATTCTCTATTTTGTGCTTCACTTCGTGACCCATCCCATCCCCAATCACCAAACATTAAAATATTGGGTCGTGCTACTGCCCCACAGTTAATACATTTAGGAATATTCATCGCTTCAAACTTCTCCATATCTACAGTGACTTCTTCATCTTTAGCAGAATAGATAGATTGAGAACATTTAGTAGTACATTGAAGATAGTGTATAGAGCCATGACACTCATAAATTTTCTCTTCTGGAAATCCTGCTTTTTGGAACTGTCCATCCACATTAGAGGTAAAGATAAAATAATCTTTTTTAGATGCAACCAGCTCTTTTAAAATATTAAACCCCTCATGAGGAACAGTCTCTCGATAGAGATTCAATCTATGTCCATAAAAAGCCCAAGCCAACTTTGGATTACTATTAAACCACTCAGGATTTGCCATAGCTGAAAAGCTATGACCCAGTTTTGCAATCACAGGATAGGCTCTCCAGAAGCCTTCATCTCCTCTAAAATCAGGCAGACCACTATCCACCCCCATTCCTGCACCTGCTGTAATCAATACAGCGTCGGCTTTTTCTATAACGTCTCTTGCTTTCTCTATAGCTCGGCTCATATCTTAACCTTTTAATTAATATCAGGAAAAAGCTTATTTTTTAATTTCTCAAAAACTTTATACTCATTTAACTCTATCCCATCTGTATAGATAATATGATTTAAATATGCTAAGATACGCATCTTCTGCATTGGATTGTCTTTTAGGAACCTATTAATTATCTCTATATGCTTATCAATATCCTCTTTTGTAGGTGTTGTTTCTGATAAAAACTTTAAAGATTGTGCATACTCAACATCAAAATGCTCTTCCATTAATTCACAAAAAAGCACTCTCTCTTTTTCAGATATAACATCATCTGCTCTTATTGCATAAACCAACAGGGTTGCAAAAGAGTCTTTTAATCGTTGTTTCATAGATAATTCCTCATAAAAATATTATTCTCTATTGTACATTAAAATTAAAATATTTACGAGGATAAGGCTCATTTTTTAGTGTAAAATGCCACCACTCTTGGTCATAAGCATTAAAACCATATTGAACCATAATAGTATGCAGTAACATTCTATTGGCACGTTGCTGTGGCGTAATATTTTTATAGACAACCCAAGAGGCTTTTCCAAAAAAATCAAAAGGGCTTCCCATATCTAACTCTTCTTTTGTCTCTAAATCGATAATGGTTAAATCCACTGTACTTCCACGGCTATGACCCGACTTCTTAGCAATATACCCTTCTTTAAAAAGATTCCTCTTCTCAACCGTTGGATAGAACTCATTTTGCATCAAAGTATCATTTAAATCCAATCCCCATTGCACAAAGTGGTCAACAGCCTTTTGAGGGCGATAAGCATCAAAAACTTTTAATCCCAAACCAAAAGGCTTTAGAGATTTTTGCACTTTTATCAATGCCTTTAAAGCCTGATTTGAAAGAACAGCTTTAGGAGCTAAATAACCATCTATAGGTTGACCAATAAAGTTGTTTGAGCTGTAGTATCTTATATCTAGCTCTATGGTTGGGATTTTGTTTTGAATATAATTAAAGCCTTTTGGTAGCTCTTTGGCTTGTGAAACTACTACGAATGCTAATATTATTAAAACTATTTTTTTCATTTTTTATACCTTAAAACCCAACCCGTTGAGCATGTAAAGTCAACCCATAACCAACACTAGCAAAAACATCTGTATGAAAAATTTTCTCTTTAGAGAAGTAGTTTGTATATATATTTTTTACACTAGGGACAAGGGTTGAACCACCTGTTAGAAAGACTTTATCTATCTGCTTGGCTGTTACATTTGCTTGGTTTAGGGCTTCATTTAGAGCCTTTTCTATCTTTTGAGTATAAGGGTTAATAGAGTTTTCAAACTGCTTTAGTGTTAAATCTAATGCAAATTCATCGTAGAACATATTCATATTTAATCTCGCTCTATCCAATGAAGAGAGCTTGATTTTAGCATTAACAATCTCATTGGCAAAGTCAAAATAGAGGTTATCTTCTATCAGCTCTTTTAATCGCTCTATCTTCTCTTTTTCATATGCCATCATCATCAGTTTATCAATACGATTGAGTACTTTTCGGTCAAACATTCGTTGAAATAAGTGCCACTCCGATAGATCAAAATAGAGTTCCGAGGGAACTTCCATCTCTCTTCCCATACTTTTATAGATTGTCCCCTGCCCTAGATGAGGTGCAATATACTCTTTTATAATAGAGGAGTCAAAACTATTTCCCCCAACATAGATACCGTGATTTGATAAAATATCCTCTTTTCTATCCATGTTATAACGGCTATCGCCACCCACTTTAATAACAGAATAATCGGTTGTTCCCCCACCAATATCGGCTACTAAAATAAGCTCTTCTTTGCTTATTTTATCTTCATATGAGAGTGCCGCAGCGATGGGTTCATATTGAAAAACAATATTTTTAAACCCTGCTTTGTATCCTGCATCCTCTAATCTATATTGTGCTTCTCTATCTAGCTCATCAGAGTCATCATTAAATCGTACAGGTCGTCCAAATACAACATTTTCAATAGACTCCCCTACTTGGTTATCCATTTTCTGTTTAAAACGTCTTAGAATAATCGAAATCAAATCATCAAGATAGTAACTATCTGTACCCAAAACGGTTTCGATATTCTCTTTATGACCTAAAAAAGATTTAAGTGATTGCAGGTAACGCCCCTCGGTCTCCATATCTAATTGAGCCAATACATCATCGCCCACATAAAAGTTTCTATCTTCAAAAGAGTAGAAAAGCACACTTCGTGTCTCTAGGCTGTCATGCCCAAGTTTAACCATCTTGAGTTCATGTTCTAGGTTTACACCTGCAACAGAGTTGGTTGTTCCAAAATCAATGGCTGAACTTATCATTAATAATTCCCCTTTAGTAAAAGTTTAAAGAGCATTCTAGCCAAAATAAGTAGTTAATCAATATTATATTCAATAGAAGTGGTGCTTTAGCTCCACTAAAATAGGATAAATACTTACAACTCAACAACTACCCTAAATCCAATAAAGTAATTCCTAGAGTTTGAACCTAAATTAATACGCCGAGCTGAGCGACAATTTTCAGGCTCTGCACTCCATGCTCCACCTCTTAAAGTCATCCCTTTATCACTCTGTATCTTGTGGTGTACTCCATCACAAGGTGTTTCATTATAGTTTTCAACATATCTATCAAGTGTCCACTCCCAAACATTTCCATACATATCATACAATCCCCAAGGGTTAGGCTTTTTTGTTCCAACATTATGTGTAACTCTATTTGAGTTATCACTGTACCACGCGTAATCCCTTAAAAGGTTCTCATCGTTACCAAAAAAGTATCTATCAGATGAACCAGCTCTACAAGCGTACTCCCACTCTGCTTCGGTAGGTAGACGAACAGTTTTACCTTCACGTTGGCTCATCCACTTACAGTAAGCCACAGCATCTAACCAAGTAACCCGACGTACAGGGACATCAACACCCAAATGAGCATGTTTTTCTTGTGGAACTTCTGCTCCTGTGGCTTGAGAATATAACATGTAATCCTCTACAGTTACTTGATATTTTGACATTAAAATATCATAATCAATGGTAACTTCATGCACAGGCATCTCATTTACTCTATATTCACTACCCATTAAAAAACTACCACGAGGGACTTCAACAAAATTCTCTTTTATCACTTTTAATCCTATTTTTTAGGAATTAGTTTAGCAAAATAAACCATGATTTACTTTACTAATCAAAAAATTATAATGATAAAAGAGAGTATCTTCTAATTTCCATCTTAAGAAGTAGAAATTAGAAGAAAAAAGATTACTTACTTTTGAACAACTCTGTGTCCAACAAATTTAGAGTAGTTGTCTAAGATTAGACCACCTTTTCTAAATCCAAGTCCACAACCTTCGTAAGCAAAGAATACACCAGCTTGGTAGCTGTCACCTTTGGTATCGGTTGGAAGCTGGGCATACTCTTGATAAATAACACCAAACTCTCCATATTCACCATCGGTCTCTGCCATAACCTTGTGGTCTTTGTCAACAATAACAGTATTGGCACCCTCTCGTCCAAAAATTCTCTTTTCAACTTGAGCTTTACCCTCTAGAGGGTCAAAACTTGTCTCAAGAAGTAGTGGATGATTTGGATATAAATCCCATAAAATCTTCATAAAGGCTTTGGATTGGAACATTAAAGTATAAGCAGGATTAAGAATAATTGCTTTTTGATTTCTCATTATTTGAGTTAAAAGCATTGCCAATTCACTCTCTTCAATGGCAATATCTTCCCAAGGAATCAACTTGAACCAATACTCATAACTTTGCCCCTTATAAAAGACACCATCTTCTGCAAACTCTACATCTTCAATATAAGCAAACTCTGTTACATATCCAGCTTCATTGGCAATGGTCTGAAGAAGCTTAACTGTACTCTCTTCCTCTTCATTATCTTTTACAGAAGAGAAGAGAATTTTCCAACCCTCATAATGCTCATCAAAAGTAGAGACATCCTCTTCCATAAGAATCATACGTTTAAAATTATCTCCCAATGCCTCATAGAGATTATTAAATTGGTGTGACTCTTCCATATTGTTCAGTTTTAACATTGCCCACTGTAAAATGGAGGTCTCAAAAAGTGCTGTTGGCGTATCAGCATTAAATTCAATCAATTTAATTGGCTTACCATCAATTCCACCTGCAAAGTCAAAACGACCATACAAGTGCCAATGAACATCATTATCCCAACTCATTTTTACTGCATCAATAAGGTTAAAAGGAATGCCTATTTCGTGAAAAAGTTCATTCTCAATAACATAATCTCCAGCTTCAGCAAACATATCATACAGCTCATTGGCTGCCTCATAGTAGGCATCTGCCTCATCTGTAGAAATCTCAACAATTTCAGAAGCCACATAAGGAGTCTGGTCGGGGTCTGTATGCCAATAGAAACCGATACTTTCTAAAAATTTATTATCTGGTACTTTAATCGGTGTTAATTTCACTGCTTAACCACCAAAACTTGAACTTCTTGTCGAAGTTGATTTTTTACTACTAAAGAAACCAGATTTTTTAGGCGTAGTTGAAGCCGATGTTGTTGGTCGGCTACTCCCCATACTGCTCATACCACCACTTCGTGCTTTAGAAAAACTACTTTGAGAACGAGAATAGGCTTGAGGAGAGCTATAACTTGTTCTTCTATTCTGTTCATAGTTTTTGTTACTTGAGAGTTTGTTCATTAATGCTGCACCCAACATACCTGCTGCCATACTCGCCATCAATGTTCCTGCAAGACCCAATCCACCAGACTCTTTTACCTCATCTGGGTTTTTGGTTAAGTTTGAAGTTCCTGCTTCTACTTTAGCCTCTTCCTCTTTTACAAGTTTATCAATCTCTTCTTGTGTAAGAATTCGCTCGGTTCCATTTACATCTCTCAAGATAACTCTTGAAGTTACACTTGGTACTTCATCAATAATCTTATAGTCTGTCTTATTGGTATCTTTATTGATAGTCTCTTGGATAGTAACCGTTGCACCCTCTTTTTTAATGGCAGGAGCCTCTGTGGCTTTTGGCTCCTCTTTTGGTGTATCGCTACCACAACCTGTTAATGTTGCAATAACTAAAGCACCCATACCACCAACCATTGCATAATTTGAAATCTTCTTTATGTGTCTATTCATTAATATTCCTTTTAAGTTATTCACAGCTTATTCACTGCTGTGAATAAACCATAAAAGTTATTATTTTAGTAGTAAACTACAGTGCTAATGTTGCTACTTTAGCAACTCTAGAAGCAAATGCTGACTTATCTTTTGGCTCTAAACCTTCTGATAATCTAGCAGAATCTAAAAGAATCCATGCCATATCTGCAAAAGTATCCTTATCCTCTAACTTGTCCAGCTTTTGAATCATAGCATGTTCAGGGTTAACCTCTAAAATAAGTGGTGTCTCTGGCATCTCTTGTCCCATTTGTGCGAACATATGAGCCATTCCAGCCATTGGGTCATTGGCATCTTTAACCACACAAGATGGACTTGATGTTAAACGTGTAGTGGTTTTAACCTCTTTCACCTCATCCCCAAGAACCTCTTTGATTCGCTCAGTCAAACCTTTAAACTCTTTAGAAATCTCCTCTTTCTCCTCTTTGGTTTTAGAATCAGGAGCATCAATGGTCGTTACATCTTTAAGTGTCCACTCTTTATAAGTTCCAATTGTTGGAGAGACAATCTCATCAATCTCTTTATCATCCATAATAAGCACTTCGATATTGGCTTTTTTATAGGCTTCTAAAAGTGGAGAGTTTCTCAATACATTCTCATCCTCTCCTGCAATATAGTAAATCTCTTTCTTTTCAGAATCACCACGACTAATATAATCTGCTAAACTAACCATTCCCTCTTCTGTAGAAGATTTATAACGTACAATATCTAAAAGTAGCTCTTTATTCGTATGGTCTTGGAAAATTCCCTCTTTAATTACTTTATTGTACTCTTTTGTAAATGTTTGGGCATCCTCTCCTTTAAGCTTTTTAATCGCTTGAAGAATCTTTTTGGTAGAGGTCTGTTTAATGTTCGCTAAAATCTTATTTGATTGAAGAAGCTCACGGCTTACATTAAGTGGTAAATCTTCTGAATCGATAATCCCTTTTACAAAACGTAAATAAGTTGGTAACAGCTCTTTATCATCATCTGTAATAAATACACGTTTTACATAGAGTTTTACACCCGATTGGTAATCAGCACGGTATAAATCCATTGGTGCTTTTTTAGGAATATAGAATAGCGTTGTAAACTCATTTGCACCCTCTACTTTATTATGTAAATAGGTTAATGGTTCATCATCTCCATGTGCCAAAGTTTTATAAAACTCAATATAATCCTCTTTTTTTAAGCTCGACTTTGGAAGTGTCCAGAGTGCTGTTGCAACGTTGGCTTGTTCTGATTTTTTAACTTTTTTTGTTACAGCATCATCACCCTCTCCTGTTGTCTCATCTTCCCAGTAGTGTAGGGTAATTGGATAAGCAATATGGTTAGAGTACTTTTTGATAACCTCTTCTATCTTCCATTTACTTAAAAACTCTTTCTCTTCTTCTTTAAGCGTAATATAGATAACTGTTCCATGCTCCTCTTTTGTTACAGGAGTAATCTCAAACTCGCCTGTCCCATCTGTTGAAAACTTATACGCCTGTTCCTCTCCAGCCTTTTTAGAGATAACATCCACACGCTCTGCAACCATAAAGACCGAGTAGAATCCAACACCAAACTGCCCAATTAAATTGCTGTCTTTTTTAGCATCACCTGTAAGACTCTCAACAAATGATTTTGTCCCAGATTTTGCAATTGTACCTAAATGAGAAATCAAATCCTCTTCATTCATTCCCAAACCATTATCACCAATGGTCAAAGAGTTGTCTTTATCATCAATATTGATATTAATTTTACCTGACCAGTTCTCTTCTTTGAATTTTTCATCAGTCAATTGCATATAATTAAATTTATCTATAGCATCACTTGCATTTGAAACCAATTCTCTAATGAAAATCTCTTTGTTCGAGTAGAGTGAATGGGTCATTAATTTTAAGAGTTGACCTATCTCTGTTTGAAACTGATGTTTTGCCATCGTTATATATCCTTCTATAATATAAATTTTATCGGGATTATAATATATTTTTCTTTTTTTTTCAAGGGTTTAGTGAATTTTATAAGTAAAGTTTAGTCCAAATGACTAAAGTGAATTTTTTTCCTACTTAACAGTAACCTATGGATTAAAATAAAAAAGTTTCTTTTATAACAGTTTAAAACGATATAATTCCATTTAAATTTTAAGATAGGAGTTTTGTTTTATGAAGTTAAAAAAGATAATCTTATTAACGCTTACACTTGCCCTCTTGCCCATATTCTTGGGTGCAAAAGATGTCAATATTTTGGCATATGTCGATCGAGGAATCAAGTATTACCCTAAATATGTCCGTAAAGGTCATGTAAAGTACGGTAAAGCCAGTTGGTATGGAAAACCTTTTCATGGCAGAAAAACAGCCAATGGGGAACGTTATAATATGTATAGCATGACAGCAGCACACCGTACATATGCAATGGGAACAGTATTAAAGGTAACCAACTTAAAAAACAGACGCTCTGTAAAAGTACGTATTAATGACCGTGGTCCTTTTTATAACACACGCAATATCGACCTCTCATATGGTGCTGCCAGAAAATTGGGAATGGTAAACAAAGGAGTAGGTAGGGTTAAAATTGAAGTTATCTCATCTGGAAAGAGAAAAAAGAGTAAACGATATAAAAAAAAAGATAAGATTCAGAAGATAACAGTAAAAAACAAGAGCGTAAAAATCTCTCAAAATCCAAAAGCAAAAAATCATATTATTGTAAGTAAAAAAAGGATTGAACGAAAACATAAGCTACAGGTAGCTTCATTTTTTAATCCAAAAAATGCTTATAGTTTTAAGAAAAAATATAAGCTAAAACATACAGTAATTGTAAAAGAGTATATTAAAGAAAAAAGAAAAATGGCGTACAAAGTCGTTATTAAATGTACACCATGGGAGGCGAAACATCTTCTGAAATCTAAAAAGTTTTCAGGAGCATATCTCCTCTCTTAAGTAGTATTTAAAATACTACTGTCTCCAACCTAATCTTTCGGGTTGGTCTGTAAAATTAGATGTAATAGGAATACGGACTACCATATTCTTTCCTAAAGTTGCACTGCTACTTCGAATACTTCTGTTCGCACGAACAATTGCATCTGCTTCACTAGAGCTTCCATAATATAACTCTGCTAACTCTTTAACACTCAAAGAGTAAGGAAGACGTACATTCACCCAAGGAGTCCCTTGACTGACAACTTCTCCCTCTAGCAACTCCTCTGTTGCATTTAACATTGTTATTCCCATTAATAATGAGAGACTCATTGCAATTTGTAAAAAACTTTTTTTCATTTCTATTTCCTTATATAAAATGTGAACATTTATTATACCCTATTAAAACTCAATATAATAAAAAAATGCAATTTTAAATATTTTCTATTTTATTTATGTAATAAATGTTACTATTTCACCTCTCTAAAAGCACAAAGTTGTGTTGCCAACAAGTCAGTTATCGTCTCTCGTCTATTAATCACATGGGTGATATTTAAATCAGAAATGCTCTCCTCTTCGGACTTATTTTTAACCGTTACAATAGAGTTAATCTCCTCTCCAAATGAAGAGATATTCTCGGCAATCAATCGAAGATGATGTGGATTACTAATCGTTGTAATTACTGCTAATGAGTTTTTAATATCAAAATGTTCTAAAATACTCTTCTGAGCAGCATTGGCTAAAAATATAGACTCTTCTCCATTCGCAATGGCATCATCAACCAGCTTTACATCATGCTCTAAAATAACATAAAGCACATTTTTTTTCTTTAGACGCTCTACCAATAACTTTCCAACAGCTCCATAACCACACACAATAATATGCTCTTTGTAACCTGTAGAGACCAAAGCACGTTCTCGTAAATCTTTTGGCTCAACAAAGAGTAAGTCTGCAAAAAATTTAATATTTTTTAGTATAAATGGTGTCAATATCATCGAAAGAACCACGGTAATAATCATTACCTGATTTGTCTCTACTGAAATTAACTCATTACTTCTTGCTAATGCGAAAATAGCCAATGCAAACTCTCCTACTTGCATTAGAGCCAATGAACTTTTCAATGCTGAACGTCCCTGCATAAAGAATCGTAAAGAGATAAAAAGAACCAATGCCTTTAACAACATAATGGCTACAAGAAGTCCCAAAATAATAAGACCAAAATCTGCCATTATTGTTATATCAATCTGCATCCCTATTGTCACAAAAAATATACCCAAAAGAATATCTCTAAATGGAATCAAATCTGCTTCAATACGATAACGATATTTTGTCTCGGCAATAGTCATACCTGCGATAAATGCCCCCAATGAAAAAGAGAATCCAAAATGCTCTGCCAATACAGAAGCCCCAATCACCGTTAAGATAACCGATGCTAAAAATATCTCTTCTGAATTTGAGCTTGTTACCCAATCAAAAAAACGTTCAATAAAAAACTTACCTACCACAAAAAGAATCACAAAAACAATAATTGCAGAGACAACCGTATGCGTTAAAAGCTCTGATATAGAGGCATTTTTTGAAGTAAAGATAGAAATCATCAAAAGCATTGGAATTACAGCCAAATCTTGAAAGAGTAAAATCCCTAAGGTAACCCGTCCATATCCTGCATGAATATCTCCATTCTCATTAAGTACCTTTAAGACAATTGCCGTTGAAGAGAGAGAAAGAGCCATACCAATTACAATGGCATTCTTTACCCCCACATCAAAAAAGGTGTGTGTTAAAAAGGTAAACAGAAGTCCAGAGAGAACAACCTGTAGTGTGCCATAAACAAAAACCTCTTTTTTCATCGCTTTCATATGTGAGATAGAGAACTCCAAGCCTATCGTAAACATCAAAAAGACTATACCAAACTCTGCAAGATGAGAGAGCGTCTCTTTGGAGTGTTCTCCAAAATTAAAAATTTGTGTAATAATCAAACCTGTAAAAATATAACCTATAACTGTTGGTATGTCAACTTTTTTTAGAAAGACATTAACAACCGTAGCGATGGCTATGGTGACAATCAATCCTATTAGTAGATGCTCCATAAATACTCCTTGAATGTAATTTATAAAATTTACTTTTTATATTTAATAAAAGGATAAGAATTGTGGAAAATTTACCCTTTATTATAATATATATAACTTTTATCTTCAAAAGAGCCAAGGAAACACACTTTTCTAAACGCTCTAAGGGAATCCGTTTCAATCCTCTACTTTAAACGAGCCTTAAATGCCATTCTAGTTTTAGAGAAAGGAGTAAGATAAGGGAATATAAATTGAACATCTGTATACTCACTCCCTTTTGCAACACGTTTACCTTTTCCATAAATTACATAAAGATTTTCACCAAAATCAAAGCTTTTTCCTCCATCAATAGAGAATTTAATTTGACAATTACCCTCACATGTAGCAGAGCCTCTAAGATAAGCTGTTTTAAAAGGAATGGGATTAGAGACAACAACATCCTGTTTTGTCACTCTAGAAGTATTGGTTAAACGATTAACATAAACCAAAGTAGCCCCATGTCGTACAGTTTTTCCTTGAACAGAGATAAGTTTTTTACTCTTAATCCCCAAAGTATCAATAGCGATTAACTCTTCAAATACTGCCTTCTCCAATGTTATGTTTGAGATAGGATTTTTACCAAAAACCAATGTACCTAAAATTACTGTAAATAAAAAAAATTTATAAAACATTGCAACTCCTTTAATGTATGCTTTATAAATTTTAACATAATTTTGGGGAGGAATAAAAAAGAAAGCGTAAAAGGATGATATAAATAATTAATCTGTATATTTAATAGAAGTGGAGCTGAAGCTCCACCAAAAGTGACTGAGACTGAAGCTACAGTTCCATAAAATTTCTTAATTTAATGCCATTAGCCCTACTCCCACTCAATTGTTGCTGGTGGTTTAGATGAAATATCATAAACAACTCGGTTTATCCCATCAATTTCATTAATAATTCTTCGACTCATTCCTTCTAATACATCATGAGGTACATGAGCAAAGGTTGCAGTCATTCCATCTACAGACTCTACCATTCTAATACATACAGTATTGTCATAAGTACGATTATCACCCATAACGCCTACCGATTGCACATTTAAAAGCACCGTAAAGGCTTGCCAAACTTTATCATAATAGCCTGTAGCTCTTAGCTCCTCTTGCATAATGGCATCTGATTCACGAATAAGGTGTAACCCCTCTTCTGTAACAGCACCCATGGTTCTAATAGCAAGACCTGGTCCAGGGAATGGGTGTCTTCCAATCATATCTTTTGGAAGTCCAAGCTCTAAACCAAGCTTTCTAACCTCATCTTTAAAAATCTCTCTAAGTGGCTCTACCAGCTCAAAGGTCATCCAGTCAGGAAGCCCACCAACATTATGGTGTGATTTAATGGTTTTAGAAGGTCCTTTAACCGAAACCGACTCAATAACATCGGTATAGAGTGTACCTTGTGCCAAAAATGCCACATCAGTATGTTTTTTTGCCTCTTTATCAAATACCTCAATAAACTTCTCACCAATCGCTTTACGTTTAACCTCTGGGTCACTAACACCCTCTAGAGCTTTCATAAATTCTGCTTTGGCATCAATGGTAATCAGAGGAATATCAAGAAGTTTAAACATATTCTGAACATCCTCTGCCTCATTTTTTCTAAGCAATCCTTGGTCTACAAAAACACAGATAAGTTGCTCTTTTGGAAGGGCTTCATTTAACATCGCAGCAACCACGGAAGAGTCAACCCCACCACTTACACCACAAAGCACCTTTTTATCACCAACTTGCTCTTTGATTTGCCTAATCTTCTCTTTGGCAAATCCACCCATATTCCATGTACTGTCACAACCACAGATATGTTTTGCAAAGTTCTTAAGCAATTTTGTACCCTCTACCGAATGGTGTACCTCTGGGTGAAACTGGAAGGCATAGATTTTCTTATCAACATTCGCAATACTTGCATAAGGAGAGTTTTCAGAAGTTCCAATAACTTCAAACCCTTCAGGAATACGCTCTGCTCTGTCTCCATGACTCATCCATACTGTTTCATTATTGGTCATACCTTTAAAAATAGCATTGTCTGTAATGGTTAAATTTGCCTTTCCATACTCATGATGGTTAGCAGGAAGTACCTCTCCACCAAAATGTTGTGTAATCAACTGCATACCGTAACAGATACCCATAATAGGCAATCCTAAATCCCAAATCTCTTCGCTTGGTTTATAAGCATCCTCGGCATAAACCGATGCAGGCCCACCTGAAAGAATAATCCCTTGAGGCTTTCGTGCTTTAATATCATTAATATCTTCTCTATAAGGAACTACTTCACAGTAGACCCCACTCTCTCTAAGTTTTCTTGCTATAAGTTGTGTATATTGTGAACCGAAGTCGAGTACGAGAATGGGTACTTGTTTCATCTGGTTTATCCTTATTTTTTATAATTTAAATTTGATGGAATTATACTCAATCTTTTATTGATAGGGGGTTAGAAACAATATATTAATAATGTTATAATTTTCTCAAAAAAGGTCATTATGAAAACATTAGCATCAGCAGGTTTTGCCTATATTTTTAAATTTGTCTGCTTTATCTTTTTAGCTTTAGCCATTAATATCACTTTGGGCATTCTCTATTTCGATAATATCTTGGCACTCTTTCATGGAGAGAATCCTCTACAAGGTGGGATTATATTGGCTGTAGTTATTATCTTTCCTATTATCTGGCTAATAACAGCCAAGTCAGAGGCACTAACCTCTGCCATATTTAAAGTAATAGATAATAACCTTGAAGGATTGGTTGGTTTTATTATAGATACATTTGTAGCAGGAAAAGATAGAGAAACCATAGGAGACTACGCAGGAGTCTTAAAGAAGCAATCAACCATAACACAGCTTATTTTAGAGTTCTTCTTTGAAAAGATAAACTTCTTTAACGATATATCAGAGCTACTAAAAGAGAAAAACTACAGCGATGAAGAGCTAAAAATTAAAATGGTAGAGCGAATCCGAGAAAAAGAGCTGTTTGAAGAGTGGGAACCGAGTATCGTCACACCAATTGGATTGGCTACTGTGAATATTGGAGTTATTTATCTTACTGATTATTTTTTAACATAATCCTTTTATAACTATCTCAACAAAAAAACCCTATAATAGCACCAATATATTTTAGGAGAACAGATGCTTCGATTTGCCCCTTCGCCTACTGGCGATATGCACATAGGTAACCTTCGGGTTGCAATTTTAAACTATTTAGTTGCACAACAACAAAACGACCAATTCTTGGTACGTATAGAAGATACAGATGTTAAACGTAATATTGAAGGTAAAGATACTGAAATTATGATGATTTTAGAGAAGTTTGCTTTGGTACATAATTCGGTATTCCATCAGAGTGAACATCTCAATCTACATCAAACTTTAGCAATTCGCTTACTTAAAGAGGGAAAAGCTTTTGTCTGTCAATGTAGTGAAGAAGCGTTAGAAGAGAAAAGAGAAGAGGCAAAAGCCAACAGAGTTGCCTACCGTTACAGTGGAGAGTGTCAACACCTAACGCAAGAAGACCATATGGCACTCAAAGAGAGTGGAAAACCCTTTGTTGTTCGAATTAAAAAACCTGAACAAGATATTACAACTCATGATGTAATTAAAGGAGAGGTAACCACATCTCCAAATGAGGTTGACTCTTTTGTTATTTTACGAACCGATGGAAGACCAACTTATAATTTTGCTTGTGCTTGTGATGATATGCTTAGTAATATTAGTTTTATTATTCGAGGTGAAGACCATCTAAGTAATACACCTAAACAGATTCATATTAAAAATCTTTTAGGTTATGAAAACAGTACAAAATATGCACACTTACCAATTATCTTAAACAGTGAAGGTAAGAAGATGAGTAAAAGAAATGATAATGCATCTTCGGTAAAATGGCTCTTTGAAGAGGGGTTTCTACCTGATGCTATCTTGAATTATCTACTGCTTTTAGGTAATACAAAAGCACCCAAAGAGATTTTTACCCTCCCAGAAGCGATAGAGTGGTTTGATTTAACCAAAATCTCAAAATCTCCTGCCAAGTTTGATATGACAAAATTACGATTTATCAACAGAGAACATCTTAAGATGATGGACGATAAAAAACTCTCAAAACTCTTTGGATTTGCAGATGAAGATATTGGTAAACTGGCAAAACTCTACTTAGAAGAGGCAAGTACCATAAAAGAGTTGGCATCTAAAATTAAACCCATCTTTAAACCTAAGAAATTTGAAGGAGAGTATGCAGAGCAGATGAAAACTATGGCAGAAATTATTGCTGATGCTCCTGCTTTTAATGAATTTAGTCACTTCAAGAGCTATATTATAGAAAAAAGTGGACTGGATGAAAAGACCTTTTTTCAAACACTAAGAGTGCTTTTAACAGGAGCCAATCAAGGACCAGAAGTTTCAGACATCTATCCACTTATTAAATCTTACATTTTGGAGGTAGCATCATAATGGAAAATCTACTTATTGCACCATTGCACCTAATTATTACCATCTACATATGGATAATTATTATTGCAACAATCTTCTCATTTCTACAACTTGACCCACGACAACCACTCGTCGAAATATTAGAGAAATTAACCCAACCAGCCTTTAGCTTTATTCGTAAAAAAATGCCATGGGTTGTTGTCTCATTTGTCGATTTATCACCACTTTTTCTGCTGGTAACGTTACAATTTATAGACAATATCTTAATTGGAAGCATCGCTTTTGCCATTATGCAGATGATTCATGCTATTATTTTCACCTTTATTATTATCATTATTATCGCGTCAGTTATCTCTTTTATACATCTTGACCCTTATAATCCAATTGTAGCAACCATCAACCGTCTAACAAACCCTCTCTTTCAGTGGATGCGACAAAAGTTCCCTTTTTTAATTATAGGAGGAATTGACTTGTCACCAATTGCGATTATTATTGCTCTGCAACTGCTTGACACATTCTTGTCTCAACTGCTTATAGGCTTGTAGTGAAAACGCTTCTACTCCTTTTACTCTTGAATCTCTCTCTCTTTGGAAGCATAGAGAAGCCTACTTTTAACGAGATAAAGCAGATGCCAACCTCTTATGCCAAAGATTATTATATCTGGAGACTACTCCAAGAGAAAAAGACCACAAAGAAAGAGGCTCTAGAGGCGTATAGTTGGGCAAAACGTAAAAACTCAAAACTTCGTAAAGCGATACGAAAAAAAGTAGGTTATACTCCTAAAGAGAAATACACTCCTAAAAAGAGAGACCCAAAAAATTTTATTATCTATCCCTCGACAGCAGGGAAAAAACGTGCAAAAAGTCTTAAAAAATTAAGAAAACTCTATCAGAAGATAAAAAAAGAGGGAAAATATTCAGATGTACTACAGGTCTTTACAGCAAAACACCCTTTTGAAGAGTTGGCAAAACTAACACCAAAAACACAAGCGTATATTTTAAACAATACGCCAACAAAATATCTCAAAAAATACTTTAATCATCCATTAAGCAAAGAACAATTAAAAGGTCTAATTGAAGAGAAACAGTTTAATAAAACCATTTTTAAAACAGTTACAACTTATGCTCTACAGAAACTTAAAAAATCACTTGTTTTTGATAGTGTTACCAATAAACTCAATTTTGAATCCAACTTTATGTTGGCAATGAATGCTGTAGAGTTTAATAAAATTAACCATGCGATTAATTTTTTATCAATAGCACGAACCAAAACAAAACAACAAAACAGCTATGACCAAGTTGATTTTTGGCTCTATCTCTTAACCGATGACAAAAGTTTTTTAGAGAAAACATTAAAGAGTAGCCGTGTAAATATCTACACATTAAAAAGTAGAGATATTTTAAAAAAACCCTATCCCAAAGTAGTTACTCCTATTTTAGAAGAGAGAGAGATTAAAGATTTTAACATAAGTAATCCAATCCATTGGGAGAAAATTAAAGCTCAAATGAAAAAAAATCCAAATGGATTAGATGCCTTGGCAGAACAGTACAAATCAGCCCACAGTGTAGGCATCTACAGCTATATCAAAGAGAAAGCATCACGGTATAGAGTCGCTTACTATCCCATGCCCTACCCTGAAGCGATGAAAGAGTTCAACACCCAACGTAAAGCGATTCTTTACGCAATAGGCAGACAAGAGAGCCGATTTGTTCCAGCATCAGTCTCGACCTCATATGCTTTGGGAATGATGCAGATTATGCCTTTTTTAATTAAACATCTGAGTAAAAAGCGTAAAGAGAAGATGGATTTAAACAGAATATTTGACCCCTATGTTGCTATCTCTTATGCCAATCAACATATGGATTACTTAACATCATGGCTCTACCATCCCCTCTTTGTGGCTTATGCCTATAATGGAGGAATTGGATTTACAAAGCGACGGTTAAGAAGTAAACATCTTTTTAAAGATGGTAAATATGAACCCTTTCTAAGTATGGAACTTATTGATTATAAAGAGTCCAGAGATTATGGAAAAAAAGTTTTAGCCAACTACGTTATCTATCTGAACCTTTTAGGGGTGAAAATAAAGCTTTCTCCTCTTTTGAATATCTTAAAATATCCTTCCCAAACCGATCGTTTTCGAAAATAAGCTGTAACTCTTTGGCTTCAACTTTTGGGAATTTTACTTTATAGTAGGTACTCCAGTTGTTCATCATCGGCATCTCATATCGAAGAGGGTCATCATCATCCAACTTTTTAATCTCAATTGGTCTTTGACCATTGAGTGTCAAGCGATACCCTTTTTCATTAAACTTGGACTCTTTTTCACTATTTGTAATAAAGACACCAACAAAAAAATACTCTCCATCTTCCATCTGATTTTTAAATCTTTTTTGACAGTTTCTATGGGCAAAAACAGGATTTAGATAGGTTGCAGTTAAAAGTGCTTTGGTCTCAAATGATGCCATAAGTTGAGCTTTATGTGTATTTTTCAGACTCTTATCGTAAATTTCATCTTTTGTAAAAAGTTGTGCAAAGTTTGAATCTTCCCGTACACCACACGTATCTTTTTTGACAGAACATCCAAACATCAAAAAAAAAGTAAGAAGAAGTGATATTATTTGAATCATTATTTTAAACCTTTAGTTACAGATATATTTAAATTCATTTTAACATATCCTAACTTAACGAGAGTGTGAAGATATGCTTCGGTACTCTTTTTGATTTTTCTTTTATAAGAAGCTCAAAAATGGAACACAAGAGTTTTTAATGTATAATGCAACGATAAATAAAGAAGGAAGATTTATGGAACGTTTTGCAGTTGCATTTACAGGTCCATCAGGTAGTGGAAAGACTACTTTGGTTGAAAAAATTGCTAAAGTCTTGATTAAAAAAAGAGAAGTAGCCATTATAAAGCATGACCCAAAAGATAAAGCCATTTTTGACAAAGAGGGAAAAGATAGTTATCGATTTTCACAAATAGGTGCAGAGGTGGTGGTTGCCTCCTCTACACGAACAACTTACTTCTCTAAACGCAATAAAGATTTAGAAGAGATTATTAGAATGTTTGATGATTTTGATATTCTTTTAGTAGAGGGATTGAAAACTCTCCCTCTACCTAGAATAGCTATATTTCGGGACTACATTGATGAAGATTATCTCTTTTGTAGTGAAGCCATTGCCATTGATGATAGCATAGATATTAATGAGTATGTACTTCCCTCTGCTCTTGATATTTTAGACCTAAACAACACAGCTCAGATTATTGAGTGGATAGATAACAATGCAAAACAAGTATAAAAAGGACAAGTAATGAACAACATTTTTACAACCATAAAGCAGGTGGCTTTTGAGATAGACAATGCCATTAAAACTTCTGATTTGGGCTACTCTGATTCAGAAAACTCTTCAGGAGAAGAGCAACTAAAACTCGATGTGCAGTCTGATATTATTATTGAAAAGGCATTCGCTTCTGTAGCATCTGTAAAAGCTCTTGTAAGTGAAGAGAAAGAGGGTGTTCTAGAGCTTTCCTCAACAGGTAAATATACCGTCTGTTATGACCCACTTGATGGCTCTAGTTTAGTAGATGTCAACCTCTCTGTGGGTTCTATTTTTGGAATCTATGAAGGAGAGCTAGAGGGTAAAACCTTGGTTGCTTCTGCTTATGTGGTCTATGGACCTAGGATAGAGTTGGTAATTGCAGATAGAAGCTCTGCACCAAAACTCTATCGTGCAGTAGGCGATGAATTTAAGTATATTTCAGAGATTAAAATGAATGAAAAAGGCAAACTTAATGCCAGTGGTGGAACACAACAAAACTGGTGTGACTATCACAAAACCTTTATTGATGACCTCTTTCAAGAGGGGTACAGATTGCGATACTCTGGTGGAATGGTTCCCGATTTACACCAAATCATGTTAAAGGGTGGTGGACTCTTCTCATACCCTGCAACTTCTGATAAACCTCATGGAAAACTACGTCAACTATTTGAGGTAATTCCATTTGCATTGATGTATGAACAAGCAGGAGGAGAAGCGATAGACAATAGAGGGAAAAGACTCCTAGAGCTTGTACCATCACATCCACACGACACAAGCCCATGTTTTTTTGGCTCACACTATGAAATCTCTGCGCTTCGTAAAGCTTATGGAATAGAAGCCTAAATGATGGATGATTTTTCATTAGATGAGTGGGAGTTGGCACTTCAAGAAAAAAAGAGAGAACTTGAAGCGTGTCAACAACAGCAACAAGTAACTTCGTGCCTTAGTTGTTCAAAAGTTCATGAGTGTGAAATTCGTGATGCCTATGTTCATGCTGTATACAACAGCATGAGCAAAGGAGCTGGGGGTGGATTTGAGTTTTAAAAATCTTCTATCAAGTTTTTGGTTTTGGATGATAATTGCATTAATAGTTATGCAATTTTTTTCTCTAAATATCTCTGCAAAACTTCCTATAAATCCAGCAGAAGAGATTCAAACCACTCAAGAGATTAAATCCCTATTAAAACGCTCCTGTTATGATTGTCACTCTTCTGAAGTAAAAGAGCCTTGGTACTATAATGTTGCCCCTATCTCATGGGTGGTTCAGAGCCATGTTAAAAATGGAAGAGAGGTGGTTAACTTCTCACAATGGAACAGCTACGAGAAGAGAAAACAGCTAAAAGTGATAGAGAGACTACCAAAAGCAATTATTATTCGTATGCCAATGCCCTCTTATTTGTGGCTACACTCCGAAGCAAAACTCTCTGGTAGTGAGAAAAAACTACTCAAAGAGTGGGCAGATATATTAAAAGATAAAATTAAATAGGATAAATATTGTCCTATTTAAAATAGTTTCTGCTATAATCAACCTATTAAAATAAACAGAAGGAATTAAAATGCCAAAAATTAACAAATACCAAGACATCTCTGAAATCGATAGAGAAGCGAAAAAAGACCTTATTGATAGACACTCACCATTTATTCACTGTGCTGACACAGCTGTAGCTGGTGAGCCATTTGAAGTAACAGTTAAAATGGGTAATGAGTATACTCACCCAGATGATTTTGACCACTACATTGAGTCTGTTACTCTTTTCAATGGTGATGTTAAATTAGCTCAAGCGACTTACGTTCCAGGTACTCTTGGAAACACTAAAGCACACAACACTACTACATTTACAATTATTCCAACAGGGAAAAAACTTAAATTGGTAGCACATGGTTACTGTACAAAACATGGTATCTGGGAAGGTACAGAAGTAACTGTAGCTGTAAACTAAACAGCAAGGTTCGGTATAACCGAACCTCCCTATTTTTAGCTATAATACTTGTTTTAAAAACAGGGAGAGTATTAGAGTATGAAACGAGACTACGGTATTGACATTTGGGGCGATAACAACTTTGTTATCAAAGAGTCCACCGTTAATATTAACCATAAAAAACAACCTTCACTACTAGAAATTACACAAAATATACGCGAACAAGGCTATCGAGGTCCTGTCTTATTACGATTTCCACATCTTATAAAAAAACAGATTTCTAAACTCTATAATGAGTTTAATCGTGCAAGAGAAGAGTTTGATTATAAAGGAAATTTTCAAGCAGTCTTTCCACTTAAAGTCAATCAATTTCCAAACTTTGTTCATTCATTAATGGATGTCTCTAAAACCTATAACTATGGATTAGAAGCAGGAAGTAAAGCAGAACTACTTATCGCCATGACCCACACACCCTTGGGTAACCCCATCACAGTTAATGGATTTAAAGATAAAGAGATGATTTCGCTCTGTTTTATCGCCTCTCATATGGGACATAATCTAACCATTACCATTGAAGGATTAGGAGAGCTAGAGACTATTATCGAAGTTAACAGAGAATTTAATCAAGATAAAAAAGTGGCTGTTGTCCCTGAAATTGGTGTAAGAATACGGCTTCATAGTGGAGGTATTGGTATCTGGGCAAAGAGTGGAGGGTACAGCTCTAAATTTGGACTGACATCAACAGAGCTACTTGAGGCATATGATTTAATGAAAAAACATAACCTTCTAGGACAACTCTGGATGATTCATTTTCACATTGGTTCGCAGATGAGTGAAATTGCTCCTCTTAAAAAAGCCCTCCGTGAAGCAGGAAATATCTATGCCGATTTAAAAAATCGTGGAGCATTTGCCCTAAATGCCATCAATATTGGAGGAGGGTTGGCTGTAGAGTATGCACAGCATCAACACGCAACAGAGTTAAACTACTCGCTTTCAGAATTTGCCAATGATGTGGTCTTTTTTATAAAAGAGATTGCAAAAAACAAAAAAATTAAAGAGCCTGATATTTTTACCGAATCTGGACGATTTATCGCCTCTTCTCACTCCGTTTTAATTGCTCCAGTATTAGAACTCTTCTCACAAGATTACCATGCAAAATCTTTGCGTCTAAAAGAGAGTAATCCTCCTTTGGTATCAGAACTTAATGACTTATGGCATTCACTCAATAGAGAGAATGCACGAGAGTATCTCCATGATGCTCTTGACCATATGGAGAGTCTTTTAACCCTATTTGATTTGGGCTATATAGATTTAGAAGACCGTTCAAATACAGAGATTTTAGTGCATCTTATTATTAAAAAATCTATCTTTTTATTACAAAGCGAGGGAACACAAGAGTTAAAAGAGCTTCAACATAAAATTCAAGAGCGTTACTTGGTTAACTTTTCAGCCTTTCAATCACTTCCTGATTTTTGGGGTTTGGGTCAACATTTTCCTGTAATGCCTATTGATAAATTAGATATAGAGGCGAGTAATCCTGCAACACTTTGGGACATTACCTGTGACTCTGACGGAGAGATTGCATTTAATCAAACTTTTCCTCTATATCTTCATGATGTTGATGTGAATAAAGATGAATATTTTCTTGCCTTTTTTCTAACTGGTGCCTATCAAGAGGTTTTAGGAATGCAACACAATCTATTTACACACCCTACCGAAGTGGTGGTCAATTTTGATAATGAGGGCAACTATATTTTAGAGAATCTTATTGAGTCACAAAATATTATAAATGTCTTGGGAGATATGGATTATGATAAAAATTATCTGAATAAACGTATAAAAGAGCAGATAGAAGTTTCAACTCTGATTAACCCATCCGAAAAAGAGAAGCTATTGGGTAAACTTTATCTCTATTTAAGTGAAAATAGCTATCTTAAAACCATTCAAGCCAATAACAAGGAGTAATGTTGAAGCTTTTTTCTACCATAAAAGAAGATTTTTTAAACGTTAAACGAAATGACCCTGCACTACACAACACCTTTGAACTCTTTTTTAACTACCCTGGATTATGGGCAATGTTCTTTTATCGAATATCTAATTCACTCTATAAAAGAGGTCTACGCTTTATACCTCGATTTATCTCAGCAGTAGGACAGTTTTTAACCACAGTTGATATTCATCCTGCAGCAACCATTGGTTGCCGTGTTTTTATTGACCATGCAGTAGGTGTGGTTATTGGAGAAACAACAGTTATTGGTGATGATGTGGTTATCTATCAACAAGTAACACTTGGTGGGGTAAGTACCTCTCATGGAAAAAGACACCCAACCATCGGAGACAATGTTATTATTGGAGCAGGTGCTAAAGTGTTGGGAAATATCAACATTGGTGAAGGAGCAAAAGTGGGTGCAAACTCTGTTGTTGTTAAAGATGTTCCAGCCTTTGCAACAGCTGTTGGTATTCCTGCTAAAATCATCAGTTGTGACAACAAAAGTGCCGAACTACGACATGATATGTTACCCGATGTGGACAAAGAGATTTTCCACTATCTTATTAAAAGAATTGCTGTTTTAGAAGAGACCATAAAAACTGGTGATGTGAAGCTTATGGAGAAAGAGGACCATGAGTTGAGTGAAATCTACTCTACCTTTATTAAAGCGATGTAGTAATAGTTTAAGTTATTTAAATTTTAATTAAAGATTATGTATACTTTCAAGATTTTGATTAGTACAAAACATACTCAACAAAAAGGGCGAAACCATGCTTTCACAACGTATACAGACACTATCTGCTTCTTTAACCATTGCTATCTCATCACTTGCTAGAGACTTAAAAGCAGAGGGGAAAGATGTTATCTCTTTCTCTGCTGGAGAACCAGACTTTGATACACCAGTTGCCGTTAAAGATGCTGCAAAAAAAGCTTTAGATGAGGGCTTAACCAAATATACTGCTGTTGCAGGTACTCCAGAGCTTCTTAAAGCTGTTGCAGATAAACTTCAACGTGAAAATGGTTTAACCTATGCACCCAACCAAATCTTGACCAACAATGGAGCAAAGCACTCGCTCTTTAACCTTTTTCAAGCTGTTATAGATGATGGTGATGAGGTTATTATCCCTGCTCCCTACTGGGTAACCTACCCTGAATTGGTTAAATACTCAGGTGGTATCTCTGTTATTATTGAAACAAATGATGCAAGTGGATTTAAAATTACCCCTGAGCAGTTAAAATCTGCCATCACACCAAAAACGAAAATGCTTGTTTTAACCTCTCCATCCAATCCCACAGGTGCTGTCTACTCAAAAGAGGAGCTTGAAGCGTTAGCAGAGGTTCTAAAAGATACCAATGTGATTGTTGCCTCTGATGAGATGTATGAAAAGTTGGTCTTTGGCGATACAAAATTTGTAGCCACAGCCTCTATCTCTGAAGATATGTTCAATAGAACCATAACCATTAACGGTCTAAGTAAATCAGCAGCAATGACAGGTTGGAGATTTGGATATTTAGCCTCTGCCAACACCGAGCTTATTGATGTAATGAACAAACTTCAATCACAAAGTACCTCGAATATCAACTCAATTACCCAATCAGCTGCCATTGTAGGACTCGATGGTACCATTGATAAAGAGGTTGAAGAGATGAGAGTAGCATTTGAAGCCCGTTGCAATGAAGCCGTTGAGCTATTTAATGCTATTGATGGACTTTCCGTGGTTAAACCAAATGGTGCATTCTACCTATTTGTAAATATCAAAGAAGTCTCTAATGACTCTATGCAGTTTTGTAAAGATTTACTAGAAGACCAAGGGGTAGCTGTTGTCCCAGGTGTTGGTTTTGGAAGCGAAGGCTATTTTAGATTCTCATTTGCAACCGACATAGAGACCATTAGAACAGGAATTAAACGAATTGAGACTTTTATAAAAAAGAAAAAATAGATTGCTTAGATTGGTGCGTTACAAACGCACCCTACTTTAGCTCTCCCCAACTATTCCCAATAGTTACAGAACAGACTAAAGGAACTTTTAACTCCATAATATTTTCCATTATATCTTTTAGCTCCAAAGAGACCTCATCAACTATCTCCTCTTTTACTTCAAAAATCAACTCATCGTGAATCTGTAAAAGCATAAAGGCATCTATTTTCTCTTGTTTTAAATAAGCTTCAATCTTTAACATAGAGAGTTTAATTAAATCTGATGCAGAGCCTTGAAAAACTGTATTGACCGACTCTCTCATAAATGAAGCCTTCTGCATTCCTGTGGCATTTTCATAATCAAAAAATCGTCTTCGCTTTAAAATCGTCTCAACATAACCAATGGTTTTAACATCTTCTTGAATTTTAGTTAAGTAGGTCTGAATCGTAGGATAGTTTGCAAAATAGGCTTTAATAATCTCTTTTGCCTCTTTAGAGGTAATCCCCAACTCATCTGAGAGCTTTTTAGCACCCATCCCATATAAAATACCAAAGTTTACAGATTTGGCATAACTCCTTTTTGCCTCTGCCTCCTCTTCTCCAAAGAGTTTAATCGCTGTGGCTTTATGAATATCAACAGCCCTATTAAAGGCATCCATCAAAGCACTATCTTCTGAAAAGTGTGCCAAAAGTCGTAACTCTATTTGAGAGTAATCTATACTAAGAAGTTTGTAACCCTCTTTTGCTACAAATGCCCCTCGTACCTCTCTTCCTAATGGAGAACGCACTGGAATATTTTGTAAATTTGGCTCTTTTGAACTCAATCTTCCTGTAGCTGTTCCTGTTTGAATAAATGAGGTGTAGATACGATGTGCAGTATCTTCTTTAGCCAACTTCAACAGAGGTATCGCATAAGTAGAGAGGAGTTTTTGAACCGAACGGTATTCTAAAATCTTACCAATAACCTCATGCTCTTTTTTAAGAGAGTTTAAGACTTTTTCATTGGTACTGTAGCCCGTTTTTGTCTTTTTCCCACCCTTTAAACCCAATGTTCCAAAGAGTATATTTCCAAGCTGTTGGGTCGATTTAATATTAAACTCACTGCCACAAAGAGCATAAATCTCTTGGGTTAATCTTTTAATAGTTTCAGTTAAACGCTCTTGTAATAGCTTTAACTTCTCTATATCCAGCTCTATTCCCCGTTGTTCCATTCCAATAAGGGTATTAATAAAGGGGTACTCCACCTCCTTGGCTTCCTCTTTGAGATGTTCTAACGATGCCAAACTTAACGCCTTATCCAATGCCCCATAGAGCTTAAAGGTCATCCACGCATCTTCACTGGCATAAAATGTAGCCGATTCAATATCCACACTAGAGAAGTTCTCTCCTTTTTTTACCATCTCTTTGAAGGGTTTCATATCATAATCAAAAAACTTTTTAGCCAAACTGTCCAAACCTACTTTACTACCAGAATTGAGTAACCATGCCATAATCATTGTGTCAGCAAAAGGGATAATCTCTTCTATATTATGTTGATAATAGAGCAAAGAGAGGTCAAACTTTAGATTCTGTCCTACCACTTTGGCTTTTAGAATTATCTTAATCGCTTCAATGGCATCTTCTATTTTTACCTGTGCTGTAACACCCAAATAGTTATGTCCAATCGGCACATAATAAGCTTGTGAATCATCTAAAGCAAAAGAGAAACCTACCATCTTATCTTTTTTGGTATCAAGCCCTGTTGTTTCTGTATCAAAAGCAACCACTGTTTCAGGGGTAATGGTATCAAGTACATTAAAGAGCCTCTCTCTGCTATCAAGTATCATTGCTTTAAAACTAAGCTTCTCCTCCTCTTGAATAGCATCTGAAACATCAATACCAATTTTGGCTTTTTTAATCGCCTGTTTCATCTCATACTGTTCAAACTCATCAAGTAGTGGTGTCAAGTAGTTCTTATCTTCGAATGCAAAACTCTCTAAATCAAAATCTTTAAAGACCTCTTGATTCATCGTTACAAGCTCTCTTGATAAAAAAGCACTCTCTCTCCCCTCTAAAAGCAGTTTCTGTACTCTTGGAGTTCCTGCCTGTTCAAGATTATCATAGATATTCTCTAAAGTTTTAAACTGATTAATCAATTTACTCGCTCCCACTTTACCTATCCCCTTAACGCCAGGAATATTATCAGAGCTGTCCCCAAGAATTGCCTGAAAGTTAATAAAATCTTGAGGATAGACACCAAATTTTTTAAAACAATCCTCTGAAGTTATCTCTTTTCTCTTTACAGAATCGTACATGACTACTTTTCCATCTTCTATCATCTGATATAAATCTTTATCATGTGAAACAATACGAACATTAAGACCTTGCTCTTTTCCATATTTTGCCAAAGTGGCAATCACATCATCAGCTTCAAACCCCTCTTTCTCTAATGAAGCAAAGCCCATCTCCCGAATCCAATCAATAGCAATAGGGAGCTGTTTTTTTAAATCTTCAGGAGCTTCATCTCTATTGGCTTTATAAGCAGGATAGAGTTGATGCCGAAAGTTATTGCCTTTTGAATCTAAAGCAAAAACAATATAATCACTGTTGTGGTCACGTTTTAAACCATCAACTAGATTTATAAATCCTGTCAACAAACCTGTGGGAAATCCATCTGAATTTCGAAGAGGAGGAAGAGCAAAATAGGAGCGAAAGAAGAAGCCAAAGGTGTCGATAACGGTTAATGTTTTCAAAAATAATACCTCATTTTTTAATGTTTGGGATTCTATCCAATTCTCTGTTACAACTTAATTTAATTAAAAACTTAATATAATATAAACTAAAAACTATAATATTATTTTTTAAATTTTTAGAAAGAGATTTTTTATGTCTAATTTAAATGACCCCTATCGCAATGCTGTAAGGCACACCATAGAAGATAGAGAAAAAGAGAGACGAAAAAAGATATTTGTCAGAAATAGGCAAAAAGAGAAGAGCAAAAGTTTTTTTCAAAAAAAAATCTATCTGAACAATCTCTTTGATTTACCAGAAGGGTTGGCAAAGATGCTCTTTTTAGGAATGTTTATCTTTATTCCCTATCTTGTGGGTGTTCTTTTTACTTTTTTAATTCTTGCTAAAGCCAATTTTCGAACCTATGAACGGGTAGAGAACTCTTTTGCTTTTTCTTGGGTCATTGGTTATGAGTTTTTAGCAACCTTTCTGCTCTTAATGATTTTTATCAGTGCTATCCGTTTTAGTACTTGCTCTCCAAACCCCAATGCCAAAGTTACAAATACTTAAACATTAGGAGAAACTCATATAGCATTTAATATTTTAGTAACCTTCTCATAAGGATTACTATCTCTATAAATAGGTCTTCCAATAACAGGAAAATCTACACCCTCCTCTTTTGCTACTTCTAATGTAGCAACCCTCTTCTGGTCACCTGCATCCTCTCCAAAAGGTCGAATAGCTGGACAGAGCGTTAAAAATGATTCAGAAGTCACCTCTTTAATCGCTCGACTCTCAAAAGTACTACAGACCACACCATCAAGACCATTCTCATAACTCATCTTGGCAAACTGTTCTGCTTTCTCAGCAATAGGCTTTTCATAAATTTCAGAGAAGTTCTCTTCATCAAAAGATGTCAAAGCCGTAACAGCTAAAACCAGTGGTCTTTTTTCGTAAGCAGAGAGTCTCTCCATCACAGTTCTCATAGCAACAGCTCCTGCACTGGCATGAATATTGAACATATCAACTCCCAGTTTAGCAATCTCTTCAGAGGCATCAGCCATTGTATTTGGAATATCATAAAGTTTTAAATCTAAAAATATCTTGAAGTTTGGATTAATATCTTTTAATGCCTCAATAAATGGCTTACCATCACGAATATAGGCTCGAAACCCTACTTTCATCCAAATATCATAACCCTTTAATGAGGTTGCCAATGCCAAATTCTCTTCTGCTGAAGGGAGGTCCAATGCTACACATAATTCCATGTAATTCTCTCTTTAATTAAAATGGCTATAATTCTACCAAAATTATAAAAATATAAGGATTAACATGTCAAAAAGATATGACGTATCACAAGAGACTCTAGAGAGTTACAACTATGCAAAGTTTAATACATCAAAAGGGACTATCTGGATTAAGCTTTATACAGAAGATGCACCCAATACTGTGGCGAACTTCGCACACTTAGCCAATGAAGGGTTCTACAATAACCTTAAGTTTCACCGAGTAATCCCAGGATTTATGGCTCAAGGTGGTTGCCCTCACTCTGGACCTACAGGTAACCCTGCAATGGCTGGAATGGGTGGACCGGGTTGGTCAATTGACTGTGAGACCGACACAAGTCATCAACCACACCGAAGAGGAACACTCTCTATGGCACATGCTGGACCAAATACTGGAGGAAGTCAATTCTTTATCACATTTGTTCCAACACCTCATCTTGATGGTGTTCATACTGTATTTGGAGCAATTGAATTGGACGACAGTGAAAGCTTTTCAGTACTTGATTCAATAGAGCAAAACGATGAAATTCTCTCTGTAGAGGTTGTTGCTCAACGCGATTAATCTCTTTGACTCTCACTTTTTTGTGGGAGTCCCTGAAACAGCTTTTAAAAAAAAACTATTTTTCAAAAATAAAATATTAATTTTTATTATTTTTTATGTTATAATATGCTTAAAAAAGGTGCGAAATGGCATTTCAACTATTTTTATCTCCAGCACTTTATGTAATGAGCAAACTCTCATTTAAAGCAAAGATTATTATCTCTATCTCAATACTTTTTATTCTGCTACTTTTTCCATCAAGAACCATCTTTTCAGACTATATTGAAAAGAGGGAAACCTATAATAATCAACTTGTTGGTTTACAATATATAGAGATTATTAACCACTTTATTAAAACTGTTCAAGAGCATCGCTCATTAACAAAAAAGTTTTTAGAGGGTGATGAACATCTACGAGAAGAGATTATTGAAAAAGAGGATAAGTTCTATAATAAACAGAAACCCGATATTATGGATTTTGACAGTAAGCATCTCAATATGCTCTCATCTAATGAAAATTTTAATACGGCTATCTCTCTATTTAAAGTTTTAGAGATTAATAAACTCGATGCCCAACTCTTTAATAAAAATAATTTTCAAACCCATGCCATTATTATTGAAAAGCTTATTCAAACGATTCTTGAAATCTCCGAACGTACCACATTTAGAACTTCTAAAGACTTAAGAGTTAACTACTTGGCAGATATGCTTCAAGAGAAACTTTTACGCCTCTATGAACTCTCTAAACAGCTTGAAGATACCTCTAATACCCTATTTAATAAAGAGAGCCTCTCCATTAAAGAACAGAGAAAACTCTTTTCTCTCTCTACTGATTTAAAAGCACTAAAAATGAGCCTGAAAGAGAATAAACTCTTAAGCCAACTCAGTAACTATCCCATATTACAAAATCAGAGTACTGCTGTAAGCTATACACTTGAGATACTTCTGGAAATTATTGATGAGAAGATTATCTATAACAGTATTAATGGATTCAATAGCGAAGCATTTAAAAATAAAACCACAGAATCTATAGAGCGACAGAATACCCTCTATCAGCGATACAGCTACACCTATAAAACAACCATTAAAGAGTTACAAAAACATCTAAATGAAGATTTATGGTCGCTTCTATTTGTCTTTTTATTTATTCTGCTTATCGCATTTTATATCTTTATTGCATTCTACCTTTCTATTACAAAAAATTTAAAGAAACTCCAGACTGCTTCAGAGATGATTTCATCAGGAACAACAACCATTAAGCTTGATGTTGATAAAAAAGATGAGATAGGCGATGCCCTTTTGGCATTTAATACCATGAGTGAACAGCTTACTAAAAATATCTCTTTTTTAGATGGCTACAAGACTGCTATTGATACCTCAAGTATTGTTTCTAAAACAGATAAAAAAGGTATCATAACCTATGTTAATGAGATGTTCTGTAATGTTTCAGGCTATACAAGAGAGGAGCTTATCGGGAGTGCACACAATATTATTCGTCATCCCGATATGGATCCAAAAATATTTGAGGATATGTGGAATCAACTCCATGCTAAAAAAATCTGGAAAGGTACCATTAAAAATCAGAACAAAGATGGAAGCTCCTATATTGTAAATGCTACCATCTTGCCTATTTTAGATAGTGAAACCAATATTATAGAATACGTTGGCGTTCGACATGACATTACAGAACTTGAAAAGAGTAAAGAGGAGATAAAAAAACAGCGTACCGATTTACTTACAGGTCTACCAAACAGAAATCAGCTTATTACCGATTTAAAAACAGCTATCAAACCGATTATTCTCTATCTAAATATTGATGATTTCTCTGGATTTAATGACTTCTATGGTTCAACTATTGGTGATGAGGTGCTTTTAAACTTGGCAGATAAACTGAAAAAACTTCAAGAGACAAAAGATTTTAAACTCTATAAACTCCAAGCCGACCAGTTTATACTCCTTTTTCAAGAGGGTTATTTGGCAAACAGCAACTTTAAACAGTTCTTTAAAAGTGTCATTGAAGATATAGAGAGAGAAATCTCTACCATTAGTGTAGAGAACCAGAATCGTATCTCTATCTCTATTACAGGTGGTGTGGCAACCTATTATGCCCATGACAACTATCAAAAACTTATTCTATACTCCAATATCGCCAGAAAAAAAGCACAAAAAGAGCATAAAAAGTTTATGATTTTTGACCACAGTATGAGTAAAAGTGAAAACTATGCACAGAATATTGAGTGGATTAAAAAGATTAAAGAGGCGATAGATGAAGATAGAGTTGTTACCTACTATCAACCGATACTTGATAATAAAACCGAGAAGATAGTAAAATATGAGACACTTGTCAGAATGCTTGACCAAGAAGGCTATCCTGTATCAACATTAAGCTTTTTAGAGATTTCACAAAAAGCGAAACTCTATCCTCAAATTACTAAAATTATTATAGACAAAGCATTTAAAACATTTGAAAATCTCGATTATGAGTTCTCTATCAACTTAACCATAGATGATATTCTATCAAAAGAGATTACCTCTTATATCTGTGAAAAACTTGAAAGCTATTCAAAAAGTCACAATGTTATTTTTGAAATTACTGAATCAGAAGAGGTTAATGATTATAAAATTATTAATGATTTTATCAAAAGAATCAAGAAACATGGTGTAAAAATTGCTATTGATGATTTTGGTTCAGGCTATGCAAATTTTGAACATATTATTGGAATTGATGCTGATTTTATCAAGATAGATGGAAGCCTTATTAAAAATATAGATTCCGATAGAAATGCACGTATTATTACTGAAGCGATAATCTCATTCTCTAAAAAACTTGGTCGAAAGACCATAACCGAGTATGTCTCTGATGAAAAAATATATAAAATAGTCAAAGATTTAGGAGCAGACTACTCCCAAGGTTTCTACTTTGGAGCCCCCTCTCCAAAGCTCAAATAGTTCTATTTTGTTATTTTATATTTAAACAAAAGAGAGAAGTTGATAATCTTGAATAACTCTTAACTATAAAGAACAGCTTAAGTAAAGTAATTGATTTTTTTTTTAATCGGCGACTCCTTTTAAGAAGATTCTGTGTTATACTTTGATTATGAAAACTCTAACAATAATACTCAAGATATTAAGCTTTACTCTACTTTTTTCTAGTAGTCTCTTAAGTGCGTCGGGAGTTAGTGGTCCAGAGCCAATTTATGATAAAGTTTATAGAAGCGACAGAACTGGGGACTCGTATCACTTCTTAATTTTAACAAAAGATGGTAACTATCACTATCTATATACCAACAGAACAGATAAACTTAACAGTTCTGAACTTAAGTCAAAAAATATACTAGAGATACTAAAGAAGAAACAATCATGGGGACAATCTTTTCCTAAAAAGGGAAAATATGCTATCGATAAAGGAAAAATTTATACCAAGCTTTTATGGGATAGGATTTATGTACTCTCTCCTAAAAAAATAAAATATTTAAATAAAGTTTTTTATCTTCAGTAACCAAAAGCTTCTTTTTTTTAGCTAAAATAGCATGATTTTAATACCCATCCAAAAAGGAAAATCATGCACGGATTTTATAGAGTAGCCTCTGCTGTAAATCATACTACCATAGCCAATCCAGAGAAAAATGCTATTGCTATTTTACCTCTACTCAATCAAGCTTATCGACAAAACTGCTCGGTAGTACTTTTTCCAGAGTTGACACTAACAGGATATACAGCCTCTGACCTCTTTTTTAATCAAACCCTTTTAGAGAAACAGAACAATGCCCTACAATCTATTCTTGAGGTGAGTCAAAATATCTCGACAGTTGCCATATTGGGTGCTGTTGTTCTCTATCAAAATCGCCTCTATAATACAGCTATTGTTATTCAAAATGGAGAGATTTTAGCTGTTGTTCCTAAAAGTTATATTCCCAACAAGCAAGAGTTTTATGAAAAACGTCAATTTGTATCGGGGAAAACTATAAAAGAGCAGAGCATCACCCTCTTAGGTCAAACTGTACCCTTTGGAGTTGATTTACTCTTTTCCGATAATAAAGAGATGATTTTTGGCATAGAGATATGTGAAGATTTATGGGCCATTACCCCTCCATCAAATCAGATGAGTATTAATGGTGCCAATCTTATCTTTAACCTCAGTGCCAGTAATGAGCTAATTGGAAAAGCCGAATATCGTGAAGAGTTGGTGCGTACACAGAGTGCAAGATGTATGGGTGCTTATGTTTATGCTTCGGCAGGTGTTGGAGAATCAACCACAGATACCGTATTTGGAGGAGATGCAATTATTGCACAATATGGCTCAACCATTGCAAGAAACCGACGCTTTCAAAGAGATTCAACCATGATTACTGCCGAAGTTGACCTACAGAGATTAAACTGGCAACGGCTAAGTGAGTCCAGCTACAGCGATGAGATACCCACGACTCATCGCTTAATTAGCATAAAAAGCTTACCAAAGATGGAGCGACTCTCCTCTTTTATCAATCCACACCCTTTTGTCCCCTCACACTATCAAGAGAAAACCCATCGTTGTCAAGAGATAGTCAATATCCAAGCTCATGCACTGATTAAACGAATGACCCATGCCCATATTCAAAAAGCTGTTATTGGCATATCTGGAGGCTTGGACTCTACCCTTGCTCTGCTCTCTACCCATAAAGCTTTTGAGTTCATGAAGTGGAACAGCAAAGATATTATAGCAATCACAATGCCTGGATTTGGAACAACCAGTCGAACAAAAAATAATGCCATAGAGCTTTGTGAACAATTAGGCGTGACACTACGCACTGTTGATATTACCAAACTGGCACGAATAGAGTTTGAAGCAATAGGACACAATATAGATGACCACTCTGTTACATATGAGAATGTTCAAGCCCGTGCTAGAACCTCTATTCTAATGAACACAGCCAATCGTGAAGGGGGGTTGGTTATTGGAACAGGAGACTTAAGTGAGATTGCCCTTGGTTGGTCAACCTACAATGGTGACCATATGAGCATGTATGCCTTAAATTCAGGAATTCCTAAAACACTTATCAAATATGTAATTGAGTACTTTAAAAGCAATCAAGCCATCGCCCATATTATTGAAGATATTCTAAATACGCCTATCAGTCCCGAGCTTCTACCACACAAAGAGGATGAGATTGTCCAAGAGACCGAATCAATTGTAGGTCCCTATGAACTTCATGACTTTTTTCTCTATCACTTTATAAAATATGGAGCAAAACCGACAAAAATTCTATTTTTAGCCAACCATGCCTTTGATAATTACAATGAAAAAGAGATAAGAGAGTGGCTCAAGAAATTCCTATGGCGTTTCTTTACCCAACAGTTCAAACGCTCTTGTATTCCCGATGGTCCAAAGATAGGAAGTATCTCACTAAGCCCAAGAGCCGACTGGCGAATGCCAAGCGATGCAGATATGCAAATTTGGATGGAAGAGCTTTAAAATAAAAAGGTCAGTTTAGCATAGAATTAATGCTCAAAATTTGTAGGTTCGATTTCATCGAATAGATTGTTTTATGGGCTTGAATTCTTGTTCCATAAAATCGAACCTACACTATTCAAGCTTATTTGATAAATTGAACTCTATACATCCAAAAACCGTTCAATATACCCCAAAATCTCAACCGTAACATCAGCAATAACCCTCTTACGCTCACGAATTTTAGGTTTAACCATTAAACAAGCCACAATATCCTCACGCAGTGGCTTCTTTCCATCATAGATATAACTCGAAATTACCCTCTTAACCTCATCATCCTTTAAGCCATTTTCACTACAGAGCCGATTAAACCCTCTCTCCTGCTCCACATCCCAAAACTTCTCAAACTCCTCCAACACAGCCGAAGCGTCATCAATCATCAACATATTCTCATCAATAAACTTCTCTATCAGTTCGCGTTTGCTACGCAACGAGGTGTTGGAGTTGATAATATTCATAATATTCTCTTTTTGGCTCTTCTTATCCTCTTCATCAGCCTCTACCAATTTACCTAAGAGCTTTAAGATATAGTTTACATTTATCTCATCTTTATGAATCAACTCCAGCTCAAAATCGACATCTTCCAAGATAGATACCTTCTCTTTTGCTCTATCGCTCTTAATGGCATCATAGAGGTCAAGATATTTAGATTTGTAATCCTCAAACTCCTGCTCCCCCATCTCCAGAAGCTCAAAATCAAAATCAGAGAATCCCACCAGTATATTTTTTAACCTCATCAAAGCTCTAAAAGCCTGAACAAATTTCAACTGCTCCTCTTCATCTACCAAATCACTAACACTATCCACTGTTGGGGTAATTGCCAAGAGTTTACTATTATAGGCTTGATTAAACTCCTTAATATAATCTTCAAAAGGTTTCATCAAAATAATCTCTTTGGCATCTTTATTAGAAAATAGAGCAATCGCCTCATCTACCGAAGCCTTTAAATTTCTAAAACAGACAATATTTCCCTGTGACTTCTGTTCGCTCAAGATTCGATTGGTTCGTGAAAAGGCTTGAATCAACCCGTGATACTTTAAACTCTTATCCACATAGAGCGTATTGACTCTTGGGGCATCAAACCCTGTCAAAAACATATTGACCACCAGTAAAATATCTATCTCTCTATTTTTTACCCTTCTGCTTAGTTCATTATAGTAGTTATAGAAGCTTTTGCTATCTTTGGTGCTGTATTTTGTGCCAAACATAGCGTTGTAGTCGGTTATATATTCATCTAATTTCTCTCGACTATACTTGTTCGGGGCTAAAGCCTCTGATTCCAGTTCTGAAAACTCCATCGCATCATTCGCCTGATAGGAAAAGATAGTAGCCACCTTCAACCGATGCTCTTTACGTTTAAACGCCTCATAATATTTAATCAACATCGCAACCCCACCAACACAGAGCATTGCATTAAACTCTTGGCTATGGGTTTTTCGTGCATGGTTGGCAATAATATAATCAACTATCTTATCAATTCGTTCATCACTCTCTAACAGCTCCTTGCTGTCTATCTCTTCCACCTCTATATCAATGGCGTTTTTGCTCCCCTCTCTCTGCTTATATCGCCCCACATACTCCACCGAAAATTTCAATACATTATCATCTCCAATCGCATCGGTAATCACATACTTGTGCAACACCTCATCAAACAGCTCTTTGGTAGTGCGTTTCCCTAACTGATTATTCACAGCATTTTGGGCAAAGATGGGTGTTCCTGTAAAGCCTATCATCTGATTCTTCTCAAAAAAGCGATTTATCGCCTTGTGTGTCTCTCCAAATTGGCTACGATGACACTCATCAAAGATAAAAACAACCCTCTTTTCTCTCATCTCCTCCATTTGGCTAAGATACTGCTTTTTACTAATGGCAGAGTTAAGCTTTTGAATAGTCGTAACAATCAGTTTGGTATCGTCACAAAACTGTTTTACCAACGCTTTTGTGTCGCTTGTGCCATCGACACTGCCATCACTAAAGCTATTAAACTCTTTGCTTGTCTGAAAGTCCAAATCTTTTCTATCCACCACAAAAACTACCTTATCCACGGTAGGCAGTTTCATCAATATCTGCGAAGCCTTAAACGAAGTAAGCGTCTTCCCCGACCCTGTGGTGTGCCAAATATACCCATTTTTATCGCTATCTCGCACCCGTTCAATTATCGCCTCAACAGCATAAAACTGATAGGGTCGCAACACCATCAAATTCTTGGGAACTTCTGCCAAAACAATATATTTGGCAATCATCTTGGCAAGGTGGCAACGCTCTAAAAATGCGTTGGTGAACGCATCAAGATTGGTAATATTGTTATTCTCTTCATCTGCCCAGAAAAAGGTCTGTTTAAAGCTCTGTTTTCGGTTATTGGCATAATATTTGGTATTAACCCCATTACTAATCACAAAAATCTGAATATAGCCAAACAAAGTACCCTTAGCCCCAAAACTATGACTCTGATAACGCTCAATCTGATGAAAAGCCTCTTTCAACTCCAACCCACGCCGTTTCAACTCTATCTGCACCAGAGGAAGCCCATTAACCAACAGAGTCACATCATAACGGTTCAGATAGACCCCCTCATTGCTAATCTGATGGGTAACCTGAAAGATATTTTGACACCAATGTTCACTATTAAAGAACTCAATATACCGATTTGTCCCATCATCACAAACCAATAAATATCTGTCACGAAGCGTTTTAGCCTTATCAAAAACCGACCCTTTCCCAAGATGATTCACAATATTTTTAAACTCTCGTTGGCTAAGGGTAAGGCAATTATGCTTCTCTATCTGCTCTTTTAGGTTAGCTTCAAGAGCCTCATAATTTTTAATCGTTACAGCCTCATATTTCAGACCTACAAGCTGTTTAATAAGATTGTTTTCTAGTGTTGATTCGCTTTGGTGTGACATGTTTTTTCCTAAAATATTGTATCAATAATTATATCATAATCGCGTAGGGTGCTGTTTTCTAACGCACCAAATATCGGCATAAAATATATCTTAATAATTTTGATACATGGTTTTATGATGGGTTTTCGGTGCGTTAGAAAACAGCACCCTACAGCCCAATATTTTAAACAAACATCTGTTGTAACAACCCTTTTTTAAACGCTTTCATCTCTTCTAATGCTTGGTTGTTTTGGGTTATTTTTTGGTCTATGGAAGTTAGGAAATTTGATATTTTTTGTTGTTCTTCTAGGGAAGGAAAAAATAATGTATAGCTCAAAAATGTATTAGCATGAATACGCTTGGCTTTTCTACTACCATCTGCTATATCTCCATTTTTTTTATAAAAATTCTTTTGTTTAATTCGTTCTAACAATAACTCTTTATTTACATCTTTTATAAAATTAAAACAAGGCAAATCAACAGTACTTTCATATCCATCTAATTTTTTAGGAATCAGACCAAAAGCACAATTTAAAAAATCTAATTTACTATAAATTAATTGTCCTTCTTTTCGTATATAGTATTGTGTATTTGAACTTCCTTCTCTAATTTCATTCTTTGCATAAACTCCTTGTCCCCATAATTTAACTGTTATTTTTTTTGCTTTATCTCCTGATGAACCTTTTATTCTACTCTCTACTAAATAATTTTTCAACTTCTCTTCCTCCCAATCCTCAAAAACCCCACCGTCATCACGCTTAAACCGAATCTCCTGAGAAAAAATCTTCTGCATTACCCCTTTTTTATAGCTCTCTAAAAGGGTGCTTTTTTGGTTTAGTTGTTCTATTTTTTTGTCTATTGAGGTTAGGTAGATTGATATTTTTTTTTGTTCTTGAAGTTTAGGCAATAAAATAGGAATAGAATTACAACTATTTTTATTCATATATAGTAATGTCGTTTTTGTCGCAACTCTTTCCATATATTTTTTTTGTGTTAACAAAGAGTAATTAAGAAATTCACTTGTAATAACTTTGCTTGGAAGAAATGCGTGTAACTGCTGATTAATAACTATCGGTTCTTTTGTAATTGCAATAACACCTAATTCTCCAACACATGACATTACTACAGAATCTTTTGGAATAATCTTTGAACCAATTTTTTTAGCTTCATCTCTGTCAATAAATAAACATTCTTTAGGGTTAAAAATATATTTACTATTAATATCAGGTGTTGTTATCCAAGGAATATCTCCATCAAATTTTTTTGGTTTATTTCGTCCAGGAACAATACAATTACAAATATCCCCTACTTTAACTTCTTTATATTCCCCCTCAAACTCCCCAAACCGTAATTTTGGTACATTAAACATAACAAGCCTCCGTAGGTTCGATTTTATCGAACGCTTTAACCAAAATTGGCATAATTTGAATATTGAATTGATATTGATGTTCGATGAAATCGAACCTACAGCATTCAAATATATTGGTTTTATCAATTTGGTTTAACATGGCGAATCAATCCCCAATTCTGCACAAAAACCCTGAATTATTTTATCTGTTTCTTTCATTTCGCTCTCTAAATCTTTTAAAGCCTTTGCAACCTCTGCCAAATCCACAGCCTCTTCCTCTTCAAAGGTGTCTACATATCTTGGGATATTTAGGTTGTAATCGTTTTCGGCTATCTCTGCCAAAGTTGCCTTGTGGCTATATTTTGCTATCTCTTTTCGCTCTTGGTAGGTGGTTACTATCTTCTCTATATCTTCAACTCTCAGATGATTTTGATTTTTAACCTTTTCAAAATGGGCAGAGGCATCTATAAAAAGCACACAGTCGCTATCTTCTCGGCACTTTTTAAAGACCAAGATGGTGGTAGGGATGCTTGTACCATAAAAGATATTAGCAGGTAAGCCAATTACAGCATCTAAATAGTTTCTATCTTCTATCAAATAACGGCGAATATGCCCTTCGGATGCTCCACGAAACAGCACACCATGAGGCATAACCACAGCCATTGTTCCGTTGTCGTCAAGATGGTAAATCATGTGTTGAATAAAGGCAAAATCTGCTTTGGTTTTTGGGGCGAGTTTGCCATATTGGCTAAATCTGTCATCGCTAAGATGGAGGGGATTTGCCGACCAGTGGGCTGAAAATGGGGGATTGGCTACAATCGCTTCAAAACGGTTATCAAGATGTTGTGGGTTCTCTAGGGTATCTTCTTGTTTAATGTCAAAATCTCGGTAGTGGACATCGTGCATTATCATGTTCATTCTAGCAAGGTTATAGGTGGTTCGGTTTAGCTCTTGACCATAAAAGCCACTAACTCCACCAACCTCTTTTGCCACACGCAACAGCAACGAACCAGAGCCACAAGTGGGGTCATAGACCGACTTTAGTCGCTCTTTGTTGGTGGTTACAATTTTGGCTAGAATCTTGGATACCTCTTGTGGGGTATAGAACTCCCCTGCTTTCTTTCCTGCTCCCGATGCAAACTGACCAATCAGATACTCATAAGCATCCCCAAGCACATCACGGTCATGATTTTTAAGCTCAAAATCAATCTTATCAAGGTGCGACAACACTTTGGCTATTAGGCTGTTTTTTGCCTCTTCGCTTCTGCCCAATTTGGTACTACTTAAATCAAGGTCTTCAAAAAGATGCTCAAAATCATCTTCGCTCTCTTGCCCCATGGTGCTTTGTTCGATGCTGTTTAGGATATTGGTTAAATCTTCTAATATAAAGTTGTTGCTATCGCCACTACCACGACTCGCCACAGCCGAAAAGAGCTCAGAGGGTTTCAAAAAATAACCCAACTGCTCAATAGACTCTTCACGTACAGCCTCAAGATACTCTTTTCCCTCTTGGCTCTCTTCATCTATCTCTTTAAATTTAATGTTATCCTCTGCCAAAATATCATCGGCATAACCATTCATCTTTTCAGAGAGATATTTATAGAAGATAAACCCCAAAATGTAATCTCTAAACTCATCTGCATCCATCTTGCCACGCAGAGTGTTTGCAATGTTCCATAACTGCTGTTCTAACTGTTTTTTCTGCTCTTCACCCATATAGTTGTTGCCTTATTTTTTAATTGGGGAATTATAGCGTAGGTTCGATTTTATCGAACATTTTTATGACAAATTGACATTAGACTTCTTGCATGAAATGGGCTTTAATTTGCGTTCGATGAAATTGAATCTACGGAAATAAAATATTTGAACTGTTATAAAAAAGTAGGAAATTAAAAAAAGAAGATGTGGTGCGCTAGAGAGGATTTGAACCTCCACGCCGCGAAGCACGAGCCCCTCAAGCCCGCGTGTCTACCGTTCCACCACTAGCGCACATCTTGATAACTTATAAGGCTTATCGAAACCTAAATGAGGAATTAGAGTGGCATTATACCACTCTAACCTTTTATAGTTCTTAAACTAACGACTATCCAAGGAATGGGTTAGCGTAAAGAGCAATAAGAGCAATAACTAGTGTATAGATTACCTGTGCTTCAATCATAGCAAGAGCAATAAACATAGTAGTCATCAATTTACCACCAAGACCTGGGTTTCTAGCAGTACCAGCGATAGTAGCAGCAGCAGTATGACCCATACCGATAGCTCCACCAAGAGCAGCAAGACCAAGACCAACACCAGCAGCAACTACTGAATATGCTTTAATCATATCTGCACCACCTTCGTTAGCGAAAGCAACAGCACCAAGTGCCAAGAAAAGTAAGAAAAACTTTTTCATTTTAAAATCCTTATGTTAATGGGCTTTAAGTCCCCTTAGACTGCGTTTCAAAGTCCGTTCGGATAGCGTAAACACATTATAAATTATAATATGCCAACAGACACATAAATGCGACCTGTTTCCCTACTTATCACTCTGTAATAACGGTGCGATTATAACCAACATAAGATTTAATAATTATTAAGATTTAAGAAGAAGTTTAAAATCATTTTTTTAGATTACTTTTGTTACAAGAATACGCATTTTTTGGAATCGGAGGCTTTAGCCCCGAAAGAGACGAGGCTAAAGCCCAATGCCATTGAAATAAGCTTGAATACTGTAGGTTCGATGAAATCGAACCTACAAAGTTTGAGTATTAATTCTTTAATTCAATGGCATTACGGTTTACCGACCATTAAATATATCCCATTCATGGTCGACAAATTGACCCTACACAGAAGATAGATTCAATTTAATTAAATTACGCCAAATACGCAGGAGTACAAAGCTCTACTTTTTTACCTTTCTGTTCAAGAACAATAATATCAATATCATCCCCAACGTTATACATTCCCTCTAATGTTCTAATTCTATCTTTAGAGACTTTAGAGATGTGTAAAAGTGCATCAAAACCATCTGGCATCTCAATAAACATACCAAAATCAACAACTTTTTTTACTTTACCTCTGTACTGTTTATTAATCTCATAGGTCATCTGTCTTTTTACTGGTGTAGAAGTAATAGAGTCTATAAACTCTTTTGCTCCATTAACATCCTCTTTGGACGCACCTGTTATCTTAACACTGTTGCTGTCTCGGTCAATATCAATGCTTACACCAAATTTCTCGATAATTTCTCGTATGGTTCCACCACCCTTTCCAATAATTGCAGGAATATGAGAGCTGTCTACCTCAAAAGCCACAGAGCTTGGTAAAGCACTACTTGGTGTTAAGTTTTCTAAAGCCTCTTCCATAATATTTAAAATATGAAGTCGCCCCTCTTTCGCTTGATAGAGTGCTTTTTTAAGTACCTCTGCATCAATACCACCCAGTTTAATATCCATCTGAAGTGCTGTCACACCATCAGCTGTACCTGTGATTTTAAAATCCATATCTCCATCATGGTCTTCTAGTCCCATAATATCTGTAAGCACACAACTCTTCTCTCCATCAGTAACCAGACCCATGGCAATACCTGCAACCAATTTATCGGTACTTACTTCAGCAGCTTTTAGAGCCAATGAACCACCACAAACAGTTGCCATTGATGAAGAGCCATTTGACTCTAAAATTTCAGATACCAAACGCACTGTTCCATCACGCTTTAAATCTAAAGTTGGTTCCAAAGCTCTTTTTGCAAGATTACCATGCCCAAGCTCTCTACGCCCTGGCGCTCTGGCAGGTTTTGCCTCACCAACTGAAAAACCAGGGAAGTTATAATGTACCATAAATGTTTCATAAAGGGCTGTTTTCGAACCAATCAACTCATAAGACTGAGATGATTTAATATCTCCTAATGTGGCTGTAACCAATGCCTGAGTCTGACCACGCGTAAAGAGACATGAACCGTGTACTGATGGTAAAATATTTGTCTCTATATCAATTGGACGGACTTCGGTTAAAGCTCTTCCATCGGCTCGAATATTATCATTTAAGATAAGTGAACGAACAACCGAACGCTTATAGGCATCCAACATTTTACTAACCAACTCTTTATCTGCCTCTTCTCCCGAAGCCTCAATATCTGCCATAATTTTTGCACGAACATCTTTTAATGCTTGGCTACGTTCAGATTTTGCCATAGATTGAACAGCTTTTGATACAGAATCAGCATAATACTTCTCTATGAACTTATAAAGCTCTGCATCCTCTTGCTCTTCGGCTAGAGCAATCTCTATCTCCTCTTTTTTAGCCACTTTAAAATCATTTTCATAAGCCAAACTTGCATGAGAAATAGCCCCTTGAGCAATATCAATAATCTCTAAAAGCTCATCTTCATTCAGTTCATTTGTCTGTTGGACATGCTCTTTTTCAGAAGCATTTACGCACATCTCTATCATTAGAATATCAGAACCTGACCCCACAACTAAAAGGTCTAAAGTCGAATTCTCTTGGTCAATAAGTGTTGGATTAATCAACACCTCATCATCAATTTTTCCTAGACGTACAGCCGAAACCACTTGATTTACAGGAATATCTGAAGTATACAGAGCAGCAGAAGCAGCGTGCATTGCAGCAACTTGCATATCAACAGCAGGGTCAGCACTCAAGACAGTTATACTAATTACAACAGGGTAGTGAAATCCTTTAGGAAAAAGAGGTCTTAAACTTCGGTCTACAATTCTAGAAGTTAATGTCTCAAAATCACCTGGTTTAGTCTCTCTCTTTACAAAACCACCTGGAATCTTTGCTGCAGCGTATGACTTCTCTATGTACTGTACAGTTAATGGTAGAAAATCTTCATCTACAGGTTTTGGGTCAATAGCAACAGCTGCTAATACTACAGCATCTCCACAATGATACATTACAGCACCACTTGCCTGTTTTGCTACTTTGTTAAATTGGTATCTCTCTTCTAAATTATTACAACTAATAACGATATTCTGTTCGTTCATTATCTCTAACTTCCTTTTTATATTATTTTTTTTAGTATCGGTTTAATATCTTCAAAACCAAAAGCTTCTATCTCTTCATAGTAATACTCCATAGATACATAATCATCTATCTTTTGAGGACAAAAAATATTGTCACAAATGGGTACAAGGTTTTCATATACCACTCTGTCCAAAATGGGAACAGCAATAAAAATATTTTTTGCTCCTAATGAGATGGCTGTTTTCACTGCAGTCATCATGGTTAACCCTGTCTCTACGCACTCATCTACCAAAATTACATACTTATTATCAAGTCCTTCAAGTACTTGACCTTCTCTATACTTAAGTTGATGTTTTAAAATATCATTTTGATACTTACTCCTCGCCTTAGAATAGATATAATCTATGGATATATCAAAAGCATCTATCAATGCTTTGTGGGTAACAATCTCTTCTGTCTCACCCAACATTGCAATGACCAATTCTGGATTTATATCCGAATAGATGGGTTCAGTTAATAGAAGGTTCATTCGACAATTAAGTTTAGCACTCAACTTATCAGCAAAATAGACCCCTCCCTCACTAATACCCAATATAATTGTCTCTTGTGCAGAAAAAATATTTAATGGAAGCTCTTGATACATCTGCTCAAAAGCATCTTCTCTATCTTGAAAAATATGTTTACTCTTCTCTTTTATCATTTCTATCCAATATAATTAACGCTTTAACTTCTACTTTGATGCAGATGCAGCAGCACCTAAAAGATTTTTTAAATCATTATCTACAAAATCTACACCCAATCCAACTGATATGGAGTTGGCACGTGAGTTTAGAAGATTATTTCCACTTAAATAGGCATTGATATGTTTAAAAAATTGATAACGAACAGTTGTCGTTAAATTAACATTCTCACCACGAATATCACTTACTGCATTAAAATCATAAAGGTTTGCACTCAATTTCAAAGTATCATTAAGTGCGAAATAGTCCACTCCAAATCCACCTTGCCCCTCGATAATACCTACACGAAAGAGCAAATCATCATAACGTTTACCATATTGTGCTGAGAGTAGAAAATCTCCACTCTCATGTTTTTTATTTCCTGCATATCCTCTATCAAAAGAGCTATCAGCCTCAAAGCTTGGCCCTGAAGTTACACCCAACATATAGTAACGGGTTGGGTCGGGTTTAAGTGTAAGATTTAAATGTGATTTAGAGTAACCACCATCATCATAAACCTCATCTGAACGCATCTCTACATGCAGTTCACTCTTAATTAGACCATCCAGATATTTATCTACTTTTTTCATCGTCTCTTGACTGTCTGAAAAGAAACCATCTACAGAAGTTAGAGCATTTGATAAGTTCTCTTTATTATCGACAACAACATCATTAAGGTTATCTTCTAAAACTACAAACTTATCAAGTGCTGTAGGTATTTTTTTATCCAATGTAGCACTTACATTTTCTAGATATTTTGTGATACTATCAATTCTTGCCATAATTGAAGGCAAATCTCTATTAATATTTACAGCAACATCAGAGTACTCTCTCATCATATTTGGTAAGTCTTTATTGATACTTTTACCAACTTTAGAGAACTCTTTCGAGGCTTCTGTAATCTCATCACTCATCCTAGAGAACTTCTTAATCATGCCATTAGCATTGGCTAAAGAGCTGTTTGCATTGGTTAAAATTTCATGAATTGTTTGATTATCCTCTGTAGAGATAGATGCCAAAAGTTTAGAAAACTCATTTAAGTTGGCTAAAGTAGATTGAATATCATTTTTGCCACCCTCATCTAAAATATCTCTGACATCTTTTACCAAAAGTGTTATCTCTTGAAAAGCTTTATCTGCTGCAGTTGAGGCATCTCCGATAGAAGAGACCTTCTCCTCTTTTTCCAAAAGTGCATTGGGTTCTAAAAAAGTAGAAGAGACTCCTGGTTTAATATCTAAAAACTTCCCTCCAAGTAGAGAGTCTTGAGAGATTACAAGAGTAGAGTCACTTGGAATCTTAACTCCTTCATCAATCATAAGATGTACAACAACATTGTTATCTTTTAGTAAAACTTTTTCAACATATCCGATATTCACACCTTTTAGTTTTACTTTAGCTTTATCTTTTAATCCTGAACCATCATTAATGGTAGCAATAATAGGATAGGACTTTTTAAACAGATTATTAAAACTGCTCAATTGAGAAAGCAGACCAAAGAGAAAAAAGAGTATTACTGTAATAAAAAGACCAACTTTTGCTTCTGTTTTCATATTTATCTACCTTGAGAAGAGAATTCTTGATTTTGTGCTATCCCACCAAATGGATTAAGTGTCAATTCAAAATAGACCATATTATTTTTAAATGAACGTTCAACATTTGGTATACGCTCCTGCCCAAAAGAGAACTTGGTTCCCCAACACTTCTTTCTATGTGTTAAACCCAAATTCCATTGATGATTAAAATTCTGTTTCAGGTCATAAGCATAAGTTAAAAACCACTGATTATGCTTATTATAATTATGGACAAAGGAGGTACTGATAAAACTTGTTACCTCATTTTCTATTAAAAAATCATTATTATAAAAATGAGTTAACATTATATCATAGTTGCTTTGATTATAACTAAGTGACGTAGTTAAAGAGTGAATTTTATTTTTATTTAAAGAGTAGAACAAATTTGAGTAGAACTCTAATGATTCTCCTTTATAAGAGAGTTCATTATTAATATCACCCCGACTCAACTCCTCATTAGGATAGTCAACCCAAGCGAGTTGATGTGAAAAGCCCATATCTAAATTGTTGTTATAATAGTACTGACTAAATCCCAAAGAGAGCTTCTCTTTTTGTGTCTGTGTCACAAAAAGTTCCTTCTGATTCTCATTTAAATTACTATAACTTTCTGGCTCTTCATTCTCTAAACTTGGTTTTGTATATTTTAAAAAAGGATGGAGTGTATGTTGATTCTCTCCATAATTTTTTATTAAATCACTAGAAAGCTCCATTGTGTGAAAATTTCTATAATATCGATAAGATTCACTACTGTAACCCAGATTAGAAAAAAATACTCTGGAGAGATAGAGATTTTCAGAGAGTGAAAAATCGAGATAACCATTTAAAAATGATTGATAATAGGTAACAGGTAAATCAAACTCAACCTGATAGGCTCTACTCCCTTTTGCACGGGTATAGTTATGTACTTTAGCATCAAAAGAGTAAAAAAGTTTCTCTTTTAAAATCTGTTTCATAAAGTTATGATAATGGAGTGTAGGTAACTCTTGAAGCGTCTCAACATTGCTCTCTTTACTTGTATCAATATAAAATTTAGAGTAGAGACCCAAATACCTATTCTCATCATACATAAAAGCATTAAATCTTGACTCTACCAAATTTGAATTAACCAGAGAAGAAGCTCGATTCTTTTGTAAATTAAGATACTCCAAATCGGTTAAATAGAGACTATTAAGATAAAGTCCACTACTATAAGTATCAAAAAAATCCCCCTCGGGTAGCATATCTGTAGAGTTATATTGAAACTCCAAACCATAATGCTCTTCATGAACCTTATTCTCTTCTGCATATCCTTTAAAATTTTTAAAATAACCTGTACGAAAAAGAGCTGAAGAGTGATTTGAATCTACATAACGGGCTGTAACATGTCCCCCATATCCACGACTGGTTCTCACTTGAGGATTAAACTCTATATCAAAGTTCTCTACAGGTGCATAAAAATAGGGTTGCTGATAGACCAAACCATCCATATTAGAGAGTTGAAAATGTGGAAAAAGTAATCCTGTAGTTCTTTTATTTATTGTGGGGAATGCAATATAAGGAAGCTTTAAAATTGTAGTATCAAAAAAACGAACCCGTGCATCCTTTAATGATATAAAGGCTCTATCTTTACGAAAGTGTGCCTCAGCAAATTCAATTGTCCAGTCGGGATTCAACTTGTCACAAGAGGAGAGCTTTGAATTAAAAATCTTATAATGCTCACCCTTTTTTGTTGCTTTTTCTGCTTCAATCCAGAGGTTATCTTCTGTTGTAATGAGCAATTTTTTAAATTGTACCCGTTGATTCTTGGTATTAATCACAAGCTCATCTGAAGAGGCTCGATTCTCCTCTTTACCCAACATCTCAACCCTACCAGAAAGCTTCAAAAGCGAAGCTTTCTTATCGTAAGTAGCTGTTTGAGATTGAAGTAAATCCCCATTATATAAAATGAGTACATCTCCTGAAGCTTTAAAAAAATCTTTGGTTGCAGATACCTCTTGGGCAAATACCTCTATCTGCTCTTTAGCAAAAAGAGATAGAGTTAAAAAGATAAAAGATATAAAATAACGCATCTATCTCCTAGAGATTTATATTTGAATTCTCTTCTTCTCTCGTTCCCATGTTGAACAGAGGAACGAATAATCGACTAGGTCGGCTAAAGCCAACCCTACAGTGCTTGGTAAGCAATATCTGTTCTACACTGTTTTCCTGCAAAATGAACTTGACCAACTAACATGTAAGCACGTTTTTGAGCCTCGGCAATGCTATCCCCTAAACCAACACAGACAAGCACTCTTCCACCCGTTGCATAGAGTTTTCCATCTTCTCCTCGACTTACCCCTGCATAAGAGATATGTGCATGTTCAGCAAAAATCTCATCATGAACAATCTCATCTACAATAATCTCAGCTGGTGCAGAGCTTTTATATGGATAATCTTTACTTGCCATGACCACACCAACAGCATACTTATCATAAAACTCAACTTTAAGATTTTTTAAATCTTTGGTTGCCCCTTTATAGAACAAATCAAGTGCCGATGATTTAAGCAGAGGCATAAGCTCTTCACACTCAGGGTCTCCAAAACGTACATTATATTCAAGAATAATTGGCTCATTATCAACCACCATTACACCAATAAAAAGTACCCCTTTAAATGGCATTCCTTCAGCCTTCATCCCCTCTAATGTAGGAACAATTACACGCTCATCAAGTTTTTTATAGATTTCATCATTTACCAAAGGAGTTGGAGCATAAGCACCCATTCCACCTGTATTTGGTCCTTGGTCGTTATTTAAAAGTCGTTTGTGGTCTTGTGCTGCTGGAAGCACCACGTAATCTTCTCCATCACAAATTGCAAAAACAGAAAGCTCATAACCATCCAAGAACTCTTCTACCACTATCTTAGTTCCTGCATCACCAAAAGAGTTTCCAGAGAGCATCTCCCCTACTGCTTTTTTAGCTTCATCATGTGACTGAGCAATAATAACACCCTTTCCACCACAAAGACCATCTGCCTTTACAACAATAGGAGCATCAAGTGTCATAATAAACTTATAGGCAACCTCAATTGAATCGGTCTCTATATATTTGGCTGTGGGAACATTGTGTCGTGCCAAAAAGTTCTTCATAAAGATTTTAGAACCCTCTAATTGTGATGCTTGGGCTGAAGGTCCAAAGATATTTAATCCTCTGGCTTCAAAAACATCAACAATGCCATCAACCAATGGAGCTTCTGGCCCCACAACGGTCAAATCAACGTTGTTTTCTTCACAAAAGTCAGCCAACTCATTAAAGTCACTAATGGCTAAATTTTCACCAAGTTCATCCGTTGCACCATTACCTGGGGCAAAATACAACTTCTCTACTTTTTCATCTTTTTTTAGAGCCATTCCAATAGAATACTCTCGTCCACCAGCACCAATTATTAATACATTCACTTGCTATCTCTCCATCATTTTATTAGCAGAATTATACACTATAGATTATATGGATTAGATTTAGAGAAAAGAGGATTACAAATTGAAGTTTTAATATCATTTGGATTGGAAAGAAAAAGCCCATTTTACTTAGAAAAATTTTTATTTATACCAAGTAGCAAAATCTAAGCTTTCTCTTCCAATCAATATTTTTATTTTTAAAGAGATTGAACCCGAACGGCCGTTCTGCATAGAGCCGGCCCTAAAAAGCCAACGGTGTAGGAGGGAGTGACCTTCTGGGGACAACTTCTCGCCATAATTTCTAGGCTCAAACGAACTCATCCACACCCCAGTCATCTACATGTCCCACTATAGATAATGTTGGACCACAAAAAACAGTTGTCGAACCGTTCAGGTTGACGGAAGTATAGCAAATTTCTAAAAAAAAGTCACTACTCTGACTCATTTTTTGCAATTTCTAACGCTTTTTTTATGCATGCGTCGATGAGTGGTTCATCTGCAATCCAAAATTGACACCCTATTGGAAGATGAGCTTCTGTTGCACGACCAATCAAAACAGCTCTGTATGAATCTTTCCATTTAAAATTTTTAAAAAAACAGTGAATTGTAGAGGGAGAAGTAAAGATAATAATGGCATTCTCTTTGGGTTCTTGTAGTTTTGTGTAAGTTTGACATCTGGTTTCATAAATTACCTGCTCTTTTAAATCAATATTTGATGCTTTTAGATAGGCTTTTGAATCGAACGAAACCACTTTAGGTCGAAGATAGAGTATCTTTCTATTCGAAAAGAATGCCTTAATATCTTGAGCCAACTGATCTCCATAAAAAGATTTTGGTGTGTAGATAACATCCCCACCAAGCTCCTCAATTTTTGATTTCGTTGCTTTTCCTATGGCAATAGAGGGATAGTTTTTCCATGATGCATCAATTGCATTTGCTGAGACAACAGCTTGTTTAGAGGTAAACATTAAAGTATCAACATCTAAAAAATCAATACTTGTAGCCACCATCGAAAATCTAATCATCGGAAGCGATAGTGTCCCCTCTTTTTTAAGAGGAGATAAAAGATAGATTACTTCTCTTGACAATAGATTTTTCCTTCTGCCATGCAGTTATTCATCTCTGAATCATCAAAAGGGTCATAGTGAGGTGTAATTATCCACGGTTTATTGGGTTCAAGCTCCATAATCTTATCTTCTATCTCATCAGAAATTCGATGGGCCTCTATCAGATAAAGATTTGGACGTAGGACTAAATGAAACTCTACAAAATTACGACTACCATCAGTTCGCGTCTTTAACCAATGAAAACCATTAACCTCTTTATGCGCATCAATAATCTCCTCTATCTTTTCAACAACCTCTCTATCTAATGCTCTATCAAGAAGAATTAAAATCCCCTCTTTAATAATCTCATACGCTGAATAGATAATATAAACCCCTATTCCAAATCCAAAGATAGCATCAACAATCTCCCAACCTGTATAACTCACAATACCCAATGCCAATAGAATCACCCCATTTGACCATAAATCGGTCTGGTAATGCAAGGCATCTGACTTAATAACCAAATTGTCGGTTTTTTTAGCCACAACCAACAGATATTGTACCAGACCAAAAGTAACAATAATAGATAATACCATAACAAAAATGGCAGGAGTCAAAAGCGTTGTTTCTGAACCATGAATCGCTTTTTGAATCGCTTCATAAATAATATAAAGCCCTGAAATAGTAATAATTGTTCCCTCAATTACAGCTGCAATGGCCTGAACTTTTCCCTTTCCATACTGAAAATTATCATCTGCTTTCTCTTCAGATTTCTTAATGGCAAAAAAGTTAAAGATTGAGATAAGTGTATCAAGCAACGAATCAATAGCCGATGCTAAAACAGCCACCGACCCCGATGCCACACCTATGGCAAACTTTACAATGGTTAAAATAGTAGCCACTGAACTGGCTACAATGGTTGCTCTTTTCTCTGGAGACATAAGATTTTCCTTTTTACTATTTTTGGAAGTGTACCATCTTAAACTTATCTCCCATGATGGTTGGGGCAATAAGTGTTTTTATCTTATCAGCTTCACGCAGATAGTTCTCTTGGGTGGTCTGTTTTGCAAACATCTCTAAAATATCAATAAGACCAAAACGGACTAAAGCTCTGGCTTGGGTTTCATACTTGTTCAATCTAAATCCTGCCTCTTCAAATGCCTCAATAACATGACCAAAGTTAACATCATAGGTAATATCTGTATCTTGATACGCCTCTTCCATATTTAACTCCTCATCGAAAAGAGGAAAAGTTTTATGCTTTTGATATACACGAATAGAGAAATCATTTCGTACAAATCGCTCTCCATAGTCAAATGTTACAAAATCACACTTAGTCACCCCTTTTGCCATATTTTGAGCAAACTCTTCATAACCAACAGCCACTTCCCCTTTTACCTGTCTATGTTTAGAGGCAAATTCAAGTAAATTTTTATCTGCTTCTCTCCACTCTACATGATGGTTCTCTACAAAAGCCTCTTCTCCATCTTTAATAAGCTCACAAGGAAAAGCATCAAAAATCTCATTTGCAACAAAAAAAGCGTAATCTACATTAACCTCATCAATATCATTAAAGTGAGTGATTGTAATATCAGAGCCAAAACGCTCTTCAATATATCGCAGTTGCTCCTGCTGGACATGGGGTTGACGCTCTACAATTCCAAATTTAAGTGTTTTAACCAATGTAGGGTCAAGGGTATAGAGCCACTGAATCATGTCACAAAGCAAGTAACCTTTGTGTGCACCTATCTCTATTAACCAACCATCTCTTTTATACGCCTCCTCTTTGATAAGCTTATCAAAATGGTTTGCTATAGATGCTCCAAAAAAAGAGCTTGTACTTACTGCTGTGTAGAAGTCTCCACCCTTTCCAATATCTTTAAATGTTCTGTAGTAGCCCTCTTCTCCATAGAGCCACTCATTCATATAGTTGCTGAAATTCAATTTTTTCCTTTTTTAATTGT
>Ga0256843_1000074_pt1 | contig 81851 bp, 78 predicted proteins | sample AlvinellametaG_FD_191572 | JGI IMG/M metagenome (GOLD analysis project Ga0256843, IMG submission 191572) | Pompeii worm associated microbial communities from hydrothermal vent at the East Pacific Rise, Pacific Ocean - Alvinella | ecosystem: Host-associated > Annelida > Integument > Unclassified ... | reverse complement strand
TTTGAAGAACTGATCTTGTAAATACTCAAGATGATCAGTATATTGAGTCACTTCAGGCAATACCATCTCCAAAGAGCCCTCTTCAAGAAGCTTTAAAAATGCACTTGAAAGAGATACAGTTGTGTTGATCAATTCAAGCTTTGACTGATCTGCAATTTTAACAGGGTTAAAACTAATCTGTACAATCCATCCAAGCTCCAGCAAACTTTTTATCAAAGCAATCTTTTCAAGATGTTCATATTTATTTAGATCGTAAAACTCCCGTAACAGATCTATTACCATAATAGAGTCATTACCAATAATATACTCTTTTGTCATATATTGTAATATTTTTGCCTCTTCGTGTGAGCATTTCAATTGGGCAAAAATCTCATTTTTAGCTAAATCTTCACATTGTATAAATTTTAATATCTCATTCATTTAGTTATTGCACCTTTAAACTCATTTAGTTGTTTTGTATCATTAAACTCTAAAAGTATATTTTTTTTATCTTTTGTAATAATATATAAATTGTTTTTAGCATTTGTTGATGCTGTTGGTTTTTTTATCTCATCTTTTATATCCACAATATTAGATATATCTATATTATTTTGTGGTTTATTAATATCCAACGAAAAGCTGTTTTTATATATTATGATATTATTCCCACAAACTGCTTGATATTTTCCATGAAAATGACTTTGTGCTTTACATTGGTTTGCTTTGTAATATTTTTCAATCTGTGAGATATGATAATCATCATACATATTTAATCCCATCACAACAATTACAATCAATCCAAATAAAGCTAAAAGTATCATCTTATTTCACCAATTTATATAAATTCTCTATCTCTTGAGGCCATATTGAAGTATCAATAGTCTCTAGTATCAAAGGAATATCATCCATTCTGCTGTCATTCATAATATACTCAAATGCATCCCATCCTATTTGACCTTCCCCAAGACTGTGATGTCTGTCAACTCTACTTCCAAGTTCTGGTTTACTATCGTTTATATGCATCCCTTTTAGATATTCAAACCCTACAATTTTATCAAATTCACTCCAAGTCTTATCATAAGCCTCACGAGTACGAATATCATACCCAGCTGTAAACATATGGCAAGTATCTATACATACCCCTATACGACTTTTATCTTCAACTTTTTCAATAATATGTGCCAAATGCTCAAACTTATATCCAAGGTTTGTTCCTTGTCCTGCAGTATTTTCAATCACTGCTATTACACCAGAGTTTGCTGTTTTTTCCAAAGCCAGATTTATAGAGTGAGCTATTAGATCCAAACACTCATACTCTGCACCTTCTAAATAATCAGCATAATTGGGATCTCTTTTTGAAAATTTCTGAAGATGACTTCCTGGATGAAAATTTAGTCTATCTAGACCAAGTATCTCACATCGCTCTATTTCATGAATAAAAGCATCTCTTGATTTTTGCAGTTTTTCCTCATCTGGATTACCAAGATTTATCAAATATGAATCATGTGGTAAGATATGCTTAGGTTGCACACCACTTTTTTCCAAATTTTCAAACCACATATCAAGAGTTTTTGTATCAAATGGTTTAGCATCCCATCTTTTTTGATTTTTTGTAAACAACGCAAAAGCACGAGCTCCTATCTTAATAGCCTCTAAAGGGGCATTAAAAACCCCACCACTAGTGCTTACATGAGCCCCAACAAATTTTGCCATTTATATTCCTTAATATCATATATTTACAATATGATAACATAGTTGTATATTCAACTAATTGAAATGAAATATTTACTTATATTTTTTTAAGATGAGGTTAATTCCATAATAGACTCACTTAAAGTTGGATGAGCAAAAATCATTTTAGAAATATCACTTAGAGTTAATTGAGTATTGATAATTATCAAAAACTGATGTATCAGCTCTGTTGCATCATTTCCAATAATAGATGCTCCTAAAATTTGTTCTGAAACCTCATCATATATAATTTTTATATATCCACTGTCATCACCTTTTATTTTTGCTTTTGAACTGCTTTTGAAAAAGTGTTTTTTTGCTTTATATTTTATATCATTTTGTTTTAACTCTTTTTCACTTTTACCTACACTTGCAACCTGAGGGGTTGAAAAAATCACAGATGGAAATATTGTATCTTTTACAAGAGTATCTTTTTGTAATATAAGCCTAGCTACCCTTTTTGCTTCATATGAAGCCGTATGTGCTAAAGCTGCAGTTGGGATAGTATCCCCAATAGCATAAATATTTTCATACTTTTGAACTCTTAGATTATCATCAACCAAAATAAAATCATTTTTGGTTTTTATATTTAGTTTTTCCAAATTCAAATCTTTTGTATTTGGTACTCTTCCAATTGAGATCAAAACCTTGTCATATCTTTTTTGTTCTAGTTTTTTACCCATATCAATTGTTATATCTATACCATTGTTATTTATGTCACATTGAGTTATATTTGAGTTTAGATACACTTTAATTGATTTTTTTTCAAGCTCTCTTTTCAAAGCTTTTGATATATCAATATCCTCTGTTGGTATTAAATTTGGTGTAAACTCTGATATATCTACATCTACCCCCAGTGCATTAAAAAAAGTAGCAAATTCACAACCAATAGCTCCTCCACCAATTATCAATATAGATTTTGGTATCTGCTTTAATTCAAACACCTCTTTGCTAGATATAATTTTATCCTCATATAAAGATATTGTTGGATGATCTCTATGGATTGAACCTGTAGAGATAACTATATCTTTTGCTTTTAATATTTCACTGTTATCTTGTGATACTATTTGAATACTGTTTTTATCAATAAAACTAGCTACACCATATTTTATATCTACTTTATTTTTTTTAAGTGTTGTAAATATCCCATTTTTTTGCAAAGATATAAGATTTTGTGTATTTGATTTTAGGGCATCTATATCAAAATTATCTACAACTATATTTGCTCCACAACTCTTAAAATAGTCACTTTTTTGAATCCAATTAGCTGTTTCAAGGAAATTCTTTGCAGGGATACACCCCTCATTTAGACATGTTCCTCCCACATTTTGTTCACTTTTGTCTATCAAGCATACTCTTTTACCACCTTTTGCTAATAAGTTAGCAACATCACACCCAGCAACACCAGCGCCAATTACAACTACATCATACATATTCATGCGCCATATATGAACTTCTTGTATATGGTGAACTATGAACAAAATCAAATCCCATATCAAGAGCTATTTTTTTATATTCATTAAAAACAGATGGTTTTACATACTCTACAACTTTTTCAAACTCATTTGAAGGGGCTAAATACTGCCCAATACTTAACAACTTACAATCAACTTCCAATAGATCTTTAAACACCTCAATCATCTCCTGTTTTGTCTCTCCAAGTCCTACCATCAATGCACTTTTTGTTTTAATATTTGGATTTTGTAATTTTATATCTTTTAATACCTGAAGTGATCTTTTATATGTGGATGCTTTTCTTATATTATAGAGTCTTGGAACAGTTTCTATATTATGCCCAACTACAATTGCTCCACTATTTGCAACTATTTTAATAGCGTCTATATCACCTTTAAAATCAGGTACCAATAACTCAACTTTGGTTTGTGGTGATTTTTCTAAAATATCTTTTGTAACTTCATAAAAATGTTTTGCTCCACCATCGTCTAAATCATCTCTGGCTGGACTTGTTATAACTACATATTTTAAATCAAGTTTTAATATTGCAGTTGTTACTTGTTCTATCTCTTTTAGATTTACACTATATGGTTGCCCTGTAAGTACATTGCAATATGTACATCTTCTAGTACAGATATTTCCCAAAATTAAAAAAGTTGCTTGTTTGTGTGAGAAACATTCACTTATATTTGGACATCTTGCTTCTTGACAAATTGTATGTATCCCAACATCATTTAGTAGTTGGTCCATCTGTTTTTGAGCACCAAAAGATATCTTTTTACGCAACCAATCAGGTTTTCTTATTGATGTTTTACTTTTCATTGTCATATTTATCCTTTAGTATAGTGTGCATAATATTTTTCTCTTTTTCATTTAAATCAGATTCATCTAAAGATACTAAAAAAGTATCTTTAAATGAATCTATTAATTTTGACTCTATTTGCTTTATTGAAAACTTTTTATCCAATTTATCAACTGGAATACTTCCATGCTGAAATATTACATCTTTTGTTCTTCTTTGGGCATTGCCACCAAGTTTCTCCCCTTTGTGTATAATATCATATGGTTCAAATCCAACTTGACAAAATTCACTTTTAAATAATTGTATCCCATTTATATCTTTGGCATAGCGTATATCCATATCCAATGATTTATAAAAATTAAAAAGAAATTTACAAATCTCTTCATAGCTTTGTTTCACCCCAAGACCTTTAAACAAACTACTTGGAAAAACCAAACTATATGAGATATCATCACCATGAAACAACACCCCACCTCCAGTTAATCTTTTGGAAAAATTTGGTATTTTGTTTTTTAATTCCTCATAATTATCAAAATCTTGAGAGATCCCAATCGTAAACGATCTCTCCCAAGAATATAATCTAAATATTGGCAAATCATCTTTTTGAAATGATCTTACCAAAGACTCATCTATAGCCATATTTTGTTTTGCACCAAGCTTATTTGAGTGTATAAATCTCACTTTGGTATTAGCAATAGCAAACATCTAAATTCTTAATCGCTCTTGTATCATCAGCTCTACAAACACCTAATGTTTTTGGATACGACTTAAACTCTTGAGGATTAGTTTTTGCTAACTCTACAGCTTTTATCATTCGATCACAAAACATATCTATAGTTTGTTTATTTTCTGTTTCTGTTGGTTCTATCATTATTGCTTCTTTTACAATAAGTGGGAAATATACAGTTGGAGAGTGCATACCAAAATCTAACAGGTATTTAGCTATATCCATAGCAGTAACACCATTTTTAGCTAATGTTTTTGCACTAAATACACACTCATGCATACAAGCTCCATCATAAGGTACATCAAAATAATCTTTTAATCTAACCCTTATATAATTTGCATTTAATACAGCTTTGCTACTACTGTTTTTAACCCCGTTAGCTCCAAGTGTTAATATATAAACTATAGCTCTTAAAGATATCCCAAAATTACCAAAAAATGGCGATATTTTTCCAATACTGTTTTTTGGTATATCATCTATAAAATATCTGTTATTGCTTTTTTTAATTCTTAAATCTGGTAAAAATGGGATTAATTTTTCATTTACTCCAACAGGTCCACTTCCTGGTCCACCACCACCATGAGGGGTTGCAAAAGTTTTATGTACATTGATATGAATTACATCAAAACCAATATCTCCAGGTCTTACAACACCCATAATAGCATTCATATTTGCACCATCATAATACATCATTGCATCATAAGAGTGTGCTAAATCACATATATCTTTGATCTTTTTATTAAAAATTCCCAAAGTATTAGGAACAGTAAGCATAACTGCAGCTACATCTTCATTCATCTTTTCTTTGAATGCTTCAAAATCCATAGCTCCATTTTCATCAGATTTTATAGTAATCACATCATATCCCACCATAGCTGCAGTTGCAGGATTTGTTCCATGAGAGGAATCAGGTACAATTATATATTTTCTTTTATTCCCTTTACTTTTATGATATTTATCAATCATCATAATCCCCAACATCTCACCATGAGCTCCAGCTTGAGGTGATGTTGTAAAAGCTTTCATACCTGTAATTTCACAAAGAGTTTTTTCCAACATATCAATTGTTTGGAAACACCCTTGAATATCATCATCCATCCCATTTGTAACAGTATGGGGATGAATAGAAGTAAAACCTTCAAAAGAGGCAACTCTTTCAGCTACCTTTGGATTATATTTCATAGTACATGAACCCAAAGGATAGAAGTTTTTATCTATAGAGAAGTTTTTATTTGATAAATTTGTATAGTGTCTTACAACATCAAATTCACTTAATTTTGGTAAATTTGCTTTTTGTTCTCTTATATATTTTTTATCTAAAGATTTTTTTGGTACATCAAAAGATGGTAAGTTTATCCCTTTTCTACCCTCTACAGATTTGTCAAATATTGTTATTGTTTTACTGCTCATACCAACTCCTTAATTGCTGCAACCAAATTATCCATCTGCTCTTTTGTTCTTTTTTCTGTTACACTTATCAAGATACAATTTTGTAGGTTATCATACAGTTTTCCTAAGTTAATTCCAGCATAAAAATCTTTTTTTGATAACTCTTCTAAAAATAATGTAACATCTTTATCTATTTTTATTACAAACTCATTAAATGTATCTTTTTGATTAAAAATCGTAATACCTGAAATAGTTTTCAACTGCTCTTTTAGATATTCACATTTACTATAATTTAATTGTGCCAATTGTTCAAATCCATCATGACCAACCAATGACATAAATATAGTACTTCTAAGCGCTAATAGATTTTGATTTGAACATATATTTGAAGTAGCTCTATGTCTTCTTATATGCTGTTCTCTTGCTTGCATTGTTAATACAAACAACTCATTATCATCTTTATCAACAGTTTTCCCTATGATTCTTCCTGGCAAATCTCTTATATATTTTTGTTTTGTTGCTATAATTCCAAAGGAAGGACCACCAAAACTCATATAATTACCCAAACATTGCCCATCTGCACTTACTATATCTACATCAAGTTCACCTGGAGTTTTTAATAATCCCAAAGCAATAGGATAAACACTCATAACTGCCAAAGCTTTATTTTGATGCAAAGTATCAATTAAAGATTCAAACTCATTTATATCACCTATAAAATTTGGATTTTGAAATAAAAATGCTGCAATAGTTTCATCTATAATTGCATCATTATAATCAACCACCTCAACATCTATATCTCTAAATTCAAGATATGTTTGTACAACTTTTATATATGTAGGATTTACCCATTTATCAATTAGTATTTTATTTCGTTTTGTAATTCTTACTGCCATCAAAGCAGCTTCAGCCAAAGCTGTAGCACCATCATACATAGAGGCATTTGACACTTGCATACCTGTTAGGGCACAAACCAAACTTTGATACTCATACAAAGATTGCAATGTTCCTTGGGATGCTTCTGCTTGATATGGTGTATATGCTGTATAAAACTCTGATCTCATAGATAAAGCATCTACTGCACTAGGAATTATATGATCATAATAACCACCACCCATAAAAATAGTTTTATTGGTTGCATTTTTAGATGCTATCTCTTTAAACTTAGAAAATACCGTAAATTCATCTAAACCATCTGGAAGATTTAAACCATCTATTTGCAACTCTTTTGGGATACAATCAAATAATTCATTCTCATTTTTTAAGCCAATCGTATCTAGCATAGCAGATACTTCTTTTGGGGTATGAGGTGTATATGGCATCTTTATCCTTTACAGTGTTTCAATATATTTCAAATAAGCTTCTTCATCCATTAGCTCTTCAACTTCACTAGGTTGACTCATCTTTACTTTAAATATCCAAGTAGTTTGCGCTGATTCATTTAAAGTTTCTGGAGCATCTTCTAGCTCTTCATTTATTTCTATAACCTCTCCAGAAACTGGAGTATATATATCTGAAGCAGCTTTTACCGATTCTATAAAAGCAACACTGTCTGATGCACCTATTTGGCTGTTTATTTCAGGTAACTCTATAAAGGTAATATCCCCTAATTGTTCAATAGCATATTTTGATATCCCAACACTTGCAATATCACCATCAATTTGTGCCCATTCATGTTCTTCATTATATTTTTTCATTATTATTCTCCTGTTTTAATTTATTTTTTAATAAAAGGCAAACTTGCAATATTTGCTTTTATTACTCCTCTTTGATCTTTTAATTCAAACTCAATATTTTTATCAAATAGTTCAAGTTGTACCATCATAAGTCCAATACCTACATTTAGTATAGGTGAATATGCTGCAGATGTAACAACACCCACTTTTTTACCATTTTGATATACTTCAAAATCTTTTCTTGCACTTCTTCTTGAAGTTGTTTTAAACGGCAATAATAATCTTTTTAAACCTTGCTCTTTTTGTTTTACAAGTGCATCTTTACCAATAAAATCTCTTTTTAGATTTATAAACATATTTAAATTTGCTTCAAGAGGTGTTGTATTTTCATCCAGATCATTACCATATAAGCTATATCCCATCTCTAATCTTAGAACATCTCTTGCCCCAAGCCCTGCTGGGCGAACTTTATCATCAATCAAACTATCCCATATTTTTACTGAAGTTGGAGCATCTGTATATAGTTCAAAACCTATCTCTCCTGTGTATCCTGTACGACTTAATAGACAATCTTGACCAAAAATCTTTGTTTGAACAAATGAGAAAAATTTTAATTCATTTAAATCTAAATCAAAATATTTTTCTAAAACTTTGATTGAGTTTGGACCCTGAACATCAAGCTTTGCATATTCCATAGATTTATCTTCAAGTTTTCCAGAACTTATCCTTGAAGATAAAGTATCATAATCAATTTGTCGCCTTGAAGCATTTACAACAATCATAAGTTGATCTTCATCTAAACGATATACTATAAGATCATCAATAACCCCACCGTTATCGTTTAGTAAAAATCCATATTTACATTTTCCAATATTTAAAGATAAAATATCTATTGTTGTAGCTTCATTTATTCCACTGTTTTTAATATCCCCTTTAAAAAAAAGTTCCCCCATATGGGAAGTATCAAACAAAGCAACATCACTTCTGGTATATCCATGCTCTGCTATAATTCCGTCATACTGAATAGGCATATCCCATCCACAAAAACTTACATTTTTTGTTTTTAATTTTTGTTGTCTGTGATATAAGGGTGTTTTTAATAACTCTTCCATACTTGTGCCTTTATTATTTTATATCGATAATTATAAAACACAAAAGTGGAACAAAAGTATCAAAAAAGATTAAATATAAAAATTTAATTTATACCCTGCACCATATATGTTTTCTATAGTATTTTTGGGTAATTTTTTACGAACCCTTTTTATAATATCTTTTAGTTTTTGAGTATTATTTTCTATCATATCAAGTTCGGGCCACAACTCTATAGATATCTCATCAATACTAAAAACTTTATCTTTTGTGGAAGCCAATAAAGATAGTAACAATATCTCATTTTTTGTCAATTTTATCTCTTTGTTATTAGAAAAAAGTTGTTTATTATATTTATCAAAATAGTTATCCTCATCAAAATATATAATTTGGTTTTTAAAGTTAATCTCTTTTAATTGAACTATTGCATCATTGAGTGCATTTTTCAATTCTATTCTTGATATTGGTTTTGGAAGATATTTTGTAAGATTAAGTTGTGCAGCAAACAGTAATTTATCCTGTTCAAGGTGAGCAGTTAAAATTATAATTCTTGTATTTTTATCTTTTTGCCTAATTTTATTTGTTAATTCCAAGCCATTGATTTTTGGCATATTAATATCCAAAAGTAAAATATCTGGTCTATACTTTAGATATATATCATAGGCATCTTTACCATTACTTACAGAATAAACATTTTTAAATGATCTTTTTAGATATGTAGTATAGTTTAACCTTGTTTGCTCTTCATCTTCTGCATATAATATTGTATAGTTTTTCATTTTTTCTCTTGAGTATTTAAAATTATAGAAAATTTTGCACCATATTTATCATTGATAACATCTAACTTCCCATGCATACTTTTTTCAACTATCATCTTTGCCATACATAATCCATGACCTGTTCCTTGAGAATGAGGTTTTGTTGTAAAATATGGATCAAATATTTTATCAAAATACTCTTTTATTATCCCCCCTCCATTATCTGATATCTCAAAAACAGATTTATCCCCTTTTGTATATATCTTTATATTTATCTCTTTTTTATCAATATCTTTATCTACTAATACATCTTTTGCATTGTTTAATAATACCAACAAAGCTTGAACAAACTCTTTTTGAACCCCTTGTACATATGAATCTTGTAAAATCTCTATATTACATTTTATCTGTTTTGATTCTATTAACTTATATACAAGTTCATAAGAGGTCTCAAAAGCACTTTTCATAGAAAAAATCTCTTTTTTATTACTTGGTTGAAGATATGTATTAAAACTTTGAATAGTTTCAGACATATATAAAGTTAATTTTTCAATCTCATTTAGATGCCCTTCAAGAACCTCTTTAGATAATTTGTTTTCATCAAAATCACTCTCTATATTTAATACAACTGAGTTGATTTGAGATAGTGGCTGTTTCCATTGATGTGCAATATGGGAAAGTGTCTCCCCAACTGCAGCCAATTTTGACTGTGCTATTAGTAATTGATCTTTTGCTCTTAATTCTAAAAGTTGCTTTTTTACCTCTTCTTCTAATTGTTTGTTATAGTCAATATTTTGAGCCATTTATTTTTCCAGAATTTTAATTTTGACATATCATAGCATATAAGTTATTCTTATTCAATATAAATCATATAATACAAACTAATACTGAAAAAAGTTATGTACTCAATATGTCATGATTTTTCTTATATTTATAGTAAAAACACATATTTTATAACCAAACTTTAAAGTTAGAAATATTAAACTAGTTGATAATTTAAATTCTGAAAGGTTAAATATGAAAAAAATGATTAAATTGTCTGTTGCAGCATTAATGGCTACAGCAGTAGTTGCAAACGCAGGTACATTGGAAAATGTAAAGAAAGCTGGTTTTATTAAGTGTGGTGTTGATGGGGGACTTCCTGGTTTCTCTGAAGTTGTAAGTGGTGGAGTTTACAAAGGTATTGATGTAGATGGTTGTAGAGCAATGGCTGCAGCTGTTTTAGGTGATGCTTCTAAAGTAAAATATGTAAATCTTAACTCTAAAGAGAGATTTGCTGCACTTCAAAGTGGTGAAATTGATATTTTAGTAAGAAATACAACTTGGACTAATACTAGAGATGCATCTTTAGGATTTAACTTTGCAGGTGTTAACTTCTACGATGGTCAAGGTTTTATGGTAAGAAAAGATTTAGGTGTAAAATCTGCACTTGAATTAGATGGAGCATCAGTATGTATCCAAACAGGAACTACAACTGAGCTTAATGTTGCAGATTACTTCAAATCTCACAATATGAAATATAAATCAGTTTCTTATGATTCAAATGATCAAGTTCTTGCATCTTATGAAAGTGGAAGATGTGATGTTTTAACTTCTGATTCATCTCAACTTTATGGACTAAGAACAAAACTAAAAGATGGTGCTAACCACATCGTACTTCCAGAGATTATCTCAAAAGAGCCATTAGGACCAGTTGTAAGACAAGGTGATGATGTATGGTTTAACATTACAAGATGGACTTTCAATGCAATGGTTGCAGCTGAAGAGCATGGAATCACAAGTAAAAATATTGATAGTTTAAAATCATCTAAAAACCCAACTATTAGAAGAATTTTAGGTCTTGAGGGTAAATTAGGTGAAAATCTTCACTTAAATAAAGATTGGGCATACCAAATCATTAAACAAGTAGGTAACTACGGTGAAGTATTTGAAAGAAATGTTGGTATTAATACTCCTTTAAAAATCAAAAGAGGACTTAATGCACAATGGAAAGATGGTGGATTACAATATTCTCCTCCTTTTAGATAATAGTTATCTTACTTTTTTAAAAACTTAAACATAAAAGCGAGGAGAATATCTTCTCGCTTTAATCATATATAATACAAAGGATATCAATGTTAGCACTTTTGAGAAATCAAAAGATCAGAGGGGCTTTATTTCAAATACTCACTATCATAGGATTAGTTGCTTTTTTGTGGTATATTGGCGGCAATACAATGGACAATATAGAACAAAGAGGCATAAAAACAGGTTTTGACTTTTTAAGTGGAACTGCCGGATTTGAAATAGATGAATCACCAATAGAGTATTCCTCAGCATCTACACACGGAAGAGTATTTTTAGTTGGACTTGCAAATACTTTAATTGTATCGCTTGCAGGTATAATTTTAGCAACCATCTTGGGTCTGATTATGGGTGTACTAAGACTATCAAATAACTGGCTTATTAAAAAATTAAGTGCAGCATATATAGATATTTTTAGAAATATCCCTATACTTTTACAAATCTTGTTTTGGTACAATGTTGTACTTCAAATGTTACCAAGTCCAAAACAGAGTATAAACTTTTTTGACTCCATATTTATGAACAATAGAGGTCTATACTTACCTATGCCAGATATGAACTCTACAACTATTGCAGTTCTTTCTAGTTTTGTAATAGCTGCAGTTGCAACATTTATTTTAAATAAATGGGCAAATAAAAGGCAAGAAGCAACAGGTCAAGATTTTCCAGTAATTCTTGTAGGGATAGGGATGTTTATATTTCTTCCTATTTTGGCATATTTTGTAGGTGGAGCAAATCCAAACTTTGATTATCCTGCACTTCGTGGATTTAACTTTAGAGGTGGGAAAGTAATATCTCCAGAATTTATAGCTCTAACTTTTGCACTTGTAATTTATACTTCAACATTTATAGCTGAAGCAATAAGAAGTGGTATTGAAGCTGTTAGTAAAGGGCAAAAAGAAGCGGCAGCTTCTCTTGGACTTTCAGGCTATCAATCTTTAAAACTTGTAATACTTCCACAAGCTGTAAGAATTGCAATTCCTCCAATTATTAATCAATATCTAAACTTAGTGAAAAACTCATCATTGGCAGCTGCTATTGGTTATCCAGAGGTTGTTACACTATTTGCAGGTATTTCATTAAATCAAGTTGGACAGGCAATTGAGATTTTAACTATCACAATGCTTGTATATTTAGTAATTAGTTTAGTTGTATCTGCAGTTCTAAACTGGTTTAATCATAAAATGAAAATTAAGGAGAGATAAGATGGCAGTATATGAACAAAAACCAACACTTGAAGCTCCTTCAGATACAAAAGGGTTGTTGCATTGGTTAAAAGATAACCTTTTTTCTAGTCCACTAAATACTGCTATGACATTTCTTGGGGTAGCATTTTTATTTTGGGTATTACCACCATTTATACAATGGGCATACACAGATGCTAACTTTGTAGGAACTACAAGAGAAGATTGTACTGGAGATGGTGCATGTTGGGTTTTTATAAAAATGAAACTTGATATGTTTTTATATGGATTTTATCCAAAAGCACAATTGTGGAGATTACAACTTGCACTTGCTCTATTCTTTGTAGTTATTGCAGTATTTAAATATGCAAAAGGTGCAAAACTAAAATTTGCTACATTTGCTGTATATTTTGCTTTTGCATTAATTCTTGTAAGTGGTGGAGTGTTAGGATTAGAATCAGTACCTACAGATAAATGGGGAGGGTTAATGCTTACTATTGTAGTTGCTGCAGTTGGTATTGTATTCTCTTTTCCTATTGGTATTATTTTGGCATTTGGACGACAGTCAGATCTTCCAATTATTAAAAGTGTTTGTGTAACATATATAGAGTTTATTAGAGGGGTACCACTAATTACTATTTTATTTATGTCATCTGTAATTTTACCTCTATTTTTCCCAGATGGGATCACTTTTGATAAACTTTTAAGAGCCTTGATTGGTATTACACTGTTTCAAGCCGCATATGTAGCTGAAAATATCAGAGGTGGACTGCAATCAATTCCAAAAGGGCAATATGAAGCAGCAGATGCAATTGGATTATCATACTGGCAAAAAATGTTATTGGTAATCTTACCACAAGCACTAAAAGTAGCTATTCCAAATCTTGTTGGTTCATTTATTGCACTATTCCAAGATACAACTCTTGTACTTATTATTGGACTATTTGATTTACTTGCTATGGTTAAAATTACTGCAGCAGATTCTCATTGGTTGGGGATGGAAACAGAAGGTTATGTATTTGTAACAGTGATATTCTGGGCATTTTGTTATGGTATGAGTAGATACTCTCAAAAATTAGAAAAACAGTTTAATACGAACTTGAAATAGGGATAAAAATGAAAGATAATAATGTAATAGAGATAAAAAATTTAAATAAATGGTATGGTGATTTTCATGTACTAAAAGATATAAATTTAGAAGTAAAAAAAGGTGAAATTATTGTTGTGTGTGGACCATCAGGAAGTGGAAAATCAACTTTAATTAGATGTATAAATTACCTTGAACAATTTCAACAAGGGTCAATTGTAGTTGATGATGTTGAGCTTATTGATGATGTAAAAAAAATAAAAGCAATTAGAGAAGATGTTGCTATGGTATTTCAACATTTTAATCTTTTTCCACATCTAACAATCTTGGACAACTTAACACTGGCTCCTGTGTGGGTTAAGAAAAGACCAAAAAATGAAGCAATAGAAATAGCTATGAAATATCTTGATAGAGTTGGTATTGCTGATCAAGCAGATAAATATCCAAATCAATTAAGTGGAGGGCAACAACAAAGGGTTGCAATTGCAAGAAGTTTATGTAAAAACCCAAATATTATGCTTTTTGATGAACCAACTTCAGCACTTGATCCTGAGATGGTATCAGAAGTTCTTGATGTAATGATAGAGCTTGCAAAAGAGGGTCGTACAATGATCTGTGTAACTCATGAGATGGGATTTGCAAAAAAAGTTGCAGATAGAGTTATTTTCATGGATGCAGGTCAAATTGTAGAGGAGAATACTCCAGATAAATTCTTTGAAAACCCAGAATCTGATAGATTGAAGCTATTCCTAGATCAAATCCTATCACACTAACTTATGTTTGAAGTTGCAGAGTTTATAGGGATAATCGCTTTTACAATAAGTGGTTTCTCTACTGCAGCTAAAAATCATCTTGATCTTTTAGGTGTACTTGTAGCTGTATTTCTTACAGCTTTAGGTGGAGGCATATTACGAGATATTACAGTTGATTCCACACCATACACTTTTACCCACACAGCACCAGCACTTACTGTTTTTATAGTTCTTATTTTACTGATATTATTTAAGGTACATAGACGAAATTCTATTGAAAATAAACCATATTTTATAGTAAGTGATTCAATTGGTCTGGTAGCATTTTCTATCACTGGAGCAATGATTGCATTAGAGCATAATTTTAATTTTGCTGGAGTTATTATGTTGTCATTTATTGCTGCTGTTGGAGGTGGAATTGTAAGAGATATAATTATAAATGAGGTTCCTTTTATATTTAAAACAGGATTTTATGGAACTGTTTCAATTGTTGTTGGTATTTTAGTCTATATTTTGTATAATTTTGATATTCTACTACCTATAAATATAGCTTTGATTTTTATATTTGGTGTTGCTTTAAGGGTGATAGCATATTATAAAAAATGGAATATACCTCTAAAATAAAGAGATAATATGGCAACAATATATCTAAATAGAAAATCTTTTGTTCATAATGCATCTTATTACAGTAACTTGCTTGGGGATAAAAAAAAGCTTTGTATAGCACTAAAAGACAATGCATATGGACATGGAATAAAGCAAATATCTCAATTATCTAAAGAATTTGGCATAAAACACTGTATAGTAAAAAATATTCATGAAGCTAATATAGCTAATAATTATAATTTTGAAACTATTTTAATTTTATATGATATTCCACAAACAAACTATCCTAAAAACTACTATTTTGCTATAAATGATTTATCAAAAATCCAATTATATAACCAAAATACAAATGTTGAATTAAAAATAGATACAAGTATGAGTCGAAATGGGATAGAGATATCTCAAATCAAAGAGGCAATTGAACTAATTCAAAAATATAAACTAAACCTAAAAGGTGTATTTACACACTTTTGTTGTGCAGATGAAAATAATGATACTACTATAAAACAGGAAAAACTATTTGAGGATGTGATTATACAGATAAAAAAACTTATTAAAACTCCTTTTAGAATCCATTGTGCAAACAGTACAGGCTCACATAAAGTAGATAATAGCAAATATGATATTGCAAGGGTCGGTATAGGGTTATATGGATATATAGATTTAGAACAATATAAATCAAATACAAAACCTGTTTTAAGTCTATATGCAAATAAAATATCTACAAGAACTTTAAAACAAGGAGATGGGATAGGGTACGGAGCTACATACAAAGTTGAGAAAGATAATTTTACAGTTTCAAATTATGATATAGGGTATGGAGATGGTTTTTTTAGAGTTAATGAAAACCAAAATGCGTTTATAAAAGATAAAAGAAAGATACTTGGAAGAGTATCAATGGATAGCCTTAGTATACAAGGAGAGGATGAAGAGGTTTGTATTTTTGATGATGCAACACACCTTGCAAAAGTACAAAATACAATTCATTATGAGATATTAACTCATTTAAACGGTAATTTAAATAGAGTTATAAAATAAAAGGAGAAAAATAATGTTTAAACTAAAAGAGCACAACACTGATGTAAAAACTGAATTTACTGCAGGTTTTACAACATTTTTAACAATGATGTATATTGTTCCTGTAAATGGATTTATACTTGCAGATGCGGGATTACCAATGGATGCAGTTGTTACTGCAACTGCAATTATAACTATACTTGCAACAATATTTAGTGGACTTTGGTCAAATACACCAATTGCTATGAGTGTAGGGATGGGATTAAATGCATATTTTGCATATGGATTAGTATTGGGTATGAAGTTACCTTGGCAAACAGCACTTGGTGTTGTATTTATTTCTGGTATTTTATTTGTTTTACTATCATTTACAAATTTCAGAGTCTGGATTATGACATCAATCCCTATGGATTTAAGAAGAGCTATTAGTGCTGGTATTGGTGCTTTTATTGCATTTATTGGTCTTAAACAAATGGGTATGATTGTAGATAATCAAGCTACACTTGTTGCTCTTGGAAATTTTAGTGATACAAATGTATTATTAGGCGTATTGGGATTGGTTTTGGCTTTTGTATTCTATGCATATAGACTAAAAGGTGCGTTTATTTTATCTATTGCAATAACATCTATAGTTGCTTGGGTTTTAGGTATTAGTGCTGCTCCAAGTGAATACTTTAGCTCTCCTGCTTCAATTTCACCAATATTTTTACAACTAGATATCACTTCAGCATTAACATTATCTTTATTACCTGTAATTATTACATTTTTAATTACAGATATGTTTGATACTCTTGGAACTCTAACAGGGGTTGGAACTAGAGCAAATCTATTCCAAGAGAATGATAAAAATGATAAATCATTAGAGAAAACTCTTGAAGCTGATGCTGTTGCTACAGTTGCAGGAAGTTTACTTGGTGTATCTACAACAACATCTTTTATCGAGTCAGCATCAGGAGTAGAAGAGGGTGGAAGAACAGGACTGACTGCAGTGTTTACAGGATTGTTTTTTATCGGTACATTATTTTTACTTCCTTTATTTAAATCAATTCCAGGAAATGCAATTTATCCTATTTTAGTTGTTGTTGGAGTTTTAATGTTTACAGAACTTGGTAAAATAAATTTTGAAAAAACAGATTTAGCAATCAGCGCAGCATCATTTTTAATTGTAATCTTAATGCCTTTGACATTCTCTATAACAAATGGAATTGCAGCAGGTTTTATTTTGTTTACAATAATTAAACTAGCAAAAAAAGAGTTTGAAGATATAAATTTAGGTTTACTAACAATTACAATTATTAGTTTACTCGCATTTATTTTACATTAAAAGGGAAAAGAGATTGGATAAATATTATTACAACTATGATGAGTTTAAACAAGATGCCAAAGAACTTGTAAATAAAGTTCTACCATACAATCCTGATACTCTTTTAAGTATAGCTAGGGGAGGACTGACTTTATCTCACCTTATGGCTCAAGCTATGGATACAAGAAGATTATTTACACTAAATTCTATCCATTATGACAATACTAAAAGATTGGATAGCTTTAAAATATTTAATGTGCCTTGTTTAAAAGATGCTAAAAGAGTCCTAATTATTGATGATATAGTTGATAGTGGAGAGACTATGGAGAAAATTTTTGAGATGTTAAGAAAAGATTATCCAGATGTTGAGTTTAAGCTTGCTACTATTTTTTATAAACCAACAGCACTTGTTCAGCCAGATTTTGCAATAAAAGAAGCGCATGATTGGATAGATTTTTTTTGGGAAGTAGATCTACTAGATAAATAGTATGATACACAAAAAAGAGTTAAAAGCAGCCTTTAAAGTATCAATACCTGTAATGATGGGTTATGTGGTACTTGGGTTTGCTTTTGGGTTACTGCTTGTAAGTTTTAACTACCCTTGGTATATAGCTTTGCTTATGTCAATTTTTATATATGCAGGAGCTTTACAATTTTTGGCAATTGGTTTTTTCAATGCAAAAACAGGTTTTTTAGATATTGCAATAGCATCAATTTTTGTAAATATTAGACAATCATTTTATGGGCTATCTGTATTAAAAAAATTTAAAAAAGCTAAAAAATTAAAACCATACCTTATATTTGCACTTACAGATGAAACATATGCACTTCTTACAACTATAAAAGAATCGGATCAGTTAAAGCATAAATTTTACTATTTTTATCTATCTTTACTAAATCAATCTTATTGGGTAGTTGGAACACTATTGGGTGCTGTTTTTGGTACATTTGTCAATTTTGATACAAAAGGACTAGACTTTTCTTTAACAGCACTTTTCGTAGTACTAGCTATAGAACAATATAAAAATAATAAAAACTCTATTCCGTTTGTTATAGGGGCATTTACATCTATTATTGCACTTATATTTATTGATAAAACCAATATGCTTATATTTTCAATGCTGTTTAGCCTTATTGGACTGCTTATATTTAAAAAAAGGCTAGATAATGAATAATATTTATCTAGCAATATTAATCATGAGCTTGGCAAATCTTCTTACTAGAGTTTTCCCTTTTTTATTTTTCAGTAAAAAAGAACCTCCAAAAATAGTTAAATATATTGGAGAATACTTTCCTCCTGTGATTATGACAATTCTTATATTCTACACACTAACAAATGTTGATTTTACAGCTGCCCCTTATGGTTCAAAAGAGATATTGGCAATAATCGTAACTGCATTTCTTCATATCAAATTCAATAACTACTTAGTATCTATTATAACTGGTACTTTATTTTATATGCTCTTGCAACAATATATAGTATAAATATTAATATTTACTATTTTTTTACACATTTGATACTATTATGTTACATTTAAGTTCTATTATCATACAATAAATTATATTATTTACATAAGGCTATAACTATGTTATCAAGAGAGTCATATATAAAAGAATTAGAACTAGCTAGAAATACTTCAGATGAGAATATCATAAGAAAGCTATTTAGATCACCACTTATGAGAGTACGCAGAGCATTAGCAAAAAATCCACATACACCAACAGAAATCATCAATCAATTAGTTGTAGACCCAGTATTAAATGTAAGCTATATAGCATCAACACATCCAAATTGTACAGAACAAAGAGATATTAGCAAACCATTAAATGAATGTGTACTATGTACTATACCAGAACATACACTACACAATCATAGCTGTCCTAGAAAATAACTGTTTATTACCAAGAAGAGCTAGCTCCTCCTCCACCAAAACTTCCCCCTCCACCTTTAAATCCATTTTTTGAAGTAGTGCTATTTTCAAAAGAAGAATTATTTGATTCTACATTAATCACACTACTACTTATATTTTGTATATCTTTTTTTTGTTTTGCTTTGTATTTATAATATAAAAGAGAAAAAATAAGAATAAAAACTAATAGTACAATCAAAATATTATGAGATATTAGCCAACTAAAAATAGCACCTATAGATGATAAAGTAATATTAGTGATTGTTTTTTGTATATTTTTATTTTTTGTTAGTTTTCTTGATAATATTTGAAAAAAGACAATTATAAAAAATAAAAAAGGGATATATTTTTCATCTTGTTGTGTTTGTTTTAAATCATAAGATGGTTTATATTCCCCTTTTGTTGCTTTTATTAAAGCATCACAAGCTTCATTGATCCCTTTATAATAATCCTTTTGTTTAAATCTTGGTACAATTTTTGTTTGTATAATATCCAAGGCCAAAATATCAGGAACAGCACCTTCTAAACCATATCCTACCTCTATTCTTACCTTATGCTCTTTCATAGATATAATCAATAAAAGCCCATTGTTTTTATCTTTTTGTCCAATTTTCCAATATCTTCCAAGTTCATAACCATATTGCGCAATATCGTACCCATTTAAACTATCCAATATAACTACAACAATCTGAATACTGCTGTTTTTCTCATAAAAATGAAGTTTATTTATAAGATTTTGTTTTTGTTTTGCATTAAGCAAAGATACCTCATCAACTATATAGGAGCTCAAAGTTGGAAAATTAGGTATAGCAAAAATATTTATCATATAGATAAATATCATTGCTAAAAATAGTTTTCTCATTTTTTAAAATTTGACTACAGGATTTTTTTGTTCATCTTTTGATATTGTAAATGTAGGTTTAGCTTTAGCGTTAGGATATAAGACAGAAGCTACCCATTTACCAGGGATTGTTCTTAGCTCAATATTATAAAGTTTTACTTGTTTTATATAATCTTTTATAGCTACAGATATTCTGTTTTGTGTACCCTCTAGTTGTGTTTGTAAAGCTAAAAAGTTTTTATTTGATTTTAGATTTGGATATCTTTCACTAACCATCATTAATTTACTAAGTGCTTGAGTTAATTGATTTTGAGATTTTTCAAACTTCTCAAATAGTTTTGGATCATTTAATAGTTTCTCATCAATATTAATTTGATTTACTTTGGCTCTGGCATTTGTAATTTTTGTAAAAACTTCATCCTCATGCTTTGCATACCCTTTTACAGTAGCAATTAGGTTAGGTATAAGTTCTGCTCTTCTTTTATACTGATTTTGAAGTTGGGCAAAAGAAGCTTTTATATTTTCATCATAAGTTGGTATTGTATTCATATGGGATATAAAAACAGCTAAAATAGCAACTATTACAAAACCAATTATGGCACTAAATATTTTCATAAATACTCCTAAATATTATATTTATATTATATCACACATACCTTATTGGTACATAATATGTAATATCAAATTTTTGATCATCACTTAAAAAATGGCTTTTATGCATCACACTATATGATGGAATTGTGGTAGTTTCAAATCCACTATTTGGTAACCACTGATGATAAACCCACTGAATTAATTTTAATATATCTCCATACTCACCTTGGACTCTAAATGTAGCACAAACAACATCTTTTTCAATTTGAAAAGTTGGTAAAGATGTATTTTTTAATTTAATATCATCCTCAATAGCAATACACGCAACATAGGAGCATTGATCAAGTGGTGTAATAATAGGATTATCATGGTATATTCCTATTTGTTCATATTTTTTGATATCATTTGTATATACCCATGCCATAAGTTTTTGCCATATATTTACAACATCTTTATTATAACCTTTTTGCCTAATATAATATACTGTTTTTCTTGTTGATTTTACAATTTTTGGTTCCAAATAGGAAAAATCTGCACTTGATAGACTTGCTGTTTGTGAACTGCTTAAAATTTTATTTGAATATAGTTTATATCCACCATTTCTCCAATGTTTTGGCGTTTGATCAAATCTGGCTTTAAATGCTCTTATGAATGAAGTTTGTGAGCTATATCCACACATCATAGCAATTTCTGATATGGTTGAGAATCTATTTGTAATGAGAAGATTTGAGGCTTTTTGTAATCTTATTGATTTTATGGTTTCATAAATATTACTTCCCATTTGCTCTTTAAATATCCTATGAAGGTGATATTTACTAATATTAAAATCATAAGCCAACTGATCTATATTTATATCTGTTTGAATATGATTATTTATATAGTTCATAATATCATTTGAGATTTTACTATGCAATAGATTTGTTTGTTTACGATGCAAAATATACTCTTTTTGATTTATTATAGCATAAATAGATAATTAGTTTAGCAATAATTGATAATTATAGTAGCATTTTTAGTGAAGAAATGTTTTTTAATTACTGCTATTATATTGGTAGAAAAAATAAAGAGGTAAAATGAAAAGATCATTTATTAGAGAAATTTTAGAAAATATAGATAATACGACAATATCATTTGCAGGTGGGTTGCCTGATGATAGTTTGTTTCCACATAAAAAACTACAACAGTGTGCAAACAAAGTATTACAAGAGCAAAATACTTTACAATACAGTACCTCAACAGGACTTGATGAATTAAAACAGAAAATTGCATCATTTTATACTAAAGAGGGGTTTGATACAACCAAAGATAATATTATGATAACATCAGGTTCTCAACAGGCTCTTGATATTATAGCAAGATATCATCAAGGTAAAAGTATCACAACAGAAGCCCCTTCATATTTGGGAGCAATGAATATTTTTGATCTTAATAATATAACCCAAGATCCACTGCCTTTAAAAAAAACAGGAATTCATCTAAAAAGTTTTCAAAAAAGTTTTTCTCAAACAAAATTAGCATATCTAATTCCTGATTTTCAAAATCCAAGTTCAAAATCATACACTCAAACAAAAAGGGAAAATATTGCAAATATTATATTGGAAAATAAAGGGATACTAATAGAAGATGCTCCTTATAGTGATCTGTATTTTGAACATAAAAATCAAAGTATCTCATCAATGTTGCCAAATAATAGTTATCATCTTGGATCATTTTCAAAATCTCTTGCTCCTGCTTTAAGGATCGGATATATAAGAGCAAGTCAAAAACTATTAAAACCTCTTATTGCTTATAAAGAAACCATGGATCTACACACAAATGGCATAGCTCAAGCGATACTAAATGAATACCTAAAAGATTCTAAATCCTATAAAATACACACTTTAAAACTAAGAGAAATTTATCATAAAAAAATGCTGTTTTTTGCAAAATCTTTAGATGAGATTTTACCCCAATTTAAATATACAAAACCCAAAGGGGGAATGTTTATTTATGGCAAAATACAAAATATAAACAGTGTAAATTTAGTAAAAAGATGTTTGAAAAAAGGGGTTGTGTTTGTTCCTGGTGCTGAATTTTATACAAATAAAGCAAATCTTAATGAGATCCGTTTTAATTTTACCCACTGCACTAAAGATGAGGTAAAAAAAGGTTTAACTATAATATCAGATACAATAAAGGAGTTTTAATGTTTGATATCTATTCTTTAACAATGTTGTTATCAATTACTACATTTACTTTAAGTACAGTTATGACTCCTGGTCCAAATAATATTATGCTTTTATCATCTGGACTTACATTTGGATATAAAAAAACATTACCTCATATATTTGGGGTGATGTTTGGATTTGCTTTTATGGTTGTACTTGTAGGTCTTGGTATGGGAGTTGTATTTGAACAATACCCTTTTATATTTTCAGTTTTAAAAGTTATTGGTATTTTATACCTGTTTTGGATGGCATATAAAATAGCTACTTCTGCGCAAGGTTATGAAGTAGAGTCATCAAAAAAAAGTAAACCATTCACTTTTTTTCAAGCTGCTGCTTTTCAATGGGTAAATCCTAAAGCATGGATTATGGCAATTACAGCAATATCGGTATTTGTTACATCAAAAGAGCAAAGCCTAACTCAAGTATTTATAATAGCCTTTATCTATCTTCTAAGTGGGGTAATCTCTACAAACTCTTGGGCATTGGGTGGAGTATTACTTAAAAAAGTTATTAAAAATGAAAAAAGTGTAAAAAGATTTAATATTGCTATGGCAATTTTATTGGTAGCTTCAATTATCCCATTTATATTTGAATAGCTATGAATAAACAACAAATTGGCATTTTTTATGCAATAATAGCATTTCTATTTTGGGGACTTGTTCCTATATATTTCAAGCAAGTATCAAATGTAGAACCATTTGAAGTACTAATACACAGAGTGATATTTTCAGTTATTGTTCTATTGATTATGTTAGGCATAGCAAAACAGTTTCATCTAATAAAACCTATAGTAAAAAATAAAAATAGCTTAAAATACCTTTTTTTATCTGCTATTTTAGTTTCACTTAACTGGCTTATATTTATCTATGCAATAAGCCAAGATAAAATTTTGGAAGCTAGTTTGGGATACTATATCAATCCATTGATTAGTATATTCTTTGGATATATTTTTTTTAAAGAAAGTTTAAATACAAATCAGAAGATAGCTATATCAATAGCTACAATATCTGTTTTAATTCAACTTTTTACTTTAGGTAAACTACCTCTTATATCTATAGGGTTGGCTCTCTCTTTTGCTCTATATGGAGTGGTAAGAAAAAAAGTAAATATTGCCTCATTGCCTGGATTGTTTATAGAAACATTACTACTGCTACCTTTTGCATTAATTTATTTATTCTATATAATTTATAATGGTCAAAGTGCCATTATTATAGGAAGCAGTTACACAATATTTATGTTGAGTCTTGCAGGTATTATTACTGTATTGCCTCTATTATGGTTTAACAGTGCTACTATACGAATAAATATAAGCACTATTGGTATGCTTCAATATATTGGACCTAGTGTAGCATTTATGGTTGCAATTTTTATCTATGAAGAACCTTTAAATATTGCAAAACTGTTTACATTTATCTTAATATGGATAGCCCTAGCAGTTTTTAGTTATGATAGTTTAACAAAAGATTGATTAGGACTTATTCCAAACACTTTTTTAAAATTCTTACAAAAATGACTTTGATCATAAAAACCAGATTGTACAGATATACTTAAAAGATTTTGTTCACTGTTTTTATTCATTAAACTCTTTGCATGATTTATTTTCTCATTCAATATAAAAGCATGTGGAGTTATTCCATAAAATTGTTTAAATAATTTTATAATATGATTTGAACTATAGTTGAAATGTTTACTAAGAGTATCAATTGTCATATCTTCATTAATATGATCTATAATATACTTTTTAATCTTTGGTACAATCATATCATCTTGTTCTGCAACAATAGGATCACAATACAAAATAAATATCTTTTTAATAAACTCTTTTAAGTTCTCTTCTATATTGATATCGCCATCTTTTGTATATGCATTTTTACAAATACTCAAAAAAACCTTATACAACTCTTTATTTTTAATAATATATTGGTTAATATTCACAAATGATTTAATATCAAAAAGTTTATCTTGGATCTTTGTACACCACAGCATATCAAAGTATATAACCCAGTATCCTTTTGATATATTATCAGTTTTTATTGCTTTATGTACAATATTTGGATTAAATATAGCAATTGATCCAGTTGATAATATCTCATCTTTTTTAAAATACTGAATATCTATTGAACCTTGTTCTATCAAAGATAAGCTAAGCATATTATGAGAATGCTTTGTATAATTTGAAAAAAAATCTTCTGAATATTTTATCTCTGCAAAAAAATCACCATTTTTAGTAAATAACTGTTTTATATTTATCTCCTAAATTTTAAAAAGTTTAACAAAAAAATATTAAAATGATGATTTTATACAAGACAAATAAAAATATTTTGATTATAATACGCTTATGAATTACACACAAACACTAAAAACAGCACTTCAAAGTGCATGGATTATTTTAAAATTGGTTATACCAATTTATATACTTGCAGATATTTTGTATTTTTACAATACTTTATCTTATATCTCATTTTTAATTGAGCCATTTACATCTATGATAAATCTTCCTTCAGAGGTATCATTAGCAATCATATCTGGTATATTTTTAAATCTGTATGCTGCAGTTGCTTTTGCAGCTCCACTTGATCTTACACCACACCAATGGAGTATATTAGCAGTATTTTTGGGAGTGTGTCACTCACTTGTAGTTGAAAGTGTAATTATGAAAAAAATTGGCATTTCTAATATATTCTCATACAGCTTTAGATTTTTTGCTGGGCTTTTTTTGGCATATATTACAAGTATTATGCCCAACTCATGGTTTAGCTCAACATTATCTAATGAAACATTTAATGCAACTACATATGACAATATAAATGATCTACTAATTGGCTCATTTAGTTCAGCTTTAATCTTAAGTATTAAAATCATCTTGCTTATTACTATACTTATATTTATTATGGATTTTATAAAAACCAGACAATTTATACAGCAAAGTGCAAAAAATGTAAGTAAAGGATTCTCTATAGTTGTGGGGATATTTTTAGGTATCACTTATGGAGCAGGAATTCTTATAAATGAAGCAAAAAGTGGCTCTATTAGTAAAGAAGATCTATTTTATATAGGGGTATTTTTAATGATATGTCATGCTATTATAGAAGATACCCTACTATTTGTGATTTTTGGAGCTGATTTTACTATGGTAATAGCTATTAGAACTATTGCAGCTATTATTTTATCTTCACTATTTTTATTTTTATATAAACAAAGGCAAATCTAATGGCAATACTTATTTATGCTAATAATAGAGATATTACAAATTGGATAGATGCCATAAAAAAAGAGGATAAAAATATTGATATAAGAATCTATCCAAAAGTTGGAGATATTGATGATATTATATTTGCTCTTACTTGGCCGTTTCCTCAAGGTTTTTTTAGTGAATTTAAAAACTTAAAAACAATATGTTCTATTGGTGCTGGAGTTAATCATATTTTAAAAGATACTACAATCAAAGATGATATAAATATTGTAAAACTGGTTGATAAAGATCTTACACAAAATATGTGGGAATACTGTTTGGGTGCAGTTACTTACTATACAATGCAATTTGATAAATATAGAATATTACAAACTAAAAAAATATGGGAAGAGTACACACCAAATAATTTTAAAAGTACTACTATTGGTATTATGGGATTAGGAAGTATAGGAAAAGATATAGCAATTAAATTTGAACAAATAGGATTTAAAGTAAAAGGGTATTCAAACTCCAAAAAAGATATACCAAATATAAAAACTTATTGTAATAATGATTTAATAGAAGATTTTTTGGATGATATTGATATTCTTATATCTATTTTACCATTAACTTCAAAAACAAAATATATCTTTAATAACAAATTTTTCAAATCTATGAAAAAAGGAAGTTATTTTATAAATGTAGGCAGAGGAGAACAAGTGGTAGAAAATGATTTAATTAACAATCTTAACAATAACCACTTAGCAGGGGCATTTTTAGATGTATTTGAAAATGAACCATTAGAAAAGAATCACCCTTTTTATAATCATAAAAAAATATTCATAACCCCACATATAGCAAGTATTACAAACCCATACAGTGTTGCAAATCAAATAGTTAAAAACTACTACAACACAAAATATGGGTATCCATTAAAAAACACAGTTAATAGAAAATATGGTTACTAAATTCTACTTTTAGGCCCTACATATCTTTGTCGTGGTCTTACTATTTTACTCTTTGGATCAGTAACTTGTTCTATCCATTGAGTTATCCATCCTACAGTTCTTCCTATTACAAATATAGGTGTAAACATTGAACTTGGAATTTGTAAAGCAGAAAGAATAGTTCCAGAATAAAAATCTATATTTGGATATAAATTTCTACTTACAAAATACTCATCATTTAAAGCAATTTGCTCAACTTTGTTTGCCACTTCGATAAGTTTGGAGTTTATTCCCAATTCATCTTGCAGTGAATCTCTTAACTCTTTTAGCACTCTAGCTCTTGGATCAAAATTTTTATAAACTCTGTGTCCAAATCCCATCAATTTAAAAGAATCATTTGGATCTTTTGCTTTTGCTATATATTTATCTACATTTGAGACATCACCAATTAATTCTAGTTGGGTTATAACCGATTCATTTGCTCCACCATGAGCTCTTCCCCATAAAGCATTAATCCCTGCAGTTATAGCTCCATATGGGTGTGCTCCTGTTGAGGCTACAAGTCTTACAGTTGAAGTTGAAGCATTTTGTTCATGATCTGCATGAAGTGTAAATATAGCATCTAAAGCATCTACTTCAATTTGTTTTATATCCACTTTCCCACCAGGGAAAGCTCTCATCATATATAAAAAATTCTCTGTAAAATATCTATCCATATCAGGTTGCATCATTGGATAACCCATACGAGTTCTATATGTATATGCTGCCAATGTTGGCATCTTAGCTATTAATCTCATAGCCATCTCCATATATTCATCATGAGATTTTATATATAGATGTTGATGATGAAATGCACTCAGTGCTGAAACTGCAGAAGATAATACAGCCATAGGGTGGGCATTATCAGGGAAAGCATTAAAAATATTTTTGATACCCTCATTTGGATAACGCTTAATTCTCATCCCATCTTCAAAAGTTTTAAATTGATCTGTATTTGGAAGTTCTCCATGAAGAAGTAAATAACAAACCTCTAAATAATTATGATTTTTTGCCAGATACTCAATAGGGTATCCACGATACAAAAGCTCCCCTTTTGCACCATCTATAAAAGTTATATCAGAGGTACACCCTGCTGTCATACCAAATCCATTATCATATGTGAATAATCCCAATTCACTTGATAATTTTGATATATCCATTACATCATTTCCCAATGTTGATTCATATACAGGAAACTCAACCTCTTTTTTTGTTAGGTTATCTTTTAAAGTAACTGTTCTCATAATTTACTCCTTGTAATATTAATTAAACTTACCTTATATCATATCTTAGTATATCCTTTATAATTTTATCATTAACTTCACCCCATAATTCCACTTCAAAAGTATCATTATCAACCCAATCTCTAAATTGCAGTTGGGGATCTTTTATATCTTTAAAAGTATATGACTTACCCTTTAGATATCTTTGCCACAATACTTTAGATATATTTTTATTAGATTTTCTAAATTTTTTTGTATCTTTTTTTGTAAATATTTTTACAGTTTTAAGATTTGACATACGCAAAACATCCACTACTAACACTTGCTTATCATCACTTATATGAACATCATAATCTAACCCTTGTGCAGTTAAAATATACTCTTTATTTTTATCCCTTATTTTTAATATCCCATCTTGATTTAAAACTTCGAAATCCTTGGTTTTTAAACTACTTGATTTATAATTAGAAGTATCCTTTTTAGATTTAAAACTCTCTTTTTTCAAAACTTGTTTATTTACAGGTTGTTCATTTGCACAACCTGTAAATAAAATTATTGTGATCCCTATTAGTACTGTTTTTATTTTTTCCATGATATCTCTTTTGTATCACTGATTCTTACATTACCAGCTTTATCATATACTCTTATTTGATAAAAATATACTCTTTTTATATCTAACTTTTTATCAATATAGCTCATACCTCTTTGAAATGTAGAGATATTGTAATACTTTTTATTTTTACCACTACTTCTAAAAATCTCAAACCCATTATAATCATCATCTTTTACTTCAAATGATATTTTTACTTGATTTTTTTGAATTTGATATTTAATATTTTCTATTTTTGGTGCAACTGTATCTTTATGGTTAATTAGAACAAAATTCTCTTTTGAAGATTCATTACCACTTTTATCAACTGCTGTTACAATATATTTTTTTTGCCCTTGTATATTTTTTGGTAAGTTATATTCAAACTTTGTAAAAAGTATAGGTTTTTTATTTAGTTTTACAAGTTTTTTACCAATTTGAGTATAAATATTATAGTGACTCAAATCATATACTATTACATTTTTCCACTCTAAAAATAGTGTATCATTATATACTTTGTAGTTTATAATAACAGGCTCACTAGGTGGTGTAATATCTGGCAGTTTTATCTTAATAACTTTCGATGGTTTACTTTCATTAAAGTTTTTATCAACTGCAGTTACTTTATAGTAGTAAAAATTTCTACTTAAAGTTTTAGGAACCTTATGTATAAAACTATTTTGTTTAATATCTTTTTTATTTATCATCTCCCAATGTTTACTATATTCATCCATAGATCTGTAAACTCTATAACCTAATAAATCATCTTGTTTTACTTTATCCCAGCTCATTACAAATTTACCTGGTTTTGTTACAATCTTAAAGTTCTTTGGAGTTTCAGGAGGGGTTACATCCCTTACAGATACAAGTTTTTTAGCAGAGGGTTTTGATTCAGTTTTATTTTTTACTACTGTAATATAGTAGTAATAGTTTCTATTTAATAAAAAATTCTTATCTATATAGATATTTTTCTTTAATAGTTTTTTATTTAGCTTTTTATACCCTGCAGTTAACTCTACACTTCTATAAACATTATAAGCTATATCTTTTTGCTTCACCTTATTCCAAATAAGTTTAATATAGCTATTTGTAACTACTGTATCTATTTTTTTTATTGGATTATTTTTTTGATCTATTTTTAAATACCCTGTCACAGGTAGAGAATACTCCCCCTCATAATCAAATGGATCTACTGTAGTTACAACATATTGATACATTGTATTTGGTTTTAGATTTTGATCTTTAAAATAATATTTAGATTTTCTTTTAACTATAATTTTGTTTTTATTTAATTTTATATATTTAGAGCTATTAATAGCTTTTCTATATACATTATAAGTATCAAAAACAGAAGCCAAATCCCATTTTAAAGCTATATAATCTTTACTATTTGTCACTTTAAGATTTGTAATAGTTTTTGGATTTAAAACTTTAAATGTAGAGATATTTAAACTATTTGAACCTAGTAATTTTCCTTTTTCATACACCTCTATATCATATCTATATTTTTGTTTCATCCTTACACTTGAATCAACAAAATAAACCCCCAATGCCTTTGCTAAATCATTATTTCGTAAAATTACTCCATTTTTCATAGCTTGTACACTATCAAGGATTATAGCTGTTCTTATTCTCTCATCCAATGTATTAACATTTTTATATGGATAAACTATATTTGCAAGCTCTTTAGATAGATTATTTTTTACATATTTATATGTTTTTTTCTTCTGTTTTTGAATAAGTTTTTTTTGCCCATCTTTGGCAGTTCTATATATCTTATACTCATAATCATTTGAAAGATATGGAGGCACCCATTTTATAAGAACATTTTGCCCATCATATTTTGCCATAATTTTTAATGCTGTATCATCTTTATTAACTGCAAAACAACTAAGCCCAATTATTAATAATATACTTAATATTCTTACCATAACATCGCTCCACCATAATTTTGTTCTTGTACACCAACGCTACTTGAGTTAGCTGTTGTTGCACCACTGGTACTTACCTCATGTACAGTTTGTTCTGATACAAGAGGCTCAATATTGTCCAAACCTTCATCAATTATTTGCAACTGTTTTGTAACAATTGGTTCAATTGCTCCACTTTCAATTCTATCTAAAAAGAGTTGAGATGATATACCTCTTTGTATAGAGATATAATATTTAACTGTAGCACTTTTTATTTTTTCTGTTCCTTGAAAATGTGCAGTAAATATTGGTAATTGATTTCTTTGCAAAGATGGATACTGTTGTGCTAAATTATATTTTAAACTAACTGTATTAGATGGATTTTTCTCACTTTGAAATACTATTTCAATCACAGGCAATATATTTGGATACTCACTTCTTGCTATACCACTATTTATATAAATAGAATCTATTTTTGGAGAAGTTGTTTTATATCTTTGCAATGCATTATCTAATTCCTCTTGACAATTCCCACAAGTATCACAAGTTCGCTCTATAGTATGTGAAGAGTATTGTGATACATTTTTATCAGCAAAACAAACAGGGAACTCTCCATTTTTTGCTCTTTGTTCATAACTCATATATAGTGATGTTCTTGCAGATGAGCTGCCACTTTTATATGATTCATTTCTATACACTTCTATAGTTGGTTGTATAGAACCAATGTTTTGTATCAGTGAAACTTGTTGTTGATCTTGTGATGAAGAGTTTGCAATTGTAAATGATGATATATAGTCTACACTGTTTTTTTGAGTATTATGTACTTTTATAGTATAAGTATCCTCTGTATAGTAAGCAAATCGTTCATTTACATAATCACTTGCCCCCAGATCTAAACCTTGTGTGTATATATTTGAAGATACCACACCAGCATTTGATACATTGTTATTTATATTATCAACTCCATTTGTATCAATATCAACCTCTCCATCAACTGTATAGTTTTTAAATGGATTTAGATATTTTCCATCCTCTCTTTTAAAAGTTTCTTTGATCTCACCTGTTTGTAGATTTTTACAAAAATGGTAAACTTTTAATGGTTTGGTTGGTATAAATATTTTTTTAAGAGCTTCTTGTCCATCTATAGTATATGTATATTGTTGCCAAGACCCATCTACCTCTTTTTTGGTAATATCATACACTTTTATATCAAATCCATCTGTCATAGACCAATTTGTACCTAAAATTGGTGAATAATATACTATTACACTAGATCCTGCTGATATATCTTTTGCATTTTTCTCTGGTGTAATTTTATTCATCATTCTTGACCATTCTATAAATGTGTCACTTGTAGTTCTAAACTCTTTATCTATAATTTGTGTTTTAACTACACTGTTTCCTTTTTTTAATTTTACTGTTGCACTTATCTTATATCTACTATTTGGTGTTAATTTATTTATAGGAATTAAAGCTTTTGTTTTTGGATTAAATTGAGAAGACTTTGTTGAAACTGTTTGGTTATACATATCCAAAGTTATAATTTTTGCATCACTTACTTCCATAGTATAATCATCATCTCCTATTTTAAAACTATCCTCATCATTTCTAAAAGTAGTCTCTATTTTTACATAAGGAAGTAGTGATACATCTGTATTTTGTGTTGGATAAACCTCTTTTACCAATTCCAATGGATCTAATGAAAGATTTTTTGAATCTTTTTTACTTCCTATAATATAAAATTTATGACTTGCACATTTAGTACAACAACACCCTTTTAAATATAAACTTAAAAATGTAGGATTTGGTGTTCTAAATCTTATATCTGCTTCAGCACCAAATAGATCAAACCAGCCATATACAGGAACTCTAGCTTCAAAATCTACACTTATATACCCATGCAGATCTATAAATATATTTCTTCCATACCCCACAGCTGCATCATATCCTATATCAGTATCATATCCTACACCAAATCCTGTTTTAGCACATCCTACATATTTAACACAAGCTTTTGCTTCATACCTACTTGCAGAATGAAATCTAGTCCCCATTGCAAATTGATCTTCATCTATCATAAGATATGATTGAGCACTTATACCAAATGCTTTTGATGTAATTTTATCCTCTTTAGTTCCTAAGTGTACAAATTTCTTCGAACTGCTATAAAGGATCTGACTTCTACCATAAAATTCTGCTAATGCCATATCTAGACCACTAACTCTATATACAACATTCACTTCACCATTTATATCTAAAGAAAATGGTGAAGTTGTAAATACTATAGAACCACCTATAAATCTATCTTCTGGTGTTTCACTAAGAGAACTTAAAATATATGATGAACCTATCAAAGTTGTATTACCATTACTTAAATCTACATCCAGACTAAATACTCCATGCCAAGTATATCCAGAATCATTTGTACCTAATTTCATCGCTGCAGCAACAACTATATTATCACTGCCACTTGGAACATATGTTGCACTTACTGCTTGTGTATCAACTACTAAATTCATACCATAAGCAACACCTCCTCCAAAGCCATAAATAGCTAAAGGTATAGGTGTAAGTGGTATTCCAGAACCACCTAAAGAAACCATAGCTCTTGCCATCCAATATCTTTTGGTATCTACATTTCCAATTCTAAATTCACCCTCTACATCAAAGATATTTGCAATAGCCAAATGCAATCCAGTTGCATAAAAACCTGTCCCATAAGTATTATCATCTTCATACCAACCTAAAGTTCCAGATACACTAAGTGCTGGTTGTGTTATATCAAGAGATATTTGATCAACTGTATATGACCCATCACTATATACTGTTACACCTGCTCCTGCTTGTGCAATTTCAAAACCAAGTTCCCCTACAACTTTAAAATATAATAGATCTTTTTCATTTTCTCTTTTATATCCTAGAGCTAACTCTTCCAAACTCAATGTAAATCCAGCAAGATCAGTACTTGCACCACTTACATCAACCTGTGCTTCAATATTTGATACACTAACTCCCGTTTTTGATATTCTAAGACCTTCAAACTCTACAGCTTGTAAAGATTTTAACATATCATGATTAGGTTGTATATTTCCAGATAATTCAACCCAAAAGTTTGATAGGTTAGGTGCTATAGATACATTTAAAAGATTCATATTTGCAAAATTTGCTATATTTATACTTGGAAGGTTTCCTCTTATTGCAAATTGTTCAATTCCACTTAGTCCTACAGTTGCATCAAAACCTAAATTCAAACCACTGCTAGAACTTAAAAATGTGGAATTATTATAATCCATACTGATATCTCCAGAGATATCATTAAGTCCATTAAATGTTATACCAAACTCAGTAAGATCAAGATTTTTTACTTCAGCAATATCCTCTATTGTTCCATCTAATGTTACAGATCCATTTAAGCCAGTTCTACTAATATTAAAATTATTCAAAGTCAAAGATAGATCATCCCAACCTTCATATCCAAAAGCACCACCAAATCCCACACTTAAAGCATCAACATCAGAAAAATCTATATTTCCATTTATCCCTTTAAATAAAAACTTATCATTTATATTTAGATCTGTATCAAAACTCCAATTTATATTAGAGTTCAAAAATGATAAAGCAGCTCTTGCGTCTTCACCTGTTGGCGTATCAAAAATACTTGAAAGATCTATATACCCATCAAATTGAGATAAACTAACTTTTGGTGAGGCTGAAGTATCAATTGTAACTCCAAGAGCTGATAGATTTAATGTTACTTTTCCATTTATCATATCAAAGCTATAACCACTTACTCCCCAAGAAGCTACAATAGTACCTTTAAATCCACTTTGTGAGACTTCCAAACCAGTAAAAGTTACACTCATACCATCCCCTGAAGTTGTACTCATTAATGCTGTTTGAAGTACTATATCTCCAGAACTTATAACTACTTTATAGTTTGATCCAACTTTTTGAACTTTTCCACCAAGTCCATTGAAAGTTATTGTATTATCACCATTTGTATATGTAAACACTTGATTTGTATTAAATCCATAAACACCTGAACTCTCATAAGTTAGTTCTATTGGTTCAACTCTTGTATCAAATAGATCCCCAAATGCCAAATATCCTGAAGCTGTTCCAATTTCAACTCCACTATTACTAGCTTCACCACTCATATTTGTTAATACTATTCTTACATCTGCTTCATCTTCTGTTCCATCAACAGTTGGTTCCCCTAAATCATATATAACATACTGAGCACCCAATCCACTAAAAGCAATATTCCAATCAATTCCACTGCTTGATATCGTGGCATCATCTATTTGTACACTTTGAACTGTTACATTTCCAGGTAGTGTATAGTTTGAGAAATCCCCCGTAGCATCAAAACTTACAATTGGACTTCTTAAATTTTTTAAATTTACCCTTCCACCTATTTGTGATACATTTACTACTCCATTATCATCACTAAATGGATAAGTTCCATCCAACGACCAAGTATATATCCCATTTGTATCTTCTATATCTACAACTTCTTGCAAACTATTTGCTAAATCTGAAGCACCAGATACTGATTTTGTTAGATTTGATTTTATATCTTGAAATTGTGATCTTCTAGATTGAAATGATGATTTTACACTTGAAACTGTTTTAGTTGCACTATCTAAAAGTTGTTCAGCTTTATTTTGAGCTGTTGTTTTTAGAGCTTTTAAATTTACTACAGTATGTGTAGATATAAGTGTACCAAAATCTAAGCTTGCATCAATATCACTGACCCCTACATTGATCCCATCACGATCTACAGCTAAAGCAAATGTTGGGCTTGTACCATTTGTAAATAAAACTTTTACTTGTTTTTGATCCCATATTGTTATATCTTGTAACTGAGCAGAAACTTTGGCACTAAATCCATCTTTTGATACCGTTGCATCTTGTAAATCTATATCTCCTATATTTTCAAACCAAGAGAAATATGAACCTAGATTTACTTTACCCTCTAGCTGTACAATTGGATTAGATAATTGTTCTAAATTTACCAATCCTGATAATTGTTTTAACTGTATTGAGGTATTAGCTAAATTTTTTACATTTGAAATACCCCAAGACAATACACCTTTTGATACAGTTGTAAGTTGTGCTTTGGCATCACTTATTAGTGTACCAAAATCTAACTCACCTGCAATTTGTTCTATACCTATTTTTAATCCATCACCACCAATTGATAGATTAAAAATTGGTGGTGTTGCATCATCAAAGATCAATTTTACATTTTTATCAGACCAAATTACAATAGAATCCAACCCTATAGAAAACTCTCCTTTAAATCCACTTTTTGATATTGTGGCATCTTGCATCTGAACATAATTTACAAATTTAAATATAGGATATTTTGATCTACTAAATGTTGCATTTGCGTTTAGAGTCACACTTAAATTATCCAAATCAGATAGATTAACTGCCCCACTTAAAGCACTTAAATTTACAGAATCATTAAGCAGATCATAATTCCCACTTAAGCTCCAAGAGTATTCAAAATCATGATTTATAAATTGTTGTGCCTCATTTTTTGTATCCTCAAATTTTGATATAATATTTTCAACTTCACTAGAATCCCCAACTCTTCTAATTTGAGCAATAGCTCCATCTAGCAGATCACCAAAATCCAAATTAGCATCTAAATCATCAAGTCCAAGTTTAAACCCATTTGATGTGATACTAAATACCATTTTTGGATTTTTGTTAAAGTTGATTTTTACATTTTTCTCTTTATATATATTGATATTATCTATATTCAGTGTAGCCTCACCACTTAATCCAGATTTTGAGATAATTATCTGTTTTACATTTGCAGAGTTTATTTTTGCAAATGTTCCACCATATTGAGTTAAATCAGCTTTTGCACTGAATATAATTTTTGGATCACTTAAATTTGATAAATTTAAACTACCACCCATATTACTAAGTTTTAGTTTTGCTTTACTTATTAGGTTTTTACTGCTTTTTATACTCCAACTATACATTCCACTTATAGCTTGATGACCTCTATCTTGCATAGATTGTAGCTGTGCTACTGCACCATCTAAAAGTTGTCCAAATTTTAATTTTGCAGATCCAGCATTTAAACTAAAATCTACTTTTGTACCTACACTTATAGTTAAACTTGGATTTTCATCAAAAGCTAAAACAACACCTTTTTCTTTATATATATCTATATTTTTTAAATTTACACTAGCTGTTGCGCTAAAGCCTTTTTTTGAGATTGTAGCATCTGTAATATCTATCTGTTTTATTTGAGATAAAATTCCACTATATCCACTGATTTTTGCCAATGAATCAAAATTGATTTTTGGGTCTGATAAATTTGCCAAATCTAATTTTGCATCTATATTTAGAAGTTTTACCTTATCATTAAGAAGATATAATTTATCAAGATTATCAAAACTTATTTGATACAAACTACTAGCACCATCTTGCACTATTTGAGATATATTAGCAATTGTATTTGGAATAAGTGTACCAAAATCTAAACTAGCTTCAAAACTATCAAGTCCAAAATCTACACTACCATTTGAACTAATATCCAAATGAACACTAGGATTGCTTTGTTCATCAAATATTAGTTTTACACCCTTATCTTCCCATATCACCAGATTATCTAAAAGTATTGATAAACTTGCACTAAGTCCACTTTTTGATATTGTAGCATCATTGATAGAAGCTTGTTTTACTTTTGTAAAAACCCCACCATAAGTAGATAGATCAGCTGTAGCATCAAATGTAATTTTTGGATCACTAAGGGATGATAAATCTAAACCTCCAGATAAATTTGAAAGAGATATATTATTTAAAAGTACATCTCCTTGTGTTACAACCCAAGTATAAGTACCATCAATTGCAGAGTTTACATCAGCTGTAATTTGATTAAGCAGTGTTCCAAAATTTAGTTGCATAGATCCACCACTAAATCCAATATCTAAACCAGATGTTTTAATATCTAATTCAATTGTAGGATTTGATGTGAACTCTACATTTACACCTTTTTCTTCCCAAATATCAATAGTTCCAATATTTGCTTCAACTTTGGCACTAAGACCATCTTTTGATATCTCAATATCACTAACATCAAGCGCATTTAAAGTTGAAAAAAGTGTTTTATATTGACTTAGATCTACTTTTGCACCAAATATTATTTTTGGATTTGCAATATCTTTAAGATCTATTTGCCCAACCATATTTGAAAAATATATATTAGCACTTGAGATTAATTGTTTTTTTGCCTTTAGTGACCAAGTAAAAATACCATCAATTTGATCACCTAAATCATCTTTGGCCATAGTAAGTTTTTGTTTTGCAGAACTTAACAATGTACCAAAATTGATATCTGCATCAAGATCTTTTATACCTATATTTATACCCTGATTTTTACTAAGAGCCAAAGATAAAGTTACACTTCTAAAATCAAGTTTTACACCTTTTTGATGCCATATATCAATACTATATGCATTGTTATATATAATATTGGCAACAATACCATCTTTGGTAAATTTAACATCATTTAATGGTAACTGCCCCATAGATGAAATAATCTCATTTGTAGTTGAACTTATATATCCATTTAGTTTTTGTTGTAATAAATTTGGTGAAAATGTTAAAGAATCAATGTGAAACACTACTCCTGCTAGTGTAAAATCTATACTACTATCATACGATATATATCCACTTACAACTCTATCCTCTTCAATACCCAAATTATTAAAACTAACATTTAAATCAGCTTCAATTCCATTATTTTCCAACCATGGAATATTGATTGTTCCTGATCCTGATAATTTTCCATTAGATAAAGTTACATTTTCATCAAGTGTTACTACAAATCCTGATATATTAATAGCATCAGGTAATTCAAACTCTATATCTGAACTATTTGTATTTTCACCTTTTGTAATTCTCAAAGAGAACTCATAAGTATGAGCTATTTTAGGGGTAAAAGAAAATTCCCACTCCTCATGCCCATTTGCTCTGCTCCAAGTATCTCCACCATCTAAAGATATCTCCACATATAGCTGACTTGGTTTTATTTTTTTATCTTGTGATTCAAGAAGTCCCTCTATGACAACTTTACCATCTTGAAGATCCTCAGGATAAAACTCAATAGTCTCCTGTTCTAATGATTCAAACTCCCGTCCATTAATCGTTATATCATCAACATATCCCACATCTTCAACCACCTGAATATTGGCAAACAAAGCCAAAGCCAACATCAACTGTACTAGTAAAGTTTTCATTATAAAACTCCCTTTATAATCTAATAAATATTAGAAATTCATCACATAAGATAGTTTACCTATATGTTCATTGTAACTGTTAACAGCATCATTTTCTATATCATAATCATGTTTTTCAAGTAAAAGTCTAATTACATTTTTACCTTTATCATCTAAACGATATGTAGTTCTAAACTGGTAGGTATTATTAGTTGAATCATTTGTATCATCTTTGTACATATTTCTACTAATAAATGCCAAATCCATAGATAATCTCTTATCATATTTATACCCTGCATCAACTTTTATCCCATATTTCTCTTCATTATTAATTTTTTGTCTAATATTTTGAGCATCAAGTGTAACTGTAAATCTATAAGAAGAGATATCTGATAGTTTTTGTTTATATCCTAAAATTGCTCTTATATTATTAATTCTATGAGAAGAGTCACTATTAATTGAATCAGCCAAGCGTAAATACTCATACCCAAGCCCATATCTAAATCCATCTTTTTGTCTCAAATTAAAATTGATTCCAGCTGTGTATTGATTTGTTTTAACACCTCGTCCATCAACATTTTTATTTGTAAATTTAAAATCTATATTTGATCGTTTTATAAATAAAGGTTTATATGAAAAGTTTAATGCCTGATAGTGAGTTCGTTGAGTCGCTCCCAAAGCTCCATCAAGATTATCTCTGCTTGTTTTTAAACTCAATTTTGCACGAAGCTGTTTAGATATTCTTAATGTTGTTGTATTTTCAAGCTTCTCATTATCACCATTAGTTTTTCCTGTAACTGAAAGAAAGTTTGGAGATATTCTTTGATACATAAAATTACTTTTTAGATTTTTTAACGGTTTTGTTAATAATCTTAACTGCAATGCATTCTCACTGTTCATAGGTTTATTACCTCTTAAATCATCTGTACTTCTTGCAATTGCACCTTTACCTTTTAAGGTAATATATTTATTAAATCTCCATTTCCCATCAATCCCCACAGTTGTACCTTTATTTCCAGGAGCTGTTGGACTATCACCACTTGTTAAATCATCTTTTAATGTAGCAATACTAAATTTAATAACTTTTGCTCTTTCATGTGTATACTTAGCTTCAAATGCAGCAATATAAGTATCTAATATCTCATTATCAATTGTTTGATAAGTTTCTCTCCATTGAGCTTTTCTAACTCCAGAGATAAATTTATAATCCCAATTTTTAGATTTTTCATTACCTTTATATTCAATTTTTATCCCTTTTACAGATCCTCCATATACATATGAATTCATAGATGCTGCGACATCTCCAGCTTCAAAGTTCCAGTATTTTGTGGTGTAGTAACCTTTTAAAAACAAAAGTTGAGAATTATTTTTTTGAACTCTTTGATCATTTGTAGCTCTAACTCTAGCTTCAACTCCTGCATTACCATTGGCTAAAGGACCATGATATTTTATATCAAGATCATGAGCTTGTGTGAAGCCTTCTTTATCACTTGTGCCATTTTCAACATCAACTTTTTGAAAATAACCACTTAATCTACCATCTAATTTCCAACTATCCTCTTGTGTAAAACCTGACGCACTTGCAAAACTTACCAAACCAATTAGGCATATATTAATATATCTCATAATAACTTTCCTTAATATGGATAATCAGTCATATAACTATTATTGTTTTCATCTTCCTCATCTATCTCATTATCAGGATCAACTTCATAACTATTTCCCCAACATACAGATATGGTATCTGAAGTAATTTGAACTTCATCTCCTGCAGCTATTGTCCCAGGATAACCATTACTCATTATTCCAGAAACCTCTACATACTTAGGTGATACTGCATCAGCTTCACCTTGATTTTTTACAGTAATAGTAATATTAGTATCGCTATTACATACTGCACTTGATATAATTAAATCAGGTAATCCTGGATCTTGTTCTTCTTGTTCTACTACTTGAACATTACCATCATCTGTTTGAACTACAATTTCCTCTTTTTCCTGTCCTACAATATCAGGAACTTCATCTCTCCATTCAAGTAAAGAGTCTCCCCATAGATGATTTCCGGCAACTTCAATTAATTTATATTGACCATTCATCTCATCAAATAAAAATCTTGAATACCCTTTTTTTGTAATTTGTTTACTTCCATCATTTGTTTCATATCTTTTTTCCCATCTCACATAAAGATATTTTTTGATACCATCAGTTGTAATTTTATCAATCCAACTATCAAAACTAATAATCTCATAGTTCCTAAAATCTTTCTCTATAGCTTCTTCAAAAGTGATATAATCTTGTAGAAATCTATCCTCCCATACATAATTAAAAAAACTATTTTCATCCTCCTCTTCGTAATACTGCATCATCTCATTAAATACTATTTTAACCTTATCATCTCTTGATTGATTAAGTACAATAATATCCTTATCATAATCACTGCTTGCATAGGTACCTGAAGCTACTATTAACAATAGTAATATAAGTAATTTTTTCATAGTTTTCCCCTTATATGTAATAAAACTGTAATATTATATTGAAGTTTAGCTTAAATATATAAATTAAAAAGTTATATAAAAGTAACATTTATGTAATAGTAAAATAAGGGAAAGTTTAAAGAATATAGAAGATTAGGAAGATAAGATAAACTTATCCTCCTAAATATTTTTGTCGAATTTCATCACTTTTTATTAATTTTGATGCAATATCATGCATAACTATCTGTCCGTTTTCAAGAACATAAGCATAATCACTAATATCAAGCGCTGCAAAAGCATTTTGTTCAACAAGTAAAATTGTAATACCATCATTTTTAAGTTTTACAATAGTTTCAAAAAGTTCACCTATAATTTTTGGTGCAAGTCCAAGACTTGGTTCATCTAGCATAAGAAGTTTAGGTGAACTCATCAATGCTCTTGCTATTGCTAACATCTGTTGCTCTCCACCACTCATGGTTCCAGCTAATTGATCTTTTTTTGCTACTAATCGTGGAAAAAGTGTATACATATGATCTCTTAGCTCTTCATATCTATCATCATTGTTATACGCACCCATTCTTAGGTTCTCTTCAACTGTAAGGTTAATAAATACTCTTCTACCTTCAGGAACCAGTGCAATACCATCTTTTATAACTTTATGAGTAGGATGTTTTGATATATCATATCCATCATAAATAACTTCACCTGTTTTATTTACATCAGATACTATTGAAGATAGTGTTGAAGTTTTCCCTGCTCCATTTGATCCAATAAGTGAAACAATCTGCCCATCTTTTACTTTAAAACTGATCTGCTTAACTGCTTTGATCAATCCATAATATACTGATAAATCATTAATCTTAAGCATGTTTGAAATCTCCTAGATAAGCTTTTATTACCTCTTTATCCTGTATTGCATCTTTTATATCACCTTGAAAAATTGTTTTTCCGTAATCTAAAACTAATACCTGATCACATAACTCATTCACAAATTTCATATCATGCTCAATTAATAAAATTGTAACATCATATTCATCTCTTATTCTAAAAAGTAATTGTGCCAACTCTTTTGTCTCATTTGGATTCATCCCTGCAGCTGGTTCATCTAAAAGCAGTAGTTTTGGTCGAGTAGCTAATGCTCTTGCTATTTCTACCTTTCTTTGATTTCCATAGCTTAGTGATGTTGCTAATTCATCTTTGTATTCTAAAAGTCCAAGATTATCCATAATCTCAATAGCATATTCATAAGATTTTTTTTCACTTGAAAAATATCTTGGAAATCTAAAAATAGATTCAAAATATGTATAAACTGTAGAGTGATCCATACCTATTAAAAGGTTATCTAATACACTCATACTTGAAAAAAGTCTAATATTTTGAAATGTTCTAGCTATCCCTTCTCTTACTATTTTATAGTTTTTCATATTTGTTATATTTTTGCCATCAAGCCATACTTCACCCATAGTTGGTTTATAGTTACCTGTAATGATATTAAACATCGTAGTTTTACCAGCACCATTTGGACCAATAAGACCATAGATTTCATTTTTTTGTACACTAAAAGATGTTTCACTTATCGCTTTTACACCACCAAAAGTTTTGGTAATATCTTTTATCTCAAGAATCATCTCATATCCTTTTTACCAAATAACTTTTTAAACCATGCAAAATCACTTAACTCTTTTTTACCAAATATACCCTCTCTTGCAAATAGCATAACTACAATTAGAATAATTGAGAATACTACCATTCTAAGACCTGGATGTGCCCCTAAATCATATCCAAAAATATTCATGTGACCATCTAAAAATCTAAGCCACTCTGTACCACCAATTACTAAAATTGTACCTAAAATTGCTCCTGTCATAGATCCTAAACCACCTAAAACTATAATAATAAGCAGTTGAAATGTTAGGAAAAACTGAAATAGATCTGGCGATATTGTTGTAAGTAGTATTGCAAGTAATCCTCCACCAATTCCTTCAAAAAATGCTGAAGTGGTAAAAGCATATGTTTTTATTTTCATAGTATTTATACCAATAGCTGCAGCTGCATCTTCATCATCTCTAACAGCTTTCATAGCTCTACCATATTTAGAATAAACTATATTTAACATAAATACAACTGTTGCTATTGCTATTCCACCTGTCCAATAAAGATTACTAACTGATGGTATCTCATTTAATCCAATTGCCCCATTTGTATATTGAGGTGAGTTAATTGCAAAAACTTTTATAATAAATCCAAATCCAAGTGTTACAATAGCCAAGTAATCACCTCTTACTCTAAAAACAGGAAATGCTAAAGTTAGAGCAACCAATGCAGACACTACACCAGCTAAAAGCAATGCTGGAACCAAACCTAAATTTAGTGCTAAAATCATTGGACTTGGATCTTCAAGTTGAAATAATTCCCACTTCATATCTTCACTAAGAAGTGCCAAAGCAGTCACATATGCACCAATTGCAACAAAACCATTTGGTTCAAGTGAAAACTGTCCTGTAACTCCATTAATTAAGTTATATGATGCTGCTAGAATTATAAATATTGCAATATTATTTAAAATTCTAATACTATAATCATCCAAAGAGTTTTGAGCCAATACCAATAACAAAACAGCAAACGCAATAAATACAATAAATTTTATATTAATTTTACCCATTAGAAACGACTCTTTTCAAAATTTATACCCATTATTCCTGTTGGTTTAATAAGTAGCACTAAAATTAAAAATACAAATGCAATAGCATCTCTGTATCCTCCAAGTTCTGGATAAAATGCTACAAACATAACTTCAGTAAATCCCAATATAAATCCACCAAGTACTGCCCCACCAACACTTCCTATACCACCTAAAACTGCAGCTGCAAATGCTTTAAGACCTATCATTATCCCCATGTAAGGAGTTAATATTGGATAAGATAATGCCCAAAATATTCCCCCAACTGCAGCTAATGATGAACCAATAATAAATACCAACATAATAATTTTATTGGCATCTACCCCCATTAAAGATACAGTTTTAATATCAAATGCCAATGCACGAATTGCCATACCATATTTTGTTTTATATAAAACATATAACAATATCATCAATAATATCATAGTAATGATAGGTACAATAATTACTGTAGGGGTAAATATAACCCCACCAATATTAATCAATCTATCAAAAAATTCTGGTATTGGAAAAGATTTTGCAGTTCCACCAAAAAAAACATTAACAGAATTTTGTAAGAAGAAACTAATACCAATAGCTGTAATTAAAAGTGAAATTCTTGGAGCCTGTCTTAGAGGTTTATAAGCTATTTTATCAGTTAATACCCCTGTTACTACTGATACTAAAACTGCTACAAAAGAAGCTGTAAGTAGTGATGTTTCAAACACTGCTAACATTGTATATCCTACAAATGCACCAACCATCATAATCTCACCATGTGCAAAATTAATAAGTCGTAAAACTCCATAAACCATAGTATATCCAATAGCTATAAGAGCATACATACTACCTACACTAATACCATTGATCACTTGTTGTAAAAAGGTTAATAAATCCATATATTTTATATTTCCGTATATTTTAGAAGATAAGTCTTATGGTTACCCATAAGACTTTTGTTGTATTAAGGATTCACTGTTTTTAAGTATACAGATTTCCCATCTTTAATTGTTTCAATAACTGCTGATCTAATCGCATCTCCATTTTCATCCAATGAGATTACACCAGAAACACCTTGGAAATTTTTTGTATCTCTGATATTTTTATTTACACAAATAGAATCACTTGGATCTTTACATTTATTCATAGCTGCAAGAATTACATTGTACGATTCTGCACTAAGTACTCCAAATGGATGTGGAGCTTCTTTAAATTTTGCTCTATATTTTTCATCAAATACTTTTGATGCTTCTGTTGTTTTTGGAGCATCTGGAGAGTATAGATTTGTACCATAGAAACCTTCAACTGCATCTTTACCAACTTCAAAGAATACTTTATCTCCTGCCATACCATCAGTACCTAAGAATTTAGCATTGATTCCCAATTGTTTAGCCTGTTTTGCAATTAAAGCAACTTCAGCTGAATAAAATGGTACAAAAATCAATTCCGGATTTAATGCTTTTACATTTGAAAGCATAGCTTTAAAATCTGTGTCACCTTGATTGATTTTAACAGTTTTTAAAATTTTTCCACCCATTTTTTTAAATGCTCTTTTAAATACACTTGAAATACCAATTGAGTAATCATTTTTTACATCAGTAATAACAACTGCATTTTTTACTTTAAGATCATTTAATGCAAAATTTGCTGCAACTACACCTTGAAAATTATCATTAAAACATACTCTACTTGTAAAAGATCTTCTTTTTGTTACAAGTGGATTTGTCGCAACTGGTGCAACTACAGGAGTTTTTCCATCCTCTGCAATTTTTGTTAAAGCCATAGTATTTGTTGAAGTTAATGCTCCAATAATAGCTGTAACTTTGTCACTAGAGATAAGTTTTGATGCTGCATTTGCAGATTCAATTTTATCTGATTTATTATCTAATAAAATCAGTTTTACTGTATCTCCATTTTTAAGTGTAGGATTTAATTCATGTGCAAATTGTAACCCTTTATTTGCATATTGTCCAAACCCACCAATAGGTCCACTCATTGGTAAAACTACCCCAATTTTAACCTCTTTTGCATAACTCATACTTGCAGCTAATGCAATAGCAGCTGTAATACTTACAATTTTTTTCATACTTTATTCTCCTTTGAAAAATTTAATACACGATTGTAACAAGTATTTAGTTAAATTAAGTATTAATTATATTGATATGTTAGATATATGTTATATCAAATCTTTAAAATCACTTTTTAAAATATGTAAATATTTTGTATCTTTATCAAAAATAAATCGTTTATCACCAACTTTTATTCTTTGTAAAATTATATTTTTAATTTGAATATCTGTTTTACCATATTTTTTCATCAATATAAAAAAATCATCCAGATTTATAAACTCAATTTTATTGCTGTTTTGATGTTCTATTTGATAAATAGATCTCATCTCATTGAAAGCTTTTTGAAGTAGCTGTATTTCAGATTTAAAAACTTTTGCCATTTTATCTTGATTTTTATCTAGTCTTTTTATCTCATTTTTATACTGTTTTACAACCATTTTAAGTGTAGATTTGTATTGAGCTATTTGCTCATCTTTTATTTTAATAATCTCTTCGTAGTGATTATAAGAGTGACTATTTGTATTATTGTATAATTTATTGGTATTAATATCTTGTTCATCTATATAAACAAAAACTCTACCATTTTCTTTTTTAGAACGCAGTTGCCCTTTTTTTATACGATAGTGGATACCTTGTATTGAAAGATTTAGTAATTTAGCTGCATCACTTGTAGTTACCAATCTTTCCAAGATATCACCCCTTACATATTTTTACTATCTATTTTTATAACTGTATGAACATTTCCTCTTGGATTAAAATCTGCAATCAAACTCATATGTTTTGGTTTTAATTTTTTATATAAAGTATCAAATATCTCATTTGCAGAGTTTTCATGTGATATATGTCTATTCATAAAAGAGTTTATATAAAGTTTTAGAGCTTTTAACTCTATAACTTTTTTATTTGGTGTATATTTTAATTTAATTGTTGCAAAATCAGGATATCCACTTCTTGGACATAAACACATAAATTCTGGTAATTCAATATCTATTTCATAATTTTTTTTATGTTCATTTGGCCAGAAATTATCTTTTGAGTTTATATCAAACTCTTTTATCTCTTTTTCCCCATATCTCATTTAGTTTCCTTTATACATCAAGATGTTCAACATCTTTTGCATGATCTTCAATATACTTTCTTCTAGGTTCAACTTCATCACCCATAAATAGTGTAAATGTATCACTAGCTACAACTGCATCATCTATAGTTACTTTTAATAATCTTCTATTTTCTGGTGTCATTGTTGTTTCCCAAAGTTGTTCAGGATTCATTTCACCAAGACCTTTATATCTTTGAATATATGCACCTTTTTTTGCATATCCTTCTATCTCTTCAAGAATATCAATAAGATCTCTACCATTAAATAAAGTTAAATCTCTCTCATTTAATTTATTAAATATATATGTAGCTTCACTAAAATATGGAGATGCAAAAAGTTCATCATCTATCAATAACTCCTCAAGCCCCTCTTTAGTTTGTACAAAAAGATGAATTTTTTCATCAGTAATTGTTTTACTTAAAATATTATAACCTTTATTGTCAAGGAAACTTTTAATCTCTTCATAAAGTTTTGCATAATCTAAACTAACTAAATTAGCATTTTCTATTAAATGTTTTAGAACTTCTACAAGTGAATATCTTTTTTCAAGATTTTCAAGCATAGCTCTATATGAAGCAACTATTTTAAACATATCAAGAAGATCATTATAACCCATACCTTCAAATTCAAAACTCTCCAAACCATTTTCTATTAAAAAGTTTGACAATGCTGTATTATCTTTTAAGTATGTTTCATTTTTACCTTTTTTATATCTGTACAATGGTGGTTGAGCAATAAACAAATAACCTTTTTCTATAATTGGTCTTAAAAATCTAAAGAAAAATGTTAAAAGAAGTGTTTGAATATGGCTACCATCAACATCAGCATCCGTCATAATAATAACTTTATGGTATCTTACTTTCTCTTCATTAAAATCTTCACCAATTCCACAACCAAGTGCAGTAATCATATTTTTAATCTCATCAGATCTTAAAATTTTATCAAGTCTGCTTTTTTCAACATTTAAAATCTTACCTTTAAGTGGTAATATTGCTTGATAAACTCTATCACGACCCTGTTTTGCAGAACCTCCTGCAGAATCCCCTTCCACTAGATACAATTCACAAATTTCTGGATCTTTACTTTGACAATTTGCAAGTTTTCCAGGAAGTGTTCCAACTGTCATAGAATCTTTTTTTCTAGTAAGATCTCTGGCTTTTTTAGCTGCTTCTCTTCCACGAGCTGCCATTAAAGCTTTTTCCATCACTGCTTTTGCATTTGATGGATTCTCTTCAAAATATTTTGATAACATCTCATTTGTAAGTTTTTGACAAATAGGTTTTACATATGAATTTCCAAGTTTACCTTTTGTTTGACCTTCAAATTGAGGTTCTGGAACTTTTACACTAACAATAGCACATAAACCTTCCCTTACATCATCACCAGTAATTTTTGTATCTTTTTCTCTTGCAGATGCGTTGTGTTTTACATAATTTACAATAGCTCTAGTTAGTCCAGCTTTAAATCCAGCTTCATGAGTACCACCATCAATAGTTCTAATATTATTTACATATGATTGTGTTTTTTCAGTAAAAGTATCATTATACATCAATGCAATATCTACTTGCATATCTTCCACTTTATCTGAAAATGTTATTGGTTGAGTAACTGCTTGAGATTTATTTAAACTTTCAACAAACTCTTTAATACCACCTTCAAAATGATAAACCTCTTTTACATTGATTCTTTCATCTTTAAGTATTATTGTTATCATAGGATTTAAATAGGCTATCTCTTTAAATCTTTTTGATAATGTTTCAAAAGAGTAATTATCAGTTTCAAAAATAGTTGTATCTACTTTAAATTCTATAGTAGTACCAGTTTTTTTCGTTTCACCTATTACTTTTAAATCTTCTCTTGGAATACCTGTTTCAAACTCTTGATAATGTATTTTACCATCTCTATGAATAGTCATTTTAAGTTCACTAGAAAGAGCATTTACAACAGAAACACCAACTCCATGTAATCCACCAGATACTTTATATGTATCTTTATCAAATTTTCCACCAGCATGTAATACAGTAAGAGCTACTGTTGCAGCTGATTTTTTCTCAGTTGGGTGCATATCTGTTGGGATACCCCTTGCATTATCAGATACTATAATTCTATTATCTTTAGTTATTGTTACTTTTATAGTATCACAAAATCCTGCCATAGCTTCATCTATAGAGTTATCTACAACTTCATATACCATATGGTGAAGACCACCAAAACTAGTATCACCAATATACATACCAGGTCTTTTTCTTACTGCTTCAAGACCTTTTAAAACTTTAATATTTCCAGCGCCATATTCTTGACTCATATTTTTTCCTCTTTTTATTTTTCTAATACTATTGGCATTACAATAGTAAAAAAGTTTCCATTTTCTAAATAAAATGGTAAATTTGATTCATTAAATCCAATATTTATAGAATCACCATCAACCATACTTAAAAAATCCAATAGATATTTTGCGTTTGCTGCAATATAAAATTCCTCTTCAATATTTAAATCTATATCTATTTGTGTATTTGCATCTGTATCTTCATCTAATGATTCAAATATTAAACCATTTGGTTGAATAGTAATTTTAATATTTGAAAAAAGTGAAGTTACAAGTTTAATTGATTCTACAAGTTTATCTTTTGGTAAAGTTAAATTATATTTTAATGATGTAGGTATAATTCTTTGATAATCAGGAAATTTTCCATTTATTAATTTTGTAAAAAATAGTTTATTTTCATTTTTTATTATAAGATTAGTTTGATCATATGAGATTATAGCTTCATCAAAAAATTGTTTTTGTATCTCTATTATTGCTTTTTTAGGAATTATAATTTGATTTACATGATTTGATTCATTAGGTATTTGAGAAACAGCTAATCTTCTTGTATCAGTTGCTACAAAATTAATATTGTTTTGTTTAATATCTATCAATGCACCGTTAAGTTCAAATTTTGGATTATTATTATCAATTGCAGGTATAATTTTTTTAGAACTGCTTATTAAATGTTTTGTATCTATATTTAAAATTTGAAGATCATTATCATTTGGAAATGAAGGATATTCATTTGCATCATACATAGGTAATTTGAAATTTGATCTGTTTTGTTTGATATGGATATGATTATCTAAAGACTCTATTAATATTTGTGAATCTTTTAATCTTCTAATTATATTTAAAAGATTTGCTCCATTTGTTGTTGCATTTCCATCTTCACTATCTATTAAATTATCAATAGTAGCTAATAGACCCATTTCATAATCTGTTGCTTTTATAGTTAAAGTTTGATTTATTACTTCTAAATATATATGTGAAGTGATTGAACTAGCATCTTTTTTTTCTAAGAACGGTTGCATTGATGCAATTATATTTTCAAATCTTGATTTCTCAATATTAAACTTCATTTTCTTTCCTTTTATTATCTCTTTTAAGTAGTGATAGTAGTAGTTAATGTGAATAGATGAAAACACTGAAACTATTTCGATAAATTCAGAACTTTTTTAAGGTTCAACTATTGAAATGATGTTCACACCTATTCACATAATCTTTTAATACTTTTTTATCACACCCCTTATTCTTGGTTTACAATTTTGTTTTTTAAATTTTCTAAATTGAGTTTAAAATTTTCATCAATCTCAATTAGTTCATTTGTTTTTTGAACATTTTTTGATATTGAGCTATGATCTTTCATACCCAATACTTTTGCTATATCTGGCATAGAGTTGTGTGTAAGTTTTCTAGCTAGATATATTACACTTCTTCTTGCATTTGCAACCGTTGCAGTTCTTTTTTTAGATTTTATATCTGATGGTTTTATATTTAACTCTTTTGCAACAGTTTCTATTATATCATTTATTTTTATATTTTCTTTTTGTTCTTTTATTTGTTCTTTTAATATAGATTTTGCAAGATCTATATTAATCTCTTGATTTAACAATGTTGCATTAGCATTTATACGAATAAGAACACCCTCTATCTCTCTTACAGAGTTATCAAGGTTTGTAGCTATATAGTTTATAACATCACGGCTTAATTCAATACCATTTAGCTCACTTTTTTTCTCAATAATTGCTATTTTTGTTTCAAGTTCTGGATATTTTATATCTGCTGTTAATCCCCATTCAAATCTGCTTTTTAGTCTATCTACAAGTCCAGCTATTTGAGAAGGTAGTCTATCTGAAGTTAAGACTATTTGTTTTTGGTTTCCGTGAAGTTCATTAAAAGTGTGAAAAAACTCCTCTTGAGTTTGTTCTTTGCCACTTAAAAATTGTACATCATCTATCAATAAAAGGTCACATTTTCTATATTTGTTTCTAAAGTGATCCATATTTTTATTTTTTATTGAAAATGTAAAATCGTTCATAAACTGTTCAATAGTTACATATATTACAGTTTTTTCATTTTCAACTGCACTGTTTCCTATAGCCTGTAAAAGGTGAGTTTTACCAAGTCCAGTCCCACCATATAAAAATAAAGGATTATATAAAACACCAATTTTATTAGAAACTGCAAGTGAAGCGTTATATGCCATTTGATTAGATGGACCAACTACAAATGAATCAAAAGTATATGAAGCATTTAAAATCGTACTTTCAGCACTGTTGTTTTGTGCAGCGATATTATCAAGTAACTCTTTTTTTGTTTTTCTTTTTTGTCCAACTACTCTTATTTCTATTTTTGGTTTATATCCAAGTTCCTCTTCAAAACAGTGTTGAATAGTTTGTGTAAATTTTGTTTTTATCCAAGATGCAATATATTTATTTGGTACTTCAAATATTGCAATATTTTCATCACTAGATTGTTTCTTATAAACAAGTTGTTTTAAAAATCTTTCATAATCTTGTGATGTACTTTCTTGTTTTAAAATATTTAAAATCTTATTTGTGGTCATAAATTAGCATACTTTTTAATTAATTTTTACTTATTTTATCTAAATTTTTATTAAACTTGTTATACTATTGGATATATATGTGAATAACTTGTGATTATTTAGTGAAAATATTAATAATAGGGTGTGAATTGAAAATATTAGGAATTGATCCAGGTACTATAAACTGTGGTTATGCGATTATTCAAAAAGATGTGAAAAGTGTAAAACTAATTGAAGCTGGATTAATAAAAATGAAAACAAGAGATCTTCAACACCAAATTGTAGAATTGATTGAAGGTTTGGATCTTATTTTTTCAAAACACGAAATAAGTGAAGTTGCAATTGAGGATATGTTTTATGCATTTAATCCAAAATCGGTTATAAAACTCGCACAATTTAGAGGAGCATTATCCTTAAAAGTTTTACAAGAGTTTGGTAATTTTGCAGAATATACTCCACTTCAGGTTAAAAAAGCGGTAACAGGAAACGGAAAAGCACAAAAGGAGCAAGTAGCATTTATGGTAAAAAGATTATTAAATATAAAAAAAGAGATAAAGCCTCTAGATATAACAGACGCAATTGCTGTAGCCTTAACTCATTCTCAAAGAATTAAAATAAATAATAAAAGTTACACAAATTAAACAGTAAATGCAGTACAATTAAGTTATGAGAATATTTTTAGTAGAAGATGATGTTGATTTAAATTATCAAATCACAAAAACACTTACATCAATTGGATTTAATGTTGCTTCATTTACCAACGGAGTGGATGCAATTAGTTCAATTAGTAACCGTTATGATATATATTTTATTGATCTAAATCTTCCAGATATGAATGGTTTAGAAGTAGTAGAATCTATAAAATCGTTGAAAATTAATGCACCTATATTTATAATAAGTGGAGATAATACTATTAATAGTATAGAAAAAGCTTATGAAATAGGTTGTCAAGATTATATAAAAAAACCTTTTGATATAAAAGAGTTAGTAATAAAGATTAATCAAATTTTTAATCACAATTCACATATAGTTCAAGTAGCTAGAAGATGTAAATATGATATGATTAAAGAAACATTATATGTAAAAGATGAAGAGTTACACTTAACTATAAAAGAGAAAGCTTTATTTCACATATTAGTAAAGAATATTGGTCAAACGGTTAGTAATGATCATATAGAAGCTTATGTATGGGGTATGGATGTTGAATATGGATATGTTAGACAATTGGTGAATAAACTAAGAAAAAAATTACCATGCGATATTATTAAAAACCATACTGCAAATGGTTATAGAATAGAAAAATACAAATAAACCAAATTTAAAAACAAACTCTAAAGTCAATTCTAATATAATAAATAAAAATTTTAGGATTGACAATGGAAGTAAACTTACTACAGCACTCTTCACTTGAAGTTTGTGCTCATGCTATACGAACTTGTTGGCAAAGCTTTGATAAAAGTGATGACGGTGGGGAAAAAGATAAAGATTTAATCAACAGAGTTGGAAATAAATTTAAACATGCTTCTACATTAGAACATCTTACATATACATTTTATATTAGTGGGGTTAGTCGTGCATTATTACAAGAATTAGCTCGTCATAGAATGGCAAGTCCAAGTGTGAAATCAACTAGATATACTTTAAAAGAGTTAAAAGATGAAGATAGTTTTACAAATGGGATGAGTATGCTTGAATTAAAAGAGAAGTATACAAATCCTTCTGAAGTATATGCTGATATACATATGCAAAGAGCCTCAAAATATCTGGTATTTACAAATGTTCTGGGTGTAGATTTTGCTTCAGTAGTTGCATTGGAAAATTTAAGACTTATGTTATTAGATGGTGTTACAAATGATAAAGCGAAATATTGTTTACCTGAAAGTTATAAAACAGAACTTACATGGACAATAAATGCAAGAAGTTTACAAAATTTTATTAGTTTAAGAAGTGGAAAATCTGCCCTTTGGGAAATACAAGATTTAGCTAACTTACTTTATAATAGTTTGCCAAAAGATCATCAATATCTTTTTGATGATTGTGTACAAAAAGATTAATTTCAAAAAAAGGATGAATATGAAACTAAAATCGACAATGATTGGTATAGTTGCTGCTGCAACTTTATTGGTTGCAATGCCTGCAAGTGCAGCAAAAACAATAAAATGGAAATTGGCTGAAACTTGGCCTTCAACTTTAACTCCTCTAGCTTCACCACCTATGAAAGTGGCTGAGATGGTAAAAGAGATGAGTGGTGGAAAATTTATTATTAAAGTAGAGGGAAAAGAGAAGCATAAAGCTGCTCTTGGAATTTTAGATATGGTTAAAGGTGGTCAATATCAAATGGGTCACTCTGGATCATATTATTGGAAAGGTAAAGATATCAATACTATTTGGTTTACTACTGTACCATTTGGTATGACTATGAAAGAACAATATGCATGGTTTTACTATGGTGATGGTATGAAATATATGCAAAAAGTATATGATAAATTTGGTATTTTAAACTTTCCTGGTGGAAACACTGGTGTTCAAATGGGTGGATGGTTTAGAAAAGAGATTAATTCAGTTGATGATCTAAAAGGTCTAAAAATGAGAATTCCTGGACTTGCTGGTGAAGTTATGGCAAAACTTGGAGTTAATGTAACAAATATTCCTGCAGGTGAATTATATACTTCTTTAGATAGAGGAACAATTGATGCACTTGAATGGGTTGGACCTGGAATGGATATCAAAATGGGATTTCATAAAGTTGCACCATACTACTATACTGGATGGCATGAACCTGCTTCAGAGATGCAATTTATGGTAAATAAAAGAGCATTTAATAAACTTCCAAAAGAGTATCAAGCTATGTTAATTACAGCAATGAAAGCTGCTGCTGCAGATATGTATTTTGAAAACTTTGCAGATTCTGCAAAAGCATGGGCAAAAATGAAAACTGATTTTCCAAATATTAAAGTTAAATCTTTCCCAGCTCCAGTTGTAAAAGCTATGAAAAAAGCTACAGATGAAGTATTTGCTAAATATGCATCACAAAATAAACTTTTTAAAGAGATTTATGAAAATCAACAAGCATTTATGAAAGATGCAAGAGCATGGTCAAAAATGGGTGAATATGGATATATTCAAACTTGTGATTTAGTAGAAAAATAGTTTTAAATTGATAGAGAAATCTTTAAATAAAATTACAGATATCGTAGGAAGTATTACAGCTGTTGTAATGCTTCTTATGATGCTGAATGTCTTTTTTGATGTAGTTGCAAGATATGTTTTTTCAAACAGCAGTGTAGGGATGCAAGAGCTTGAGTGGCATTTTTTCTCTGTAATGTTTCTATTTGGAATAGCGTATGCATTAAAAGAGGAAGCACATGTAAGAGTAGATTTTATATATGATAGATTAAGTGATAAAAAAAGAGCAGTTATAAATATTGTTGGAACAATTCTTTTTTTATTACCTTTTGCTTTATTAATTATATTTGGATCATATGAATATGTATTTGATGCTTATGATGTAAATGAGATATCAGAAGATCCAGGAGGGCTAACTCATAGATGGATTATTAAAGCTATGATACCTTTATCATTTATCTTTTTACTTTTAAGTGCTGTGGGATATATCTTAAAAAATATTAGAATATACAAAGGTGAAGAAGTATGATAGGTATTTATATGTTTTTGGCTGCATTAGGTCTTCTTGCAGTTGGTTACCCTGTTGCTTTTTCATTTGGTGCAGTTTCTATGTTGTTTGGATTTATAGCAGCATTTTTTGAAATTATTCCAGATGGTGGAACACTTATGGAGGTAAGTGAAGAGTTTTTCTCTATGTTTTCAATGATGCCTTTTAGAATGTATTCAATTATGACAAATACAATTTTAATGGCTGTACCATTGTTTATATTTATGGGGATTGTTTTACAAAAATCTCAACTTGCAGAACGACTTTTAGAAGCTATGGGAACACTTTTTGGTTCTGTTAGAGGTGGTATTGCAATTAGTACAGTAATAGTTGGAACAATGCTTGCAGCTTCTACAGGGGTAGTTGGAGCTAGTGTGGTTGCTATGGGTGTTATATCACTTCCTGTTATGTTAAAATATGGATATAGTAAAGAGCTTGCAACTGGTACTATTTGTGCATCTGGAACATTAGGACAGATTATTCCACCATCAATTATACTTATTATACTTGGTGATGTTTTTGGATTACCTGTTGGTGATCTGTTTAAAGCTGCAGTTATGCCTGCAGTTGCCTTAGTTGGAGCTTATATAGTTTATATTTTGACAGTATCATATTTAAAACCAGATGTTGCTCCAGCTATGCCAATAGATGAGGCTCAATTAAAATCTACTACAATTAAAAAGGCTTTAGTTGCTATTATCCCACCTCTTATGTTGATTGTATTTGTATTGGGATCAATTTTTGCAGGTATCGCAACACCTACTGAATCAGCTTCTGTTGGAGCAGTTGGATCACTTCTTTTGGCATTGATGTATAATAAATTATCAGTTAGTTTAGTTATGGATAGTGCAAAAGAGACTGTAAAAATAACATCTATGGTATTTGCTATTTTAATTGGTGCTACTGCATTTTCTATGGTGTTTGTATACACTGGAGCTGATAGTATAGTTGAGGAGTTTATGCTAGGACTTCCTGGTGAAAAATGGGGATTTTTGATCTTATCTATGTTATTGATTATGATACTTGGATTTTTTATCGATTTTATAGAGATCTCATATATTGTTGTACCAATATTATTGCCAATTGCAGATACTATTGGGATAAATCCATTGTGGTTTGCAATATTGATTGCAATGAATCTTCAAACATCATTTTTAACCCCACCATTTGGATTTAGTCTATTTTATCTAAAAGGGGTATCTCCTCCTGAAGTGAGAACTTTAGATATATATAAAGGTGTAATACCTTTTATTTTAATACAGATGCTAGTTCTTGCTAGTGTTATTGTATTTCCTGGATTATATGGATTTTAATAGATCCATATAATCCAGATATTCTTAACCTTAAGCAAACTTTAGATACAATCGCGAAAATTATATTAAAGAGAAACATATGAGAGACATTAGAAATATTGCAGTTATTGCACACGTTGACCACGGTAAAACAACACTTGTGGATGAGTTATTAAAACAATCAGGTACATTTACAGAACATCAAGATACAGAAGAGAGAATGATGGATAGCAATGATATAGAAAAAGAAAGAGGTATTACAATTCTTTCTAAAAATACAGCTATTGATTATGAGGGTGTAAGAATTAATATCATTGATACTCCGGGCCATGCCGATTTTGGTGGAGAGGTTGAGCGAGTTTTAAAAATGGTAGATTCAGTTTTATTACTTGTTGATGCACAAGAGGGTGTTATGCCACAAACTAAATTTGTTGTTAAAAAAGCTTTAGAGCTGGGACATAGACCAATTGTTGTAGTAAATAAGATTGATAAACCAGCAGCAGAACCAGATAGAGTTGTAGATGAAGTTTTTGACCTTTTTGATCAAATGGGTGCAACAGAAGATCAACTAGAGTTTCCTGTAGTATATGCAGCAGCTAGAGATGGTTATGCAAAAGCAAATTTAGATGATGAAAATAAAGATTTAAAACCATTATTTAAAATGATTTTAGAAGAGGTTCCAGCACCAAAAGGTAGTGATGATAATGGTCTTCAACTACAAGTATTTACTCTTGATTATGATAACTTTATTGGAAAAATAGGAATTGCAAGAATTTTTAACGGTACAATCTCTATGGGGGAAACTGTTACACTTGTAAAAGCTGATGGTGAACAAATCAAAGGTAGAATCTCTAAACTTATCGGATTTAAAGGTTTAGAGAGAATGGATATAGAAAAAGCTGGTCATGGTGATATTGTTGCAGTTGCAGGATTTGAAACTATTGATGTTGGAGATTCTTTATGTGATCCATCTAATCCTATGCCACTTGATCCTATGCATATAGAAGAGCCTACACTTGAAGTAACATTTGCAGTTAATGATTCTCCATTAGCAGGTACTGAAGGTAAACATGTTACATCAAATAAAATTGATGAAAGATTAAAAGCTGAGATGAATACAAATATTGCTATGGCATATGAACCTCAAGGTGAAGCTGCATTTAAAGTAAAAGGTAGAGGTGAATTACAAATCACTATTTTAGCTGAAAATATGAGAAGAGAAGGTTTTGAATTTTCAATCTCTAGACCAGAAGTTATTGTAAAAGAGGTTGATGGTGTTAAGATGGAACCTTTTGAGCATTTGGTATGTGATGTTCCAGATGAACACAGTGGTGCAGTAATTGAAGCACTTGGAAAAAGAAAAGCTGTAATGAGTAATATGGTACCAATGGGTGATGGTCAAACAAGAGTTGAATTTGAAATACCAGCAAGAGGGCTTATTGGATATAGAAATGAGTTTTTAACTGCAACAAAAGGTGAGGGTGTTATGAATCACTCATTTTTAGAGTTTAGACCATACAGTGGAACAGTTACAAGCAGAATGAATGGTGCCTTGGTTTCTATGGAGCAAGGTGAAGCTGTAGCATACTCAATATTTAATCTTCAAGATAGAGGTCAAATGTTTATTAAACCTCAAGATAAAGTTTATGGTGGTATGATTGTTGGTGAACATGCAAGAGAAAATGATCTTGATGTAAACCCTGTAAAGGCAAAACAACAATCAAATGTAAGATCTAGTGGAGCAGATGAAGCTATTAAGATTATCCCTCATAGAGAGATGAGTTTAGAGCTTGCTATGGAGTGGATTGAAGAGGATGAGATCGTTGAAGTTACTCCTTTAAATATTAGAATTAGAAAAAGAGAGCTTGATCCAAGTCTTAGAAGAAGAGCTGCAAAAGCAAAAAAGAACGCTAGTTAATAATCTTGTGCAAAAGCACAAGATTGTAAAGTATGAAAACAAAATCTAAAATTAATATAGCAATAATTGGAGCAGGTGCATCTGGTGTAATCTGTGCAATTATTGCAAAAATCAACAACCCCTCTTTAAATATCACAGTATATGAAAAAAATGATAAACTAGGTAGAAAAATTCTTGCTAGTGGAAATGGTAGATGTAATATTACAAATACACAAATAAGCAGTAAAAACTATATAGGTCAAAATATAGATTTTGTATCTTATTGTTTAAATATTTTCAATTTTAAACAAACACAAAAATTTTTTAATGATATTGGGCTTATCTTTGATATAAAAGGGGATGGTAAAGTTTATCCACTTAGCAATGAGGCTAAATCTGTTACTAATATACTTGAACAAAAAGCAAACAGTTTGGGTATAAATTTTGTATTTAATTGTGCTATTACACAGATAAAATTAAAAAATACAAAATTTATAATCAATGATAACATATATGATAAAGCAGTAATATCAACAGGATTGGGTGCAGCAACACAATTGGGTTCAACAACAGATGGATTAAAATTTGCCAAAGATTTAGGGCATAATATTATATCTGTCTATCCAGCACTTGTTGGACTTCATATAGATTCACCAATATGTAAAAAACTTTTTGGAGTAAAATGTCACAGTGAAGTTGAATTGTATATCAATAATATTTTGACAACAACTGTAAAAGGTGATGTTTTGTTTACAAAATATGGAGTATCTGGGTTTGCAATACTTGATATATCAACAATAGCTTCAAAAGCTTTGTGTGAAAATAAAGATGTTCAAATAAGTATAAATTTGCTTCCTTCATACTCAAGAGGACAATTGTTAAAACTTCTTTCAAATATCCAAAAAAATAATCCATATAAATCTATAAAAGATATACTAACAGGTGTTATACCAACAAAACTTATTGATATTGTTGTATCTAATTCTATAAAACAGACGGTAAATAATATTTTAAATATGAGATTTAATATATGTGATACTCATGGTTTTAAACATGCTGAAGCTAGTGGAGGGGGAGTTGACACCTCTTTAATAGATGACAAAACAATGCAAAGTGAGAAAGTAAAGAATCTATATTTTACAGGAGAGGCCTTAGATATAGTTGGACAAAGAGGTGGATATAATTTTGCTTTTGCTTGGGCTAGTGGTTATGTTGCAGGAATACAATTGAGTAAGGAAAAATAATATGAATGAGAATAACAGTTATTTAAAACAAACAAAAAATTTAAATAGAATAATAAAGATATGTGAAGATAAAGATTTAGATAAGAAAGATTTTACTCAACTTCTTACAATTACCCATAAATATACAACAAGAGATGATGTATTATTTCCTGAAATAAGTACACTTGGCTTTTTTATGGGATTTGAAAAAACAACTTTGGATCAACTTGAAAAAGATAAAAAAATATTATATGTGGTAAATGATATAGATCATGGATTTTATAAATTTTATATATATTGTAAAGATGCCAAACAGATTGTAAATGATTGTATAGATTATTTTAAAAACGATCCTACTAAAAAGATAGATTTTCATATACAAAATGATCCTACTTGGAGTATATTCGAACAATTTAAAAATTTATAATGGTTTAGATATAATATTGCTACTAAATTAGTTTGAATAAAAGGTAGCAAATGAGAAATAAATTTAATCAAGATGAGTTCACATCATGTGCAAGTGATATAGCAAAATTACAATATTTAAATAATTTGTTAAAACAACATCAACATAAACTTTTAGGGGACTTTTCACTATGTTCATTAAAACATCAAAGTGAAAATATCTTCAATCAGATTGAATCTTTTATTACGCTTGAGGATGATCAAAACAGTAGTTATACACTCTCTTTAGAAGATATAGAACAGGTTGTTGCAGCAAAAAGTATGAACAGTATTGATATGGTATCTTTTTTACAAGCACCAATAGAATCAATCTTACATGCAACATTACCTTATACATTTGTACAAAATTCAAATATCAGCTCAATTTCAACATTGGCTCATTTACAAAATGGTGAAGAGATTATAAATGAGATATATGCTGATACTATATTGTTTTTACCATATATGCCTATGCAGTTTGAGCTTATTAAACAATTTGTGGCAAAAATAAAAGAGGTAAATTTACAAAATATTGATGCTATTATTTTAAAAGACAATACAGTATTAACTTTTGGAAATGATGTTCAAACTTGTTATGAAAATATTATAAAAGTGGAGAATAAAGCTTCACAATATTTAGTAAAAAATGGTGCAATAGTATGTGGAGATGAGGTAGAGAATATTAATAAATCACTTTTAGATTCTATTGGTAATATTTTTGAAAAAGCTAGTAACTGTATAATTGATGTATATAAAACTAAAAATAAAGATATTCCACTTCAAACAAATTTAGAAGTTTTTGCATATATGAGAAAAAAACTTAGTGATTATAGTGATAGTGCATTATTGGCAAAATTTGATGATAGCAAAAAGGCTATCCATTTTTCAAATTTTGAAAGATTGGAAATATTAGCAAATAAAGCACCTTTGAGCTCATATAGTGTACAACTTTTAGGGCAAGATGCTTTGATAATAAATGAAAATACAACACAATCAATTGAACAATATATGGAAGATGAAGAGCAAATAGTTCCTGCATGGGCAGTATGGGAGAATTTTGGAGTTATATCTTATGCTTCAAGTTTGTCATCTTTATATAAAACACAAACTGTGGTATCAAATACAATTAGTGCTATGTTAAAATGTGATGCATTGGGTGGATATGAATCATTCTCTCAAGAGGAAATTGAGCAAATAGAAAATGAGTCTATTATAATTGAATCAGAACTTGATATATACAGTGGCAAAGTAGCTTTAGTAAGAAATTCTAATACTAAAATGGGAGCAAAAATTGTACAAGAGTTAAGTAACAATGGTGCAGTTGTAGTTGAAGTTGATGATAAAAATATAAAAGAGGTAGTTGATGAAACTATTAAAAATTATGGTGGAATTGATATTGTTGTAAGTAATCCAAATGATAAGAAAGATGATAAAAAACCAACATTGGATGAATATATGGATAATAACTTTTTAAAACATAAAGAGTTGTTAGATGCAGTGTTACCGTTTTTAAAATTGGGTATTGATCCAACATTTATTTATCTAAGCAGTGTAGTTAATCAAGATACTGGTTATCTTGCAGCCAATGCGGCACTTAATGCATATGCAACAGCAAAAGCATCAAAACTTGAAGAGTATGGAATTAGGATAAATTGTGTATCTTCAAATGAAAACGAACCTACAAATGATGAAGATGTAGCTAGAATTGTAAGCTTATTGTGTTCAAATGATTTTGCAAACTCAACAGGAACAACAATAATTGTAGATGCGCAAAGAAATCACCAATATTAAAATAGGAAAATAAAAATAATGACAAATGAAGAGATAGCAAAAAAGGTTACACCCGAAGTAACAAATGAGATTTTAGATCATATGATGAATCCAAGAAATTATGGAAATTTAGAAGATTTAAACTGTGCAGGTGTTGCGTATGATGATCAAACTGATGAGTTTGTAGCTATGTATATGAAAATTGAAAACGGTATTATAGAAAAAATATCTTTTGGTACAAATGGATGTACTGATACAGTTGTAGCTGGATCAATTTTTACAGAGATGATAAAAGGTGATAGTGTAAAAAATGCAAAGATTGCCAAAGAAAAGATGATGGAAAAACTTCAAGATGCACCAGAACAGTTAAGAATTTGTAGTTCTATGGTATTACTTAGCTGTGATGCTTGTTGGATAAATTATGATAATAGACAAGATGGTAAACAAGAGGAACTTTTTAAAATGAGTATGCAAGAGAGCTGTCAAGGATTATCAATGCCACAAGAAGAGGAACAAACAGATGAACAATAAAGAGTTATTTCAATTAAAACATGAGTTATGGTTAAAGATGGTATATTCATCATTTGCTATTAGTGAGCCACAAATAAAAGATACTTTATATGATTTTTCCAATATATTATTCAGACATCTTAAATGGTTGGCTCAAGATTTAAGGGCAAATAATATTGAATATGACTACAGTAAGTATGGAATTGAAATAGAGAAACAAACAACATTTGAATATTTTGAATATTTGATTAATGAGATAAAGATTGCACTTAGACAATATGGTGAATCTGTACTTTTTTCAAGAATAATAAGTGATGAGTATTATATGATTGTTACTCTTGAAAAACTGCTAAAAGATGAAAAAAACAATCATCAAATTACAGCATTTAACAAACAAAGAAAATATGAAGATAAAAATCTTGATAAAGAGCAAACAGATGCTTTAACATATTTCTTGTTTGAAGAGAGCTATAAAGAGTATGAACTAATAATGGTATATTTTTATATGCAAATACACAGTGATGATGTAGTGTTAAATGATGTTTATCAAGATCTAATAGATGAGTCACATTTTCATTTAAAATGTTTTGGTAATATGTTGGCTAAAATGGGAATTTTAAATATCCCAAGAACAATTATAAAAGAGTTATATACCAAAACAGATATAAAACAGTTTATGCTTGATGGAATAGAAGAGGAAAAAGGTGCAAAAGAGATGTGTGCACAATTGGCAGCTGCAGTTAATGATGAGGAGTTAGCTAAATTTTTTGATTTTATCAATTATCAAGAAAATTACCATATAGAGTTGATGCAGAAGGCTATTAAAGTTTTATAATGAAAATACTTCTAGCACCAGCAGAAACAAAAAAAGAGGGGGGAGTTAATACCCCTTATTCAAAAGAGAATTTTATATTTCCAAAGCTTTTTGATTATAGAGATGAGGTGGTGGATTTATATGAAGAATTACTAAAAAACAGTTCTATAGAGCAATTATCATCTTGGTTTGGTATAAAAAAGGAATCTGAAGTTATAAAATACAGCTCCTCTATTTTGGATAAGCCAACAATGAAAGCTATACAAAGATATACAGGAGTTGCATTTGACTATTTGGGGTATGAAGAGTTACCTAAAGATGCACAAAAATATTGTGATAAAAATGTTGTATTGTTCTCAAATCTTTTTGGACCAATTGGAGCATCTGATTTAATTCCAGATTATAAATATAAACAGGGTGCCAAACTTCCAAATATTAATGTTGAAAAACATTATAAAGATAATTTTAGCAAGAGTTTAGATGAGTATTTGGGTGAGGATATAGTTGATTTAAGAGCTGGATACTATGATAAGTTTTATATACCAAAACAACCATATATTACTATGAAATTTATAAAAGATGGTAAAGTAGTAAGTCATTGGGCTAAAGCATACAGAGGTATTGTTTTAAAATATTTGGCTATAAATAATATTGAAAATATACAAGATCTTATGAATTTAAATATCCCCAATCTTCATATAAATGAGATTAAAAAAATTAAAAATCAAACACAGATTATATACCATATTGTTTAGATGTTAAATAGATTATTTTATAACAAAAGTATTAATAAGTTTAATAGGCTTAGTTTTGCTTTTGCTTTGGTCTTAACAGCCGTGATAATTCTCCTTGTTCTTTTAAATACATATACAGAGTATAAAAATGATATAGAAAAAATTGAAAAAGAGTATTATAAAGTTCAAAAAGAGTTTATAAAAAAAGAGACAATTAGAGCTTTGAATTTTATAAAGTATAAATATAATAAGAATAATAAAAATCATAAATTAAATTTAAAAGAGCTTCAAGCAGAGATTATTGATGTTATTGAAAAAATTAGAAATGAAAGAGATGGTACAGGGTATGTATTTATTTATGATTTTGATGGTGTAAATATTGCAGATCCAATACTAAAACAAAATGCTGGTAAAAATCTTATTGATTTTACAGACCCAAATGGTAAAAAAGTGATTAAAGAGTTAATTGATATATCACAAAAACCAAATGGAGGATATGTGCAATATGTTTGGAATAAACCAATTACAAATACACTTGCTCCTAAAATATCTTATGCTATATCTTTTAAACCCTGGCGTTGGATGATTGGAAGTGGGGTATATATAGATGAGATTGAAAAAGTTTTAAGAGAGAAAAAACAGCAGTACAATAGAAAAATTGTTACTTATATTGTTCAGATATTAGCTCTTAGTATATTTTTATTTATTATAGGTACGATGGTATATCAATATTTTACAATGCTTGTAAGACAAGATATTGAAAAAATTAGACTTACACTAAAAGATATGAAGATAATAGATGAGAATGATTTGACTTTTAAAGAGTTTAGAAGAGTTGCAAACCACACAAATGCATTAACAAAAGAGTTAACACAGTTAAATATAAATCTTGAGCAAAAAGTGGAACAAAGAACAAAAGAGTTAAAAAAATCTGAACAATATGCACATACATTGGTGCAATCTCAAGATAAATTTTTAAAAAATGCAATACATGAGATAAATACACCACTTGGAATTATGATAGTAAATATTGATCTGTTTAAAATGAAGTATGGAAATAACAAATATCTTTCAAAAATAGAAGCTGGTGCTAAGATTGTACACAATATCTACAATGATCTTAGTTATTTGGTAAAAAAAGATCGTATAAAATATAAAAAACAAAATATAAATTTTTCAGAATTTTTAGCTTTAAGGGTAGATTTCTTTGATGAGATAGCAATTGGTAATAATCTAAAAATAAATACAGATATTCAAGATAATATTTATATAGATTTTAATGAAACTCAACTACAAAGAGTTTGTGACAATACCCTTTCAAACGCTATAAAATATAGTTTTAATAATAGTATTATTGAGGTGATACTTAAAAAACAGAATGAAAAAACTATATTTACCGTTAAAAATACGGGAGAAAACATAGAGGATACATCAAAGATATTTAATAGATTTTACAGGGAAGATGAAGCAAGAGGTGGATTTGGACTGGGGTTAAATATTATTTATGAAATTTGTAAAAGTAATGATGTTAAAATAGAGATTATATCGCAAAATCAGCAAACCTCTTTCATATATAAGTTCAGCTAGAATAAAAATAAAACTATGTTATAATAAATTCTTAACATTAAGGATATAAAATATGGTACATGAACAAGATTTTATGCAACTTAATCAAAATTTTGATACAAGTGGAAACTGCCGTGCTAGAATAGTAAATCTATTTTTAATCCCAACACTTATTTATATAGTAGTTATTGTCGGATATATGGGGTTTATCCCTTTAAAAGTTGAGATACACAGTGTTATATTAATTGGGCTTATTTATCTTATTTATCTATTTTTTATTAGACATAATGCATATTATGCATCGTGTAAATTTAGAAAACAATATCAAAACTTAAAAGAGGAACTAAAAAACTATATTAACAAAAATAGTTTGGTTATAGAAGATACGACAAAGGCAAACGCTTCAATAGATGATTTTTTAAAAGAGTTTACCCTTCCTTTGCGAAATACAAATTTTTCAAGTGTAGCAGCAGGTATTTTCCCAACATTAGGTATTTTAGGTACATTTATATCAATAGCAGTTAGTATGCCAGATTTTTCATCCCAAAGTGCATCAGTACTAGAAAAAGAGATATCTTTACTTTTAGGTGGAGTTGGAACAGCCTTTTATGTATCAATATATGGGATATTTTTATCTATTTGGTGGATTTTTTATGAAAAGATAGGTATGAGTAGATTTGATCATGATATTTTGATAATAAAAGAGAATACAAAATCATTTTTTTGGAATAAAATCGATATAGAAAAGATCCATTTTCAAAAAAGTATTGAAAATTACGAGAAGTTAAATGCTGTTTTTAATAATATTGGATCATCTCAATTGGTTGAAAATATGAATAATTCACTGGCTCAAAGATTGGAGATGTTTGATAGCATCATCAATACAGAGCAAAAAGCTATGCAAAGATCAAATGAATATATGTTGCAAAGCCAACAGCAACAACTAAAAGCAAATCAAGCTTATGAAAAAATCACTCATGATGTCTCAACTCTTGTACCAATGATAACTCAAGCTGTACAACAGATGAGTACAATTTTAGATACAATGCAAGAAAAAGAGAATAGTATTGAAGAAACTACAAAAATATTAAATGAGAATATTACAGCACTAAATGATGCATTGAAAAATCTAAGTGCAAGTAATTTGGAAAGTGTTTATTCCAATATAATTAAAAATATTCAAACAATGAAAAGCGATACAGATAGAATTGGCTGGAGTTTTAATCAACACTTAAATGAATTTGATGAAAAATTTACAAAGAAACTTCAAGAATCACTACAGATGATAGATGCACAAACAGCACAAGCAATATCTCAAGTGATTGATTTAAAAGATGAGTTGAAGTAGTAGATATGTTTGAAAAAAAAGATACAAACAGCGAACAAAATTTTTGGATCTCATATGCAGATTTAATGGCTGGATTGTTGTTTGTATTTATATTACTTCTTGGAGCTATTGTAGTAAAGTATGTTTATATTCAAACCGATTTACAAGCAATACGAGTAGATTTAGAAAAACAAAAAGAGGCTTTAAATCTTAGTGATGAAGCTTTGGAAAAAAAGAAAAAAGTTTTATTAGATATTCAAAAACAGCTAAAAGATTCACAACAGAAGAGTTTACATCTGTCATTTGAAGTAGCAAAAGCAAAAAATAAAATAGAACAAACAAAAAAAGAGCTAGAGAATGCAAAAAAAATAAATGAGCAATTAAACAAAGAATTAGATGATAAAGATAAAAAATTAAAATTATCACAAGAGCAAATCGAAAAAATCACAGCTATATTAGAGGATGAACAAAATAATATAGTGTTGTTAAATAAAAATATACAAGAGCAAAAAGATCAAATTGCAAATAGTATAGAGCAGTTAGCTCTAAATAAAGTGGAGATAGAAAAATTAAAAGATCTGTTATTGGGATATGAGTTAAAAACAAAAGAGTTTCAAGAGGAAAAAACAGTTCTTGAACAAAAGATATTACAAGATAGCAATGCAATTAGATTAAAAGATGAAGAGTTGGCATTGCTTGAACAAAAACTTTTAATACAAAGTAAAGAACATCAAAAACTTGTAGAAGAGTTTGATATAACAAAAGTAAAAATTAAAAATCTTACAGGTGTAAGGATAAAAGTTGTTACAAATTTAAAGCAAAAACTTGGTGAATCAATCGATATTGATCCTAAAAGTGGAGCTTTAAGATTTGCATCAAATATATTATTTGAAAAAGGTCAATATCTTTTGAAAGAGGAAGCAAAACAAGAACTAAGTTCCATTTTAAAAAAGTATATTCATGCTTTATTACTTGATGATGATACTAGACAATATATTGATACTATTACAATAGAAGGGTATACTGACTCTTCTGGAAGTTATTTATATAACTTGGAGTTATCTCAAAAAAGAGCGTTGGAGGTTATGAAGTTTTTGTATAGCCTTGATTTTAAGGATAAAAAACTTTTGGAACAATATATCTCTGCTAGTGGAAGATCATATGCAAACTTAATATATAAAAATGGTGTAGAGGATAAAGATGCATCAAGAAGAATTGAGATTAAATTTAGAATTAAAAATGAAAAAGCTATAAAAGAGCTAGAGAATTTTTTACAAAGATAGGATATGAAAGAGTATTTATATAAACCAAATTATTTAATAAGTTTAAATAATAAATTATTGAAAATTAAAGAACAAAAAAAAGATAAAAGCATATTTATAAAAATTATATCACTGTTTAAGAAGGGTAAAAATTGAGAATTTTACTACTTGAAGATGAGATGATGCTACAAAGTTCGATTGTAGAATATCTTGAAACATTAGGGCATGAATGTGTTGCTTTTAGTGATGGATTGCAAGCTCAATATAAACTTGAAACAAATCAGTTTGATTTATTGATATTAGATATAAATGTACCAAATATAGATGGACTTAGTTTATTTAAGAAACTTCAAAACAAACAATGTTTTACCCCTGCAATATTTATATCTGCTTTGGTTGATATTCAAAGTATAAGTGATGCCTTTAATCTTGGAGCTGAAGACTATATAAAAAAACCGTTTCATCTAAAAGAGTTGGGATTACGAGTGCAAAAAATATCAAAACAAATAGAAAATACTCAAAGAAAACATATATTATTAAGTTTAAATTACAGTTATAATAAACAAACAAATGAGCTGTTTTATAATAAAAATCTTTGTACTCTGACAAAGAAGCAAAGTGATATTATTGAGTGTTTATGTGCAAATGTGGGTACAATTATCAGTGTAGATATTTTAAGAGAATATGTGTGGAATGGTGAACCTGTAAGTGATGCTACAATAAGAACAGAAATAAGCAGATTAAGAAAAGTTTTAAAAGAGGATTTTATACAAAACCATAAAGGGATAGGGTATAAAATAGACAGATTTATTACAAAAGTGTAATTCAAATGTATATTATTTCTTCTTTTAATTAATTTGAGTGTATAATTGCACATGTTTAAAAATAAATTATTATTATTGATTATCTTATTATTGTTTATTATTATTAGTATATTTGCAATTAAATCAGATATTAGTAGTGTTAAAAATAGATTAGATAATATAAATAATGTAAATAGTAAAATTGTCCAAATACAATCATTAACAAATCTTATAAAAGAGATACAAAAAGATAGGGGACTAGCAAACCTTTATTATTCCAATAAAAACTCTAAATATTTGGATCTTCTAAATAAACAACACGAAATTGTGATTAATTTGCTGACTAAATCATCTTTGATTCTGGATTTAAATCAAATTAGCAATAAGGTTAAACTTTTGCATAGTCAAATAAGTAAGAATCTACTTACTCAACAGGATATATTTAATTCATATACAAATATTATTTTACAAATGATAGAGAAGTCAGGAGAGTTATTATTTTATACAGATAATAAAGAGATAAAAAACTCTTTGATAATACATCAAAAACTAAATTTAATTCAAGAATATACAGGACAATTAAGAGCATTGATTGCTAGTATATTACCAAAACAAAGTATCAATAATGAAGAGTACAAAAAGGTTATAGAGCTTAAGAGTCTAATAGATAATTATATTCTTATTTTAAAAACATATACAAATATTCAAAATATCACTTTATTATCTACAATAGAGGAAAAACAATGTGTAAAGCAGACATTTAATATTACCAATCAGGTTATTGAAAATGTATCAATAACTGATTTGAAATTGACCCCTTTACAATGGTTTGCAATGTCTACATGTGCAGTAGATACTATAAATACACAAGTAAATTCATTTTTATCTTCATTGCAACAAAAAGTTTTAAAAGTTGATCAAAACACTAAAAATACATTAATAATGCATATTATTTTTTGGTTGATATTTATTATTGTGTTTATTATTGTTTCTGTAATGTTATATAAAATATACAAAAAGATGCTAGAAGAGCATAGATTATTGTTAGATTACAAAAAAGCAATAGATAACAGTACTATTGTTTCAAAAACAGATAAGAAAGGTATTATTACATATGTAAATAAAACATTTTGTGAAATTTCTGGATATTCAGAAGATGAATTAATTGGAAAGCCACATAATATAGTAAGACATCCAAGTGTACCTAAATCTGTATTTAAAGATTTATGGTGTACAGTCAAATCAGGAAAAACATGGACAGGTGTAGTAAAGAATCTTGCAAAAAATAAAGAACCTTATTGGGTAGATGCTGCGATCTCTCCTATATATGATCATGATAATAACTTAGTAGAATATATAGCAATCAGACATGATATAACTGATACTATAAAATTAAATGAAGAGATACAAAATACCCAACATGAACTTATTTATAGAATGGGTGAATCTGTAGAATCAAGAAGCAAGGAAAGTGGTAATCATATTAGAAGAGTTGCTCATTATTCAAAGATATTAGGCTCATTATATGGTTTAGATTCCAAAACCTGTGATGAATTATTTATAGCTTCAACAATGCATGATATGGGTAAAATTGCTATTCCTGATTCTATTTTATTAAAACCTGGTCAATTAGATAGTGATGAGTGGAATATAATGAAAACACATGCTCAAATAGGGTATAAAATATTAGCAGGTTCAAATCTTCCAATCTTACAAATTGCAGCACAAATTGCACATGAACATCACGAACGATATGATGGTAAAGGATATCCTCAAGGGCTAAAGGGAGAAGATATATCAATTTATGCAAGAATTGTATCAATTGCAGATGTTTTTGATGCTTTGATATCAGATAGGGTATATAAAAAAGCATGGGAATATGATAGAGTTATAAAACTATTTCAAGATGAAGCAGGCGCACAGTTTGATCCTGTACTTATGAAGCTTTTTCTAGCTAATATTGAAAAATTTATGAAAATAAAAGAAAAATTTGAAGATTAACAATTTCTTATAGTTGCTATGTTGTTGCTATTTTGATCTCTTATAATTAGAACGAATTATTTTAAAAGGAGTTCTAATGGATGCTACTAAAGCACAAGAGTATTGGAAAGAGAATATCTCTACAATATTAAAACTTTTAGTTGTTTGGTTTATAGTCTCACTTGGTTGTGGAGTTTTATTTATAAATCAACTAAATATGATCGAAATTAGTGGAGTAAAACTTGGTTTTTGGTTTGCTCAACAAGGTTCAATTTACGCATTTGTAATACTTATCTTTGTATATGTATCAAAAATGAAAAAAATTGACGAAAAATACGGCGTAGATGAGTAGGAAGAGATTATGGAATTACAAACACTGATTTATTTATTTGTAGGGATCTCTTTTTCTATTTATATCGGTATTGCTGTTTGGGCAAAAGCTGGTAGTACAAAAGAGTTTTATGTAGCTGGTGGAGGAGTTCCTCCAATGGCAAATGGTATGGCAACAGCAGCCGATTGGATGAGTGCAGCGTCATTTATTTCACTTGCAGGTATTATTGCATTTAAAGGTAGTGACGGTGGAGCTTATCTTATGGGTTGGACAGGTGGTTATGTACTACTTGCACTTTTATTAGCACCATATCTAAGAAAATTTGGTAAATTTACAGTTCCTGATTTTGTTGGAGATAGATATTACTCTGATATAGCTAGAACAGTTGCAGTTATCGCAGTTATTTTTATCTCATTTACTTATGTTGCAGGTCAAATGAGAGGAGTTGGAATTGTATTTTCAAGATTTTTACAAGTTGATGTAAATACTGGCGTTATGCTTGGTATGGGAATAGTATTTATCTATTCTGTATTAGGTGGGATGAAAGGTATTACATATACTCAGGTTGCTCAATACTGTGTAATGATTTTTGCATTTACAGTTCCTGCAATATTTCTTTCTCTTCAAGTAACTGATACATTTTTACCACAATTGGGAATTTTCTCTCAAACATCATTTGAATTTAATGATGGAGTCAGAACAATCCCTGAAGGCACCTATTTGATGCATGCTTTGGATCAAGCAGTAAATGATCTTGGGTTTAATAATTATACTGAACCAGGAAGCGTATTTAATATGTTTATGCTTACAGTAGTACTTATGGCTGGAACTGCAGGATTACCACATGTTATTGTGCGATTTTTTACAGTTCCTAAAGTAAAAGATGCAAGAATCAGTGCTGGTTGGGCGTTGGTGTTTATTGCTATTATGTATACATCAATTTCAGCAGTTGCAGCGTTTTCAAGAGTAAACCTTATCTCAAATGTTCAAAATGTTGAATATACAAAATTTGTTGCAGGTGATTTAAAAAGAGCTGATGGTACAATCAATGATGGAGCTTGGTTTAAAACTTGGGAAAATGGTGGATTATTAGCATGGAATGATAGAAATGGTGATGGTAAAATCCAATATGCTGCAGGTGCTGCGTTTGATGGACCAAAAGGTAAACCACATTTTGATGGTGATAAAAGAGGACCTAATGGTGAGCGTTTAACTACAAATGCCAAAGGTGCACCAACAAAAGCTGAATTAGAAAAAAATAATGGTATTGCAAATGAGATCTATGTAGATAGAGATATTATGGTACTTGCAAACCCTGAGATTGCACACTTACCAAATTGGGTAATTGCTCTTATGGCTGCTGGTGGTTTGGCTGCCGCTTTATCAACTGCAGCTGGGTTATTGTTGGTTATATCTTCATCTATTTCTCATGACTTATTTGGAAGAGTTATTTATAAAGATAAAAAAACAGGAAAATCAACATTAAGTGAAAAATCTGAATTAATGCTTGCTAGAGTTGCTGCAGTTGTTGCTATTTTAGTTGCAGGGTATCTGGGGATAAATCCTCCAGGATTTGTTGCTCAAGTTGTTGCTTTTGCATTTGGATTAGCTGCAGCTTCATTTTTCCCAGTAATTATTCTTGGAGTATTTGATAAACGGATGAATAAAGAGGGTGCAATTGCAGGTATGGCTGTTGGACTTACTTTTACATTTGCTTATATTATATACTTTGTATTTTTAGGTGGAGCAAAAGAGGATTATCTATTTGGAATTGCTCCAACTGGTATTGGTACAGTTGGTATGATTATCCACTTTGTTGTGGCATATTTTGTTTCAAGAGCTACTCCACCACCACCACAAGAGATTCAAGATATTGTAGAAAATATCAGAATTCCTAGTGGCGCTGGAGCTGCACAAGATCATTAATGGAATATAAGGGGTTACAATTTTGTAACCCCTTTTTTAAAGGCAAATTATGAGTTTACATGACCAACAAGAGTTTTTAAAATCTATCCATCCATTTGATAAATTAGATGATACACAATTTGAACTTTGTCAAAAACATATTAATATTGGTTATTATCCAAAAGATACAATAATAATATCTTCACAACATATATCTAAATACTTTTTTATTGTAATAAAAGGTGAAGTGAATGAATATAATGATGAGGAATTAACTTCTGTATACCATGCCCAAGATAGCTTTGATGCTGATTCTTTGATGTATAATAAAACAAATAGTAGATTTGTAGTAAGTGAAGATTTAATATGTTATGAGTTAGAGAAAAAAGTTTTTTTAGATCTTTTAAATCAAAATAAATCATTTAAAAATTTTTATTTAAAAGATCTAGCTTCAAGATTACAAACTTTGAAGAAAAAAGAATATAGCAATGATATGTCAGGCTTTATGGTAGCTAAAGTAAGTGAAATATATTTACACAAACCATGTATTGTAGATTCAAGTACAACTATCAGTGATGCAATTAAAAAATCTTTTGAGTATAAAACTTCTACAATTGTTGTACAAGATGGTGATAAATATGGAATTGTTACAGATTCAATTTTGAAAAAAGATGTTTTACTTCAAAATCTATCCTTAGACGATTCTGTTGGTGATATAGCTAAATATCCATTTATATGTGTTGATTTTGATGATTTTTTATTTCAAGTACTTTTAGTATTAACTCAACACTCAATCAAAAGAGTTGGAGTTTTACAAGATAATAAACTTATAGGTACTATAGATCAAATTGATATATTGAGTTATTTTGCAAATCATGTTCATCTAATAGCTATGCAGATACAAAAAGCTAAAACTATTGAAGAATTAAAAATTCCAAGCGAAGATATATCAAAAGCTGTTAAATCCCTGTTTGTAAAAAGTGTTAAAACTACATATATAGCAAAAATGGTTGCGCAATTAAATGCAAAAGTTTATGAAAAGTTATTTGAATTAATTGTTCCAATCACTTTACAGGACAAATGTAATTTGGTAGTTATGGGTAGTGAAGGTAGAAATGAACAGATATTAAAAACTGATCAAGATAATGCCTTGATTATACAAGACGGTATTGATGTTGAACAATTTAGAGTTTATATGGAGCAATTTACAAGTTATTTGATTGAGTTTGGTTTCCCAAAATGTGAAGGTAATATAATGGTGAGTAATCCATACTGGTGTAAGTCATATAGTGAATTTAGTAAACAGATTGATAGTTGGTTAGATGGAACAAAAATGGAAGACTATATGAATTTAGCTATATTTTTTGATGCAAAAACAGTTGGGGGAGATGGTACTTTAATTGATACTTTAAAAGATAAACTTTTTGATAAAATTGATAACAAAGATGTATTTATGGCTTATTTTGCAAAAGCAACTTTGGCTTTTGATACTCCTATTGGGATTTTTTCAAATATAATTACAAAAGATGATACTATAGATTTAAAAAAGGGTGCAATATTTGCAATAGTACAAGGGGTTAGATCTTTGGCATTAGAGAATAAAATAAAAGAGCAATCAACAATAGCAAGAATTAAAAAATTAAATAGTATGAATATATTATCTAAAGAGTTGGCTTCTGAGCTGATTGAAGCATTTGGACTACTTTTGCGCCTAAAACTTCAAGCGCAGATGGAACGATTAAACCAGAAACAACCAATTGATAATAAAATAAAATTTAGTCAACTTGGTAAGATACAAAGAGATATGTTAAAAGATAGCTTCCAAATAGTAAATAAATTTAAAAAATTTATTACAAACCATTTTAGATTGAACAATGTGATGTAGATGTTTGAGAATTTAAAAAAAAGAATACAGCTTTCTAAATTAAAAGATCAAAATTATAAATATCTATTTGATGATAATATCCCTACAGGAGAGTATGTTGTATTGGATACTGAAACAACAGGGTTAAATCCCAAAAAAGATGAGATTTTATCAATAGGTGCCGTAAAAATAAAAGATAATAAGATTCAAACCAGTGAGTCCTTTGAGATATATATTAAACCAAAAGATAATATTAGTGAGCAAAGTATTAAAATTCATCATATAAGACCTATAGATATACAAAATGGTGTGACTATTGATGAGGCATTAAAAAAATTATTGCCTTTTATAGGAAACTTACCAATAGTTGGTTATTACATATCTTTTGATATAGCAATATTAAATAGATATTTAAAAGATTTTATTGGTATTTCTTTACCAAATAGTAGTATAGAGCTTAGTTCAATGTATTATAAAAGATATAAAAAAAGCTCTGCATATGAGTTTGTAGATTTAAAATTTGATACAATTATGCACAGATTAGATATCCCAAGATTAGGTAAACATGATGCTTTAAATGATGCTATTATGAGTGCAATGATATTTTTAAAACTACAACAAATTCCAATTTATAAGGGTGCTTATTCATAGGCTTTATTTTTATTATCAAGTAAAAGTGCAAAAAATGAAATTAAAGCTATAATACTTGAATATAAAAATAGATTCTCTCCATATAAATAACCAGATATTAACGCCCCTGTAAATCCTCCCAATCCATATGCAATCCCTAACATAAACTGTTGGGCAAGTTTTTTATTTGAGTATATTGAGTATAGATATATAATAACTGTACTGTGGTATAATCCAAAACTAAATGCATGTAAACTTTGAGAAATATATGCAATATTGATACTGTTTGGATATAAATATAGCATTAGCCATCTAAGTGAAGTTATTACTATAGAGAGTTTTATCATAAAAAGAAGATTCTTTTTTAGTAATGGTGCTTGAAAATAAAACATTAATATTTCACATATAACACCAAATGACCATAGATAACTTATTGTTTCAAGTGATATACCATGTTGTGATTCATAGATAGTAAAAAAATTATAAAACCCACCAAAACTCATCTGCATAAGAAAAAGGCTCAGCCAAAATGGCCAATGCTTAATCAATGAAAACTTTTTTGTATCTACCCCTTTTTGTTCATGATGAGGGGTGTCATATTTAAGTAGCAAATATGAGAATATGGCAGTTAATAGTACAGTTAATAAATAATAGTGTATAGCAATAAATGGTGAAGATAGATATTTTGCCAAGACCAAACTAATAAGCATAAATCCAATAGATCCAAAAAGTCTTGCTTTCCCGTATAATGAGTTACCAAGCTCTTTAAGAGAGATCACTTCCATATAAGGTAATATCAAACTTAAGCATACTCCTAATATGATATTATTTAGAAGTAATAGATAGAAGTTGTGAAGTGACAGATAAAACATAGCAGCACTAAATATTGATAGAAGCAGACTTAATTTAAAAAGGTTTTGATCTAGTTTAATATGCTTTAAAAATAAAAAAGGTGTTGCAAATCGCATAAGTGGTGCAAGAGCCAAAATAACTCCAATTTGCGATGGAGTATAACCTATATCACTAAATACTTTTGGTAAAAATATTACATATACACCAACAGCAGCAAAATAAAAAAAATAAAATGCACTTAATTTAAAAAATAGCATATATTAAATCTATTTTTGTATGCTTACTATTGATGTCCCACTAATCATATCTTGTAGTGCTTTGGTATCTTTTCTAAATAATGGAACTAAACAAAGTAGAGTTACAGAACTAATTACTGTTACTACGTATCTTATAATTAACTGTAAAAAACTAATCGGTTTATCTGTATTGTTATTTATAAGTTTTAATTCGTATGCTCTCATACCTGGAGATTCTTTTTTTATAATCCAAAACGCTAAAAGTGCTGTAGCGTGAAGGGCAAAAATAATTCCCCAACCATATGCTTTTTGAGCTGAGAATTCTTGTAAGCTACCTATTACTAAATATATTACAAAATACATTATAGGCATTGTGATCATAAAAGTATCAACTACATATGATTTAAAACGATCAAGAACGGAAGCACAAACAATAGTATTATTTGTGCTTGGTTCTTTTTTTGTTTTTTTGTTTTTTTGTTTTTTTGATACTCTATTTTGTTTTATATCTCTCCATCTAGCCATATAGTTTAGTTACCACGACTTCCTGGTTTATATGCTTTTGATTTCCCCTCTTTACATAGTGGACAATCTTGTGGTGCATACATCTCAAATGTAAAATCATCAAGTGCAAAAAGCTTTGTACCTTCAGGTAGTTTGCAGTTCTCTTTACTTGGAAGATCACTTCCTTCTCTAGAACAAAAACCTCTATTTGCAAGTGCAGCAAAGGCTGTTACTTCTGCACCATTTTGTTCAATTTGTTTAGCTGCTTCAAGAGCAGATCCAGCAGTTGTAATTATATCTTCACATATAATATATTTTTCACCCTCTTTTACTTCAAAACCTCGTCTTATAGACATCTGTCCATCGACTCTTTCTGCAAAAATAAATCTTACATCAAGTGCAGTTGCCAGTGCAAAACCAGCAATCAGTCCACCAAGTGCTGGAGAACATACTGCATCATATTCTACACCACTTTTTTTGATTTGTTCAGCTAAAGCCTCAGCCAGAAGTTTTGCAGTTTTTGGATCTTCCAATACTTTTGCACTTTGTAAATAGTATTTTGAGTGATTACCACTACTTAATAAAAAATGCCCCTCAAGTAATGCTTGAGAATCTTTATAAATTTGCTCTACATTCATAATTAAACCGTTAATATTTCTTTCTCTTTATTTTTCAATATCTCATCTGCTTTTGCAATATACGAATCAGTAATCTTTTGAATCTCATCTAATGCTTTTTTGTTTTCATCATCTGTGATCTCTTTCTCTTTATGAAGTTTTTTAATTTGATCATTTGAATGTTTTCTAATATTTCTAATTGCAACTTTTGCATCATCTGTCATAGCTTTAGCTTGTTTTGCACTTAGCTCTCTTTGTTCTACTGTCATAGGTGGGAAAAATAGTTTAATTGTTTCTCCGTCATTATTTGGATTAACTCCAATATTTGCAGCTTGTATTGCTTGTTCAATATCCCCTGCAATATTTTTTTCCCAAGGTGAGATAGAAATAGTAGTAGCATCAAGAGCTACAACATTAGCTACTTGAGTAAGTTCTGTTGGTGTACCATAGTAATCAACTTTAATACCTGCAACTACTTTTGTAGTTACTTTCCCTGTTCTAAGGCTTGTATATTCTCTTTTTAGTGCTTCAAGAGATTTTTCCATATTTTCTTTTGTGTGAGTATAAATTTCCTCTAACATATTATCAATCCTATAGTTTTAATTTGAAGACAACAGTATATCATATTTGAGCATAAAAAAAGGTGATTGGAATTTTAATCCAATCACCTTTTTAAAAAAATTGTATATTAGTTATTTGGCTGGTACAGCTGGAACTGCAGGTGCAGTTGGTGCAGCAGGAGTAGCTTTTGGTAAAGCTACCGGAGATTGTGGGATTAAAGATTTTGTTTCTACCGCATCTACTGCACTTTTTAATCTCTCTTGGTTATAAAAATATCCCAAAGATAAAGTATTTGCAATAAATAACGCAGCTAAAATAAATGTAGCTTTTGTTAGAACATTACCTGGGCCTTTTGCACCAAATACCGAATCATTACTTCCACTGTAAGCTCCAAGCCCCATAGAAGCACTTTTTTGTAATAAAACTGTGATTGTAATTATAATAGCTAAAATAAATTGTACTGTTAATAGTGTTGATGTCATATTGATATTCCTTAATAAAATGAGCTGTATTTTATCGAAAATTTATTAAAAAAAGGTTAAAGTAAAAAAATGAATGTACAAGAAGAGTTCTCAAAACATGCAAATGAGTATAAAAATTATAATATTATTCAACAAATTATAGCCAAAGCTTTAGTTAGAGATATCACAAATAAGCCTAAACGAATTTTAGAATTGGGATGTGGCAGTGGACAAATTTTTAATTATATAAATTGGAATGTAGATTATTATAAGGCTATTGATTTTTCTTCCAAAATGTGTGAACTCCATCCAAAAGCAGATTTTATTGATATACAGTGTATGAGTTTTGATTCAAAGGAGTTTGAAGAATCAATTAGCGAAGAGTTCTTTGATCTGGTTATCTCTGCATCTGCGTTGCAATGGTCAAATAATCTACCAAAACTATTAAAAACTTTAAAAAAATCAACAAATGAAATAAATGCTGTTTTATTTACATCAAATACATTTAAATCTATACAAAATATAACAAAACAGAAATCACCAATTTTAGATATAGATACAATTAAAGATTCATTTTTACAAGAATATGATTGTGAATTTGAAATATATAATTATGATTTAAAATTTGATAACAAAAAAGATATGTTTGATTATATTAAACACTCAGGAGTTAGTGGAAGTAGTAATAGTTTATCTTTTAAAGATGCAAAACGATTGTATACAGAGTATAATTTAGATTATTTGGAATTTGAAGTAATATTTGTTAAGGCTTTTTCTAAATCATAAAGCTCATATCTAATAGTTTTAAAATTTTCACTTGTATCAGTTGAGATCAGTTTTGTAAACTCTTCTAGTACTCTGGCGCTTTCTTGAGCTCTTTTAAAATTTGCAATCAGTATAGATTTTAGATTGTCTCTGTTTTGTTCACTTTTTATAGATTGTTTTAAAACATCATTTGTAATATCTCTACTATCTAAGAGTTCATTATATATGTCTATTCTTGATTTATGTCTTAGCGTTTTTAGTTTTGAAGCGATATTTTTATCATTATATATATATCTAAAGATATCTTCTACAACTCTGATGCCCTCTCTTAATCTGTTGAGATTGGCATCAATAAGTCGTAAGTCTGAATTAGTCATCGTTTCCGTTAAATGCTGCAAATATCTGTAGTAAAGAAATAAATAGATTAAAGAAATCCAAGTATAATGCTATAGCAGCTTCAATAGGAGTTGAGAAACCACCTTTGATAATTTGTTGTGTATCATATAGTATAAAAGCAGAAAATAAAATAGCTCCAATACCAGATATCGCCAATTGTAAAATTGGTGATTGAAAAAATATGTTAGACAGTGATGCTACAACAATAACTATAAGAGCAATAAACAACATTTTGCCCATAGCTGAAAAATCTCTTTTTGTAGAAAGAGCAAACATAGAAATTGTACCAAATGCAACAGAAGTCATTAAAAATGCCTGTGCAACAATTGAAGCACCAGCAGGCATAGCAAATACTGAAGCCAACAATGGAGTTATTGTTAATCCACTTACAAAAGTAAATGCAAATAATACAGCAAGATTGATACCTGGTTTATCTTTAACTGCTTGAATTGCAAAAAGTAAAGCAAATTCTAAAATTACTAATCCCCAATACCAGCTAGATATAGCAGATACCATATCAAGTCCTATATATGCTCCTGCAGTTGCAGCCAATAATGAACCAGCAAATAGTTGATATGTTGATTTTAAAAATGCTAATACATTTTGTCTTGATGCTGATTGTTCATTAACTGAACTACTTGCATGAGTAGTTGAACTATTATTTGTTAAATAATCTCTATTATACATATAAATATCCTTTTATAATTTAATTTATGAAATTCTATAGTTTTAGTCTTAATAAAAACTTTAAATAATATAATTAATCTTTATAATATAGTAAAAGATACAAATATAGAATATTTATGTCACATATATATCATTAAAAGTAAAAAAACTACTGAAAGTAAAAAAATTTCAAAATTTAAGAGGGAATTAAGCAAAAGCACTTGACAAAGGTTAAAATTTTGTCTATAATTCCCGTCCAAATTCAGAGAGACACAGACAAACGAAAGAGAGTCAGTGAGAAGAAGAGTTAGGAA